>OKCX01000001.1_pt1 | contig 382275 bp, 346 predicted proteins | sample 1614161 | NCBI WGS metagenome assembly OKCX01 (sample SAMN04436910, study PRJEB24849) | human gut metagenome | biome: human gut; feature: NICU; material: stool | host: Homo sapiens | place: USA: Saint Louis, MO | collected 2012-05-24 | reverse complement strand
AAAGCTCATTATCTCTTTGGGCGATTCTATGGAGGTCATCCTTGCAAAGGGGCCAGATGTAACGACGTACTTGAAAAATGGTGTTGTTGACCTTGGTATCGTGGGTAGCGATGTCTTAGATGAACAAGATGACACGAGCTATGAAATGCTAGATTTACAAACGGGTAAATGCCAATTTATCTTGGCGTCCTTAGCGGGCTATGATCCTAAAGAAGGTCGCCGTCAACGAATTGGTACGAAATATCCAATTGTTACAAAACAGTACTTTGGAGCTCAAGATGTGGAAATCATCAAGATTGAAGGCTCTGTTGAGCTGGCCCCACTTGTAGGACTAGCAGATGCTATCGTAGATATTACGGAAACGGGTACCACTTTGCGTGAAAACAATCTAGAAATCTTCGATTGGCTACAGCCCATATCTACACGCTTAGTAGCAAATCCATTAGCATTAAAACAAAAGCGAAATACCATTTTTAAACTCATAGATCAGCTTTCAGAAGCAATTAATAAAAATTAATAAATAAGATGTAGAGTGAATCATATATTTAACTAGCAATATGGATAGCTCAAGTAGGAAGAAGGATGACAGATGAAAATATATAAGGAATCATTAGAGGCGATGCTTGCTATCGTACGGAATTACACACAGCAAACCACAGATATGGAGATTGAACGTCGGGTGTACGATATCATTGCTGATGTCCGCACTAACGGTGATGCAGCGCTCAAATCGTATTCTGAAAAATTTGACGGTGTTTCCATTGAAGATTTCAAGGTGCCTCAAGAGGAAATCGACGCAGCTTATGAGTCTTTATCTGATGATTTGAAAGCCGCATTATTAAAGGCAAAGGCGAATATTACAGAATTCCACAGCCGTGAAATCGAGCAGGGTTTTGTGGATATGGATACACCGGGTATCATCCGTGGTCAAAAGGTCATTCCTTTGGCTCGTGTTGGTCTTTACGTTCCTGGAGGTACAGCCGCGTATCCTTCGACCATTATCATGACTGCTTTGCCCGCAAAGATTGCAGGCGTAAAAGAAATCATCATGGTTACGCCGCCTCAAAAGGATGGCATTAATCCTGCCGTATTAGGTGCTGCAAAGCTTGCCGGCGTTGATGCGGTATATCAAGTGGGCGGTGCTCAAGGTGTGGCGGCCCTTGCTTATGGTACGGAAACGATTCCAAAGGTAGATAAAATCGTAGGTCCTGGCAATATTTACGTGGCAACGGCAAAACGTCAAGTGTTTGGTCAAGTCGATATCGACATGATTGCGGGCCCAAGTGAAATTGGTGTTATCGCCGATGACAGCGCAAATCCAGTGCATCTCGCAGCAGATCTCTTATCCCAAGCGGAACATGACCCTCGTGCGCGCGCCATTATGGTGACTACCAGTGAAAGCTTAGCAAATGCCGTATCCGATGAGGTAGAACGTCAACTTAAATTGTTACCTCGTGAAAGCATCGCTCGTCCAGCTATTGAAAATAACAGTTACATTGCCATTATGGACAGCATTGAAGACATGTTCACGGTGATGAACGAAGTGGCTCCAGAACACTTGGAAATCCAATTGCAAGATCCAATGAACTATATGAGCCTCGTTCAAAATGCAGGCTCCGTATTCCTCGGTGCCTATGCGTCTGAGCCATTGGGCGATTATGTAGGTGGTACGAACCACGTATTGCCTACTAGTGGTACGGCGCGATTCTCGTCTCCGTTAGGCGTATATGATTTCGTGAAACGTACATCCTTTACACAATTTACAAAAGAACGTTTAGAAGAAGTGGCAAAACACATTACTTCATTGGCTCGTACGGAAGGTCTCGAAGCGCATGCTCGTGCCATCGAAGTACGATTTGAAAAATAGATTAGAAAATAGATTTGGAATCTATATTTAAATATAGATTGAGATAAAGATTGCTATATATTTTTTAATATAGTTTTGATAGATAGAGGTCGCTATGATACGCACAGGTACGGTGCAACGCACCACTCAAGAAACAGATATTACAGTAGAAATTACCCTTGATGGGGTGCAAACGAGCTCCATCTCGACCGGAATAGGCTTCTTTGACCATATGTTGACGCTATTGGCGAAACACGGCCGTTTTGGACTTGTGGTAGAGGCAAAGGGAGATACATATGTGGATGCTCATCATACGGTTGAGGACGTTGGACTTGCATTAGGTCAGGCCTTGGTGAAAGCCCTTGGCGACAAGGCTGGTATCGAGCGCTACGGCGATGCGTGGGTTCCTATGGATGAAGCATTGACACAAGTTGTAATCGATTTGAGCGGTCGTCCATACCTCGTATTCCAAGGGGAATGGAGCACGCCGGTTTTAGGTGGCAACTTTGAAACAGAGTTGGTGGAGGACTTTTTCCAAGCTCTTGCCATGAGCGCTGCTATGAACTTACATGTGCGCAATTTATATGGTCGCAATACACACCACATTATTGAAAGCATGTTTAAGGCTACGGGACGTGCATTGCGCAAAGCAGTTATTATCAACCCAGATATCCAAGGCGTAAATTCTACAAAGGGCGTTATTTAATACAGTCATTTAATAAAGGAGAACCTATGATTTTTCCAGCTATAGATTTACAAGATGGGCGCAGTGTTCGCCTCTATAAAGGTGATTTCACACAGGAAACGGTCATCAATCCTGATCCAGTAAATCAAGCGAAACAATATGAAGCAGCTAAGGTTGGAGCCTTGCACCTCGTTGATTTAGATGGAGCCAAGGCGGGCAAGCCTGTAAATGTAGACATTGTAAAAACAGTGCGTGCAGCTTTCACAGGTATCCTTGAAATTGGAGGTGGCATTCGAGATAAAGAGGCCGTTGACCTCTATTTAGGCTTGGGCGTAGGTCGGGTTATCTTAGGATCTGTAGCGCTTAAAAATCCGGAATTTACAAAGCAGGTTATCGCTGAATACGGTGCGGAGCGTATCGTTATCGGTGTAGATGGAAAAAATGGCAAGGTCGCCGCTGAAGGTTGGCTCGACCAATCCGACGTGCCGATGACCGATTTAATCGGTGCCATGGTTGAAGGTGGGGCAAAGTATTTCATCGTTACCGATGTAGACCGAGACGGTACGATGCAGGGCGCCAATGAAGAGCTACTTGGTAATTTGCAAAAAGAATTTCCTACAGCACGCATCGTTGCTTCTGGGGGTGTTCGTAATCTAGGGGATGTTAAATCCCTTGAACAAAAAGGTGTTATGGATAGCATTGTTGGTAAGGCTCTGTACGAGGGCACGATTACGCTAGAGGAAATCGCCGAGTACAATCAGCAGAAATAATAGAAATGATTGTGATGCTATTAAATTAATTATTGGCTGTAACCAATGGAATATTGTGCATAATCAATAAATATATTGTGTATAGTCAATGAAATATGTTGAGTATAACTGTTGAAATGTATTAAGCGTAACCGCTGAATTATATTGAGTGACACTCGATGGAAAGGAGCTTTATGTTAGCGAAACGGATTATCCCCTGTCTTGATGTAGATGACGGACGCGTAAAAAAAGGGGTTAACTTTGTAAATCTCGTAGACGTAGGCAGTCCCGTAGACATTGCGGCCTCCTATGAGCAACAACAAGCAGATGAGCTGGTATTCTTAGATATTACGGCCACCGTTGATGCGCGGACCACTATGCGCGATGTGGTTCAAGAAATCTCCACACAAGTATTTATGCCACTCACCGTGGGGGGTGGTATCAAGAGTATTAAAGATATGACGGCTTTGTTGAAAGCTGGTGCGGACAAGGTATCTTTGAACTCCGCGGCTCTCGCTAACCCTGAGCTCATCACAGAAGGGGCTCAAAAATTTGGCAATCAATGTATGGTGGTAGCTATTGATGTGAAAACCGATGAAGAAACTGGTGAATGGTATGCTTACACTCATGGCGGTCGTAAGCGTACAGAGTGGAAAGCTCTAGACTGGGCTAAAGAGGCCGTAGCTCGTGGCGCAGGGGAATTACTAGTGACGAGCATGGATAAAGATGGCACGAAATCTGGCTTTGATATTGAACTATATAAGGCTCTAGAGTCCGTCGTAAATGTACCTATCATTGCATCTGGAGGGGCAGGTAAGGTTGAGGATTTTGTAGATCTCTTTAAGCAAACCAGCGTTACCGGTGCACTGGCGGCATCTATATTCCACTTCGGAGAAGTTAAAATTCCTGAACTCAAACAAGTACTACGAGCTCACGGAATTACAGTACGCTAAAACAGATTTAAAAAATTATTATCTCTCGTAAGTTTTTTACTAGTCTATATGTTCAGAGTTAGTTAAATAGTTTATTTATAGATAAATAGAATAGAAATAGCAATAGATAGAGATATAAGCTAATATAGGATAACAGATTGGTGATTACTTTTAAAAAAGGATAGAATATGAAACCGGATTTTGAAAAAGGAAATGGTTTGTTGCCAACGGTTGTGCAGGATGCAGAGACTAAGGACGTCCTCATGGTGGCGTGGATGAACGAAGAAAGCTTTCACAAGACACTGGAAACAAGGGAAACGTGGTTTTGGTCTCGATCTCGTCAAGAACTATGGCATAAGGGTGGCACTAGCGGTAATGTGCAGCACGTGGTGAGCATGGCCCTAGATTGTGATGGCGATACCTTGCTCATTCAAGTTAAGCCGGAAGGTCCTGCCTGTCATACTGGGCGTACAAGCTGTTTCTTTAATAAAGTAGAACGGAGTTAAACATGGCACAGCAAACACTGAACGAATTATACGAAATTATTAAAAACCGCAAGGTACAGCCAAAGGAAGGTTCTTATACGAATTATTTATTCGACAAAGGACTCGATAAAATCTTGAAAAAAGTTGGTGAAGAGGCTACAGAGGTAGTAATCGCCGCAAAAAATGAAGATCCACAGGAACTGATTTACGAAACGGCAGACGTGTTATATCACTTGCTTGTGTTATTAGCGGAGAAAAATATTCCATACGAAGCCATTGAAGCAGAGCTAGCGAGCCGCGAAGGGGTTGTTAGCAAGACTACGGATCGACCAGAAATTACAAACTTATAATGTATTTCCTATTATGAGCTCGGGCATATGAGCTCTGGTGAGTTCATATGTGTTTTATGTGTTATATGTGTTATATGCGTTAAGAAAATAGTTAGAAAGGATAGCCTATGAAAGAGATAATTCGCACATTGAAACCTTATATACCTGAGGAGCCGGCTGAAGCGGTGAAAGAGCGCCTTGGTGTAGAGCGATTGGTGCGCTTGTCGGCGAATGAAAATCCTTACGGTACATCGCCATTGGTACGGGAGGCTATTCTTAGCTATGTAACCCATAATGATGCCAACTACTATCCGGATGGCAACGCCTCCGATTTGCGTATGAAACTCGCTGACTACTGGCAGGTACAACCTGAGCAACTCGTCATCGGAGTAGGTCTCGATGAGGTCATCGCCATGGTCAATAAAACATTGATTACTGCTGGTGACTCCATCGTAGTAAGCGTGCCAGCCTTCTCGGAATATGCCTTGAATGGCCTCGTGGAAGGTGCTGAGGTTCGCGAGGTGCCAGCTGATTTTGAAACGGGACAGTATGATTTTTCTGCTCTCGTGAAAGCTGTAGATGAAACGACACGCGTCGTGTGGATTTGCAATCCTAATAATCCAACAGGTACCTATGAGTCTGTTGAAGATATCCGCAAATTTGTAGCAGCTATACCAAAGGAAACCTTGGTCATCATAGACGAGGCGTATATCGATTTTGTTACCTCCGTAGCAGTTCCTACGGCACGTGCGCTCTTGGATGAATTCCCTAATGTGGCTATCATGCGTACCTTCTCGAAAGCCTATGGCCTTGCCAATTACCGTGTAGGTTACATGATGACACTTATAGAATTGGCAAATTATATGCAAGCCATTCGCTTGCCGTATAATTTGAATACCTTATCTCAAGTGGCTGCAGAAGCCGCTTTCGGTGATCAAGAATTCGTGGCAAGAACGGTCTCTCAAAATGCAGAGGAACGGGCAAAATGGGAAAGCCTCTTTGATGAGCTAGGTATTCATTACTATAAGAGTGAGGCCAATTTTATTTTCTTTGCAGCGCCTGATGCGGAAGGTCTTGCAGATGCTTGGCTCAAATCAGGTTACCAAGTGCGCCGAGGTCAACGAGAAGGATGGTTACGCCTTACGATTCCTATGTCTCAAGATGGGGATGTTATGCGTAAGATATTAAGAGACTTCATGAATTAATTCGTACAGAATAACATACAATTCGTAATACGTTTTGTTTAATCTTATCGTGTTTTACCCTATAGAATGGAGTTTATTATGATTGCCATTATAGATTATGATGCAGGGAATACCTTCAATGTCCAGAAAGCTTTAGCTTACATTGGTCTTGATGCAGTGCTAACGGCGGATTCGGCGACTATATTAAATGCTGATGGTGTTCTCTTGCCAGGTGTAGGCGCATATGCGCCGGCGATGGCAGTTCTAAAAGAGCGTAGTATAGTCGATGTCATCTATGAAGTAGTAAAACGGGAAATACCTTTACTAGGTATTTGTTTAGGCATGCAACTTTTATTTGAAGAATCTGAAGAATACGGGCCAACTCCTGGTTTAGGACTTATTCCCGGTAAGGTAAAAGAAATCCCTCGCGATCTAGGTCTTAGCGTGCCTCATATGGGTTGGAATAAAAATGTAGTACACCAGCCTCATAGTGCTTTTAGCAATGTAGATGATCAATATACATATTTCGTCCATTCCTATTATGTGGATACAGATCCTGAATATATCATATCTACTGCAAATTATGGTATCGATGTACCTGGCATTGTAGAACGAGGTAGAGTATATGGAATGCAATTCCATCCTGAAAAAAGCGGTGTCGTAGGTCTAAATTTGTTGCGTACATTTGGGACTATTACAAAAACTTATAGAGCAGCAGGAGAATAGGGATATAGCTATCTTTCATTACAGATAGGAATAAGTCATTCAGTAACCAATATATCTAGGATAATAACGGCATCTCATAGGTAGAGAATGCCGTTATTATGCTTTATAGTTATACTTAACTTTCAAAATGAGAAATTAATAATTGACACCTTGTTGATTAGTTATACAATAATGTTGTAAGTACTAACATTTTAGGAAGCCATTGTGGCATGGATACGATACATAAGTTTTATCAGTAATATTCATATACTCCATGTCACGTGATTATTGGAGGTGTTTATATGGTTATGAATGGTATTTACTTAGTTATTGCCTCCGCGTGTATTCTAATTTTAGCGTACCGCTTTTATGGGGCTTTTATAGCGGCTAAGGTACTGACATTGGATCAATATCGTCCAACGCCAGCTATGGTTCACAATGATGGTCACGATTACGTGCCAACCAACAAATGGGTAACCTTTGGTCATCACTTTGCAGCAATTGCTGGTGCAGGTCCACTTGTAGGTCCTGTTATCGCAGCACAGTTTGGGTATTTGCCTGGGGCATTATGGATTCTTATAGGTTCCGTATTAGCTGGTGCTGTACATGATATGGTTATCTTGTTTGCTTCCGTTCGTTACGATGGTAAATCGATTGCGGATATTGCTCGCGAAGAAATCAGTAAACTTGCTGGTTTTGGTGCTATGCTCGCTACCTTATTCCTATTGATCATTACCCTTGCTGGTATGGCTGTAGTAGTAGCTAATGCATTGCATAACTCTCCTTGGGGATTCTTCTCCGTATTTGCTACTATTCCAATCGCTATTTTTATTGGTATTTATTTGAAATGGTTGCGTCCTGGTAAAATTCAAGAGGCGACTATTATTGGGGTAGCCTTAATCTTCGCAGCCATCATCTACGGTCCAAATGTAGCGGCTAGCGAATATGCATCTTGGTTCACATACGACTTGCAAACCATTGAAATTATGCTTGCTGTGTATGGTTTCTTCGCAGCTGCATTGCCAGTATGGTTGTTACTTGCTCCTCGTGACTATTTGTCCACATACCTTAAAATCGGTACAATCGGCGCATTGGCACTTGGTATTATCATTGTAATGCCTGAAATTCAAATGCCAGCTGTAACTCCTTACATCTGGGGCGGCGGTCCTGTATTGAAAGGTTCCGTATTCCCTTACATCTTCATTACTATCGCATGTGGTGCGTTATCTGGCTTCCATACTGTTATTGCTACTGGTACAACACCTAAAATGCTTACTAATGAACGAGAAATCTTACCTATCGGTTATGGTGCGATGTTAACAGAAGGCTTCATCGCTATGATGGCGTTGATTGCTGCTACTGCATTGCATCCAGATGATTACTTTGCGATTAACTCTACAGTTGAGTCATTCAAAGCTTTAGGCCTTCAAGTCCATGAATTGCCAGCATTGTCTGCAATGGTTGGTGAAGACTTGATGCACCGTCCTGGTGGCGCCGTATCCCTTGCAGTAGGTATGGCTCATATCTTCTCCAGATTGCCTAACATGGCTCACTTGATGGGTTACTGGTATCACTTCTGTATCATGTTTGAAGCATTGTTCATCATGACATTAATCGATGCTGGTACTCGTGTAGGTCGTTACTTACTTCAAGAATTATTAGGTCATTTCCATCCTAAATTCAACGACCAACACTGGGCTCCTGGTGTGTATGGTTGTGCCGCTTTAATTTGTATCTTGTGGGGCTACCTAGTTCTACAAGGTAATATCGGTATTATCTGGCCTCTATTCGGCGTATCTAACCAATTATTAGGTACCATGACATTGGCCGTAGGTACTACAGTTATTATGAGACTTGGCCGCAAACGCTATGCTTGGGTAACAGGTATTCCTTGTATCTTAATGGCTATCGTGGCTATCGCTGCAGACTATGAAAATGTATTCTACAGCTATATTCCTGCTGGTAAATGGATTTTAGTAGCATTTAGTGCTGCTATGTTCTTCATGATCCTTATCGTATTGGTAGAAGCCGTACGTAGTTGGATTCGCTTGTCTAGCATTCCTCAAGACTATCGGACTCAAGCTGAAATCGAAGCTGAAAGCCTTGTAAAATACGGTAAAGAAGTAAAAGCATAAGATTGATTATTGCAATATATAAAGTGCACTCACATTTGTGGGTGCACTTTTAATCTATAAATTTGCTGTCTTTTTTATAAAATAGTTAGGTAATGGCGCCTTGCATGCAGAGTTTTCTGTGAGCAAGGCGCTTTTTGTATGGAAAAGAGTTTCTTATGGTCAATATGATTGATACAGGCAACACCACATGGATATTGTGATTTGAACATGTTATAATAGGGCTATGAAACATTATATACGTTCTTATTGGACAAAATATAAACAATTGTATAAGAAAGGCCTAAAAGGCATTGCTGCCTTTCTTGCCATTGGAGCGATTATAGTCTTTGTACTAGCAACCATTGCTAGTCGTGGAATGGGCGTTATTTTTAATGAGGTTATGGCTCGACAAACTATGATGCGCGGTACGGTTACTGTTGAAAGTTTATCTGCTACCCCGTGGGGGACTCTGACTTTTACAGGCCTTGTTTGGAAGGACCCAGAAGGACATGAGTTGTTCAATGCACCAAGCGGGAAAGTCCGCGTCAATATGTGGGATGTGGTGACACGTAACTTTAAGTCCTCTGCTATCAAAGGCATTGAATTAGATAATGCGGTTATAGTCATTGATTTGGACGATAATAATCGGTTAGATTTCGCGCCCATATCTCCAGATGTAAATAAACCAATTAATGAGGTAGAGCCTCGTCCGAAAGCACCTAAAAAGACCACACAAGAACGGCAAGAGGAACTAGGTAAGAAAGTACGTAACTTTAATTGGCAAGGTCAACATTTAGATCTTAAGATTACACTTAGAAATAGTCAGTTAGAGGTCTTTAATAGAAACCGCCATTATGTGATAAAGAATGTAAACTCAAAAATTGATCTTGATAGTAAGAGGGTCATTCGTATCGATATGGAAACGGGCAAATTTGGTGGTACAGCCATAGGGGATGGTCTCGTATTAAAAGGTCGTGTAGATTTAAAGGATGTTTTAAAGCATCGCATGCCTCAACTGGATCTACAATTTGATGTGAAAGGGGTGGATCCATCATCACTAGGCTTTGGTGAGAATATTCATGATGCCATGACCTTGCTTACAAAGGTAACAGGCGATTTTAACCGTCCTTTTGCTAAAGGTCGTGTGACGATGCCTATTTTACGGATTCCTGCACTTACTTTTGAGAATGTAGTAGGAGATGTGACGTACCAAGATGGTATTTTGAATTTTGAAAACGTTAGTGCCAATGTATACAGCGGTAAATTGGAGGCTAAGGGTGTATATAATTTGGACACTCGAGCCTATACGATTACAGGCGTAGCAAAGGATTTAGATAGTAGTGTAGCCCTCAAGGCTCCTGAGTTTCTCGTGCCCGTATCGGCAAATTTGAACTTTAAAAGTGAAGGCCAACCTCGAGATATGGAGGTATGGGGTAACTTCTGGTCTGGTGAAGGGCACTATATGCTAATTCCGATTCAAAGCATTACGGGAAACTTTCACAATAAAGGGCGGCATTTATCCTTTAGCGATGTGAACGTACATACGAAAATCACCACTATCACTACGGATGCTCTGCGTATCGATGATGGACAGCTCACGATGGGGCCGCTTAATATTACTTCTCACGGGGGTAGTAATTTCATTCTGTATGATGAGTCATTTGATGAAATTGATGAAAATATGACTCGCATTAAAGATGATATGAAACAAGCTAGGGAAAATAGTAGACGTGCTTCTGACTCTGCAAAAGACATCGACAAATCTGGCCTTACAGCGCCGGACATAAAAGAATCCATGAAGGATCTGAAGCGGAGTATGGATACGGCAAAAGATAGTATAGATAATCTGTCAAAAAACAGTAAGCAATAAACTGTATTGAGCTGTAAAGGGTAAGAAGTAATAATAAAGTAACAATATAAAGTAACAAAAATAATAAACTAACAAAAATCAAAAAAGAAGGCAATCTATCATGGTGATGAGTTGCCTTCTTTAAGTTATAAGGTGCTAAATTATATATAGCTATACGAAAGATTTTATTATCTGTTTAATCCGTTAGAGCGTACATATTCGGTATTTTCTGTGTCTTTGGTATCTGTTTTGGTGTTAGTTCGTTTTACCGTAATAAGAGGTTTCTTTTCTTTGGTTTCCTTTTCTTCGTATGGAATTACTTTATCTCCTTGATCCGGTAAAAATGTTTCGATACCGTTTCGTTTGCCTTTTTGCGTGTTTGAATCAGTGGCCAATTGACTTTGTTGTGGAACGATATAGATTTCGTCTTTATTGATGGTTACATCATTTAGCAAGAGTTTGAATGCATTTGGACTTACATATAGAATTCCGTCTACCATACGTGCTGCAGGCAGTAAAGATTCGGATGTATCAAGGTTGATGATTTGCAGTTTACCCTTGCGCACGACTTGTTTAGAGTCCGGTTGTACCGCTAATGTAGCAATGTTCATGTCGATCAATGCTGTTTTAGTAGGTGCATCCCAAGATACTTTGTAACCTAATGCTTCTGATACTTGACGTAAAGCTACGAGTGGCTGACCGTCAACATAGATGACATTTGGCTTTTTATCGATTGGCTCCAATAATATGCCATCTACATTGATGTAATGCTGTGTCGTTACTGATGCAGGTCTTTTTAAACTCTGCGTCGGTGCAGGTGTATCCATACCGACTGCTGCCTGTGCAGGCTGTACCACTCCGCTTGTGAAAGCCAGCGCTCCTAAGGCTATACCGGATACAATAAGTTGTTTTAATTTCATGGTAACCTCCATTGTGTATAAAACGTCACGATAAATCATAATTGGTACTATAACATGGATATATGAATATTATATTATGAATTTTAATTTTATAAAACTGATAAAGGAGAAGGAGTAAATTTATCGATTTTATACCTAGGCTTGATTGTAAAATATATTTATACTTTACAACAAAACTTTAATTATGCTATTCTGAGGAAACATGATTAATAGTATTGGTGTTCATATGCAGGAAATGAGGACTGTGACTAACTCTCGTGTTCAAATTGATTTTAAATTTGATAAGTTAAGAATAGTATGATTTTCTGATAATTTATTTCTTACATCCTGAGAATAGTGTGAAGTTTAGGCTTGATAGTAGGAAACGTATATGTTCTGTTGGGCTTGTATTTAGTTAAATGGTTCAGATAAAAAACTTTAAGGGGTATCTATGAAGAGGATCGAGGTAATATGTAGTGAAAATAATAATGAAATTAAAACGTTATATCATTTTTATACTATTATGTATCGGGATATGTTTAATCTTAAATCCAGTAGAACGAATATATGTTTTTATCTTTGCGGAGCGCTATGCTACGGAATGCTTTGAAGGATTAAAGATTCAAATTTTAAATAATGGAAACGTAATTTATAAAGATAGTCTTTTTGATGAACCGCTTGTTATATTTGAAAAAGTATTATGCTATCGTGAAGATGATGATAAAATTATTTTTTGTAAATATAACTATTTGTTTAATGGAACATTCAACTATAAATATTTAGTCTATCACAAATTTGATTCATCATTTAGCACATATTATTCGGAGGGCCCTTATTTACATACTGATTATGGATTTAAGTTGAAGTATTCTGATGATCGTTATTATGATGATGATAATTATGCCATTACAGTTCCCAGTAAATGGGTTTTGCTAACGCCATGGCATTAGTATGAATTACAGTATTTAAATAGGCTCTATAATAAGTGTTGGAGGTCTTGCTGCTGGTCTTGCAGGTGCTTTTGTTATTGGTATTACTGGAGCAACACTTGGCGATTGCGTTAAAGATGAAATTAAATTTAATTTAAAAAAGGATGTAGATAAGTAATGTATCAAGATTTGATTATAATATTGGGGATTATATTTCTCGTATACAAACTTATTACACATGAAGGTAAGCTTAGTTTAGCTAGAATTATTGCAACGGTTTCTATTATTGTCGGTTGTGGATTAGTATTGCTGAGTAAACTGATATCTCCATTTGTTTTACTATTTTGGTGGCTAATATGTATCGGGATTTCTTTGATAGGAATGTATTTTGTGCCAAGTAGTGAGAATTATGATGAGGATAAAACTCAAAAGCATCAAAAGCTATATAGAGGGGCTTTATACTCCTGGATATTTATGATAGCTTTATATATTTTTCTATATATTTTGATTTATTATTAGCTATATCCTTATTATTGAGGGTAGTGTCAATAATTTTGTGTAAATTATATTCTTTAATAAGAAACCATATTCATCAATATAAAGAAAAAATAGGTGCTGTTAATCCCACATATGGATTTATATATAACTATTATAGATCTGATGGAAGAGAAGTAATTGATATTATAATTAAAAGAACAAAAGAGTATAAAGCTGGTTCGTTTGATAAACCGAAGTTCTTGTCTTTTAATCATAGTGAAATACTAAAAAATTCTAATAATTCAGAATTTGTTTGGACTAAGGAGGCTTTAGGAAAGTCAGTTGCTCAAAATGTATTATCAGAGGTGGGAAATCAACCATGGGTTGGATATGTGCATTATGCAGAGAACGCATCAAAATTTACTCGAACTGTAGCGAAAGTTGGAGGGCCTGTTTTAATAGGTTACTTACTTTACGATATGCAAAATGATTACCAAATGTACAGTGGTCGAGAACTAGCTAAAGCTTGGGGCGCGGATTTACTTCCTGTAGTTTTCGGATTGGGTGGAGGTGTTGCTGGCAGTGCTGGTGGACCAGCAGGTTCTTTTGTCGTTGGTGTTACTTTGGCGACAACGGGAGACTATTATAAAGATAAGATTAAGTCTAATTTGAAAAAGGATGTAGTTAAGTAATGTCTCGAGATTTGATTATAATATTGGGGATTATATTTCTCATATACAAACTTATTACTCATAAAGGTAAGCTTACTTTAGCTAGAATTATTACATTTTTAGGCCTTGCAATGGGAAGCGGAATAGCTTTGCTTCATGAATTTGCCCCAGTATTTGTATTATTTTTTCTGACAATAGTTTGCATGGGAATTTCTTTGGTTGGGATGTATTTCATGCTTAAGAATGACGAGTTTGAAAGTGATAAAGTAGAGAAATATCAGTCCAATTTTAAAGTAGGCGTATATACTTGGTTATTTCTAGTCGCTTTATACATATATTTATATGTTTTAACCTATTATTAGATACTTTGATAATGTATATAGTAGGATTTTATTGATTAATATGTAACTCTAATATAAGGTATATAAACATAAAAAGGACGCTATAGTCTAATCTTCAGTAGTATATACAGAATGGTTTAGAACTATAGCGTCTTTTTATTTAATCGCTCATTTGAGGTCTGCGTGGATGTTACAGATAAGTCATAGAGCTGAAAGAGAGTTTATTTCATGCGAACATTAAAGCTGTTGGTGAAGCAATTTCAGGTAAATCAGTCAAATTAGTGGCTTCTAATGATGTATCTTTACAAGCGGCAACGAATACAAGTGAAAAGCTTGAAAATGCTAAGAGTAAAGGCTAGTCTGTTGGGGCTAATATTAGTGTTGCTGGTGGCGGTATACTTGGTTTTGATGCAAGTGCTAATGCTGCAAAACAAAAGGGTAATACAAAGGTAACAACACATACTGGTACTACTGTTGTAGGTACGGATGCTGTTAATATTACATCAGGAAAGGATACCTATATCAGTGGCTCCAAGGTAATTGGTAAATCTGTAACAGCCGACGTAGGTGGAAATCTTTCTATTGAAAGCTTACAAGATACAAAGACATATGTAGGTGAAAGCTCTAATAAAGGGTTTAGTATATCTACAAATGCGGGTTCTCTAAGTAATGTATCTATGAGCTCAAGCAAAGGTAAAATGAAAAGTGATTATGCAAGTGTTACTGATCAAGCGGGGATATATGCAGGTGATGGTGGCTTTGTAATTTTAAGAACCTTAGTAAAGCAGGAAAAGATGCTGTGTGGAACACATTAGGCACATTACCTAATCTGTTACCAGACTCTAGCAAATCTACTTCTACTACTACAAAATCTGCTATTTCAAATGGTACAATAGAAGTACGAGATGCTGGCTTTAATATGCAAACACTGTCTCGAGATACAAAAGATAGCTTGAATAAGCTTGATGAAATCTTTGATAAAAAGAAAATTGAAGAACGTCAAGAATTATCTAAGTTATTTGCAAAAGAAGCCTTTGAACAATTACATAATTGGAATCCAATCTCTAAAGAAGGTAAAGCCGCAAAAGCAATAGCCCATGGTGTAGTCGCTGAAGTATCTGCTCGTATGGCAGGGAATAAACCGGGTAGTGGGTTTTATGCTGGAGCTACCAATGAAGCATTAATTGGAGAGATTCAAAAAATTGCAAAAGAAAAACCTGATGTAGCTCAAACATTAAGTGCTTTATTAGGTGCTGCTGTAAATGGTAGCTTAGGCTATTCCCCTGTGACAGGTGCAGCTGAAGCACAATATGGGACTAAATGGAATCAATATTTAACAACAAATCCAGATACAATATATTTGGCAAAAAAATATTTAAAGAAAAAGAATGGAGAAAGTTTAAGTGAGCGTGAAGTAATATTCCTTTTGGAGAATTTAAGGAGTATAGCTGAAAAAGATAGTGATAAAGCCAAATCTTGGGAGATAATGTCAGAATCATATTGGGATTTATCTCATTGGGAGGATTTTCTTATTTCATATGGCAATTTATCCTATCAAAGTATCTCTGACTTTGAACATCATTATAGTTTATTGAAGGATGAACAAATTAGATTACAAAAAGAGTTAGTCAAACAAGGGTATGTGTTTACTGATGTTGTACCGGTTAAAGCTATTTATGTTGATGAAGATAGGAGAGCCTTGGATGAAGCAATAAGATTAGAGAAGGAAAAGGATATTGATATTAATAAAGAAAGAGATGTTAATAAACGTCAGAATATAATTCACTACACAGCAAAGGAAGCCGGGATGGCTTTTGAACGTAATGTACTTAAATCTAAATATCCTGTGTTAACAGTTTTTTTTGAAAAAATGAGAACTGGGAATGGTAGTATGGAAAAGTATAACTCGAAAAGTATTTTAGCAAAAACAATTGCGCAGTCAAATGGCATTAAAGATATTTTAGTTTCTTTGCGTGATGAGGATTTTGATAAGGATACAAATAGTGTTTTAAAACGTATTGATATTAATTTTGCTAAGACTGAAAAGGGTGGCGCCTGGTCTGATTTAGGGGCATCGGTAGGAAGAATGGCTGCTAGATTAAAAGTTATAAAGCATGGTGATTATTATGATGTCAAACTTTTAGGTTTCGATAGATCTAATTATGAATATAAAGAGGATGCTAGTGATATAAAAGATAAGTGGATTAGATGGGCCAATAATTTCTTTTATGATTTACAACAACAAGGTTTAATTACTCCGTTTTCTTTTGAGGTAACTTCTAATTTTTACTTCAATAAGTCTAATGGAAAGGTATATACTAAATGATAGTACTAAAATCTTTACTGAAAAGGATGGGTTATTTTGTAATTATATTTATTAGTATTGTAGCTATATATATAATTACCTATGTTGCTTCTACAACAACCTTTTTAGCTACCTCTAATTATGACTCTTCTCTTGGTAGGGAGGCTGGGTATCTTAATGATATGGATTATGATTTGTATGTTCCAGGAGAAATACTGACTGTTGAAGTTTATAATGATTATGAGATTGCATGTTTAACGTCTTTTGGTGCTATTTTTGTAAATGGTAATGAGGGGAGTATTCACTATCTTATTGAAGTCGATGATAGAGCCTCACTTTTAAAAGAAATTGCTTCTTATAAAGATAAAGCTAAGAAACGACAGGTTGTAGTGTATGATAGCAGTCAATCGTTAAGTGATAAAGAGAAAAAGCTCTATCAAAAGTTAATTGATAGAATTGATAAACGATTACCTACTTATGTTGACGTAAATCGAGAACCAAAATGGCTTCAAGTTCTAAGAAATATAACAGGTAATGATAAAAGCTTAATATAGTTGTTTCAATAAATCTAAAAAGGACGCTATAGTCTAATCTTCAGTCGTTATACTGATTGATTTAGAACTATAGCGTCCTTTTTTATTCCGTTCATTTGAGGTATGAGAGGATGTTACAGATATGTTATAAAGATGAGAGAGATTTTATTTCATGCGAACTGCTTCACCGAATTCGTCTTCGGTCATGAGTTTTTCTTCCAATATGATTTCTTTAATAGAGCAACCGCGTTTGTATGGTTCTTTTACTATCTTAGTACTCTTATCATAACCGATGTATGGTGTTAAGGATGTGGCAATCATGATGGATTGTTCTAATTTTTATTATATAAACTTATATAAATTTTGTGATATATTAGAATTAAAATTTTAGTTGTGTTGTAAACGAGTAGTTTTAATGATAGGAATACTCATATGTTATTTTTAAAAATTTATAATTATTTTGTGAGGGGCGTTGTACTTTTCTTTCTTATAATTATCCCTTTTACTATTGTTACAAATCCTGAAATGATCGAGGATGAAGTCGATTTTCATTTTTTTGTTACTCTATATATTGTAATCCTTTTGAGCTATGTGGTATGGACCTATATTTATAACTATTTAAGACGTAAAAGAGGTTAGCATTTGTGCATATTCATTTACCATTAGTTTTCGTAGTCATCTTTTACTCGGCAATTGTTCTCTATTGGATCATATATAAGATACTCTTAAGAAAAAAACTTTCACCATTACTAGTATCTTTAATTGCTAATTCTAATTATAGTTTTATTAAATTTATCTCTTGGGCGATAATTATTACATACCCATTCATGCTTTTTAGCATGTTTTATTTCTTAGATTACATAGCCGTGCCAATTGTTATGGCTTGGTTTTTACAACCTGTTTTAGTTGCAGCTACACTATTCAGGCAGTCATCACACAGTCGTTATTATGATTGGGCTAGAAAAAAACAGATGTATGTAGTGTGGATTGTATTCTTTTATTTATTAGCGGTTCTAGGTGTATTGAAATTTTATGATTTTTTGTAGCGTTTAAGTTGTAAAGAAAAAGTATATTCCCTTTATTGAGAATCAAGGGAGAAGTAGGAATGCCTGCTAACAATAAAAATTTTTTAAAAGCTATATTTTCATAAAGGTGTAGATGCTCACTTAGAAGTATTTGATAAAAATGGAAATCATTTAGGAGAAGCAGATCCTATAACTGGAGTGATTAGGGAGGGATCTCAAGACCGTAGCAAAAAACTTAGAAAGGATTTAAGGTAATGATTATGAAACCTATTAAGTCTTTATATAGTAGATATAACCAAAATGATATTTGTATGTTAGAACGAATAGGACCATATAGCATAATAAATAATAACCATCAAGGGATTATTGTATTGGACTCCTCATGGAATGAAGTGAAAAAAATTAAGGTAGATGAAAATCTATTTTTCCCTGAAGCCAGATATATAGATTACGTCAATAATAGGATACTTTTTAAGTTAGAAGCATTTCTGTGCTTAATTGATATTGAGAGTAGTTGGGTTAAACTAATAGAGCTTCCTAGTGATTTGCAAGATTTATGTTTTTCAGACTTACATTGTTTTGGCAAAGACTATATTATGATAGGTACGAGTAAGAATGTAGTATCTTTGGATTTAATTGACTTTAAAGTTACAGTGCTAGATCTTGATTCTGTTAATGAATATCCATTTAATGAGTATCGAAATAGATATAATGGAATAGTGACGTATTTTAGAAATCATAAATTAATTTGTCATGACTCTAAAAATATAATAATTGTAGATGGTACACGTGTTATTGAAATTCCAGATGTAGTTTCTATCAAATACTATCAACTAATGGCCTCTAATAGATATTTGTTAGCAATTGGTGAAAAACAGCTACAGCTTATTAATATAGAGAATGCTAGGGAAAGTAAATTAATCTCTTTTTCATTTCCATGTTATTGTGTTGGTGCAGATATATTGGAGGAACAGGATACAATCCATCTCTCTCTTTTATTACATAATGATTGGGAAGAGATTATGCGTGTGGAAGAATATGCTTTTACCTTTGATGAATTACATGAGGATGTTGTGCTATAAGTAATTCTTTATATGCTATAATTAAGTGTTACATGAATTATTTAATATATCTTAATTATAGAGTTATAGAGATTATAGAAAGAGGTTCTTTATGGCATCCGGCAGATCTGAAAAAGAGTTACAAGGGGTAACGATGTTAGGTCACAAGACCGATTATCCTACTGATTATGCACCACAGGTGTTAGAGGCGTTTGATAACAAGCACCCAGAGAATGATTACTTCGTTAAGTTTAATTGCCCTGAGTTTACTAGCTTGTGTCCTATGACAGGTCAACCAGACTTTGCCACAATCTATATTTCTTATGTGCCAGATAAGAAGATGGTAGAGTCCAAGTCTTTGAAGTTATATCTATTTAGTTTCCGCAATCACGGGGACTTTCACGAGGACTGCATCAACATCATCATGAAAGATCTCGTGAAGTTGATGGATCCTAAATATATCGAGGTGTGGGGCAAGTTTACGCCGCGCGGTGGTTTGTCCATCGATCCATACGCAAACTATGGCAAGCCTGGTACAGAGTGGGAAAAGACTGCAAAAGAGCGCCTTCATTTCCACGACATGCAGCCTGAGCGCGTAGCATACCGTTAATATGGCATACGAATATTTAACAATGGTCGCATCCTTTATTACTTGTTTTATGATGGGTGTGACCTTGTCTTTACAACCTGCATCAATAATCGTAGGGGCTCACACTCATTTAAGAGAACAAAGTAAATGGACTCGCTGGAACGGATATATCATGTTTGTGTTGCTCCTATTTGTGCTAGATGTGCTCGTAACGAATGGTATATATATTGCGTTTCACGATGTATATGGTAATCTTTTGAACATTGGTTATCTTGATTTCGATCTGATGGATATGTTCTTTAGTGAAAGCTTTCAAATAGGCGTTATTTTAGTCTTTTCGCTTGTGTTGTTTCAAGTGTTAGGGCTAGTTGATTTAGCCCATGGAGAACGGGATTTATCCTTTTATTATGATCAAGTAGATGCAGGTAAACATAAGCCATCTTGGATGGAGCAGTACATGGGGCGTCAAAGAGGCTCTCTTGGAGCGAGCTTGGTGGGCTTGCTTTATATGCTGAGAATGACGATAAAAACAATGTGGCCTTATATCGTGTGCCTAGTGTGGTTTAAAATCCTAGCCATACTTGTAAATGTACTAGTGTCTCCGAGTATTAACCGAATTATGCATGCTGATAATGAGATGACTACCCTAATCATTTTCGACCCATACATTATCACCTATGTAGTTGCTGGTTTCTTATGGGGCCATGTAGCGTTACATCATGATGTAACTAAAGTATCGCGCTTAGCTAACAGTATGGCTATATCTCTTATCCCTCGTCTTACAGTCTTGGTAGGAGCAATTTTCTTTATTGGATTGGCCCTCATCATTATAATGGTACCCATCACATGGGATGGGGTACTTGACGCACTTACAAAAAAATAGATAAAGCTAGTTATTTCCTGTATTTTTAGGGTTTTAAAAGTCGTTCTCATTCTCTTGACAATGAAATGATTCAAATGTTAGAGTATGGTTGTATTAATTGGAATACATAAACGGTTATACTCCGTATATGGTGAATAACAAGGTGCAATATAAAATCGTCCTTGGGATGTTCCTAAGGACGATTTTTATCATCTATCGCTAGAGGGAGAATTAGATGAGTATAGTAACAAACCAAACAACTGAACTTATTGGTAAAACACCGATATATCAATTGCCAAATACCAATATTTATGTAAAGCTTGAAAAATATAATGTAGGCGGTTCTGTAAAAGACCGTGCCGTACTCGGTATGTTACAGGCTGCAAAAGAGCAAGGTCGTATCCATGAGGATAGCATCATTGTAGAAGCCACAAGTGGTAATACGGGGATCGCTCTTGCTATGGTAGGCGCTATTTTACATATTAAAACAGTGATTATCATGCCTGAAAGTATGAGTAAAGAACGCCGAGAGCTTATTAAGGCGTATGGGGCGCAGCTCATCTTAACACCAAAAGAAACAGGTATGAAGGGGGCTCTTGAGCGGGCCAATGAAATTTTGGAGAAGTATCCAAATGCTTTCACCTTGGGCCAATTTGTAAATCCTGCAAACCCAGATATGCATTACCGCACGACGGGTACTGAAATTGTAGAACAAGTGCCAAATGTTGATGTATTTGTAGCGGGTATCGGTACAGGTGGTACTTTCACAGGCGTTACAAGACGATTGAAAGAACATAATCCTAATCTAAAAGCCATTGCTGTAGAGCCAACGGGATCTCCTGCTATTACCGAAGGTAAGGGCGGCCCTCACAAAATTCAAGGGATTGGGGCTGGGTTTATTCCTGAAAACTTTGACCAAACATTGATGGATGGCGTGCAAACTGTAAGTGACGAAGAAGCTTTTAGCGAGGTGCAAACCTTTATGCGTGAAAGTGGTATCTCTATTGGCCTTTCCGCGGGGGCGGCCATTGTAGCGGCAAAACGCATGGCTCGTGAGTTACCTAAGGCGAACATCGTTGTTATTGCACCTGATGGAGTAGAGAAATATTTATCCCTCTTGGACTTTGGCAACAACGAATACGTTAAATAATAGATTTCATATAGATACAATACTGAATTTTGGATTGGTATAAGAATAGGTTCTATATAGATATAAAGCCTTATATATAGGAATATAGACCCAATATGTTGTATACTAGATATATCTATATTTCTGTAGAATGTTAAGTAGAGTTATTTGAGATGGAGTCACTATGATGCAAGGTTTGCGCGAATTATGGGGCAAAATTCAATATAATATTAAGCGTGTAATGGATTCTGACCCAGCTGCCACAAGTGTATGGATGGTTATATGGACATATCCTCATATTACGGCTTTGTTCTGGCACTTCTTTGCCCACCGTTTATATAAGGCGGGGTGGCCCATCTTGGCTCGTCGTGTGGCTCTCCATTCTCGGCATGTAACGGGCATTGAAATCCATCCAGGTGCGACGATTGGTCGCGGTCTCTTTATCGATCACGGTATGGGGGTTGTTATTGGTGAAACGGCTATTGTAGGCGATAATGTAACCTTGTTCCATCAAGTAACACTAGGTGGGATGTCTTCTAAAAAGGTAAAGCGCCATCCGACCATTGAAGATGATGTACTCATCGGTACGGGTACAAAAATCTTAGGGGATATTACGATTGGGGCGCGCACGAAGATTGGCTGTAATCTCGTTATTAAACATGATATTCCTAAGGATATGGTAATCTTTGAAACAGATCCAGAAAATATGTATGTCCGTAAACCTAGTCGCAATGCAGCTGCTGCACAAGCAGAGGAGAAGAAGATTCCTGATAATTACATAGAATACTATATTTAATATAGAAACGTATTTAATATATAATCATTTTTAATATAGAGTCATATTGAATATAGAATCATACAAGCCTCTAACTATTAGATTAACTAGTAGTTAGAGGTTTTTTATGATTCGTAGAAACATGATTCCGTGAAGTATTGGATTTAGATTTGGTAGGTATTGTATTGGATTGGGGATATGTTTGATTTAGTATGGTTATAATGTTTTCATTAAACTTTTATACAAAAATATCTATTCATATATTGACATGGAAAATCATTATTGGTAGAATATAAACATAATCAATATTGATTATGAATTAAATAAACGAATTGATGGCGTAGAAGCCAACTGTGTTTGTTCTGCTTTTAGAATAAACTATAATTGAGAATTAAGTGAAAAAAGGAGTCTTATTATGAAAAACGTACAACAAGTAAATCAATATTTAGCAGATCTTTCCGTATGGAATGTGAAATTACATAACCTACACTTCAATGTAACTGGTCCGCAATTCAAATCCATTCATGAATACTTGGAATCTATTTATGATGAAGCTTTTGAATACTTTGATGCCGTAGCAGAACATGTGAAAATGCAAGGTCAATTTCCATTGGTAAATTCTGCAGAATACGCAAAATTGACTAAAATCGAAGAATTGGGTCAAGAAGACATCCCTCAAGCAAAGGTAATTGATATCCTTCTTAAAGATTTTAAATACATGAATGATCAAGCTGTAGCAATTCGTGCAGCAGCTGATGAAGAAGGTGATTTCTTGCTCGTAAGCATGATGGAAGATCACGTTGCATACTATGTAAAACAAATCTGGTTCATCGAATCTATGCTGAAATAAGACGATTGACAATGCCTTATTGGGTATGATATGATTACCCAGTAAAGCATGGAGGATTACTCAAGAGGCTGAAGAGGACGGTTTGCTAAATCGTTAGGGCGGGTTACCGTCGCTAGGGTTCGAATCCCTAATCCTCCGCCATGTAAAGACCTCACATCACTCGATGTGGGGTCTTTTTGTATAATATAGTGATTTATTATATTATTTATATAGGCCTAGAAATTGTGAGGATTCGAGTGAGTCCAAGGCCTTATTAGTATTGAATGACACAGGTGTGTAAGGGTGTAGAGTTGACGTATGTCTAGGGGTTTCATATAATAGATTGTATAAAATGTAATTTTAAGGAGACTCTTATGAATACAAAACATACACGTCAAATGAATCGTATCCGTCGAGCGTTAGGCATTGGGGCATTATGCCTCGTTGCGTCTGTTGGCTTTAGTCATGCTGAAAGTATTGCCATCCCAAGTGCACGTCCTATGGTGGATGGCGTAAGTGCTGATGTAGAGACTGTTAGTAGTTCTAGTAAAGGACAACAGCATATAAACTCAGATGTTATTACGCCTAATGATTGGACATATACAGCGTTACAAAGGCTCATTAAACATGGTGCTATTACAGATACCCACGGATTTACTTTTGATGGTGCTAGCTATACAAAGGATGAGCTTATGCCGCTTATCGATGAGGTAGTCACAAAACGTGAGCAAATGAACGACAATGATCGGGAATATGCACTGCGTATCTACCAAGAAAATATGCGTGATGTAATGGATTACCGTATTGCTCGCGATAAAAAAGCTACTGATGAGCGCCGTCAAAAACTAGATGAAAAGCGTGCTGAAAGGGCTAAAATATCTGGTAAGACCTATCAAGTATCCAAGGATCAACAAGAAGCCCTTGATAAAGCTGGCGATGAAGTAGCAAAACCGGAAGAACGGGCTTTAACAGATGAACAAATCAAAGAAAAAATGAAGAAATTCAAAATTGATGATTCTCGCGTTAAGGTAAATAATGAAGTGCGTATTCGTTATGCGGACTCCAAGGATAAAAAGTCCAAAACAGATGCTCGTATGCAGACGGAGATGACGTTCACTCTATAACTCTTAGTAAGGGGTTATAATGATTGATTTTTTAAAGAAACAATTGTTTACTGTCCATCAAAACGGTAAGCAACAGGTAAGTGAGGTCTTTAAATATATAGGACCTGGTATAATCGTAACCGTTGGATTTATCGATCCAGGAAACTGGGCCGCCAACTTGGCAGCTGGTGCTAGTTATGGTTACGAATTATTGTGGGTAGTCACACTATCTACGATTATGCTCATTTTATTACAGCATAATGTGGCGCATTTAGGCATTGTACGCGGTCAATGCTTGTCGGAATGTGCCTATGAGTTTTTACCGCGTTATGCATCTCGCTTTGTGCTTAGCACGGCAGGAATTGCGGCGGCAGCGACGGCCTTGGCTGAGTTTATTGGCGCTGCTATCGCTTTGAAGATGCTCTTTGGTATTCCTATCTTGATAGGCAGCATTTTGACGGCTCTTATCTGTACGGTTATGCTCATTACGAACTCCTATCGTAAATTAGAGCGAATCATTGCTGGCTTTGTATCCCTTATCGCATTGGCGTACCTTGTTGAGGTAAATATGGTCAATGTGGATTGGGCAGCGGCTGGTATCGGTTGGGTGGATCCTAATATTCCTAATACATCGATGCTCGTTATTTTGAGTATATTAGGGGCCGTAATTATGCCTCACAACTTGTTTTTGCACTCTGAAATCATCCAAAGTCGCCAGTTTAATACACAAGATCCAGCGATAATGAAACGGCAGTTACGCTATGAATTCCTCGATACTTTGTTATCTATGGGGATTGGGTGGATGATTAACTCCGCCATGATTATATTGGCGGCGGCCGTCTTCTTTGCTCATGGTATTGAAGTAACAGAACTTGAACAGGCTGAGGAGTTGTTGCGACCACTCATTGGACCCGCAGCGGGTATTATTTTTGCGATAGCATTGTTATTTGCAGGCTTTGCCTCATCTGCTACGGCAGGTATGGCGGGGGCAAGTATCTTTGCAGGAATGTTTGGCGAGTCTTACGATATGAAAGACTTCCATACGCGATTAGGCTTGGCACTAACATATGTTCCAGCCTTATTATTGATCGTGTTTATTACAGATTCCTTCCAAGCATTATTGTTCTCTCAAATGTTCTTGAGCTTGCAATTACCTATCACCATCTTCTTGCAACTTTACATGACAAGTAGCCGCAAGGTCATGGGAGAATACGCGAACCGTAAATTTACAAATATTCTTTTATGGGGCATAGGTATCATCGTTACAATTATGAATATTTACTTATTGATTGTAGGCTAATAGAATATTCTTTGTTAGTTTCCAAAAGGTTTCTTATAAAATCAACATTAGAATACAGCATTAGAATACAAGATTAGAATACAACATTAGAATACAAGATTAGAATACAAGATTAGAGTACAACATTAGAATACAACATTAGAATACAAGATTAGAGTACAACATTAGAATACAAAGGACCGCTACGGCGGTCCTTTTGTCATGTCGCTAACGTATCTATTATGTGAAACACGTATCTTTGAATACCCAAGAGGGGTATAAAATATGGTACAATTAAAAATAGTATAATTAAGAAAAATATTTTTAAGAATAATATTTTTAAGAATAATATAATATCTGTTGAGAGTATCACTCAGCAGTGTGATATATGGAAAATTAGGAGGCCCTAATGGCAAAGGAAATCAACGTACAAGAGACAATACAATCTGATTTTAGTGTTGTGGTTAACGATATTGCTGAAGAGTTATTGACGCGCCTCAATATGGATGAGGATGGTTCTGTTATCGATATGTTCCAAACAGGCTCTTTTGATCCTTGGCAGTTATTCGTATTTTTTGGTGCTTTAGAAAAAGCCCTTATTGAGTTCAGAACGGATAAACGGAAGAAAACAGTTATCGTTCATGCACAACCTGAGGCTCTTATCGGCATTGGCCGCGTAGTGACACCTGTATCTACTATGCTTGAGCATGTATTGATGTCTCGTTTGAACGATATGAGTGAAGGCCGCTTGGAAACAGGCATGCTTACAGTATCTGCTGAAAGCATCGATTATGAAGGTGTAAACCTTAAAGGGCGTCACGTGGTTATCGTATGCGATCTTGTAGATGAAGATTCTAATTATCTTAAAGAATGCATTAAATTATGTAAAGAATTGAAAGCAAGCCACGTAGTGGCGGTGCCTCTCATGTTGTGGAACCCTGAATTGATCGACAATTTGACAGAGGAATCTATTAAGGCGGAATTATCTCATGAAAATCGTCCTCTCTCCTAGTAAGACAAAAACCATTACCGATGCTGCTAGCAACGATGAGGCAGTACATCATGTAGTCCGAGATGGCCAATTTCAGCCGAACATCACGAAAGAAATTGTAACACATGTACAATCCCTTGATGTAGCGGTTCTTGGAAAGGCATTAAAACTTAAGGATGATAAGGCACAGGCTCTTTTTGATTTTTATCAGTCCTTTGAGGCTCATCCCGTAGGTCGTGCCTGTGAAAGTTATGATGGTATCGCTTTCAAATATTTGGACTGGTCGAACTTATCTGATGAAGCCAAGACCTTTAGCGAAAGCCATCTCGTTGTGCTGTCTGCATTGTATGGTATCGTTGAACCTAATATGGGGGTGCGCGACTATCGACTCGATATGGTCGATAAGGTAGGCATTAATCTATACGATACATGGCGTGATGCGGTGGATGTATACTTTCACAAGGAAGATTGGATCCTAAACCTAGCATCTAAAGAATATGCAAAAATGGTGAACCATCCAAAGGTGGTAACCGTTGAATTTTGGGAATTACGGGGCGATACGTTTAAGCAGATGAGTACGTCCTCCAAAATGAGTCGCGGTGTGATGGCTCATGAATGTTTAACTCAACAAGTGAAACATGTGCGGGACTTGCCCCACGAAGTTAATGGATTTACTTGTGTCTCTGACATTGAATCCATTACCATACCAAGCGAATCGATGACGGTTCGTTACGAAAGGAAGTGATTGTTTGCAAGTGCAAGACATTCTTGCAAAAGACCTCGTCGGCGATGAATGGCTGACCGAGGAGGAATTGCGATTTCTCATGTCTGTAACTGATGAAGAACAGTTGCAGTTGATATATAAAAAGGCCTACGAAGTGAAGGCAAAATACGTAAAGCCTGTAGCATACTATCGCGGCCTCATCGAGTTCTCAAACCGATGCATTAAAAATTGTAATTATTGCGGTATCCGCCGTGAAAATGACAAGACGGAACGCTTTGATATGAATCGCGAAGATATCATCAAGATGGCACAGTGGGCGTACGATCATGAATATGGTTCCATTACACTTCAATCTGGTGAACGCTGTGATGATGTCTTTGTAGACTATGTTGTGGATTTAATTCGCGATATTAAAGCCATTGGTGATGGTTCTCTTGGCATAACGATGTGTGTAGGGGAACAAAGCGAAGAGGCGTACCGTCGCATGCGTGAAGCCGGTGCGAGTCGTTATTTATTACGCATTGAAACAACCAATACAGATTTATACCATAAGATTCATCCTCGTGATGAATTGCACTCCTTCGAAACGCGCGTAGAATGCTTACGTCGTTTGCGCCGCGTAGGCTTCCAAGTTGGCACGGGTGTTATGATTGGCCTACCTGGTCAAACAGAAGAAGATCTTGTGAATGATATCTTGTTCTATCGCGATATGGACATCGACATGATTGGCATGGGCCCTTATGTGGTGCATCATGATACGCCTCTAGGCCAAGAAGCTTTGGCGATGGGCATCGATGACGAAGCAGGTAAATTGCGTCGCGTTCAACTAGGCCTCAAGATGATTGCCTTAACACGTCTATTTTTGAAAGACGTAAACATTGCGGCAACTACTGCATTACAAGCACTAGATAAACTAGGCCGTGAAAAAGGCTTAGCCGCAGGGGCGAATATCCTTATGCCTATCATCACCATTCCTGAACACCGTGCAAAATATTTACTATATGATAATAAACCTTGCGTAGACGACAATGCAGAACAATGTAAAGACTGCTTGACGCGTCGCGTAATGTCCATCGGTGATACAGTAGGTTGGAAACAAAATGGGGACTCTAAACACTACGGCAAACGGACGGGAAAATTTTAGTATTCTATGATTTACCTATATCTTTTAGTGAGTTGTATATTTACCACTAGTATTGCCTATATATAGATGGGCCCCGTTACATAACGACAACTTAATTAAAAAAGACGGTCTATACTTGCTTGCTCCTCGTTCCTGATGTCGCGGCACAAGTACAGACCGTCTTTTTTATAACTTTGTGAGGGCACTAGTCCCATCTATATATAGGATATACCGAGAAAGTCTTATTAATAATTTAATTAAGTTTAGGATCTACATCGGAATACTAAAATTTTCTTTATAATTTAGTATTATTATATAATCCTCCTTTTCTAAGAAATTTTTCTCAGAAAAAGAGGATTTTTTTATTGTAGTGTCGAAATGTATTAGCAAAGCCGTAATTTGCCAGTAAGGAGGCGATTCCAATGAAAGAGTACAGTAGTGATAAAATTAGAAACGTTGCTGTTGTTTCCCACGATGGTGCGGGTAAAACAGCTCTTGTTGAATCCTTGTTGTTAACTTCTGGTGCGGTTGATTTCGTAGGTAAAGGTCAAGATAATAAACATATTATGGACTTTGAACCGGAAGAAATTAAACGTAATGTAACTATTCAATTGGGCATGGCGCCATGTGAGTGGCATGACCATAAGGTTAACTTCATAGACACTCCAGGCTATAACGAATTCCATGGCGAAGTTCGTGCCGCTTTGCGTGCTTGTGATGGTATGTTGATGGTGCTATCCTCCACATCTGGTGTAGAAACTGACACAGTTCGCGCATGGGATTATGCAGTTGAATTACAAATGCCTCGCATGGCATTTATCAATAAAATGGATGTCGATGGTGCTGATTTCTTTGGCACTATTGAAAGAATGCGGGAGTTATTTGGCAAAGGCATTATGCCATTGCAGATTCCTATCGGTGAAGGTGCCGATTTTGAAGGCGTTGTAGACGTAGCGAAAATGACCGCGTTTACTTATAAGGACGGCCAACCAACAGAGGTCGCTGTACCAGCTCACCTTATCGAAAAGGCTCAAGAAATTCGGGAAATGACCGTAGAAGCCGCGGCTGAAGGTAGCGATGAGTTGTTGGAAAAATATTTAGAAGGCGAAGAATTATCCTTAGAGGAAATCCGCCAAGGCTTGCGTGAAGGGATGATTAGTGGCCGTGTGTGCCCAATCATGTGTGGCAGTGCCACATCTCGTATTGGCTTAGATCAAGTATTGGATCGTATGATCCGTTACATGCCGGATGCAACTAAAAAAGTGATGACCGCAACTGATGCGGAAACCGGCGAACAATGTGTTGTACATGTAGATAAACCATTAACTGCATTCGTATTTAAAACATTGTTAGACCCATTCGCAGGCAAACAAAGCTTTGTACGTATCTTCTCTGGTGAACTGAAAGAAGGCGATCGCCTTTATGATGTAAACCAAGGTGTAGAAGAAAAATGGGGCAAGATGGTTACCCTTATCGGGAAGCAACAAATCCCTGTATCTGCTGCAAAAGCTGGCGATATCGTAGTGATACCAAAATTGGCTAATGCTAAGACCGGTAATACATTAACGGCTCCTGACTTTAAAGTGACATACGATGCTATCCGTTTTCCTCAACCTCTATACACTGTGGCTATGGAGCCAGTGAAAAAAGGTGAGGAGGAAAAATTAGCTAGTGCTGTTCTTAAAGTGGCAGAAGAAGATCCTACTTGCGTAGTAGTGAAAAATGCTGAAGCTCGCCAATTACAAATTGATTGTATGGGCGAAGTACATCTTGAGCATATCCTCAATAAAATGGACCGTAAATACGGCGTACAAGCTAAACTTGTGGCTCCATATATTCCATACCGCGAAACCATTAAAGGCTCTGCTGAAACCGAGTCTAAGTATAAGAAACAAAGTGGCGGTCATGGTCAATATGGTCACGTTAAGATTCAAGTGGATCCATTATATGATGGTAGCGAATTTGCATTCGTAGACAAAATTTTTGGTGGTGCTGTACCTAAACAATACATACCAGCAGTGGAAAAGGGTGCCAAAGAAACCCTAGATAAAGGCCTAATTGCAGGATATCCTATGATTGGCGTGCAAGTGACACTCTTGGATGGATCTTACCACAGCGTAGACTCCTCAGAGTTAGCATTTAAAGTAGCTACGTCACAGGCTATCAAGGATGTGATTCCTAAGGCGAAACCAGTCCTATTAGAACCAATCTATGAAGTCAACGTGTTTGCGCCAGATGCTTTCATGGGCGACATCATGGGTGATTTGAATAGCCGTCGAGGTCGTGTATTAGGCATGGAACAAAGTGAAAGAACCGGTATTTCCGTTGTTAAAGCACAAGTACCATTGGCTGAAATGTCCGATTATGTGACTGCATTGCGCTCCATTACACAAGGACAAGGCGTATTTAACCGTCAGTTCTATACCTATGAAGAGGTTCCACATAAGCAAGCGGAAGAAATTATCGCTGCTCATAAAACCCAAGAATAAGGTAATGGCCACATGCTGTATTTAATACAGTTTGAATCACTACAACTGAATAGACAATTGCATAATGTAACAATTTAATACTGTAACAATTTCATAGTGTAATAATTGACGTAAGTCATAAATTTGAATAGTATTTTACTGAGGCCCTCCATATATGTAGCGTATGGAGGGCTTTTACATAAGAGAATAGCTAGTCCTTTATGTATATATGTGCTAACATAAAAGGTAATATAATTGGTTTATTGTGGTGCCATATCCATAGATATTGTGAAAGGATTGTGTATGTTTTTCTCTAGTATTACCGCAGATTATACAAAAATGGGCTATCCTAAAGCCATCGTGCGTGCTTTAGATTTCTTGAAAAACACAGATTTGAAAGCGTTGCCTGGAGGGCGTCATGCCATTGAAGGCGACATGATGTATGCCAACGTAGATGATGTAGAAACAAAACTATTTGAAGCTACAAAACCAGAATCGCATCGTAATTATGTAGATATTCAATTTATGGTGAGCGGCGAGGAAAACATGGGATTTTTCGTAGATAAAGGTCTCGTTAAACCTGTGGAGTCCTATCCGGAGCGAGATTGCTATTTCTATTCTAATGAAGCCGTTGATGAAGGGCAAATCCATTGCCCAGAAGGGTACTATACTGTATTCTTCCCCGCTGATGTTCATCGGCCCTTACTCGCCGTAAACGATAAACCTATCAAAATCCGTAAGGTGGTTGTGAAAGTTCACGTATCTTTGCTCGGTGACTAGCATGAAACAATATGAAGTTATTGGTGTTATTATAACTCTATTAGGCGCTGTTTTATGGGGTGTATCAGGTGCATCCGTACAGTTCTTAAGCAATTTTAGAGATATGAATTTGGAATGGCTAGTAACTATGCGATTGATTACAGCAGGTTTGCTAACTGTTATCTACGCATGGTTTAGATTTGGAAATTCCATCTTTAATGTATTTCATAGTGTAAGGGATACGCTAGGACTCATTGTTTTTGGCGTATTTGGAATGGCATTATGCCAATATACATACTTCAGATCCATTGCTTTAGCTGGAGCTGGCATTGCAACGGTATTACAATATCTGGCGCCGTCTATGATTATTATTTACCTGCTGGTTCGCTATGGTAAACGACCATCCAAGGGGGAAATGGTTTCTGTTATACTGGCCTTAGTGGGGACCATTTGTTTAATGGGGAATGGTGATGGTCTTTCTATTGAAAGCTTCCCAATGGCGGTTCTCGTATGGGGGCTTTTATCTGCTGTGGGTGTAGCCGTATATAGTATTTCTCCTGTTGATTTACTCTACAAATATGGCACATTGCCTATTGTAGGGTTTGGGATGCTTATTAGTGGTATTGTAGCCGCGATATTATTCCATCAACCGAATTCATATGCAGTGTGGGACGTATGGACTGTTATTGGTTGTTTCAATGTCATATTCCTCGGGACGATAGTATCTTTCAATGCCTATTTAGAAGGAGTTAAACGAATTGGGGCCGTACCAGGATCTATTTTGTCATCTATTGAACCTATTTCGGCGGCTTTCTTTGGGTGGGCTTTTTTAGGAAATGAATTTAGTCTATTAGGGTTAATTGGTATGGCTATGATTATTGCTACCGTTGTTATCATTGCTTGGGATAGACAACGAACTATTAAACGAGAGGTACTGACAAAACTGAATAAAACAATATTAGAATAAATTGATAAGCACACATATATCACAGAAAACGTTTCGTGGTATATGTGTTTTTTGTTATAACATACAGTATATTTTAGATACTGTATACATGCGCCATTTAGTTGACTATTTACCTATCTATTCATATAGTAAATGTATACGTGATTATTAGTTTGTTACGGAGGTATTTATGTCTGTAAAAGATTTCGTGCAACAACGGCGCGATGCGTTAATCGCTATGCGTCGAGATTTTCATATGTACCCTGAACCTGCTTGGCTTGAGTATCGCTCTGCTGCGAAGGTAGCGGATAGGCTTATTTCTTTGGGCTATGATGTGGCGTTGGGGGCAGATGTACTCGATTTGGACTCTCGCATGGGCTTGCCTAGTGATGAGGTCATGAAAGCTGCTATGGATCGAGCCATCGAAGAAGGTGCAAATCTTGAGCTTGTAGAAAAGATGGGCTATGGTAAAACGGCCATCGTCGCAACTATGAAGTTCGGTGGCGAGGGTCCCGTAGTAGCGTTTCGTGTAGACATGGATTCCAATGATGTCATTGAAGCTAAAGAGGATAACCATGTACCCGCAAAGGGAGGCTTCCGTTCTTGTCACGATAAGGCGATGCACGCTTGCGGTCATGATGCACATATGACGATGGGGCTAGGCCTAGCCGAATATTTGGCTGCGCACAAGGATGAATTCAAAGGAACTATTAAACTCATTTTCCAACCTGCAGAGGAAGGCGTGCGCGGTGCTAAAGCGATGGCGGAAGCGGGCGTTGTGGATGATGTAGATTTGATGTTCGGCATGCATATTGGGTTTAATGAAAATCTATCCAATTGTTTTGCGTGTAGCGATCATGGCTTCTTAGCGACAACAAAACTTGATGCGGTGTTCCACGGCTATTCTGCTCATGCTGGTGGTTCCCCAGAAAAAGCACAAAATGCAATGCTCGCAGGTTGTACAGCGGTTCTTAACTTACAAGCCATCGCTCGTCATAGTCAAGGCGCCTCTCGCATGAATGTAGGTGTTTTTGAAAGCGGTACAGGCCGCAATGTGACGCCTGATGTGGCAGTTCTTAAACTAGAAACTCGTGGTGCCACTACAGAAATCAATGACTACATGATTGAACGAGCAAAGACTATTATTAAAAGTGCTGCAGAAATGCACGATTGTACCTTTGAAATTACAAAACAAGGAGAAACTCCTGCAGGTCGCATCAGCGATGATTTAGCTCGTGAGGTGCAAGCTATCGTGGAGCCACTTGGTATTTTTAAAGAGGTTCCATTTGATTACAGCGGTGGCGGTAGTGAAGATTGTGCGTACTTCTTGAACCGTGTCATTGATCGCGGCGGTAGAGCGACCTACATGGTAGTAGGTTCTGCTATTAAAGCGCCACATCACAATCCGCTCTTTGATATCGATGAAGAAGATATGTTAAACGGTATTGTAGCGTTAGGGACAATTGCTGCTCACTATTTAAAATAAGGTTTACTGACTAGCCACCATATGGTTTATCAGTCATTGATATAATAGATTGTGAGGTGTTATATGATTCAACGAGAGCGATTAGTTAAAGATTTTGATGCTATGGCCCAATTGACAGCACCTGGTGAGGGCATTAATCGCCTTGCTTTTACCGATGCAGACTGGGCGGGGCGTCAATATATTATAGACCGCATGACTGATGCGGGTTTATCCGTTGAAATAGACGATTTTGGTAATGTCATTGGCTATAAGATTGGTAAGAAACCAGATTTACCAGTTGTCATGGTAGGGTCTCATACAGATAGCGTACCCAATGGAGGTAATTACGATGGTGTGGTCGGCGTGTTATCTGCCATTGAAGTAATTCGTAGCATGACTGACGATAGTTATGAACATGACCATACCATCGCTGTGGTATCCTTCATGTGCGAAGAGTCCGGTCGTTTTGGGAATGCTACACTAGGTAGTAAGGCCATGCGTGGTGAATTAAGATTACAAGACTTACACCGATTGGTAGATAAACAAGGAATTTCCTTGTACGAAGCATTGAAAGGTCGCAACTTAAATCCCGATGGGATTGAAGAAATGGAATATAAACGACCTGTAAAGTCTTTCACAGAAATTCATATAGAACAAGGAAAGGTACTGGAGCACGAACAGAAAACGATTGGCATTGTGACTGGTATTGCAGCGCCAGAGCGATTCTATGTGACCATTCGGGGCAATGCCGATCATAGTGGCGCTACGCCGATGAACTTGCGTCATGACGCCCTATGTGGAGCCTCAAAAATCATCCTCGGCATCGAGGAGATTGCATCTATGCAAGAGGAACCACCCGTGGTGGGAACTGTTGGCGTTGTGGAGGTTACACCAGGGGCGATGAATGTCATTCCTGGTGCTGTAAAGCTAGGGGTAGACATTCGTAGCATATCTAAGGCAGCTCGTAATTCTGTAGTTACTCTTGTTAAAGAATTTATTGACATTACTGCCGAGAAACGTGGATTATCGTATACAATTGAAACAATTGCACAGGACTATCCAGTGGAGATGCACCCGGCGATGATTCGAGAAATCGAAGAGGCTGTTAAGTCTGTTGGTGTGGAGTACATGACAATGCCTAGCGGTGCCGGTCATGATGCGATGCATTGGGCGGAGGTAGTTCCGACGGGAATGATCTTTATTCCATGCCGTGACGGCATCAGTCATAATCCTGCAGAATTTGCTGAAATGGATGATATTGTAACGGGTGCAGCGGTGCTTGATAAGGTGCTTAGAAAACTTAGCTTGGAAGAAACAAAGCTTGTTTAATATACTTCTTTATGTAGTTATGTAGTTATGTAGATAAGTAGTTATATAGTTATATGATTATACTGTATATAATTAAGTGATTACTTTTACTATTGTTAGGCCTATTAGGTGTAAGACATAGATAGGACTATTGTATTTTGTATTTAGTGTTGTTAGTTGTGTATTGGGTGTAAAGTGTTTATAGAGGGGATATAGCTATCTTGCATCCTATGTACACGGATAGGAGAGTTATGGTTATTACAGGTATTGTTATCGTAGTAGCGACGTTTATCGCTATTATTAAACAGTTTGAAACGCGGCTCGTTTTATTATTATCAGGCTTATTAATGTGCTTTATTGGTGGGCAGCTTGGCGCTGGTACGACGGCCTTTGTGAAAGAACTTACAAATCCAGGCCTTGTGCCTACAATCTGTACAGTGTTAGGTTTTAGCTATGTTATGGAATATACAAAATGTACGGAGCATATGGTGTATTTCATTTCTGCAGGCCTCAAAAAGATGACTAAAATCATCATCCCAGGTGCGGTTATTATTACATTTTTAATCAACATTGCACTACCTACAGCGGCAGGCTGTGCGGCGGCCGTAGGTGCGCTATTGATTCCTGCCCTCATTCGTTCTGGAGTACATCCAGCGATGGCTGGTTCTGCAATCTTCTTAGGTACATGGGGTAGCTCCTTGAGTCCAGGCCTTATGTTTAATCCTCAAGTAGCACAACTGGCGGGGGTAGACGTAATGACAGTTATTGCGAGCTTCTCCATGCAAGCCGTTATTGGTATCGTAGTGGCTGCTATTTTGCTCAATATTGTGGCCATTGTTAAGAAGGAACATACAGGGTATGTAATGAAAAACGATACTGTAGAGGAAGGCAAAGAATTCAAAGTAAATTATTTCTATGCAATCATTCCTATTATTCCTCTTGTATTACTTGTATTAGGTAGTAAACAAGTGGCGGTGATCCCAGAAATCTCTGTTCCTGTATCCATGCTCATCGGTACTGCTATTGGCATTATTGCCGTGCGTCCTAATGTGGCAGAAGCTGTTAAGAAGTTCTTCCGCGGTACTGGAGATGGTATGTGTGATGTAGTGGGCCTTATGGCTGCAGCAGCATGCTTTACAGCAGGGATGCAACTCATTGGACTTACAAGTGCCCTTATTGATGGAATGAAGAATTCTCAACAAATCGCCCAAATCGGGGCAGCTTTTGGTCCGTTCTTGTTGGCTGTTATCTCTGGTTCTGGTAATGCGGCAGCTCTTGCCTTTAACGGTGCTGTAACACCGCATGCAGCAGACTTTGGTTATGGTATTATGCAACTTGGATCCATGGCTCAAATCGGTGCTGGTATCGGTCGAAGTATGAGTCCTGTAGCAGGAGCAGGTATCATCATTGCAGGACTTGCAGGTATTAACCCTATGGAAATGGCAAAACGCAATGCCGTGCCTTGTATTATTGCGACAGTAGTCATTATGCTATTGTTACTCTAGTCTAATAAAACTATATTGTAAAAGAAAACCCGTCATGATTGTTGTAATCATGACGGGTTTTCTTTGTTATAACTTTAAATAGCCAATCAATATATTTGTATCAAAGCACCAATTCATATGATTTAAACTAGCATGGTAATCAAGATGATTATATATAAGAGACTAATCAATTGATTATATGTAAGCGGCTAATTATATGATTTTTACGCATATATTGAAAGTTGAGATATAAGTAATATTTATGGATGCCAAAGAAAAGAGCAATTTGTTTTTATTGCATTTTCATAATATATTATATGTATTAAAGGAATAGTTGATATACCTTTGTGTCAGCCCATGTTTTCATAAATGAGTAAAAAGCCTGTACTGGCTTGGATTCAAGGGCACTATGACGGGTGTACATCCACGTATCCCGAGTCATGATATGACCATCAAGAGTTTTCAAGGTTTCCTTAAATAGGTTAGGGTAATCATTACCACAGCTTTGGGTGAGGATGGTAAAACCAAGTCCTTGGTTGACGAGCTTCATACATGTATCGATGTCGTTCACCTCAATGGTGCGCATCGGTGGTTGTGAGTAGTGGGAATACCACCAATCATCAATGGTCTGCTGTAAATTCGGATCTGTTTGATAGTGAATATAGGGCAGACGAGGTAAATCCTCTACGGCACAAGGCGTTTTGTTGAAGAAGCAGAATGGTTCAGACCAGATATGTTCTTTCGACTCTGTCCAAGTGTGGGCACCGCGAATGATGGCAGCATGTAAGCGGCCTTCAAGGAAGTCATGGTATAGCTTATAGCTAAGTCCCGTATACATGATGATATCAATATGTGGATAAGCCTCTTTAAAGGTGGATAAGATATGGGGGATATGATACTTTGCGAATACATTTGAGCATCCTAGGTTTAATGTACCGCGTGGTTCACTACCCATAGCTAATAGCTCTTGGCGCACCGAAGTATAGGAATTGAGCAAATCTTCGGCGTATCGTACAAGGCGTTGACCTTGATAGGTAAACTCTACACCACGAGCTTGTCGGTTGATGATGGGACAGTTAAATTCCTTTTCTAATTTTTTTATCCGTTCACTCAATGCAGGTTGCGTCATAAATAGACGACGCGCCGCATAAGTAATATTATTTTCCTCTGCTAAGGTTTTTAAAATTGTACAATCTTTCGTGTCCATAAACTCTCCTTTATATATGTATTATTGTACTCTATCCCATAGAGTTGGTACAGACGAGGGGACGCTAGGGCTATACAGATTAGATATAACTAAAGACTAGGTACTAGTAAGAGGAATGGAACTTTCACCAATAAACATGGTGAAAATATAGTGTTTGTAAAGGTTTACACATGCCTGAAAGTAATAAAGGAGCAAGTCATGGTTGAGTTAATTTCAAATGGTGTATTTTTATATCACGGTACGGATATCGTTCCTGCGGATTCTAGTGCAGCCCTTGATCAGCAAGAAGTTTTTAATAAAGAGCGCGCCTATAAGGAAACGATGGCGTACCGTATTTTAATGGACCACCAACAACACGAAGGTGATCAAGATTTACGCATCAAATTCGATGCCTTAACATCTCACGATATTACCTATGTTGGTATTATTCAAACGGCGATTGCCAGTGGTCTTGATAAATTTCCAATTCCTTACATTTTGACAAACTGTCATAATAGCTTGGCAGCAGTAGGGGGCACGATTAACGAAGACGACCATGTGTTTGGCTTATCCGCGGTTCAACGCTTCGGCGGCGTGTATGTACCTCCTCATCTTGCAGTTATTCACCAATATATGCGTGAAACAATGGCAGGCTGTGGCAAAATGATTCTCGGTTCCGACAGTCATACTCGTTACGGTGCTCTTGGTACTATGGCGATTGGTGAGGGCGGTCCAGAGCTTGTAAAACAATTGCTTGGCCGCACGTATGATGTACAACGTCCAGAAGTTATCGCTATTTACCTCGATGGAAAACCTAAACACGGCGTAGGCCCACAAGACGTGGCACTCGCTATTGAAAAAGCTGTATTCGCAAACGGCTTTGTGAAAAATAAAGTAATGGAATTCGTAGGCCCTGGTATTAAACACCTATCCATGGACTTCCGTAACGGCATCGATGTAATGACTACAGAGACTACATGCCTTACAACTATTTGGAGAACAGATAGCAATACGAAAGAATTCTTGACACTTCATGGTCGCGGTGATGCGTACAAAGAGCTTAACCCTGGTGATGTAGCTTATTATGATGGCCTAGTAAAAGTTAATCTTGGGGAAGTGGAAAGTATGATTGCTATGCCATTCCATCCAAGCAATGTATATACAATTAAAGAAATCAACGAAGGTGGTCGCGATTTATTAGCAGAAATCGAACGTCAAGCGGTAGAGCAATTAGATAATAAATCCTTGTCTTTACAATTGCCTGAAAAACATTTTGACGGCAAATTGCATTTAGATCAAGGTATCATCGTAGGGTGCTCTGGTGGTTTATATGAAAACATTATGCAAGCGGCTAACATCGTACGCGGTAAGAGCGTAGGTTCCGGTCGTTTCGCATTTAGCGTTTATCCTTCTAGCCAACCAATTTACTTAGAACTTATGAAAAATGGTGCTCTTGTAGATCTTATGAGTGCTGGTGCCATCGTGCGTACAGCTTTCTGCGGGCCATGCTTTGGTGCAGGTGATACACCTAACAATACTGGACTCAGTGGTCGTCATGCGACACGAAACTTCCCGAATCGCGAAGGTTCTAAACCTGGTAACGGACAAATTTCTTCCGTTGCACTTCTCGACTCCCGTTCCGTAGCGGCTACTGCTATTAACGGTGGTGCATTAACTGCGGCTACTGATATCGATTATGATGATGTAGTACCAGCTTACCACTATGATGATAAACCTTATGAAAGCAAAGTATATAGCGGCTTCAATGAGCCTAAAAAAAATACTGAACTCATTTATGGACCATCCATTAAACCTTGGCCAGCTATTAAAGAATTTACCCCAAATGTATTGCTCAAAGTAGTTGCCTATATCGATGACCCTGTAACGACTACGGATGAGTTGATTCCATCTGGTGAAACATCTTCCTTCCGTTCAGATCCATATGCATTGTCTGAATTTGCCTTGAGCCGTAAGGTTCCTGAATATGTAGGTCGTGCTAAAGCCGTTCGCGATTGGGAAAAATCTCGTCAAGAAGGTGAAAGTACAGTAGAGTTAGTCGCTGCATACGAAGAGGTTAAGCAAGCTCTTGGCTTGTCAGAATCTGTAGAAGATATGGCTAAGTCTACAGCTGTTTCCAGCATGGTATATGCTAATCGCCCTGGCGATGGCTCTGCTCGTGAACAAGCAGCATCTTGCCAACGCGTATTAGGTGGCGGTGCTAACATTGCTATTGAATATGCTACAAAACGCTATCGCAGTAATGTAATTAACTGGGGTATGTTACCGTTTGTAACTAGTGAAGAAGACTCTAAAACGATGGCAGTAGGCGACTATGTATATGTGCCAAATGTGCGTGACCAATTATTCTCCGACTCCGATGATTACAAAGCATATGTTATCAGCGGTGGTGTGAAGAAAGCAGAAATTACATTGCATTTAGGTCACCTCAGCGATGAAGAGAAAGAGATTATCGCAGCAGGTTGTCTCATCAACTACTATGCAAATAGCAAAGCATAAGTGGTGAACATAAAGGAGTACATTATGAACGGGTATAAAGAAATTCCTGTTACCTATATGCGCGGCGGTACTAGCAAAGGGGCGTATCTGTTACAAGATACGCTCCCAACTGACCCAGCTGCACGAGATCGTATGATTTTAGATTTATATGGCTCTCCTGATGCGCGTCAAATTAATGGTATCGGCGGTGCCGATCCATTGACGAGCAAGGTAGCTATCGTAAATCCTTCTGACCGTGATGATGCGGATATCGATTACACCTTTGGTTATGTAGGTATCGCTGATGCGGTGGTAGATTACGAAGGTAATTGTGGCAATATTTCTGCTGGTGCAGGGGTATTTGCTATTATGGAAGGCTTTGTGAAAGCCGTAGAACCAGAAACCGTAGTTCGTATCTTTAACACAAATACAAATAAGGTTATTGAAGCGCATGTGCCAGTCCAAGATGGCAAACCAGTTATTGATGGTGATTTTGCTATCGATGGCGTACCAGGTACAGGTGCTCGTATTACATTATATTTCTTGGAACCAGGTGGTTCTAAGACAGGTAAGTTACTACCAACAGGCAATGTACAAGACACGATTACATTGGCTGATGGACGGACAATCCAAGTCAGTCTCGTAGATGCAGCTAATCCAGCTGTATTTGTAAAGGCTCTAGATCTTGGTTATGAAGGCACGGAATTACCGGCTTTCACAGAAACGGATGGCGGTGTATTACTCAATACACTTGAAGATATTCGCACTACTGCAGCTGTAATGATGGGACTTGCTCCATCTAAAGAGGCTGCTAGTCCTGCAGTTCCAAAGGTATGCATGGTGTCCGCACCACAAACCTACGTGGCAAGCGATGATCGAACTATCAAGGGGAATAGTATAGACATCGTGGCGCGTACAAAGGCACTCGCTGTAATGCATAAAGCGTATGCTGTTACAGGTGGTATTTGTACAGCTACAGCAGCGCTGATTACGGGGACTGTGGCGAACGAAGTAGTGAGCGAACGTGCTAAAGAAACGAATCAAGTTACTTTAGCGCATCCATCAGGGAAATTTGATTTCGAAATATGCTTGACTAATGATACTGGTTGGCATGTGGAGAAGGCGGGCGTCGCTAGAACGGCGCGACCGATCATGAAAGGCATAGCTTATGTTAAAGGAGAGTAAGAATGAATAAGCTACTTAAAATTGCAATTATGTTTGCCATTCCTCTGGCAATGTGGTTCATTACACCGCCAGAAGGTTTGAGCGTTGGAGCTTGGCGACTGCTAGGCTTCTATTTAATGGCTATCGTTGGTCTTGTTGTTAAACCTTGGCCAGCACCAATTATCTTGTTATTATCTATTGCAGGTTCTGCAATTTTCTTGAATGCTACGAAAAACGTATTGTCTGGTTATGCATCTACCACAGTATGGTTAGTATTCTCTGCGTTCTCCCTCAGTGTGGCGTTCGTAAAAACAGGCCTTGGCCGTCGTATTGCGTACCTATTGATTAAATCCTTAGGTCACACTACATTGCGTCTTGGCTATGTAACTGCTTTATTAGACCTTATTATTTCTCCAGTAACACCTTCCAACACAGCACGTTGTGGCGGTATCGTGTTCCCAATCATGAACTCTGTAGCAAAAGCGTTAGGTTCTGAGCCTGGTGAAAGCGCTAAAAAAGCTGGTTCTTACCTCATGGTTAACACATACATGGTGACTAAGGTAACAAGCTTGATGTTCGCTACAGCAATGGCACCAAACTTATTGGCTGCTGACTACATGAACAAAATCCTCGGCGTAGATATCAACTGGGGCCTTTGGGCATTAGCACTCGTAGTACCAGGTCTTGTGATGCTTCTCATTACACCTGCTTTGGTATACTACTTAGACAAACCATCTATTCAACACATCGACTCTCATGCGATTGCTGATGAAGGTTTGAAAGAACTTGGACCTATGTCTGGTCGCGAGAAATCTCTTATTGCTATCTTTATCCTTGCCTTAGTTGGTTGGGCGTTGCCTTCCATCTTGACGCAAGGCTTTGGCATTAAATTCTCCCTTGATGCAACAGCAGTAGCTATCGTAGCCATGGTAGCAGCTCTTGTAACAGGCGTAATCAAATGGGAAGATATGCTTGAATCCAAAGGTGCTTGGAACACATTGATCTGGTTCGGTGGTATCATCGGTATGTCCAGTGCGTTGTCCAAGGTTAAATTCTTTGAATGGCTAGCTGACTTTATGGGCACACACTTCAACTTCGGCGACAACCCAATGCTGGCTCTTATTATCATCGGCGCTATCAGTATCGCTGTTCGTTACTTGTTCGCCTCTGGTAGTGCGTACGTTGTAGCCATGCTTCCAGTATTCCTTACTGTAGGTAAAGTAGCGGGTGTAAACCCAATGGCGTTGTCCTTGTTACTAGCTGCTACAAACTCCTACGGTGGTGCGTTGACTCACTACGGCGGTGCAGCGGCTCCAATCGTATTCGGTGCAGGTTACAACACAGTTAAGAGCTGGTGGATTATCGGCGGTATCTTCGCTATCATGTGCTTCATCGTAAACCTTACAGTGGGCTACGCATGGTGGGAAATCCTCGGTATCCTATAATACCTAACTAGAGACAATAGTTATTCTATACATATAGAATGATCATCCCCTAGCTAGTGAAATTTTCTAAACTTTTACAAAAAATATAATAAAAGAGCTGTTTCGGAATCAGTACACATCTGAGTTCTGAGAACAGCTCTTTTTATTTGTTTATATAGTTTCTTTAATGCATTTGCACTATTTTCGTTGTATTACGGCGTTACTTTAGTTTTAACGCAACCCATAGGGCAGCGCCGATAAAGGTAAGGCTACATGCCCAGAAAAGGGTTGTGAAGCCAAATTGAGCGGCTACGATGGAACCACCAAAGGAGCCTAGAAAGTAACCCATAGACAAACAAGACTGATTGTACGAGAATACTTGTCCCGTATATTCCTTAGGTGTTTTTGATGCTAAATAGGTATTGAGCGCAGGTAACATACCACCTAGCCCAAAACCTTGCAAGAAACGGATAAACCCAAGTACATACACAGAGTCCACATAGGCTTGCGGTATATTGAGTAGACCTACATAGATCATCGAGTAGATGAGCACCTTTCTAGGGCCTATACGGTCTACTAATTTCCCGAGTGGAGAGCTACTAAAGAATTGGGCGATACCCATGGCAGAGAACACAGCACCAGATATGAAGGCTATATTTTCCGTATTGCTTGGTAGCATTCCTTTAATGTAAACCGTCATAATGGGGGAGATGGCGGTAACCGAAATGGCATACAGGAAGGAGGTTGCAGATAAAGCGACTAAACTAGAAAACTCAGGTAAGTGAGTTTTTAGATTTCTAAAGGTTTGCTTCTCAACAAGTGGCTTTGGAACATAGTTTTCATGTACCAGCATTGCCGTCAAGCCAAAGGAGATAAGCATAAGGGCCCCGATGATAAAGAAGTCATTTCGAATACCTACTACATCACTGAGATACCCTCCTACAAGCGGACCGGCTAGTGAGCCTGCAAGGCTAAAGGATCCTATAATCCCTAGAGCCCAACCTGTATGGTTTTGCGGTGTTTCTGACGCGATAAGTGTTACCGATGCGGGGTAAAAACCGCTTACTAACCCTTGCAATGTACGAACGAGGAACACACCTTCTGGTGTAGTCTGAAAGCCCAATAATATACTACATATAGCCATACCAAGACTAGAGCGTATGAGGGTAATCTTACGTCCCTTACGGTCTGCTAATCGGCCCCAGAAGGGAGCTGCTAAGCAGACAATGAGGAAGGTGATGCCCATGGAGGCACCGGACCATTGTGCTATCGATCCTGTATCGCTTAAGCCCATTTCATGGAAGTATAGAGGGAGAATAGGGCTTACCTGACTAATCCCGAGGGACATGAAGAATATGCAGAATGCGCAAATGTACACCGTTCGTTTCCATGTTTCCAAAGTATCCCGCCTTTCTTAGTTTTAGTATGTTCTTAATAAAATAATATCCTTATTTCTTTTTAATTTCATCCCAATCGCTTAAGTCAGGAAGCTTATTGCTAGTTAGAGATTCCTGAATCCAGTAGTTGATGGAGGTTAAGTTGCAAGACTCTCGTTCAAAGCCATATTCGTTGTCCTCATCTACAGTGGCATAGAGTCGAATGCGTAAGTTTTTACCTTTTGCGCGCTCGATGTAATAGCTAATACATTGATCATCAAGGCTAGAAGGGCGAACCTCAATAATATTATACTTGCCATTCGCTACGCCTTCTAAGGCATCCTTAATCATTTGGTTTGGATATTCATATTGATTGAGGTAGAAGATATCGTTGTCACAAGTTAATACATATTCTCGTGGAGGCGTAGTGTTTTTGTACTCTTTCTCCCAGCTTTCATCAATAACAGGTAATGTAGCATTATCATAGAAGTTTTTAATTAATGCGAGACCTTCAGGAATGGACATCTCCTTGAAGTATCTCATTTCATATACCCTAGAATCCACGTTTTCATCCTGTCTGCTAGTATCCTCAATGTAGCCGTATAGATAGATGGTACAAGAGTTTTTGTCTTCATTGTGGAACATAACGATACTGTACACATCGTAAATTACGTTTTCTATGGATTGGCGATTATCATAGATGATAAAGCTAAGATATTTTTGTGTATCCCACTCACGCTCGATGAAATCCCAGTCATATCTATTCGTGCGCCAACCTGTAGTAGAGTCCTCAAAGATTTCTAATACATCAACAGAGTTTTGAGGCCATGCAGGGGGCATAGGATTACATGTTGTAGAAGATTGTTGTATGCCTTCTTTGTACTGATAGTGTCCATTAACGAGTTCAAAGGCTTCTAATCGTTCAGATGCTTCGTCAGGAATTACCAACGGCTCACCAGTACCGAACCAATTATCGTTTCTTGTGTTGAGACGATTGATGCTTTCACAAGCATGCTCGTAGAACGTAACGGCTTGATCTAAATCAGGTTCTTTTGTAAAGGCACCAATTTCGTAGCAATAGCCGGCGGCCAGTTGCCATAGATGGTCCGCATAGTCATAACTACCGTATCTATCGTAACATTTGCTAGCCTTATTAACGCACTCTATGGCGGTTCTTATGGCATGGGTATTACCTTTTTTGAAAGTAAATACATAGGCGAGATACGGCCAAATAGTATCAAGAGTGTAAATCGCTGGTTGTTGTAATAAGTGAGCGATGCGAGACCAGTCTTGAGACTGACCATCGATATTTAATGTGCGAAGAATAATGGCTTGCATTGTAACATAAGCGTGGTCATTAAAGTCTAAATAATCTGGGCTTATAGCAGCACGCTCGTAGTATTTGAGGGCCTTTTGAATATTCTGAGGAATTCTTTTGTTAGACTCGCATGGTTTTGCATAGTACTCGGCAGCTTCACGCAAGCACATGCCATTATTCATGGTTACGCCACGCTCAAAATATTCGAGCGCTCGTTCATGCTCCCCGCGAGATTTACAAATATCGCCTGCTAAATACATCATGAGTGGCAAACCTGCTTTGGCACCTTCAAAAATGACTTGTTCTTCCATTGCCCTATTATCTTGCTCTACATAGGTAATGCGCAAGTTTCGGTATGCAATAACAAGGCCTGCATCGGCAGATTTACGCAACCATTGTTGAGCAATAGCATTTATTTTATTGGTCGATCTACGTTGATCTGCTTGTACAAATAAGCTTTTTAAGAAACGGACAAAGGTAGATGGTTCACCTTCGTTAGCCACCTTTCGAGCCGATGGTAAGATGTGGTAATCCCCCCATTGGTATACATTGGCAATGGCGTAGGCACAGTAGGAACAACCCTTTTGGGCGCCCTCATAGACGCGCTGGAATGCTTGGTCCTTCGTCATAGGCAACTCTTTTTCAATAGTTGGTGTAAGGGCACCAGAGGTACGCATAGCTTGTAAAATAGCGATGGCACTGCCTTTGCGAATAGCCGTATGTAAATAACTATACGCCTTTGTGTCATCCTCAGGGAAGCCTGCTTCAATCCACGTGAACTGAGGTCCAGAATAGACGCGCGCCAAAATAGCGTACACATCGCCGATACCTGGAATCTTTTGACCTTCCTCGTCCAATTTCACAAGGGCATCAAGCTCAGCCTTGCCCGCCCAAGCAATATCTTTATTACATTGATGGAATATTTTATTGAAAGACTGCTGTATTTGATCAGTAAAATAAAAACTCATTCTCTCTCCTCCGCATAATAATCAGTAGAAGCTGACAACATATGTAATTTCAGTATACTATTAGTGTTTAGAGGAACACAATATAAATATTCTGAATTTGGAGGGGACTAGGGAAATCAGTAATTGGATTATATATGGATATTAGATAATGAATGAATGTAAGGATAAGGTGAAAGTTGAGATTTTTCTTGACTTTCATTCTATAGAAACATTATAATCAGATTATAATTTTATACTCGCCTAAAAGAAACCGATGAGGTGGAGATAAAAATAGGAAATGCACTCACAGAGAGCGGGATTAGCTGAGAACCCGTAGTACGCAGCTTATTAAATGGACCACCGAGGGCGCATGGAACAGAATGAATTTCATTCCTAGTATGGTGCGACGTCACACGAGCGTTAGTCGTGAGGGATATGTTAGTATCCTGCGAAAGAGGAGTGCGCTGCATTCAAACAAGGTGGTACCGCGATTTATAGCATAATACAAGTATTTTCTAATACTCTTGTAAAAATAGAACTATAGACTCGTCCTTGACGTTATATTGTCATGGGCGAGTTTTTTTATTGGCAAACGCCAGATGGAGGTTCTCATGATTTTTCCTAGTTTAGACCGTGTGAAAGCTATCGCACCGGGCTACGATATCGTGCCTGTATATATGGAAATTTTATCCGACGTACGCACACCGATTAGCGTGTTGAAAGCGTTAAAACAAGTGAGCAGTCATACGTACTTGCTTGAAAGTGCGGATAATAGTAATCATTGGGGCCGTTACTCCTTCTTGGGCTATGATCCTAAGATTGAGCTCTTTTGTAAAAACCATAAAATGACTATCAAAGACGGTACAACGCGTACCTTTGAATGCTCTGATCCAGCTGCAGAAATTCGCAATATTTTGAGCCAATATAAAAGCCCTCGCTTAGAAGAATTACCAACCTTTACAGGTGGCTTTGTAGGTTACTTCGCTTGTGAATATATCCGCTATATCGAGCCAACCCTTGATTTCCCAACACCAGATGATGACTCTGCTATGGTAAACGATGTAGACCTTATGCTCTTTGATAAGGTAATCGCCTTTGACCATTATAAAAATAAAATCTACTTGATTGCTAACATCAGCACAAACGATTTAGAACGTAACTACAACAAGGCTGAGCTTGAACTTAAAGCATTAGCTGATCTCGTAGTAAACGGCAAAGAGGCGGACATTCCAAAAGGCATCCTTAAAACAGAGTTCACTTCTGAATTTACAAAGGACGAGTTTGAAGCAGTTGTTAAAAAGACACAGCACTACATCAAGGAAGGGGATATCTTCCAATGTGTTGTATCTAATCGCCGTGAAGCTGAGTTCGATGGCAGCTTGTTAAATGCATACCGCGTATTGCGTACCTTGAACCCATCTCCATACATGTTCTACCTATCTGGTGGCGATGTAGAGCTTACAGGTGCTTCTCCAGAAACATTGGTAAAATTGACAGACGGCAAAATGTATACCTTCCCAATTGCAGGTACTATGCGCCGCGGTAAAACCGAAGCAGAGGACCTCGCTATTGAAGAAAAACTCATTAACGACGAAAAAGAATTGGCTGAACATAACATGCTTGTTGATCTTGGTCGTAATGATTTAGGTAAAATTGCTAAATTCGGTTCCGTACAAGTAGAGGCGTTACATATGTTGCAACGTTTCTCCCATGTTATTCACATTACATCTACTGTAAGCGGCGACATTCAAGATGGTAAAGATGCTCTCGATGCTATCGGTGCTACATTGCCAGCAGGTACTTTGTCCGGGGCTCCTAAAATTCGTGCTATCGAAATCTTACACGAACTAGAAAAAAGCCCGCGTGGCGTATACGGCGGTGCTGTAGGTTACATCGATTTTTCCGGTAACATGGACGTATGTATCGGTATCCGCATGGCCATGAATAAAGGTGGCAAGGTTTACGTTCGAGCTGGCGCTGGTATCGTTCGCGATAGTGTTCCTGCTAGTGAATATAACGAAACCTTGATCAAAGGCCAATCCATGATTTCCGCAATTACAGATGCACAGGAGGTAGAATAATGGTACTCCTTATAGATAATTATGATAGCTTCTCCTTCAATTTATACCAATTAGTAGGCTCTATCGATCCAGATATTAAAGTCATCCGCAGCGATGAATTAACAGTTGAAGAAATCCGTGCGTTGAAACCAGACTATGTGATACTTTCACCAGGACCTGGCAGACCAGCTGATGCGGGCGTATACGAAGACCTATTGCGCGAATGCAAAGGTGAATTCCCAATCCTCGGCGTATGCCTCGGTCACCAAGCCATCGGCGAAGTATTCGGCGGTACCGTTTCCTACGCTAAGCAAGTTATGCACGGCAAACAAAGCGTAGCCAAACAAGTACACCCGTCCAAAATCCTTAAAGATGTACCTGAACAATTCGAAGTAGCACGCTACCACTCCTTGGCAATCATTGACGAAACCATGCCAAGCGAACTCATCGTTACATCCATTACAGACGACGGCGAAGTAATGAGCGTAGAACACAAAGACTACCCAATCTACGGTGTGCAATTCCATCCGGAATCTATCATGACACCGAACGGGGAACAAATGATTCGCAATTTCCTAGAAAAATAGCTACTGTCTAATTTAGGTATTCGAGGGGCTATTTTTAAGTATTAACACGGTGAGGCAAAAATAAGGCCTCTCGGAACTCCGATGGCCACCCACCCCACTACGTGGGGCCGCCAAGTCGTTCCTTATGACCTTATTTCCTGCCAACTCAACCTTGGCATTACCTACTTAATAGCCCCTCTACAATATATATATATATATCGAACAGTAACTATATTTTTCTAAAGAAATATGCGAATCAGAACCTCTAATATAGAAAGAGGTGGTGCAAAGCACCACCATTCCCACCACCCTATAAAGAAATGACCTGTACGTTACTCCATATAATGTGCAGGATCATTTGATAATAGTTTGTTTGAGGGGTATCTATTAAATTGGTATGGTTTTTAGCTGAATAAATACGATTGGGTTATGTGCGAAGTCGACTTGGCGCCCCGCATAGCGGGGGGGTGGCCACTTGGAGGCTGAGGTCATGACCCAATCGTTACCGACTAGGTAGATTTGGCATCAATTTAATAGATATCCTCAAAAGGAGATATAAAATGATTAAAGACGCATTATATGCAGTAACGCATGGTCAGGATTTATCTTACGACCTTGCTAAAGATACAATGAACAAAATTATGAGCGGCGATGTAGCCGAGGTTCCTATGGCTGGTTTCTTATGCGCCCTTGCAGCGAAAGGCCCAACTGTAGATGAGGTTACGGCGTTTGCTGAGGTTATGCGCGAGAAGGCTGGTTCTGTGCCTCATGAAGGTACAGTTGTAGAAATCGTAGGTACTGGCGGTGATGAGGCTAATACTTTTAATATTTCTACGACTTCTGGCTTTATCATTTCTGCAGCAGGTATTCCTGTAGCGAAACATGGTAACCGCAGTGTATCTAGTAAATGTGGTGCTGCAGATTTAATTGAAGCGTTGGGCGCTAAATTAGAGCTTAACGGCGAGCAAAACGAAGCGGTTCTTAACAAAGCCAATATGTGCTTTATGTTTGCTCCTGTATATCACCAAGCTATGAAGTATGCAGGTCCTGTACGTAAGGCGTTGGGCGTTCGTACGGTGTTCAATATCCTAGGACCGTTGGCAAACCCTGCAGGCGCAACTGTGGAGTTGATGGGTGTGTACGATAAATCTCTGGTAGAACCGTTGGCTCGCGTATTGGCTAATCTTGGTGTTAAACGCGGTGCCGTGGTACATGGCTTCGACGGTCTAGATGAGATTACAGCTACCAACAAAACGTACGTATGCGAAATTAATAATGGTACTTTCACAAATTACGAATTCGATCCTAAGGAATATGGTTTCGAATACGCTGATAAAACTGAGCTTGAAGGCGGCGACGCAACAGTAAATGCTGAGATTACACGCCGCGTTCTCGGTGGTGAGCAAGGCGGTAAACGTACCGCAGTTCTTCTCAATGCTGGCATGGCGATTTACCTTGCAAAAGATGGCATTACATTAGCAGAGGGCATTGAAGAGGCGAAACATATGATCGACTCTGGCAAGGCGCTTGCTACAATGGAACAGTTTGTGAAAGCAACCCACGAGGTGTAACCATTGATTTTAGATAAGATTATAGAGGCGACCAAAATTCGGGTAGTCCAAGAAAAACAGGTGGAATCTCCAGAGTCTGTGAAAGCAGCGGCTTTAGCCTTACCATCTGATACAGGATTTCCTTTTGAAGCAGCCCTTCGTCAACAAGACTTCAACTTCATTTGCGAAGTAAAGAAGGCATCTCCATCAAAAGGCATCATCGCTGAGCACTTCCCATATTTAGACATCGCCAAAGAATATGAAGTGGCTGGTGCTGCGGCTATCTCTGTTTTGACGGAGCCAGATTTCTTTAAGGGTGATAAAAAATATTTGCAAGAAATTGCAAGCACCGTAAAAATTCCTGTGCTTCGTAAAGACTTTATCATCGATGAATACCAAATCTACCAAGCAAAGGTATGGGGCGCTAGTGCAATCCTATTAATCTGTGCATGCCTCGATGTGCCTACGCTGACAAAGTTCCGTGAATTAGCAGATTCTCTTGGCTTATCCTCTTTGGTAGAGGCCCATGATGAACATGAGGTACAAATGGCTATCGATTGCGGTGCCCGCATTATTGGCGTTAACAATCGTAATCTCAAGGACTTCACTGTAGATGTACAAAATAGTGTGCGCTTGCGTAATCTCGTGCAAGACGATGTAATCTTCGTATCTGAAAGTGGACTTGAAACGCCAGAGGACATCCAAGTATTGCGGGATAACAATATCGGAGTAGCCTTGATGGGGGAAACCTTCATGCGTTCCCCTAACAAGGTGGAAAAACTGGCATATCTCTATGGTTCAACCTATTACACACCAAAGGTTAAAATGTGTGGTATCTCCAAGGTTGAAACAATCCCTGCTGTAGTAGAGGCAAAACCAGACTACATGGGCCTTGTATTTGCACCAAGTAAACGACAAGTCACTGTAGACCAAGCAAAAACCTTAGTTGAAGAACTACATAAACAATACGCAAATCGATATAACAGAGACGCAGAACAATGCAGTAATCAGACACTTATACATCAAGAATTTATTAAAACGGTAGGCATTTTTGTCAATGAAACGCTAGATAATCTCGTTACGATTGCCACAGAAGTAAATCTTGATGCGGTGCAATTGCACGGTGATGAAGATGAAGCTTTCATCCAATCCTTAAAAGAACGTACTAATGTAGAGGTTTGGAAGGCTGTTCAAATCCGTAGTGCTGCAGATGCAGAGGCGTGGATCGATAGCAGAGCAGATATGCTCTTGTTTGATGCATATCACAAAGACGAGCGGGGCGGTATGGGTGAAGTATTCGACTGGTCCTCGTTAGATGAGTTTGAACGACCGTTTATGCTCGCTGGTGGTATCGATAGCACCAATGTGGCGCGTGCCATTCGTACGGTTCGACCGTACGGCATCGATATCAGTAGCGGCATTGAAACAGAAGGCGTGAAGGACGATGAGAAGATAAAAGCTTTCACTAACATTGTGAGAACAATAGCAATGCCATAGTATGGCGTGCTAGCAGGAATGGTATATAGAAAGGTAAGTTATATGAGTGAACAAAGACATGGCTATTTTGGCTCCTTTGGGGGTCAATTTATGCCAGAAACATTGATGAATGCAGTTATCGAATTGGAAGAGGCGTACAATAAGTACAAAGATGATCCTGATTTCGTACATGAACTTGAGGAGTTACATAAAAAATATACAGGTCGTCCATCCCTGTTATACTATGCGGACCGTATGACAAAGGACCTTGGGGGAGCCAAAATTTATTTAAAACGTGAGGACTTAAACCATACTGGTTCTCACAAGTTGAATAACGTAATTGGCCAAATGTTATTGGCAAAACGGATGGGTAAAACACGCGTTATTGCTGAAACCGGCGCAGGTCAACACGGCGTGGCAACGGCTACTATCGCTGCATTGATGGGCATGGAATGCGAAGTATACATGGGTGCAGAGGACTGTGAACGTCAGGCACTTAACGTATATCGTATGGAATTGCTAGGCGCTAAGGTGCATCCAGTAACAACAGGGACTAGTACATTGAAAGATGCGGTTTCCGAAGCGTTGCGCGAATGGACAAACCGCATGTCCGATACGCACTATGTATTGGGCTCCGTTATGGGTGCTCATCCATTCCCTATGATTGTACGCGATTTCCAATCTATTATCAGCCGCGAAGCGCGTGAGCAAATCCTTGAAGCAGAAGGCAAATTACCAACAGCTGTTATGGCTTGCGTAGGCGGCGGCTCCAATGCGATGGGCATGTTCTATCACTTCATTCCAGATGAAGGTGTTCGTCTCATCGGTTGTGAAGCAGCAGGTCGTGGCATCGATACAGAGGAACATGCGGCGACAATCGCGAAGGGGTCTGTTGGTATTTTCCACGGTATGAAATCTTACTTCTGCCAAGATGAAGATGGCCAAATTGCTCCAGTATATTCTATCTCTGCAGGTCTCGATTACCCTGGTATCGGTCCTGAACATGCGTACTTGCACGATAGCGGTCGTGCTGAATATGTGCCTGTTACAGATGACGAAGCAGTAGATGCCTTTGAATATTTATCTCGCTTGGAAGGTATTATTCCTGCGATTGAAAGTGCTCATGCGGTGGCACATGCACGTAAAATTGCTCCTACTATGAGCAAGGACGACATCATTATTATTTGTTTATCTGGTCGTGGTGACAAAGACGTAGCGGCTATGGCGAAATATAGAGGGGTGGATCTTCATGAGTAAAATTAAAGACGCTTTCACAAAGGGCAAGGCATTCATCCCGTTCATTAGCGCTGGTGATCACGGTATTGAAAATACAGAACGTTATATTCGTATTATGGTGAAAGCCGGTGCAGACATGGTGGAAATCGGTATTCCTTTCTCCGATCCCACAGCGGAAGGACCAGTTATCCAAGAAGCAAGTACACGCGCATTATCTACAGGCGTAAAAATCAATGATATCTTCGATATGGTGCGTCGTCTGCGTACAGGTGATGATGCGGTGACTATACCGCTCGTATTCATGACCTATTTGAATCCTATTTATGTATTTGGTCGTGAAAAATTCTTTACCCTCTGTGAAGAGGTGGGAATCTCTGGTGTTATCGTACCAGACATGCCGTTTGAAGAAAAAGGCGAGCTTGCTAGTGTGGCTCATAAGCATGGTGTTGAAGTTGTATCCTTAATTGCGCCAACATCTGAAAACCGCATCGAAATGATCGCCAAAGACGCAGAAGGCTTTGTATACTGTGTATCCTCACTTGGCGTTACAGGTATGCGCAGTGAAATTAAGACGGATATTAAATCCATTGTTGAAATGATTCGCAAATATACGGATATCCCGGTAACTGTTGGTTTTGGTATTTCTAAGCCAGAACAAGCGGAAGCTATGGCGCGCGTATCCGATGGAGCCATCGTAGGCTCTGCCATCGTTAAAATCGTGGCAGAACACGGTGAACATGCGGATCAAGCGTTGTTTGATTACGTACAATCCATGAAACAAGCTGTTCTAAAGGCTGGCGCATAACATAATAACTCATATAGCCTTGGGAAAAATTATATAGGGGATAACATAAAAGGACGTTATACAATGTATAACGTCCTTTTCATTGGTTGGTTAATGTAGTTTTGTGTTTTTAGGGCTAGTAATATGTATTATGCGCAAGGCTTAGTCATTAGAGGATTCAGAACGTTGATGTTGTTCACTGCGTTTTGCTGTTGCATTTTTATCATGCTTTTCACGTTTAGATATTCTATGTTTTCTGTGCTTTTTCTCTTTTACTTTGTACCATGGATGAGCGCTGCTATCTACTGTGCCATCATCATTTTTTACCATGCGATGATTTTCACCGATTTTGAAGTGGTAATCTTTAGCTTGGGCTACATTGGCACCAATACCAACTGTTAAGAAGGCGCCTAAGCTGGCTAAGGCTATTGCTTTCATTAATTTAGCTTTCATAATTATCTCCTGTATAATTGATTGCACGAATTTTAGTTGTAAGAAATATATCTGTAGTATAGGCATATTTCATGAACAAAAAATGAATCAACTAAGTTGATAAATCATAGTATAATAGGTATATCTATATATGTTTATTATCTAAGATTATGGTAGGAGTTTTATGAAACAGAGAGTATACGAAATCCTCTATCGTGAGCTAGTGGAAAACTATGCAAACAGTAAAGGACGTACCAATACAGCCGATTTTTGGCTCACCATAAGTGCTATATCCTTTGTATATGGCTTAATTATATGTATTACAGGTCTTGCAACCTACATACCGTACGGATTTCTTTATGCTGTCTCTATCGGTGGCGGCGTATTATTTGTATTGTCCATCCTGTTATGCTTGCCGAAGATTATGCTAATGGCAAGACGGTTGCGAGACTCTAATAATGATCCAATGTTGATGATTTTGCTATTGGTTCCTTTTTTAGGCTGGTTTGCATTATTGTATCTATTCTGTAAGCGCACATCGCCTGTATCTAATGAATTAGAGGAAAAACGTTCCGTATCGGGCCTCTTTATTGTGGCCATATTGGTATTAGGATGCCTAGCCACTAGTGCAGGTAGTACAATGATTAATCATAATTTTATGGTAGAAGAGACTGCTTATGCCAATTTGGAACCTAGTTCGTTAACGAAACAAGCCAATCGTCTTTTACAAAGTGAAACGGCTACAACAGAGGGGCGTACTGTGGTAAGTAATTATTATGAAGACCTCAATAAAAAGGGTTATCGTGGTGCATATCGTTATTTGAGCGCTCGTGCTATGGAGCGATATGGTACCTTTGAACTATGGGAACAAGCCATGACTAAGGACGAGGTTCCTAAGGTGAAAGCGATACAGCTTGACTATGTTTCTCAAGACCAAGATGATGATATTGTTGTAAATTATATGGGCTTTACCGTTACCTTTGAAGATAATCTAGAGCCCCTATTAGTTCGTTTGCATAATGAAGGCAAAGGCTGGGGCATTGTTGCTATTGAAGCCGCGGAGGAGGATTAGGTTATGTCAACCATAAATATATATGATTTGAATTATACTGATGCCTTCAAATTAGGCATTAGAAATTATGCTAATTTTAACGGCCGTGTTAGCCGTAGTGAATATTGGCGATTCGTGGCAGGCGTTACCTTGATACAAGGATTACTTGGGATTTTAGCTTTACTTTGTAGTACCTTGGGCTTTCCTAATTATGAAACACTTATTGATAATGTTGCTGTAGGGGTATCTCTTTTCTTTATAATTCCCAATATAGCTATCACAGCGCGGCGTATGCATGATATTGGTCGGAGCGGTTGGACACAGCTAATCTCATTTATTCCTGTTATAGGCTTCTTTATATTCCTCGTTTACGAATTGCGTCGTGGCGATGAAAGAGAGAATTCATATGGTGAAAGAACCGGCTATACACCTATCACTCCTGAGATTAGCAAGGCTACAGGACTAGAAGAAACTCCATCCCGTCGTCAAGATTGGGCGATGGGGATTGCCATCTTTATTATCCAATCTATTATTATTGCCGATATCATTAGAGAGATATTATGGTATGGTATTAATGGGAATGGATACATGTAATAGATACCTGTATTTATTAACAATCTCATTATTTTATTTTATAAAAGTTTAACATCTCCTTTATAGACAATATAACACTTTATAGTAAAATGAATTTCAAATGAATTTAAAAACTTAGATATTAATAAATAAAGAATATCTTAGTTGTTATATGTGTTAAGTACAGCAGGACATCGTAATCTTTGCTGATTTCTGTTTGTAGCTAGAAGGAGTTTATTATGAAATCTTGTCCCTATTGTGGACATGAAGTGTTGAAAACAGATTGTTACTGCCCAGAATGTGGGCATGTTAGTAGACCACAAATCTCGTTAGATAAATACAATCTAGGCTTGATTGAAAACTTTAAACAATGTTTGGTTTATAAATATGCTGATTTTGATGGTCGTGCAAGTCGTAGTGAATATTGGCATTTCTTGTTAGTTTATCAATTGTTGTTTGTGGCCATTCTATTTACTTGTGCTTTTTTGAGCTATATTAGTCCACTATCTAGCGTAGTAGGCGTAGGTTTTGGTTTGGTCATCCTTGTCCTCTTGTCCGTGATTATGGTTATCCCTGGCGTGGCTGTTTCAGTGCGACGTTTACACGATCAAGGCCGCTCAGGGGGCCTCGTATTTATTGGATTCATCCCTGTAATAGGGACTATTATCCTGTTGATCCTTATGGCTCTGCCTGGTGAAAGCCAACCAAATCGCTTTGGTCCCCCTACAGGTCAAGTGGTCGTAACAAAACAAATGGCCCGTGAATTAGGTCTTATTGATACTACGCCATCTATGGGACTAACAGCAGGACTATTCTGCGCTATCTTTGTACTCTGGTTCTTGGTAGATAAACTACTTATGACTAGTGCGATGTAGTTTATGATGTATCCTATAATGAAATATAAAGCATAAGTTATTCCCAAAACATATAGACATTCATTTTCAAAATCGTCAACAGTAATGATATAATATTTTCAAGAAGAATTTATTTGTTATTTCTAGAGGAGAGAAGATTATGACTGATTTGTCTATCAAAAATCTTTCGTATGTAGATAATTTTAAACATACGATTATGGGTAATTATGCTAATTTCAAAGGTCGTGCAAGCCGCAGTGAATATTGGCGTTTCTATGGTATCACAATTGTTATTGCTGGTATCTTCAATGTATTGAGTGCTCTTGTAATGGATACTGCGCTAGCAAGTGTTGTAGGTCTTATTTCCATAGTATATAATCTTGCAATTCTATTGCCTTCCATTGGTCTTGCTGCTCGTCGTTTACATGACATTGGTAAAAGTGGTTGGATGCTTTTGATTAGCTTCATTCCATTTGGTATTATCTATGTTATTTATCTACTCGCTCAAAAGGGTGATGAAGGTGATAACCAATACGGATCTCCAATGAGCTATGAAGTAATTACTGCTGAAGAAGCCGCTCGCACTGGTCTTAAAGAAACTCCAACTGACGACATGGATCGTAAATTCATGTACGTGTGCATTGCAATTATTATTCTTGAATTAATTCTCATGAGTGCAATCTAATAATTGTATATACAATAAAGCCTACGTAAGTAGGCTTTTTCTTTTGCTTAATAGGGGATGTAGGTTCTGTTAAATTTAGAAATGAAGTATTTGACAATTTCCCCGTTTGAGTCCTATAATTATCTATTATATGAATATTGCGTTGAAAAAGACGGCATGTCTCAGACGGATTTAGTAGAGACCAAACTCATGGGCTGAAAGGTTTGGAAATCTAGAGATTTGCGGATCACTTTGGAGCAAGCGGCAACGCCGCCGGTGAACACCGTTATATGTTTAAGTGGCTTTCACAAGTAACGAGAGTCAGTAGGGTGGTACCACGGATATGACGTCCGTCCCTTCGGGGGCGGGCGATTTTTTTATGTAAAAGGAGCAACAGCATGGATTACGGTAAGACGTTACATTTGCCTGAAACAGAATTCCCAATGCGCGGCAATTTGCCTAAGCGCGAACCAGAAATCTTAAAATTCTGGGAAGATAACAAGATTTATCAAAAACGTTTGGAGTTGCGTAAAGACGCAAAACCTTTCATTTTGCATGATGGCCCTCCATATGCGAACGGTAAATTGCATATCGGTCATGCCCTCAACAAAACGTTGAAGGACATCATCATGAAATATAAAACAATGACTGGTCATTATACTCGCTACATCCCTGGTTGGGATACACATGGTTTACCAATCGAGCATGCGGTTATTAAAAACACTGGTCTTAACCGTCATGAAATGGCTCCATTGGACTTGCGCAATAAATGTAAGGAATATGCATTAGAATGCGTAGAAACACAAAAACAAGATTTCATTCGTTTTGGTGTATTAGGCGAATGGGACCGTCCGTATTTGACATTGCGTCCTGAGTTCGAAGTTAAACAACTTGGCATCTTCGGCGAAATGGCAAAACGCGGTCACATCTATAAAGGTCTTAAAACTGTATACTGGTGTACGCACTGCGAAACTGCATTGGCAGAGGCAGAAATCGAATATGCTGAGAAAAAATCCTTCTCCATTTACGTAAAATTCCCTTACGTATCCGAGAAAAAGGTCACATTGCCAGCTGGCGTAGATTCAAAACAAGCATACTCTGTTATTTGGACAACTACTCCTTGGACAATGCCTGCCAACGTAGCTATTTCCGTTAACCCTGAGCTTGAATATGGCTGGGTAAAAGTAGGCGACGAATACTACTTGATGGCTACTGAACTTGTTGACGCAGCTATGAAAGATATTGGTATCGAAAACTACGAAATCGTAAACCGCTTCTCTGGGGCAGACTTAGAATTAGCTGAATTTAAACATCCATTCGTAGAACGTACATCCACTGTATTATGCGGTGACCATGTAACACTTGAAGCCGGTACTGGTTGCGTACATACAGCGCCTGCACACGGTGAAGACGACTTTAACATCGTTATGCGTTATAACAAGGAAGGTAAAACTGAGCTTCCTATCATTTCTCTTGTTAACGAAACTGGTAACTATACTAAACAAGTAGATGACAACCGTTATGGCGATACTGAATTCCCATTGGCTGGCGTGGAAATTCACGATGCAGAGGTGCCTGTTATTAAAATCTTGGCGCACAATAATGCATTGCTTCACAAATCTAGCTTGCGTCACCAATACGCTCACTGCTGGCGTTGTAAAAATCCTGTCATCTATCGCGCTACAGAACAATGGTTCTCCTCTGTAGATGGGTACCGTCAACAAGCGCTTGATGCAATCGACAACCAAGTGCAATGGATTCCTAAATGGGGCCATGACCGCATCTTCAACATGGTGCGCGACCGTGGTGACTGGGTAATTTCTCGTCAACGTATTTGGGGCGTGCCAATTCCTATTTACTATTGTGAAAGCTGTGGCGAGCACATCATCAACGATGATACTATCAAAGCATTGCAAGAAAAAGTAGCTGTAGAAGGCTCCGATGCTTGGTGGGCTCACAGCGCTAAGGAATTATTGCCAGAAGGCTTCAAATGTCCTCATTGCGGTCATGATGAGTTCAAAAAAGAAACAGACATCATGGACGTATGGTTCGACTCTGGTTCCTCTTGGGCTGGCGTACTTGAAGTTAATGATCTTGACGTACCATGTGCTATGTACCTTGAAGGTTCTGACCAACATCGCGGTTGGTTTAACTCTTCCTTGTTGACTGCAGTAGCCACAACTGGTAAAGCACCGTACAACTCCGTATTGACTCACGGCTTCGTTGTGGACGGTGAAGGTCGCAAAATGTCTAAATCTGTAGGTAATACAGTGGCTCCAAGCGACATCATCGATGTATACGGTGCCGATGTAATGCGTTTGTGGGTATCCTCTGCAGATTACCAAGCAGACGTACGTTTGTCCAAAGACATCGTAAAACAATTATCCGAAGTATACCGTAAGATCCGTAATACATTCCGCTTCTTGCTCGGCAACTTGGATGACTTCAATCCGAATACCGATAAAGTGGCTTACGCAGATATGTCCGAATTCGATAAATGGGCTTTGCTACGCTTAGAAGAAGTGCGTCAAAAGGTTACTGATGCGTACGAAAACTATGAATTCCACATGTTGTACCATGCAATTCATAACTTCTGTACAGTGGACTTGAGTTCCATCTACCTTGATGTAATGAAAGATACAATGTATGCTGAAAGCAAAAACGATGTAGCTCGTCGTTCTGCTCAAACAGCGATGTACGAAATCTTGAAAACATTGGTAGCCATGGTATCTCCAGTACTTTCTTTCACAGCGGAAGAAGTTTGGAAATACATGCCTAAAGAAGAGGGCATGCGCGAATCCGTTATGCTTCAAGATTGGCCACAAGGTCATCCAGAACACTTCAACCAAGAATTGGCTGACAAATGGAACCAATTGTTAGACTTGCGTACATCTGTACAAAAAGCATTGGAACTTGCTCGTCAAGACAAAACAATCGGTCATCCATTAGACGCATCCGTTACAGTATACGCTGAAGGTGCTGCATTCGACGCATTGAACGCCCTTGGTGAAGAAGGCTTGGCTAAACTCGTTATCGTATCCGAAGCTCACATCGTGAACGGCGCTGCACCAGCAGAGGCTGTAAAAGACGAAGAAACCGGTGTTGCTACAGTTGTTGTTGCCTCTGGTCTCGAAAAATGTGAACGTTGCTGGATTCATCGCGATACAGTAGGTCAAGATAGTGCACATCCTACACTTTGTGCACGCTGTGCCGATGTTGTAAAAACATTATAATAAAAAAAAGACCATCCTCTGAACTTCGCTTCCAAAAATTGGACACAATTTTTGGATTGCAGTTCACTGGGGATGGTCTTTTTTATGTTTGTAAATCCTTTGGTACTGTTAACTGTTTCCAATTATCTAGTTCAGGGATTTCCAAGGTATTTATTGTTTTTTGAATCCAATAGTTTAAGGACACCTCGTTCCCCACATATTGTTCAAATAAGTAGGTCTTACCAGGTGTGTCTTGTTGGTTTCCATCGTCATCGATGGTATGACGGGCGGACTCTTTCAGATAGAGCTGCACTCTAAATGGGGTCGATTGCTTGCCTTTAAAAATGAAATAGGATGGGCCCACAAAGTCATGAGTACGAATATTAATTTGTTCGTACTTTTTCTCTTTTAATCCTTGCAAGGCAGCCTGAATCATAGCGTTTGCATCATCGTATTCCTCTAGCAAAAACGGCTGTTGATCCACATCGAGCACGTAATGCCAGGTTGGCTTTTCTTCGTTCTTTTCGATAGTCCAATTATCTTCGAGGCTAGGCAATTGATGATTATCGTAAAGCTCTTTCAATAGGTTTATGGTATTTTCTTTGTCGTAAATGGACTTGTAGATAATTTCATGTCCTTCTGATGGATCATAACCATGTAGCCTTATTTGATAGTGATCTCGTAGCATCCGTTTTACATCGACCTTAAAGATATTGCGCAATGTATCTGGGACGGATAGGAAATGATTGTAAAAGCTGAGCTTCATTTCTTCTTGTGACTCTAAGGCGGTTTCAATGGTTTGCCAGTCGTACAAGGTTGTATCCCATAGGAAGTCGTCCATGGTTACAGATAAGCGGGCCGCATTTTGAGGCCTGTTGGTAGGCGCAGGGCGCACCGTAGTAGTTGACTCGGCAATACCTTCTTTGTATTGCCAATGACCATCGACCTCTTCAAAGGCTGCTAAGCGTTCTTCTGCTTCGTCATCGATAGGAATATCTTTTAGCTCCGGATCTAAATTGGCTTTATGAGATAAGATATATTGATGGGATTGCTCGTAATAGGATACGGCTTGATCTAAATCTGGTTTGCCAGTTACATAGCCTTTTTCGTAGGCATAACCTAAAGCAACACGTGTTAAAGCGCGTGTAATATCATAGAACAGAACGCGATTCTCCTCTTCAAAGGCTCGTTGTTCCTCGTCTAAGACACGTAGTAATGATTGCACACCAAAGCGTATATTTTTCGTTACCCCTAAACCGTGGATTCGCATGTATCCGATATAGGGCAAGGCGAATATGAAGCGATCTTTTGTAGCCGCCATATGTGTTAAATCTGCAATGAGACCCCAGTCAAGAGGCAGGTGGCCTATGTGAAAGATATAGCCAAAGGCTGCCTGTAAGGCGGTGTACCCTGCATCACTAAACTGTTTCGTTGCCGCACGGCGGTAGAGACCGATAGCCTTTACCGGATCGTAGGGAATCGTAGAACGTAACGCTTTAGCATCATAGAAATGATAGTAATAATCCGCTAATTCTGCGATACTTTCAGATTGACCTAAGGCGGCACCTTTAGTGAACCATGTGAAAGCATCCTCGAATTTACCATTTTCATGGCAGTCGAGGCCTGTATATAACATCATGGCAGGGTTGCCAAGTTCGGCCGCAGTCCTAGCGACACGGCGCGCATTGCTGAAATCGGCTTCATCGATATAGATATTGCGCAAGTTCCCTTGGAACATAGCAAGACCGTTGTCGAGGGCCTTGTTAAACCACTCTTTCGCAAGGTTAGATGCATTTTCTTGTAATGTTTCATCTGGCACAGTGCCTTGCAAAGCGGCGATGCGATCCTGCACAGAGTTTGCTGTAAGGCTTCTTTGAATGCGTTTAGTCCAACTCATAGGCGGAGGTGTTAGCATAGTCTCAGCGGAGCTGATGCGATTATCATCACGCCAGAAAAAGACATTGCCTATAACATATTGGCAATAGGCATCGCCTTGGTTTGCGTAATCATAGACAATGCGAAATGCTTCGTCGAAGGAAATTTGCATATCCTTCTCTACGGTAGGCGTAATGGAGCCTTTAATGCGCAAAGCTTGTAATGTGCCGATAGGGCTACAGCGGCGAATGCTATCATGCAAGCACTGATAGGTGCGCATATTATCCTCTGGAAAGTTAGACTCTTCCCAGGTAAAGCGAGGCCCTGCATAGACGCGTGCCAAGAGTGCATAGGCGTCACCTAGCTCTCGAGCCTCTGGGTCATTGGCTATCTTGAGAGCGTCCTCTTTAGTGTCTATATCACTTTCAAGACGGCTTGTCTTGTCGTTTCGTAAGGCTCTATCTTTTAGTTGACTTGGATTTTGCTGATTATTGACGATGAGCTCCAATTGACGTAAGCCTTCTTGAGCCATTTTTTGATTGTAGGATGTAAAAATCATGTGGAAGACCTTTTGCAGGCGTTCCGTAAAGTACTGTGCCATTAGGCCTCCTTTTATACATGTATACAGTAAATACATATTTATTATATAACGAACGCGAGGTACCGTAAAAGAGAAAATACTAGTATATCTGCATGTTCTCTATTGATATCATACTGCTATCGATTACCTGTTCTCACAATATACTAGCCTATTTCTAATTTATATCTATGCATAATACAGAGCCTTCAGCATGTATTGGATTCAAATGATAAAAAAATCCCCTCTGAAGAAAATCTGCTGTCACAAATTTTATGTGATGTCTGCAATCTTTCAGAGGGGTTATTATGTATCCTAGTTCTTAGGAATACATATTATTTTTTGTTGTAATCGCCGAACCATTTGTTGTAGATTTTTTGGTAAGTGCCGTCTTCTTTAAGTTCTTTAAGAGCTTTGTTAACAGCTTCTTGTAAAGCTTTGTTGCCTTTTTTCACGCCAAGAACTGTACCTTCAGCTTTAGTAGGTTCGCCTACAAGTTTAAGGTCTTGATCAGCACCTTGTTTGAGGTAGTACATAGCAACTGCATTATCGATGATAGCACCGTCGATTGTACCAGCTTTCAATTCCATGAAGATATTAGCATTAGAATCGATTTGTTTTACTGTTGTACCAGGAATTTTTTGAGCCATTTCAACCGGGATTGTACCGATTTGAGCGCCTACAGTTTTACCTGCTAATTCATCCATGTTGTGGATTGTTGTGTTGTCTTTACGAACAACTGTGATGAAACCGCCTTGGTCGAAGTATACATCGGAGAAGTCCAATGCTTTTTCACGTTCAGGTGTAGCATTGATGCCTGCTGCGATCATGTCGATATCACCAGATTGAACTGCTGGAATCAAAGCATCGAAGCCCATGGATTTGAATTCCATTTTTAAACCAAGTTTTTTAGCAATTGCTTCGGACAAATCAACGTCGAAACCAACGTATTTGTCGCCTTCAGTGAATTCGAATGGTGGGAATGTAGTTTCAGAACCTACACGCAATACACCTTCTTGTTGTGTCATTTTAGGTTTGTCGTTGCCACAACCAGCCAATAAACCCATTGCTGCTACCGCTACGAGGGCGATGGCTGTCAATTTTTTGAACTTAAACATAGTATCCTCCTCAAACATCCATATACATGGTTTATACATTTCTGTTTATATTGTACGGAATTTTACACCAATAGGCAATAACATTGTATAATTAAGAGTAAACGAGTTTTTTATTCTTTATTGTAGAGTATTATAATCCTTTACAATAATGTGGTTATATACATGGAGGCAATATGTCCCTTACAACTACTTTTGCTGATCTTTGTAAAAGCTTCGCACCTGATGCGTTTACCATTAATTACACATTAGCCAAGAATCCTGAGATTTCCAGTCAGGAGTTTGAGTCCGTTAAAACCATAGGCGCTGTTCTCGAAAAACACGGCATGGACGTAATCTATGAATTCTGTGATTTGCCAACTGCCTTTAAGTCGTCTGTTGTGAAAGTAGACAACCCAAAAGGTCGTTTAGCCATACTTTGTGAATACGATGCACTGCCAGAGGTAGGCCATGCATGCGGTCACTCCGCCAGCGGCTCTATGAGCGTGCTAGCTGCATTGACACTACATAAAATGCAACAAGAAGGCGTAGCTTTCAACATGGACATCGATATTATCGGTACACCAGACGAAGAAGCGATGGGCTGTAAGGTGGATATGTGCAATGCAGGGGTGTTCAAAGAATACGATTTTGCCATTATGGTGCATCTCGACGGCGAAGAAACGCGTCCTAACTCACAATTCTTGGCACTCGACTGCTTCCGTGCTAAGTATCACGGTAAGCCAGCCCATGCAGCTGGTGAGCCTTGGAATGGCGTCAATGCGGTAAATGGTGTGCAACTTGCCATCCATGCTATGGATATGATGCGCCAACAAGTGCGCCCTGAAACGCGCATCGGCACATGGATCATTTCTGGAGGTACCGCATCTAATGTGATTCCCGCCTTCGGTGAACTAGAGGTCACCGTGCGTCACACAGAGCGTGAGTACTTGAATGGTTTATCTGAGCAAATCAAAAAAATCTTTGAAGGGGGGGCCCTTTGTACAGGTACAACTGTGGATGTAGAGTTTTACGGCAATCCTTATGATGATATGAACCAAAACAATCGTGGCACAGCGCTTATCGAAGAGGTAATGGCCGATATGGGCCTCGATTTTGAGCCTGGCCCAGCAGCTCTTGGAGGTAGCTCAGATATTGGCAATGTAAGTTATCAATGTGCGGCATTCCATCCTAAATTGCGCTTGGTAGGCGAGCCAAAGGTGTGTCATTCTAAAGAATTTGCTGCTGCCATGTTAGAGCCTACCATTGAACAAACTATCATCGACGGTGCAAATATCATTGGTGGCACAGTATTGCGATTGGTAGAACACCCAGAAATCTTAGAAGAAATTGTAGCCGAATTTAATAATTCTAAATAGAAGGAATAGAAGGAATAAAAAGAATAAAGGGAATAGAAGGAACAGAAGGAGGATGTATGGCCACGACTGAAACATTAGAAATAAAAAATTATATAGGCCTCACTGGGGATAAGCCCATTCGATTCATCGCATCTGATGTAGATGGCACCTTGGTAACCGATGCAAAGGCAATTCCTGAGGATGCTATTGAGGCGATTCGTGCCGCTCGTGAAAGTGGCATCTGCGTAGCCATTGCTTCTGGCCGCGCTTGGAATGAGATGAATGATGTCATTGAAAAACTGCCGTGCTTGCGCTATTTCATGTGCACCAATGGCGCTTATGTGATGGATAAGGATGAAAACCGCAGTCTATTCCACGTAAGTTTTGATAAAGAACAAGCACTACATTTGTTGCGCAAACTGTTAACCTATGGCGTTTATGTAGAGGCCTATGTGAAAGACCAAATCTTTGGCATGTATCCTCCGTCTAGATGTATTACACCTGAACGCTTAGGCGTATGTGCTAGCGAACGCAATGAAGGAGATAAAAAGGGGTCACATGGCATGATGGATAATCATCTGCCTATTACAAAAAATCAGATTTCTGGTACAGGAGACACTCGCCTGCCAGGCGCAACATACGACCACTATGCATTGGCGGAAGGCAACGAAGCAGCAAAGGTAAAGATGTCTGAATGTGAAATAGAGCAATCCAATTTCTTCTTTAGACCCAATATTCGTCCATTTATCTTGGCTACGCGGACAATGGTATGTGATTTGCTAGCTCATATGGAATCCTTAGACGAAGGGCCTGAGAAGATTCAGATCTTCTACGGTGATGAACCGATGCGTCAACGTATCTTGCAAGACTTGCGCGATGAATACCAAGGTTTATCCCACGATGGTACAGGTCGTGAACGTTTCTATGATGTGCTGCTCTCTAGTGAAGGTAATTTAGAATTCGTCTTGCCCCACACTACAAAGGGCACAGCCGTAGAAGCCTTGGCAAAACATTGGGGCTTAAGCCCTGATGAGGTAATGACACTAGGGGATAGTGAAAACGACCTATCTATGCTACGCTTTGCGGGCGCTGGTGTAGCCATGGGCAATAGCAAGCTGAACATTAAAGAAGCGGCACGCTATGAAACGACAGACAATAACCACCAAGGCGTGGCAAAGGCAATCTATTCTGCTATTGCGTATAATAGTGAATTAAATAAGAAGAAGTAAAAGTAGATAATGTTAAGCTTGGCACAGATACACCGTAGATAGGAGGTGATGTATAATGGGAAATCTAAAGTTTAATATCGATGACACTTGCGTTAAATGTGGTGCTTGTGCTGAGGATTGTCCTGTTCAATGCATCACCGAAGGGAAAACTCGATTTATCATTGGAAAAGGTTGTATCAGTTGTGGCGACTGCTATTCTATCTGTCCCGTGGGCGCTGTAAAAATGTATAAGAGAGAGGCTCCTAAAAAGTGATAGCTAGATATCTTTCAGCGTTGTTAGCAAATTGACTTACATACGGAAAGCTCTTAAAGAGTGATAGTTAGAAATCCGAACATTAAAGATTTATTTATAATCTACATACGGAATATATGGAGTCGTTATACTTCCTATGGTATAATAAAATGTAATGAAAAATTAGCGTTTAGTTCGGAAAAACGCGCCCCAGTACAGGTATGTATGGGCATAACAAATAGTGAATATACTTTCACAAATAGATGCATATGGAGGAAGGCATGGAAAACAAGGAATTTGTAATTGTTGTTGACTTTGGTGGTCAATATAACCAATTGATCGCGCGCCGTGTTCGTGAAAATCACGTATACTGCGAAGTATATCCATACAACAAAGCGCTGGATAAAATTAAGGAATTGAAACCGCAAGGTATCATCTTCACAGGCGGTCCTAACAGCGTGTATGAAGAAAACTCTCCAAAAATTGAGAAAGAGATTTTTGAACTTGGTATTCCTATTCTTGGCATGTGCTATGGTATGCAATTTATGGCGCATACATTGGGTGGCGAAGTTAAATCTGCGGACAACCGTGAATTCGGTAAAACACCTACTAAAGTGGACACTACATCTCCATTGTTCAAAGGCTTGGAAGAAGACCAAGTCGTATGGATGTCTCATGTTGACTATGTAGCAAAGGTTCCTGAAGGCTTTGAAATCGTAGCACATACGAAGGATTGCCCTGTTGCATCCATGCAAAATACAGAACGTAAACTATATGCTATGCAATACCATGCAGAAGTATTGCACACTGAACATGGCAAAGAAATGCTTCACAACTTCTTGTACGAAGTTTGTGGCTTCACAGGCACATGGACAATGGCAAACTATGCGAAATCTGCTATTGAAGATATCCGCAAAACCGTTGGTGATGGCAAAGTATTATTGGCTTTGTCCGGCGGTGTAGACAGCTCCGTTGCGGCAGCTCTTATTTCTAAAGCTGTGGGCGACCAATTGACTTGTATCTTCGTTGACCATGGTTTGATGCGTAAAAACGAAGGTGACGAAGTAGAAGCAGCTTTCAAAGATTCCGGCATGCATTTCATCCGTGTCGATGCTGAAAAACGTTTCTTAGATAAATTGGCTGGTCTTGAAGATCCAGAAGCGAAACGTAAAGCTATCGGTGAAGAATTCATCCGCGTATTCGAAGACGAAGGTCGTAAAATCGGTTCCGTTGACTTCTTAGCACAAGGTACAATCTACCCTGACGTTATCGAGTCCGGTACGGGCGAAGCGGAAGTTATCAAATCTCACCACAACGTAGGTGGCTTACCTGCAGTTGTAGACTTCAAAGGGCTTATCGAACCATTGCGCAACCTCTTCAAAGACGAAGTGCGTGAACTTGGTTCCGAATTAGGCTTGGCTGATTACCTTGTATGGCGTCAACCATTCCCAGGTCCTGGCCTTGCTATCCGCGTAATGGGTGAAATCACTAAAGACAAACTCGACATCTTGCGTGATGCGGATTATATCTTCCGTGACGAAATTGCAAAAGCTGGCCTTGATCGAAGCATCAACCAATACTTTGCAGTATTGACATCTACACGTACTGTAGGCGTTATGGGTGACTTCCGTACATACGACTACACATTGGCATTGCGTGGCGTAACAACAACAGACTTTATGACTGCTGACTGGGCACGCATCCCTTATGACGTATTGGACACAATCTCCCGTCGTATCGTAAACGAAGTACAACACATCAACCGTATCGTGTACGACATTACATCTAAACCACCTGCTACAATTGAGTGGGAATAATAAGTAAATATTGATTTATAAATTCATTAACTGTACTTTTTTGAGTAATTCTGAATTCAACTGAAAGGTAAAAGAATAAGTTTGAAAGGGAGTTATTGAATTTTTAGTATGCATAAAAAGCCTCCCATCAAATTGATGGGAGGCTTTTATTTAAAATTAGTTCTTGTGTTTTGTAATAGGTGTTAGAACATAGATAATTTTTAGAGAGAGGGATGAAAGAAAATAATATGATAATGAATTACTAGTATAATTTGACAAGTTTGGTAATTAAAACATGAGGAGCATTGTTATGGATCTTTTATCAAGACTTAATCCTAGTACTAAGCCGAAAGCAATAGAACCAAGAGAAATTTTTATGACACTTCCTTCAAAAGATGTTAGCTATGGATATCCTAGAGATGTTCAGAGTGAGGTTTGGAAAAAATGGTTTGAAAAGAGAAACGAAAAAAATATAATTTTAAAAATGAATACTGGTAGTGGTAAAACAGTAGTTGGATTGGTTATGCTTCAGAGTTGTTTGAATGAAGGTGAAGGCCCTGCAGTATATGTTGTGCCAGATAATTATCTGGTAAAGCAGGTTATTAATGAAGCAAATAATTTAGGTATTCGGGTAACGGATAATAAAGAAGATTACTACTATTCAAATTCAAAAGCGATTCTGATAACGTCTATTCAAACCATTGTAAATGGACATAGTTATTTTGGTATGAGAAATGATGGTAGTAATTATCCCATAGGTAGTATTATTATTGATGATGTACATGCTTGTATGGATAAGATTGTTAGCCAATTTATGATTAAGATTGGTGTAGAAAGTGAAGTATATGACGAAATAATTAATATCTTTGGTGCTTACTTAAAAGATTATAATCCCAATAGTTATATTGATATTATTGAGCTAAAGGATAAGAGTAAAACTATGCTTGTACCTTATTGGGAATGGCAAAGAGAGAAAGATAATATTTATAGATTACTATCTAATTATCAGAATAAAGATAATACTAATACTAATATATATTTTGGTTTGCCGTTAATTAAAAGTAGTTTAGATACATGTGACTGTATCGTTACTTCTTCTTCAATTGAGATATCTCCTAAAGGAATTGATATAGAGCAAATATCTAGCCTTAAAGAAGCTCGTCGTCGTATATTTATGAGTGCGACATTAGCAGATGATGGTGTTTTTATTACTACACTAGGCTTAAATAAAGATGATATGAACTGTATTATTACGCCAGAGAATGCTAATGATATTGGTGATAGGTTAGTTATTTTTCCAAAGCATATAAATAATGATATATCTGAGAATGATATAAAAACAGAAGTGGAGAAAATAGCTGATAAATATAATGTAGTGATATTAGTACCATCTTTTGCAAGGGCAAAATTTTGGGATGAAGATGGAAATCAAACTGCGAGCAAAGATAATATTGAACAAATTATTGATATGTTAAAAAAAGGTGAGCATATAGGGAAAATAATTTTAGTCAATAGATATGATGGTATTGACCTGCCTGGTGATTGCTGTAGATTGCTAGTAATTGATGGACTTCCACCTTTAAATAGCATTAAAGCGCGTTATATTCAAAGTATAGATTCTAATAGCACAATTTTATTGAGGGAACAAATACAGCGAATTGAACAAGGAATGGGACGAGGTGTCCGATCTAATAATGATGAATGTTGTATTATTCTTATGGGAAATGAATTGTCAAATGTTTTGTTAAGAAATAAAGGTATAGATTATTTTAGTGTAGCAACTAGATGTCAATATGATTTATCAAAACAATTATGGGATTTATTGGTAAGTGAAGTAGGATTGAAGCCTTCTATTAATCAGATTTTTGAACTTGTAAATTATTCATTAGAAAAAAATCCAGAATGGATAAAAACTTGTAAAGAAACATTATCTAAAATAAAGTATTCAAGTGAGTTAAGAGTTGATAATAAAATAATTGCTCAGAGAAAAGCTTTTGAAGAATCTTTAAAGGGGCAATGGAAGAATGCAGCAGATATTATTAAAGATGTTAAAGATAGGGAGGCTGATGATAGTACGAAAGGATATCTTTGCCAAATTCAAGCTGAATATACTAATAAATTTGATTCAGCGCTTTCGCAAGAGATATTAAAATATGGTAGAACCTTAAGTTCGTCTATTTTGTTACCTATAGAGGGTATTGCGTATCAACGAACATTAAATACCATCCCACAAGCTCAAGCTATTAGTTCGCAATTTAATAGTGAAGACTATATGCTAAATGAGCTATTGATCCATATAGACGAGGTGCTTTCAAATTTATCTATGGGTAGTACATCTAATAAGTTTGAGGAGGGATTAAATCAAATAGGGGGATTGCTAGGATTTGTATGCTCAAGACCTGATAGAGATACGGGTGGATATGGACCTGATAATTTATGGGCATTAGGAGCAAATCAATATTTAGTTATTGAGTGTAAAAATGAGGCCAAAACTGATACCATTAAAAAAGATTATTGCAATCAATTATCAGGGGCAATAAATTGGTTTGAAAGGGAATACGTATATCCAAATAATTGTGTACCAATTTTAATTCATCCTTCTAAAATTATTGAAAATAATGCTTCTCCGGATGAAAATATGAGAGTAATTACTGAAATTGAATTAGAATTATTAAGAAAAAATTTTCGTAATTTTTATAGAGAGCTTTGTGAGAATGGAAGTTTTAATGATATAAGTAAAATTAATCAATTACTAAAAATCTATAAGCTTAGAGCGGAAGATATTTTATGTCATTATATGGTTAGGTTTGAACGGAAGCGATAGAGACATTATTGATATAGCATTTAAATATTGGAGAGATGCACGAGGTTAAGTTGCCTTATGTTAAAATGACTATAGTGAATTCGAGGTCATTACGGAGACCTATAATTGGGGTCACGCTGTATTCCAAGGATGGTTATGGACCGAAGGAAATCCCGTACATTGTATAATGAACATATACTATAAAGGTGATATGGTATATGTAGTTGAATGAGGCCCGAAATGAGTAATTTAGATTTTACTATTGGCTGTACAGTTACTTTCTTCAGCAAGAAGAGGAGAACTCCACCGAATTTAAATAATGGAATATACTATCCTCATTTTGTTATAAAAGGTACTGAGGAATATCTTGGTATCAATTTTATTGATGGTGAAGATGTCATCTTTGATAAACCTATTCAAGCTAACGCTTTACCAGTATATGAAACCATAGATTATTCAGCTCTACAAGCAGGTACTGAGTTTCTTATTATGGAAGGCGGAAATATTGTTGGTGAAGGGATTGTAAAAGAAATCTTTCAACATAAACCGTATGGGAGTAAATAGCTATGGGTTATAAAAATGTATGTATCAACTGTAGGATCTCTTTGTCGGAGGGCACAAACTACGAGCTGTTCAATAAAAACAAAATTTGTCCTACATGCAAAAGCAAGATGTACTTTGTGAACGAGAAGTTCAAGGCTCCTAAAAAATCTAATGACAAAGAATGGAAAATCATCGAGTATTTGTTATTGAGCGGCTATGACTTCCGTAATCCTTATTGTGGACATGAGCAATGTATTTATTTTGAGTTCCCTAAGAATCTGCAAGAGGCAGAAGAGTTTATCCGAGAAATGAGGAATTTAGATTAAGTCAGGAGGTTTCGTATGGCACCGCAAGTTACAGATTTTTCGTTCTGGAATGAAATGTGGAAACAAAGTTATTATGATCGTGAGAAAGGGATTCGGGCGAATCCATTATTAGAGTATTGGGACAAGCGAGCCAATGACTTTTCTCTCATGCGTAAAAGCAATGACTACGACTTTGGTCGTAAGGTGTACGCTGCTTTGAGTAGTGTGTTAAATCCTGATTCTACCATGCTAGATATAGGTGCAGGCCCTGGGTCTTTTACTATTCCATTTGCACAGCACATACAGTCTGTTACTGCTATTGAGCCGTCAAAGGGCATGGTGGCAGTCCTTAAAGAAAATGCCAAAGAATTAAACGTTGAGAACATTAATATCATTGAAGAATTGGTGCAGGACTTACCTCAAGACGGCTCTCCAGATTTTCGATTTGATCTGGTAACCATATCTCTTGTGCTTTGGATGTTCCCTGATGTGTGGCCTCGGCTTTTACAAATGGAACAATATTCTAAAGGCTATTGTGCAATCGTAGCTGGCATTCCTGATTGGAAGAATCCTCGGGAAGCTAGCAAATCTGATGTACAAGAGTTTCAAATTCTGTATAATATGTTACTTTCACAAGGGCGCTCACCCAATGTAAGCATCATTGATTATAGATGTGAACGTACTGTAGAAGATGAAATCGAGTGCCGAAAGATCATATACGAACAGTACTATGGAGACTTAACGCCAGCAGCAGAGGAACAAATCAAAAAAGAAATCATAGCCAAATCTAAGGACAATAAATGCTTGATTTCCTCGCGGTCTGCTATAATTTGGTGGAATCCTAAGGAAGTTGTGTCACACACCTAAGATATAGTTGATAAATGGATTAGAAAAGGCAGTAGCATGATTAATATCGTTAAGGGCGATAGGGCGATTACCTATACCGAAGAAAAAAACTTTACCCCTCAGCAGGTAGCAGAACTGTTTTTATCTGTTCGTTGGGTGGTAGGTAAATATCCTGACCGATTATACAAGGCTTTGATGAATTCGTCGCGCGTGATTACTGCTTGGGACGGTGACCGTTTAGTCGGTCTTATTCGTGTCATGGATGATAGCGAGCTAGTATGCTTCATTAATTATGTGTTGGTTCATCCTGAGTATCATGGCCAAGGTATTGCTGGTCATTTGCTAGAAATGGTGAAAGAGGCTTACAAGTCTTACTTGTACATTAATGTTATGATTGGTGAAAGTAAGAATGCTTCATTTTATGAAAAGCATGGCTTTAAAATAAAAGATAATTCCTTGCCGATGCAATATCGTAATGTACCTAAATATACGAAAAGATGATTGGTCGGATAATTTGTATAGCAAATAACTGGTCAAATTGTTAATAAAAGGCTACACGTACATAGAGTTGCGTGTAGCCTTTGTTATGTAAACGGTATATACTAAAACCGATATGTAGATATGATGGAGAAGGATATGGATATATTAATACGAAAAGCGACAACCGCAGATTTAGATGTAGTTACATATATTGAAGCAACTTGTTTTCCTCCGGCAGAGGCGGCGCCTCGTGAGGCTTTTAAGGAACGATTAGACCATTATGCAGGTCAGTTTTTAATTGCCTTTGATGAAACTACACCAATTGGTTTTATCGATGGCTTCGTATCTGATGATGAAGTCTTAACGGATGAGATGTTCGCCGATGCTTCGCTACATAATCCCAATGGCGCATGGCAGATGATTTTTGGTCTAAATACGATGCCTGAATACCGTAATCGTGGTGTTGGTGGTCAGTTGATAGAGGCTTTCATAGAATTGGCCAGAGAGGAAAACCGAAAGGGCGTAATTCTAACCTGTAAGGAAGAAAAGATTCACTATTACGCCAAGTTTGGTTTTGTAAATGAAGGGGCGTCAACGTCGGATCATGGCGGTGCCAAATGGTATCAAATGCGCCTTGAATTGTAGAGGAAAAGTTATTAATCGATAAAAATAAATTATAGGATTTTAAGGACCTTTCTACAGATTGTCCTAATGAGAAGCTAAAACTCTGCTTAGTGGTTGAGTTTTAGCTTCTTTTTAGCTGAAAAGTGTAGATTTTATAGGGATAGCTGTACCCCTATATGTTTATTGACACTGTATATACCGCATGCTACGATGAGAAAAATCACATATGATTGGGTTAGGTGTCTATTGACTTAATAGAGAATTTGGTACAAGCCAAAGCGGTCACGCCACTGTAACAGCGAGGTACTTTGCATAGAGGGTGAAATGCTCTCGGTCACTGAAGTTTTTGGGAAGGCGCAAAGTAACGTTAAACTGAAGCCAGGAGAACTGCCTAATTAACAATTGCCGATTGACCTGCGAGAGACAGGGATGGGGATTGATATAGATGGATTTATACTAGCTATGCATAGTTGAAAGCTCATACTATATGCTAGCTTATTAGGCGTGGTAGTTAGTCTAACTGAGATGACAGCCCGTTTCCTCTTCGTGGGGAAACGGGCTTTTTATGTGCATTTATAGTGATAGTTTTAGTTGAGAGAAGAGAGGTACTTATGTTCAAACAAAAGAAGTTTATGGCGTATTTAGTCACGATTTTTCTTCTAATTGTGAGTATGCTCATCGCTGCATGTGGAGGCCCTGGTGAGACAAAGAAAGACACGGCACAGAATAACAAGCCTATCGAAATCACAGACGTAACAGGGCGTACGGTAACGCTTAAAAAGCCAGCAGAGAGAGTTGTCTTACAGTGGAGTGGTGCTGGTGGTCCATTCTTTACGATTTCCGCACTTATGGGTAAGGATACACCGAAGGTTATTGCCGGCATGGACACATCTTTACAGGATTACAGGGCGGATATGTGGAAACATTTTACGACTGAAATGCCTGAGTTAGCTAAGATTCCAGTAGTGGGGACTATCGGTGATAAAACATTTAATGCTGAGCAAGTTGTGGCATTAAATCCAGATGTTATTTTTATTCCTGTAGATTTGAAAGATCAGTACGAGTCTGATGTAAAACCAAAAATGGATGCTGCTGGTATCCAGACTATTTATATAGATTACCATGCAGAAAAATTGGAAAGTCATCAAAAATCCATTGAAGCCATCGGTAAGGCTTTGGGCAAAGAAGAACGAGCTGCAGAAATTAGCAAGTTCTATACGGATCGTGTGACAAGAGTTCTCGACCGTGTTAGTAAAATTAACAAGCCAAAACCAACTGTTTATATTGAAGTTGGCATGAATGGTCCAGAAGAATTTGGTAATTCCTTTAGTAGTAATTACTCTTGGGGGGCATTAGCTACTATGGCTGGTGGTGATGTAATCACAAAGGATGCTGTTAAGAAATCCTCTCCTATTAATCCGGAATTTATTCTAGAGAAAAACCCAGATATCATCATGATCATGGGTTCTTACTGGCCTAAAAAACCGACTTCTATGCGTTTAGGTTTTGAAGCAACCGAAGCATCTTCTCAAGAGTTATTGAAAGCTTTCACCACAGAACGTCAAGGTTGGAGTGATTTGAAAGCTGTTGAAAATAAACAAGTTTACTCTGCGCACCACGGTCTTCCACGCGAAGTATTTGATGCGGCCGTATTCGAATATTTAGCAAAAACATTCTATCCTGAAGAGTTTAAAGATGTAGATCCAGAAGCTACACTTAAAGAGTTCTATGACAAATTCTTGCCATTCTCTTATAGTGGCATCTGGTTTATGCATATGAACTAGGGTTGTGTTGTGTTTATAGGGATTGATTGACCGAGGTTCTGAAAGTTATTTTCTGATGTTATCATTTGAAATTATTGTGTTTTAGATATGAGGTGCTTTTATGGTTAAGAAAAAGAAATTTATGGCCTATCTTGCCACGGTGCTCCTGCTAGTTGTGAGCATGATTATGACAGCTTGTGGTGGTCCAGCAGATACGAAAAAGGATGCGGCACAATCTGGCAAACAAATTGAGATTACAGACGTAACTGGTCAAAAGGTTACGTTGAAAAAACCAGCAGAACGCGTAGTAGTTCAATTGAGTGCTTCTGGTGGTGCGTTCTTGACTATGGCTGCGTTGCAAGGCAAAGATGTGGCTAAGACTATTGTTGGTATTGACCCTTATTTAAGCAAATTGCGTACAGATATGTGGGATCGCTACAAATCTGAAGTGCCAGAGTTGGAAAAAATTCCTCTCATTGGTAACGTAAATGATAAAACATTTGATGTGGAAAAAGTAATTTCCTTAAACCCAGATGTTATTTTCATGCCTTTATATTTCAAAGATCAATATGAAGCTGATTACAAACCTAAAATTGATGCAGCTGGCATCCCTACTATCTATATCGATTATCATGCGGAAAAGCTTGAAAATCACCAAAAATCTATCGAAGCTATCGGTAAAGCATTGGGTAAAGAGGAGCGTGCAGCAGAAATCAACAAGTTCTATACTGACCGTTTAACAAGAGTTATGGACCGCATTAGCAAAATTAATAAACCAAAACCAACTGTTTACATTGAAACAGGTAACGAAGGTCCAGAAGGTTTAGGTTTTGCGTATAGTGGAAACGTAGCATGGGGCGCATTGGCAACGCAAGTTGGTGGCGACCTTATTACAAAAGATGTAGTTCAAAAAGCAGGTCCTGTTAACCCAGAATTTATTTTGGAAAGAAATCCAGATATCATCATGATCATCGGTTCTTATTGGCCTAAGAAACCTACATCCATGCGTTTAGGCTTTGATACAAATGAAGCAAAATCTCAAGAGTTATTGAAAGCTTTCACCACAGAACGTCAAGGCTGGCCTGAATTGAAAGCCGTTCAATCTAAAAACGTATTCTCTACTCACCATGGTTTACCTCGTGAAGTATATGACGTTGCAGTATTCGAATACTTAGCTAAAACATTCTATCCTGAGGAATTCAAGGATGTAGATCCTGAAGGCACACTTAAGGAATTCTATGATAAATTCCTTCCATTCTCTTACGGTGGCGTTTGGTTTATGCATTTGAACTAAAAAGGAGTTTTTCGTAGTGACAGAAACTAACAATCAGTACGATTATAAGAAACAGAGCTATAAAAAGCTCATGTTTATTATCATTGGTCTGATCATTTGTGCGGTAAGTTTTGTTACCGATATTATTGTAGGTCCTGCATCACTCACCTTGAGTGATGTATGGCTCGCATTAACAGACCCAGCAGAGGTTTCCAAAAACGCATATGTTATCATTTGGTCGATTCGTCTTCCGACGGCCATTATGGCATTGCTCGTAGGTGCTTCCTTGGGCATTGCTGGTGCTGGCATGCAGACTATCCTTGATAACCCGTTATCTAGCCCGTATACACTTGGTATATCCGCAGGGGCTGGCTTCGGTGCATCTCTTATGGTTGTTGTAGGCGCTAGTGCATTAGAGTTTTTAGGTGTCTTTATGGTTCCATTTGGCGCCTTTGTATTTGCTAGTTTGACGAGTTTCTTTATCTATTCCATCAATAAGATTAAGAATTTTTCCTCTGAAACGATGATTCTCGCTGGTATCGGCATGATGTTCTTGTTCCAAGCGCTTCAATCCTTGATGCAATATATGGCATCTCCTGAGGCCCTTCAAAACATCGTGTTCTGGACTATGGGGAGTTTAGCTAAGGCAAATTGGGTGAACATCTCTATTGTTCTTATCGTGCTAGCAATCATGCTTCCGCTTATGATGCGTGAATCTTGGCGTTTAACAGCATTAAAATTAGGCGATGAAAAGGCTTCTGGTCTTGGTGTTAATGTTGAAAGCTTACGAGTAAAAGTGTTTGCTTTCATCTCCATCATTACAGCCGTTGCTGTTTCTTTCGTTGGAACCATTGGTTTTATCGGTATTGTAGGACCACATATTGCACGTATGCTTGTGGGTGAGGATCAACGGTATTTCTTGCCGTTATCTGCAGTGTGTGGCATGGCGATTTTGTCTCTCGCATCTATTGCGAGTAAGATGCTCGTTCCTGGGGCGATGTTCCCAATCGGTATTGTGACGGCAATCATCGGTGTACCTTTCTTCTTCTCGTTGGTATTAACTAGGAAAAGGAGCTATTTCAAATGATTGAAGTTCATAATCTAACCTTTGGTTATTCCGCTACGGAAGACAGACAAATCTTAAAGGGCGTTGATTTTGCTGCCAAAACAGGTAAATTGACTGCGCTCATTGGTACTAACGGTGCTGGTAAATCTACACTTTTAAAAACAATTATGGGTATCTTGAAAGGCAAGGGCGAGATTTCCGTTAATGGTAAACCTGTATCTCAATATTCTACAAAGGATTTTAGCAGTACAGTCAGCTATTTGTCTCAAGATAATGACTGTAAAGTCAATCTATCTGTTTTTGAAGTCGTTATGCTAGGGCGCATGGGATCCATGTCATTCCGTGTAAGTGATGAGGATATTGCAGCCACACAAGAGGTATTGGAACGGTTGAACTTACAGGGCTTTGCATCGCGCAGCATCATGGAGCTCAGCGGTGGTCAACGCCAACTTGTGTTCATGGCGCAAGCCCTTGTAAAAGAACCTAAAATCCTAATTCTTGATGAACCGACAAGTGCTTTAGATTTACACAAGCAATTTGACTTGTTAACATTGCTAAAAAATCTGACTCAAGAAAATGATTTTACAACGCTCGTAACATTGCATCATCTTGATTTGGCGGCTATGTTCGCAGATGAAATCATCGTGCTTAAAGAGGGTACAGTATACGCTCAAGGCGCGCCGAAAGACATCTTTACAGAAGCCATGATGGAAGATGTATATCGTGTTAAAACGAAAATTTATATGGATGACAATGGGCTACCTCATGTTATTCCATTAGAAGCTATTATTGATTAATAGGATTCTTTGTGATTGCGTTGAGCTTATTATAGTGTTGGTACTATCTGTTATAGATAGTCATTGACGTGAATCCAGTTATTAATAGGATGTAAGACTATTAGTTAAAAATAAAAGAGGCTGAAATCTTTGCAGAGCAGCATTGATTTCAGCTTCTTTTTGTTGGGAAAAGTATTGGTATTGTATTTAAATAATCTCTTTAACCTGTGCTATACCCTTATCAGTAAGCACGTAGTGTCCATTTGTCACATATAATAGACCTTGTTTCTTTAGCTGTGAAGCAGCTTGATGAGTATAATCAGGCCTCCAGTTCAAATGCTCATGAATGGTACCGATGCCGTTTTCAACGTGCGCGATAGGTGTATCCATATGTGTATAAATATGGCATAGCATCATCGTTTCCCGATAGTGGCGACGTAAGTGACGTTGACGACGGTATGTGGCGATATAGCCTGTCTTCGGTGTTGCGATAACAGCGATAATCAGTGCGATACCGATGGTGGTTGCAATAGAACCCGCGATGGATACGTCCATGGTGAAAGCTACTTCCGTACCAATGACAGCACAGATAATACCGATGATGATACTGCTAGTAAGCATGGCTTTCACAGAGTCCGTCCATAAATAAGCGATGACCGCAGGCCCAATCATAAGGCCGATGACGAGAATGGCGCCTACCGCTTGGAACGAGGCCACAACGGTGAGGGATACCATGGTCATCAGCACGTAGTGGATGAGGGCTGGCATAAAACCGAAGAGTCCCGCTAGTAGCGGATCAAAGGTGGAGAGTTGCAATTCCTTGTAGAACAGCATGACTAATATTAAATTGATGATCGCCACGCCTAGAGAAATCCATAGCGATACAGGCCCCAAGTCGGTGCCGTTCACAATCCATCGATCAAAGGGGGCAAAGGCTATTTCGCCGAGTAATGCGGTATCTACATCGAGATGAGCGTTACCGCTGTATAGGCTGACTAGAATGATGGCGATAGAGAATAGAAGCGGGAAGATGATGCCGATAGACGCATCTTCGTTGACAAGCCCCGTATTGTGTATCATTTCTGTAAGCCATACGGTGCCTACACCAACTAAGGTAGCCCCGACGAGTAGAAATGGAGAGTTTAAATCTTCCGTCATAAAGAAAGCGAGCACGATGCCGAGGAATACGGTGTGCGTAATGGCATCGGCCATCATGGACATGCGACGCAATACGAGGAAGACCCCAGGGATGGCACATGCGATGGATACCGCAATGGCAATGAGCAATATCTCTGTATGAACTGTCATGGGGCACCTCCTATGCGAGGTTGTGCGTCCTCTGCTACGTAAATACTTTGCTGTGCCTTGGATTTGGAATCCCTTGTGGTTTCTAACAATAATGCGTGCTTTGACTGTCTATTTTTGCGGAACTGCCACAGCATACCTCGGTTAGGAGCAAAGATGAGACTCAATAATACGAGAATCGATAAAATGACGATGATAGCTGGACCTGTCGGTAATTTTGGGACCGATGTACTCCAGATAGTACCGCCGATGGCGGATATCATGCCAAATAATCCTGCTAATATACACATGGTGCCCAGTTTATTCGTCCACTGTCTTGCCCCAACGGCGGGTGCAATGAGGAGAGAGCTAATCAAGATAGCCCCTACCGATTGAATACCGATGATGATGGTCATGATCAATAATGAACGATATAAAATAAGGGTGAAAGTGACGGGAATTTGTAGTGTTTTGGCGTATTCCACATCGAAGGAGATGAGCTTTAACTCCTTCCAGAATAATGCGGTTAATACGATGATGATGAGCGCCGCTGCAGATGTGATGTACACATCGCGCGCTAATATGGTGGCTGCCTGTCCAAATATAAATTTTGAAAGCCCTGCTTGACCAGCATTGTTTAAGCTTTGTACATAGGTGAGCAATACCATACCAAGCCCAAAGAAAGCGGAGAGTATGGTCGCTAAAGCGCCATCAAATTTGATTTTGCTGTTTTCTACGGTGATGGTAATGAGCCAAGCCGCAGTGATAGAGGATAGGGCAGCACCTGCGATGAGAACTTCGATGTCCTTGATGCCCGTCAGCAAGAAGGCAATGACCACACCGGGTAGTGCCGCATGAGATAGGCCGTCACCGATGAGGCTTTCCTTGCGAAGTACCGCAAAGGTACCAGCGATACCGCTAGCGAGGCCTAATAATGCCGTGCCGAGCAGTACCATTTGCGTCGTATAGGATTGGAGTATGGTCATACAATCCTCCCCTTGCCGTAAGTGCGCTCAATAGCTTCGTCCGTAAATGTATCTGCTACGGGTCCATAGGCGACAGTTTGTTTGTTTACCATCGTTACCCAATCGAAATATTGGGGCACCGTATTTAAATCGTGGTGGACGACGATAACCGTTTTGCCTCGAGCTTTCATTTCTTGTAAAAGCGAAATAATAGCATGTTCTGTTGTTTTATCGACGCCCTTGAATGGTTCGTCCATGAGGTAAATATCTGCCTCTTGGACGAGAGCTCTTGCGAGGAAGACGCGTTGTTGTTGTCCCCCTGAAAGCTGGCGAATTTGTCTATCCACATAGTCGCTCATGCCCATTTTTTCAATCATGGAGAGGGCGAGTTCCTTATCCTTTTTGCTAGGTCGCTTGAACCAACCTAGATGACCATAACGACCCATGAGTACTACATCTAGTACGGTAGTGGGAAAGTCCCAGTCTACGCTACCACTTTGAGGGACATAGGCGATTTTTTTGTAATCGTTTATGTCCATTGCTAAGTGGTGATCGATATAAAATTTTACACTTCCTGAGATAACTGTTAGTAGGCCGAGCATGGCCTTTAATAATGTGGACTTACCGGCACCATTAGGGCCGACAATGGCCGCTAAGGAACCGATGGGTACCTTCATATCTACGTCCCATAATACGGGTTTTGTCGTATATGCTACGGTCATATCTTCAACTTCAACGGCCCATTCCATGGAAACCTCCTTGTATTAATGAGTGCCACTAGCAGAAAGTTGCTAGTAGCACTTGTACTTACAATAACAAAGTAAACTTAAGTTAATCTAATTTAGTATAAGTAAATTTACTTTGTTGTATTTAATTAAGAAATTCTAATAAATGATTATTTAAGTGCTTTGGTAATTGTATCAATATTAGCTTTCACCATACCGATATATGTGCCACCCTCAGTACCTTCAGAACCGAGAGAGTCGGAATATAATTCGCCACCGATGGCAACATTCCAGCCTTTAGCCTTAGCTGCTTCTTGAACGGCTTCAATTGTTTTATGTGGTACAGAAGACTCTACGAAAATCGCTTTAATTTTGTGGTCTACGATATATTGAACCAGTTCATTCACATCTTGTGTGCCTGCTTCTGTAGCAGTGCTTACACCTTGCAAACCTTTTACTTCAAAGCCGTATGCGCGAGCGAAGTATTGGAATGCATCATGAGCTGTTACAAGTACGCGAGATTCTTTCGGAATAGATTCTGCTTGAGCTTTAACGTACGCATCAGTTTCATCTAACTTAGTAAGATATGCGTCATAGCGTTTTTTGTAATCTTCTTTATGAGCCGGATCGGCTTTAGCAAGACCTTCGTATACTGCTTTTGCTGCCAGCTTCCAGTTAGCAACGTCAAACCAAATATGAGGGTCTTTTGTTTTTACACCATCTTCTTCGTCAAAGTCGAGCAATGTAGATGGATCAATGGCATCAGATACGCGGATGGTCGCTTTATTTTGCTTTGTTAGATTATCGAAAATGGAGCCCATTTTACCTTCCAAGTGAATGCCGTTGTATACTACAACATCCGCCTTAGACATAGCTGTTACATCGCCTGCACTCGCTTGATATAGGTGAGGGTCTACACCTGGGCCCATGAGACCTTGAACGGTTACATGGTCACCGCCGATTTCTTTTACTAAATCCGTTAACATCGTCGTTGTAGCTACGACATTAAGTTTTTTCTGACTATCTTGGGCTGTGTCTTTTCCGCAGCCTGCAAGGGCAAATACTATAAGTGCTAATGATACGACGACTAATAAAATTCGATTAAATTTCATAATAAGTCTCCTTTTTATAGATACTAAATTTAAAAACATTAATGACTTTGTTTGAGGGACATATTTTGTTCTAATAATGAAATAATTTGAAGAAGGAAAATATCTCTCTGAATTTAAACGGAAAACTAGCCGCTACTAACGTAGCGGCTAGTGGCAGTTATACGGTCTTCTGCTAAGGTCAAAATAATCTAGGGAATAAGTGCTTGTAGATGGTTAGGCCCAACGAGGGCAACAATACCAAGTACCATCATGACCTTCATTTGAATACGCTTTCTACGTCTCATGATGAACCTCCTTTGTGTAGTTTTTTGTCATATCAACTAGATATGTGAGTCCGGACAGTTATCTTGAATTCAATATATCATAAATGAGAAATTTTATCAATAAGAATTTATTCTTTTAATATTCATCTTTATTTAGTATGATATTATGCATAGACAAAAGGTTAATAAGGAGGCTTCTTATGAATAAATTATTCCGATACGCTGCTGCAGGTGTACTTGTTGCATCTTTTGGCATGGTAAGTGATTATACAGCCGATGCGGCGAAGTTTTTAGAATCTCCACGTGAGGTTACTATTGTAAAACCTGAGTTGCCTGAGATTCCTAAAACCGCTACGGTAGCGCCTGATATGCGCGTACGCTTCTTGATTGATAAAAAAGGTAATGTTAAAAATGTTTTCGTTGAGCGTTCTTCTGGCTATGCTCCAGTTGACGAAGCAGTAAAAAAAGCAATTTTACAGTGGAAATTCACACCTGCTATTGGCACAGATCAAAAGGCACACGAATCCATTATTGGGATGACAATTACTCTGCCTAAGCAAGCTGTGAAAGCTAAATAAGGAGAAAACGATGAATAAAGTGTTGCGTTGTATTATATTAAGTTCATTGTTTGTAATGAGTATGGTAGCTTCTGTGTTGGCAGCTCCATACGACCCACCAGTAGCTATAGCTACACCACCTATTGACCGAGCACTGCTCGCTGCCTATGGTGAAGCAGCTCATGGTGCGGATATACGTTTTACCATCAAGGAAGATGGTTCTGTAGGGGACGTTGAAGTTGTTTCATCTAGTGGCTCTAGTGCTCTTGATGCGGCTATTGTAGATACTATTTCTAAATGGAGATTTAGTCCTGCTACAGATTCCAATGGTAAACCTGTAGCATCTTCTAAAACTGAATATATTGATTTTAAAAACTAATCAAAATCACTCATACAGAACTGCACCCAAAAAATTGGACACAATTTCGAGGTGCAGTTTTTGCATGCCAAAATATTCTAAAAAATAAAGTAAGGTTATTCATTTTCATAATATTGGATTCGTAAATCTTAAAAATTAATCAAAATTGTATCTGTAGCAACTGAAAATTACTTTCAAAATGATATAATAAAACTGTAATAATAAATTAGCCCGTGGAGGTATAAGCATATGAATCCATTAAAACAAAAGCTAGATATTAATAATGAACGTTACAGAATTATCGTGTCCATTAAAGAAGATTATTTGGATGGTAAATTGTCCTTAGAAGAGGGCAATCGCATTTTAAAAGAAAAATTAGGCACTTGTACACCTGATGAATTTGCCTATGCAGAGCAAAGCTTGAAAGGTGTTTACAAGGACGAAGAAATCCTAGAGAAAATGGATGATCTCTTAGAATTATTTGATGGCGTTTTGGTGCGTGCCGAAAATGAGTACCCTGAAAATCATCCGTTATGGGCATACTTGGAAGAAATTAACGCTGTTGAGAAGGTAGCACTAGAAGCGGATGAGTTATTAAAGCAAGAGAAGTTTATCAAAAATCCGTGGCTCGGCGTTTTTGATTCCTTAGCAGAGTGGAGAACACATCTGTCTCGTAAGCAAAATCAATTGTATCCAATGCTTGAGGACCACGGCTTTGACCGTCCAACGCGCATTATGTGGACCTTTGATGATGCTGTGCGCGATGCTATCTCTGCATCCTATGCATTGCTTCGGGAAGATAAGTATGAAGAATTCCTAGCGTCCGTACCAGAAACTTTGGCGAAATTACGGGATTTGAATTCTAAAGAACTAGAAGTCTTATTGCCAACGTCTTATAAATTGTTGAGTGACGAAGAGTTTGTGCGGATGAGTAAAAATGACCATGAAATTGGTTATGCTATCATCAATGCGCCAGGCTTATATGTAGTGCCAGGTATCAATGATTCTGCGGCACAATTGAATGGCAATAATTCAGCTCAAGGTGGTGCTGTATCTAACGAGTTCTTAAATGATTTAGCCGGCTTGCTATCTAAATATGTAGGTCCTGTTGGAGGTGCGCCCGTTGGTAAGGACGCAGTCCTCGATGTAGCAACGGGTAAATTGACATTAGAGCAAATTAATTTGTTGTTCCGTCATTTACCGGTAGATTTATCCTATGTAGATGAAAATGAACTAGTTAAGTTCTACAGCGATACGGCACATCGTATTTTCCCTCGCAGTGCGAACGTTATCGGCCGTGAGGTGAAGAATTGTCACCCAGCAAAATCTGTTCATATAGTAGAAGAAATCGTAGAGAAGTTCCGTTCTGGCGAACAAAGCCAAGCGGAATTCTGGATCAATAAACCAGGCTTGTTCATCTATGTTATCTACACCGCAGTACGCGATGAAAATGGTAAATTCCGCGGCGTATTGGAAATGATGCAAGACTGTACTCATATCCGTGAACTGGAGGGTTCCCGTACATTGTTGACTTGGGATAAAACTGATTTTGTAGGCGATGGTGGTAAAGAAAAATCCTTGGCTCAAGAGGCAGCAGAAGAGGTAGAAGAAGAACCATTAACAACTGATGCAAATGGTCGATTCCATATCGATGCAAAAACAACATTGTCAAATCTAATTAAACAATGCCCGGATATTGTAGATCATTTGATTTCTTTAAATCCTAAATTTGAGAAATTAAAAACACCTATGGTAAAAGTAATGGCTAAGGTGGCAACAATCAAGATGATGGCAGAACGCGGCGATTTTGAGGTAGATGATCTAATTAGCAAAATCGATGCATTTATCAATAAAGATAAGAAATAATTGTACTTTTAAACCTTGAAAAGAGACGAGGACTTTGGACCTCGTCTCTTTTATCTGGCCAAATGTGTTGCACTAATTCGAAATAAACATACATTAATTTCCTATAAATCATCTGTTTTATGTATACAAATTTGATTGAACAGGGTAAAATAGAAAATAATGAAAGTATTTGCCTAAGCAGTGTTTTCATATACAACATTACTTTTACAAGAGAAATTACTAATATATTAAAAGGTGAGGATCTAGATACTATGTCTACAAGACGCGTTTGGAAGCAAAGTGAAATCAAAACAAATCCATTATTTTCTATGATGCGCAGTACAATTGAAACTGCATTCTATGGGAACAATGTAACTCCTGTAACATCTGTGGCACAAGCGTATCAATTAGCCTCTGAAGAGCCAGGTGTTATCGTCCTCGATATGCCGGTATTTAAACCATTAGAACAAGGCTTGCCAGCTGATGCAAAGGTCCTTGTTACAAATGATGGTAAAACTACAGGTCGTTATGCTAAAGCTCGTCGTATTATTGGAGACGAGGGTATCGATGAAGTTGAACTCGCGAATATTGCACGTGATGCAGTATATGATAGCCGTAGTAAAGAGTGGATTTCTGCAGAATCTATCGTTGGTCTTGATAAAAAATTCACAGCTCGTGCTCATTTGATGATTCCAAAAGATCACGCGTCTATTTTGTATTCTTGGCTCATGAACTTCAAGTTCTTTGATGCAGCTGTAAAAGAATTCTACAATGACAGTGTAGAGATCCCAGAAGGCGACATCTATATTTACTCTGATCCTGACTATGTTGTACCAGGTCATCCAGGCGGTCTTGCTATTTTTGACCCTGCGCATAACTGTGCTATGATTCTTGGTATGCGCTACTTTGGAGAGCATAAAAAAGGTACACTTACACTTGCGTGGTCCTTGGCAAATCGTTTCGACTATGTTGCTTGCCACGGTGGCATGAAACGTTACAACCTTGAAGGTGGTAAATCTTACACTATCGGTGTATTCGGTTTATCTGGTTCCGGTAAATCCACATTGACTCATGAAAAACATGATGGTCGTTATGATATCTCTATCCTGCATGACGATGCATATATCATCAATACTGAGGATTTGAGTTCTATTGCTCTTGAACCTACGTACTTCGATAAAATGCAAGATTATCCTGTGGAACATCCTGCTAACGAATTCTTGTTGACGCTACAAAATGTAGGTGTAACGATGGATGAGGATGGACGTAAGGTTGTACTGGCCGAAGATGTGCGAAACAGCAATGGTCGTGCTATTAAATCTCAATTCTGGACAGATAACCGCGTAAACTACGTAGGTGAACCTGTTAATGCCATAGTATGGCTTATGAAAGATAAAACATTGCCACCAATCCTTAAGATTTCCGATCCTGTATTGGCTTCTACAATGGGGGCAACCCTTGCGACTCGTCGTTCTACAGCAGAAAAACTTGATGCTCACGTCGATCCAAATGCGCTTGTTATCGAACCATATGCAAATCCATTCCGTACATATCCATTGGTTCGTGACTATGAAAGTTATAAAAAATTATTCTCTAAATGTGGTGTAGAGTGCTATATCATGAACACCGGCTTCTTCTTGGAAAATAAAATTCCTAAAGAAGTTACTCTCGATTTGTTAGAGCGTTTAGTAGAAGGTACATTAGAATTTAAACCGTTCTGTGAATACGAAAATCTTTCTTATGTAGAGGTTCCTGGTTTTGAACCTCCATTCGAAGTACGCGAGTATCATCACCAATTGCACCAAGCTTTTGAGTTCCGCTATGATTATGTAGAAAAACTTAAAGGTCATAAAAACGAATTACCTCAAGAAGTATTGGATGTACTTAAATCTTTAATGTAATCTAAAAATTAAAAAGGGCTGTAATAGAATGCGGTTTTACCGCATACTATATGTAGTTCGTTTAACTTATAAGACATACCAAGAAATTTAGGTTTGTAAGGCACTAAATTTCTTGGTATTTTTTTATTTTCCCCATGTATATGTAACGTATATTTTAGTAATATATAGTTATAATAGAAATAATGTTTTATTATAAGACTTGTATATGTACATAGTTATAAGGACTCGTATATGGACATAAAAGACATTAAATATATTAGTACCATCGTTGAGATGGCATCATTTTCTAAGGCATCTAAAAAGTTATATATTTCTCAGCCGGCGTTGAGTCAGGGAATTCGTCGCATTGAAGCAGAGCTAGGAGTTACGTTGTTTGTTCGTGATCGTACAAAAGTCGTGCCAACGGCTGCGGCGTTACAAATTGCAAAAGAGGGCATGCCGTTAGTTTTAAAGGCGGAGGCTTTAACGCAATCTATCATTAATCAAGGCACAGATGTAGCCTATCATGTGCGTATCGGCTTGTCTCAATTTTATGGACATCATATGCTCGGGAAAACATTGAAAAGCTTTCAACAGATTGAACCGTCTTGGGAGTTCCATGTTGTAGAGGGTGAATCTCACTTCTTGGAACAGCAAATTTGTGATGGTTTAGTAGATGTAGGGTTATTCCCAACGCCGATTTATTCTCAGGATCTTGAAAGTTATCCCGTTTTAGATGAGCAGATTTTATTGGCCATTAGTGTGGAAAATAAGAAGGCTATAGCCATTGCAGATTCTCTCATGACTGGTGATGGAATTCGAGAAATTGCACCCTTTGGAGCATTTCCGTTTATTTTGCTAAGAGAAGGACTCAAATTACGGACGTTGGTAAACCGTTTATGCCAAGCGGAATGCTTTGTGCCCAAAGCCGTCATTGGCTCTGAAACTCTAGATTCATGCCGGTCCTTGGTAGAAGATGATTATGGTATTACATTCTTGCCGAGCACGCTCAATAGCAAGGGGGATGACGATAAGGTTAAATTCTATCCTCTTGCATCGAAACTTTGTTTCCGCCAATTAGTTCTTGTGGCAAGGTCTGATCGGGCAAAACGTTTCCATTTATCTGAAGTAGCACATATCATGCAGCAATTTTTGTAGTGCATAGGTATAAAGATATTTAGGTGGCATATCCTGAGGGGAGGATCATATTAATAAATTAATAATTAATACATAAATTAATACGTAAATCAATCAATTAATCAATAAAATAAAGAGACTAATTCCTGTAAAGTTTAGGAATTAGTCTCTTTTTATTTATGAAAAGAAACTGAAAAAATCGAATTTAATAAATATAGTAATTATCATATTCTTAGATATAGATGCGTCAAAAATTTCTCAAATTTTAATTGACAAATGTCTTTTCAGAAAATATACTTAAAGTGATTTAAAACATATTTAGGAGATAGGACTTAAAACCCATCATTGTAGTGGATTTAAAGTGAATTAAAAGTAGAATATGTTTTTTGTTTTTATTGGTTGGCCTATGTAGGCCCCTAGGAGGTTTCAAATGAGTAAAGATGTGGAAAATAAAAATACCCATGAACACAATCATGGTAAACAACATGGTCACGACCATAATCATGAACATCATTGCCACTGTGGCGGTCATGATGATCATGGTCACGACCATAGTCATGCAAAGGCTCTTCCGACGGATAAATGGGTGCCACACACTCATGAACCAGGGGTACCTCATGAACATGGTGTAAATGACTACATGAAAGCTGTTGCTGAGTATCGTAAAACATGGCCTACAAAACAAGATGTAATTGAACAAACACCAGATCCTGCTGTGCGTGAAATGATTCTTCGTATGGAGCAAATCGGTTGTGATACGGTATTTGACCGCTTTGATAAACAACAACCACAATGTACATTTGGTATTGCTGGTATATGTTGTCGTATCTGTTTCATGGGCCCTTGTAAAATTACACCTAAGAGTCCTCGTGGTGTCTGCGGTGCGGATGCTGACCTCATCGTAGCTCGTAATATGACACGTGCTGCTGCAGGTGGTTTGACTCAACATGGTGCACATGCTCGTGAAATCTTGATTTCTTTGAAAGCTGCTGCTAATGACCAATTGGACATTCCAATTTTAGGGGAAGAAAAAATCCGTACTGTATGTAAGGCTTTCAACATCCCTGAAGAAGGTCGTTCCTTGAAAGAAGTGGCTAATGATTTAGCAGATGTATTGCTCGAAGATTTGAGCCGTGCATTGCCAGGTGAATATAAAACAATTACAGCTATGGCTCCTGCAGAGCGTCGCGAAGTTTGGAAAAACTTGGATATCTTGCCTGTTTCCGCATACAATGAAGCCTTTGATGCATATCATCGTACAACCGTAGGTACAGATGGCGATTGGGAAAGCAATATGAAACAATTCTTGCGTTGTGGTCTTGCTTTCACATTCACAGGCGTAGTGGCAGCGGATATCGCAACAGATGCATTGTTCGGGCAAGGTGGTCGTCGTACTTCCAAAGTTAACATTGGTGCCTTGAAAAAAGGGTATGTTAACATCGCTGTTCATGGTCACTTGCCAACATTAGTATCTCAAATTTGTACAATTGGTGCCTCTGAAGAGTATTTAGAAAAAGCGAAAGCTATCGGTGCCAAAGGCATCCAATTCTATGGTATTTGTTGCTCTGGCTTGTCCAGCATGTACCGCTACGAAAACGTTATTCCGTTGTGTAATGCTATCGGTGCGGAACTTGTACTTGGTACTGGCGCACTCGATTGCTGGGTAGCTGACGTTCAAGACGTTTACCCTGCTATTATGGACGTAGCACGTTGCTTCAACACAAAAGTTATCACTACATCTGATGCAGCTCGTTTACCAGGTGCAGAACATATCGGCTACGACCACCATCACACTAACTTGGCTGAAACAAAAGAATTGGCTCGCAAAATCTTGGATCGCGCTCTTGAAGCTCATGAATTGCGCAAGGGTATGCCTGTATTCATTCCGCCATATGAAATTACTGCAGAAGTTGGTTTCTCTCCAGAATCTACTGTTAAACATTATGGTTCCTTCAAACCATTGGCAGAGGCTTTAAAATCTGGTAAAGTTCGCGGTATCGTTAATGTAGTAGGTTGTTCAAACCCTCGTGTTATCTACGAAAAAGCAACTGTAGATATTGTTGATACACTTATTAAAAATGGCTGTATCATCCTTACAAACGGTTGTGCATCCTTCCCATTGATGAAACTTGGCTATTGTAATACAGATGCTAACAAGAAATGTAGCCCTGCATTGCAAGAGTTCTTGGGCGATGATCAACCACCAGTATGGCATGTGGGTGAATGTGTAGATAATGCGCGTTCCTCCGGCATCTTCGGTGGTATTGCGGCAGAACTTGGTCTTAACTTACCTCAATTGCCATTTGCTATGTCTAGCCCAGAATGGTCAAACGAAAAAGGTATTGATGCATCCCTTGGCTTCCGCTTGATGGGGATTAACTCTTACCACTGCGTTGAGCCACCTACACAAGGCTCTGATGCCGTTACAAAATGGCTTAAAGAAGATACTAAGGATATCTTAGGCTCTGTTATGTATGTAAATACGGATCCTGCTAAAGTAGCTGAGAAAATCTTGGCAGATATCGATGAAAAACGTGCTGCTTTAGGTTGGGCTGAAGTAAAATAGTTTATCCTTTGGTAGATTATAATTTGTAGTTAAGTATAAAAACACCCTCTATAGATCTTATAGTTATTATGACTATTAGAATTAAGAGGGTGTTTTTTATTGTTTGTGGATAGATTTTTTACTAGTCTTGTATTAGCCGTAGTATAATGTACTAATTGTTTTAGACCTATTAAAGTGTGATGGTTTCACCATCTTCAGGCACTGCTACATGGCTTTCAATGTTGGTGCCTTTGATAAATTTGCGCACATCCTTACGACTTGTTGCAGTATGATTAACTGTATCCATGTGAACCGCAATAATTTTAGCCTCTGGTTTACGTACCACCATGCGGCCAATATCTTTTGTACCCATAATAATACTATCTTCAAAGCCTAAAATTTGAGCATATCCAGTGTTCATAATAATAACTTTAGGGTCGAAGCGAAGGAGGGCCTTCTCTACATCACTTGTCCAAACTGTATCGCCTACAAGGTACACAGTTGGTTCGTCTGCTGCTTCAAAAATAACGCCCATCGCATCGCCTGCTAATGGTGCGAGAACTGGATTGGCATACATTTCTACAGTGCCGTGTGAGCCACCTGTTTTTCTTAATGTGATACCATTAAACTCCAGACTTTCAAAAATGATGCGTACATCGATAAAGCCTTGTGAAGTAATAAGTTCTTTGTCCGCTGTATTTTGTACAAAAATAGGAAGTGATTTTGGAATAGAATTGATTGCCGTATCATCCCAATGATCGAGATGTGTATGTGTAACTACTACTGCAGTTACATTGCTTAATAAATCGTCCATTGATAGAGGTAAATCAACCATAGGCATTCTTTGTTGATAGTTAAATGTTCCTTCAAAGCCAGGATAAGTATCTTTTGGTGCTAAGAATGGATCAATAAGAAATGTTGTGTTTTTTATTGTTAATTTTCCCGTTGCATTTCGAATGTGAGTATATTGTGTCATAGTTATCTCCTTAATTGAAGTATTGTTGATTTAGTTGAATAGATTACTATTTGTAATCTCTAGAATTAGTGTACCTTATTTTGTTATACTAGTCTCAACAATAATTAACACTCTGTTTATTAATAGACACATTGTATAAAAGTGTCTATGTTGGAGGTTTTATGATAACTCGAAAAGAAATGACACGTAGGTTGTTAAAAGAAGGGTTGCTTAGCTGTCTAGAGAACCATTCTTTTGAGTCTGTAACAGTAACATTGTTGTGTAAAACGTCAGGTATAACTCGTTCTACTTTTTATTTACACTATAGTAATATTATGGAAATTGTTGATGATTTAGTGGATGATGCAATTGCTTATTCAAACCCAGGAATGGTAGATAATAATAATTTACAAACTATAGCTAAAACCTTATCAGCTGCTTCTGATTCTGTGTCATTGAGAGAAGCATACGATTCTATTTTTGATAGACTGCCGTTATGTCAGCGTATTATACGACATAAAAAGTATTTACCTTTATTTTTAGATGAACAAATTTCAGAATATGTATTACAACGCATTATACGGTGCGAAAAAGATCGGCAAGGACTCGTTATGGCAGAAGCACTTGGGATTTCATTTGATGTGGGTGTATCCGTTTTTGTATTTTTAGTACACGGACTATATGCTATTAATAAAGAATACAAGTGGTCTCAGAGCGATGAGTGGTTAGAAGCTCAGAAAATTATTTTTGAACTCGTTTATCGTGGTTTACAAAGTAAATAGTATTCATACTCGCTTATGTTTTAGTATTCTATGAAGTTTTTATACAACGAAAAAAGGACTCCATTTGGAGTCCTTTTTTCATGTAAGGGGAGTGTTAGTATTAATATCAAATGAATCATGTATTTAAACAAGTAGTAGGTTTGGGGTTAGTATTACTTGTCGGGAGATAAATACACGTACGGCAACCAGGGAATTGTTACCTCTATCTATCATTTGACATTATCATTATAGGAATGGTAAATGAGTTAAAAATGAAGAAATTTAATAAATTTCTTTAAAATTCTTATATTTGTAAAAAACATGGTAATTAATTTTAATTATTGTTGATAAATATGGGACAATTTTGGTATTATATAAAGGAGAAGTTGTATATTTTATAAAGGTTTATCCACATTAAGCTTTTATAAAATATACAGCTCGATAGCATGAGAGGGGCAGTCATATGAGTAAAATATTCACCATATTAACACTTTTGTGGCTACTCAGTATAGGGGGGACTACTAACGCAACGGACTGGTACTATGTTGGACCAGATGCATCAGGAAACCAATTATTTATTGACAATGACAGTGTACAGAAGAGTGATTACGATGCGCTTTTGTGGCTGCGAGTTAATGAACTGGGTGGCGACGAATTGCGATATAAAGTTTATATCAGTAGATATAATCGAACCATGGAAACATTGAAGGTAGATGCGTACATGTCAGACGGGACGCCGTATGAGAATGTAGAATTTAATGAGAATCCTGAGCCCATTGCAGGGAACACAAATGGTCAAGCCATTTATATTTTATTATGGAAATAAAAGAACCATCTAGTACAGCAAACTAGATGGTTCTTTTTATGTGTAAAATATTTATAAAGCATTAGGGAATATTTTATATACTACATCCTCTAGATGTAGAGAATGGTATATATGAGGTTTTTAGACTTGAGCTGTATTGCGAGTCAACTCCAAGTCTTGAATCATTTGGAGATCGTCTTGAGGTGAACGACCGCCAGTAGTTAAGTAGCCACCAACCATGATACCGTTTAGGCCACCTTTTAGAGCATAAGCTTGTAAGTCTCGTAGATTTACTTCGCGGCCACCTGCAGTCCGTATCAATGCGTTTGGCAAGATGAAACGGAATACAGCGAAGGTACGTAAGATATCCAATGGACGTAAAGCTTCGTTGCTTTCAAATGGAGTCCCTTTAACAGGATTCAAAATGTTTAATGGTACGGAGTCAATATGTAAACGTTTAAGTTCGAACGCCATTTCTACGCGTTGTTCTAATGTTTCGTTAAGACCAAGAATGCCGCCAGAGCAAACACGGATGCCTGCTTTTTGTGCATTATCTATGGTAAACATTTTGTCTTCGTAGGAATGTGTTGTACAAATATCTGGGAAGTGACTAGGTGCCGTTTCGATATTGGAGTGGTATCGAGTAACGCCAACTTCTTTTAATTTGAGTGCTTGTTCGTAAGTTAACAACCCAAGAGAACAGCAGATTTCAAGGCCAATTTCATTTTTGATACGGCCTAATACATGGATGATTTGATTAAATTCATCAGGGTTATTAGTATTACGACCACTTGTTACGATGGAAAAACGAATTGCACCAGCCTCTTTAGCTTTACGTGCTGCTTGGAGAATGCTTTCTTCATCCATGAAAGGATACTCCTGAACGCCTGTGTTGTGGTGTGCGGATTGAGCACAGAATTTACAGTTTTCAGGACATTTGCCGGATCGAGCATTAACAATGGCGCATACATCCACAGAATTATCATTGAAATGTTGGCGAATTTTATCAGCCATAGCGAGTAGAATCATAGTATCATCATCTGAAGTATGAATCAGCTCGATTGCTTCTTCTTTTGTAATTTCGCCACCGTTCATGATGCGGTTTGCAATGGTAAGTATTTTTTCGTATGTACCCACTTGGGATGGTTGTTGATCTATAGGCAAAGCCATAATAGCCTCCAGAAAATTGTTAACTTAATAAAACATAATATATTGACAATTTGATTGTAAACGTTCGCGTATAAATTGTCAACTTAATGCGTGAATTGGTTAACAAAAATAATAACATATTATGATTTATATCTTATGATAAAAGAATATGTGCTTATCTTATAATTTATATTTATTAATAGTTAAGAGAAGTTTAGTTTAACTATATCTTTTTGATGCTAAATGATAGTTATTTTTAACTTATCTTTAAGGTTTTGTAGTATAATAAACTATTGTAATTACTATATATAACTATAATAAGAATATTAATGGAGGAGTGGATATAGATGCAGCCGTTTCGATTTATACACTGTGGTGATCTGCATTTAGGGGCACCCTTTCAATATGCTACAGGTATTAGCAGCGCTGTTGATCGCGCCGTAAGTGAAGCAACCTATGTAGCCTTAGATAAAATTATTGATACTGTTATTACAGAACATGTTCATGCTGTCGTAATAGCTGGTGATATTTATAATAGCGAAGACCATAATTTAGAGGCTCAAGTCCGTTTTGTGCGCTCCATGTATCGCTTGGCGGAGCATCGTATTGATGTCTATATGGTACAAGGTAACCATGATCCTGCTGAAAGCTGGAAAGCGCAACTGCAGATGCCAGATAATGTCCATATATTTTCTAGTGAACAGGTACAACGTTTTCCGCTCATCGTTAACAATATAGAAATTGGTGGCGTATATGGTATTAGTTGTGGTCATGGTAATGAAAGCGACAATTATGCTCGTCAATACAGAGCTTTTGAACGGGATGAGTTTTCCCTTGCTGTCATGCATGGTACTGTAGGTTCTAGTGTGGGCTCTGAAAACCATAATGTAACAGGACCTTGTAATTTAACCGATTTAACAGAGGCCGCTATGGATTATTGGGCATTGGGCCATATTCATAAATCTCAAGTTCTTAGCGAGGAGCCTCTCGTAGTTTATGCTGGTAATTCGCAAGGATTGCATCGTAAAGAACATGGCCCTAAGGGATGTTATCTTGTATCCGTATCTCATAATGGTCATTGTGATTTGCGATTTATCGATACCTGCGCTGTCCGATTTGAGGAAATCAAAATCGATATTGCTGGCATGCAAAATGAAACAGATTTCTTAGAGATTTTGCGCCGTAAAAAAGAAAACTTGCGAAAGCAGCATAAGAAAAACATCTTGCTATCCATCGTTTTGTCCGGTACGGGACCTCTACATCGCCTATGTACGCAAGAGGGGATTCGAAAACTATGGTTGCAAGAGTCTCAAAATGAAGAGAAAGGCAAATCTATATTTGTTATGCCTTACCGTATCACTTCTAATACAAGACCTAGTATTAATCTAGTCGAACGACGTCTATTAACAGATGTAGTAGGTGATTACTTGCGTGCTTATGATGATATGGTAGATGGGGATGCGATACAGACTGCGCGCCAAATTATGGCGGATCGTCCTGAATTTAAGCGCTTAGGCGCATATGCGGATTTATTAAGTGATGAATTATTGGCACGAGCTTTGAAACGTTGTGAAATTGAAGGTGTTACTGTATTGATGGGGGCTAATGATGAACATTAAACGCATACGATTTGATGAATTTGGCCCGTATCGTGACTGGTCTTTCACCACGGGTGACAATGGGGTTCAACTCATGTATGGCCCTAATGAAAGTGGTAAAACATCCTTGCTCGAAGGGATGCGCACCTTGTTATTTGGCGGTACTCATAAGGCTTATGGCCCTATGACGGGGGCCCTTGATGTGGACCGTAATGGTGAAAGTTACTATATCGGTCGTAAGGGTAAGCAGTTAGACTTTTACAGCCCTGGTCATCCTGCCATCCATGAAGAGCCGGCTCAACATTGGTGGCATGGCATCGATAAAAAAACATATAACCGTATATTTGCGTTAACATTAGACGATCTACAAGGCCTTGATGTATTACAAGAGGTAGAGGTTCGTTCTCGATTCTTTGGCGCCGAAGGGGGAGAACACTTAGGTGGAGCTGTTAAGGATGTTGAAAAAGGGGCTACAGACCTACTTGTAGCATCCTCGAATGGTAAACGTCGCATCAATGTATTGATGGATGAGCTTAAAGAAAACCGTCAAAAGTTGAGTCAGTTGGCGGAGCATGAAGCGCAATATGTGGAATTACAAACCGTCTTTCACAGTACGGAGCAAACCGAAATGGAATTGCAAAATCAGTTGAAAGAATGGAAGGAATATCGGGATGGTATCGATGTAGTATTGCGTGCGTGGGATACATATCGTCGCAGTGAAGAGGCGCGTATGCACATGCAGCAGTATAATAGTGAGCTCGCCTTGAGTCGTGATGAGTTCCTACGTCTTGATGAAGAAATAAAACGGGCTCGTGACAATATGCAATTATGGCAGGAAAAGGAAGCGGCATTGATGCCCGCCAACTTTAGTCCTGATAGCCCATTTGGAACTTACGGCCAAGATATTGAAGACCTTATTCAACAAGGTGCTAAATGGGAGCAATTACGCCGTGAGTGCGAAGAAGGCGATGCGTACATCCGTAAGGTTAGAGAACAATTAGAGTTTTCACGCACCTTACATTCTGCGTGGCGTCACGATGAGCCAATGGCAGAAGACATCAATTGGTTTGATGGAGAACGTTTGGCAAGTCGTTTGCGCACCGCAAAAGAACAACTTTTACATTGGCAAGACCGCAAGCCTGCAGAGGCTACCGATGAGGTGCCGACGGCGAACCTTGATGGTGCAACTTTACCTAACTTTAGTGAAGAAGAATTAGCTAAAAAAGAATATTTAGAACGTGAATTAGATCGTATCTTAATGGATATAGATCAAGTAGAGGCTAGACTAGAGGCTAGACGGAATAGTTATGGTTCAGACGCACAGCCCACAATTTTGCCAAAATGGCTACAACGCATTAGTGGTATAGGTGCTGTTATAGCTGTATTGGTAGTATTAGCAGGCCTGTTGGTTCTTGAATCTGCATTATATACTATAGGTGGTTTTATTTTCTTGATTCTATCTATGGGGCTATTCTGGTATGCTACCTGGAGGCTTCATAATGGTAACTCTGATGTGTCTAAATTAAACTATGAGTTACAAATTTTATCTTCCCGTAAATCTGATGTAGAACATCAGCTAGAGGCTTTGATCAAGGCTGCTACACCTACAGTGAGCCCTGTACCATCCTTAGAAGGAGAGGCACATCTTGAGCGTTGGATTCAGGAAGGGCATACCTTACAAGGTATTTATGATGAAGCCCTCGCAGCATGGCAAAACTGGTTACCCCGAGGGGCGGCTAAGAGTCTCGATGAAGATGATTTCTTTGGTCTCAAACATGAATATGATCAATATCATGAGCAACTACGCACTATAGAAGGCTATGAAAAGCGTTTAGCGGAGCATAAAGAAGGTCTACGCATTATTGAAGACCAAGCGATGGCTTTATGGTATAACCTTGGAATAGAGTCACCAGTATCTCCTACGGAATTAAAACGTATTTATAATCAATATAAGAACTTTCAACAAAATAAAATTGTATGGGAACAAAAGGAAGCACAACGTAAAAGCTTCCGCAATGAATACGATAATTGGCACCGCAAGGAAAAAGAACTACTCCTTCGCCAAAAAGAACTGCTTCATAAAGCTGGTATGGAAAGTTCCAACGAGTATCGTCAACATCTTATCGATGAGGACCAATATAAACAGTGGCAAACTATTTACAAGCAAAGTCAGGTACAGCTGGATTTACTTGCTCCTGATGCGGAGAATAAAGACCTGTTCTATCGTCGTTTGCGAGAAGGCAACAAAGATAACTGGTTAGATGAATTGGCTCACTCTGAGCGTGAAATAGCCTCTATTGAAGATAAATTGGCTACCTTGTACGAGCGCCGTGGTCAAATCGTTGAAGCAATGCGTACACTTGGATCTGACCAGGAGCAACACCAAATGTTGCAAGAACGAGAGGCTTTACAAAGTGAATTAGAGTCTGCACTAGAAGATTGGGCTACACAAGTATTGATAAGCCATTGTATGGATAAGGCTCAACAATCGTATGAACAAGAAAAACAACCTCATATGTTAGAGCTTGCCTCCTCTTATGTTGAAAAACTAACTGGTGAGAGGTATACACTTGATATTCTAGGCATCAATAAAGGGGTAGCACTTATCAACAATAATGGGGAACGACTAGAACTTAAATTTTGGTCCAGTGGTCTAGCTGACCAAGTATACTTGGCCTTGCGTCTCGCTTTAGCAAAGGTATTCTCTTATCAAGTAGAATCCTTGCCGATTATCTTGGACGATATTCTTGTGCGCTTTGATGAAAATCGTCAACGTAGTGCTTTAGAGTTATTGGCTGAGCTTGGAAAAAATCAACAGATTTGGCTCTTTACTTGTCAACGCTCCGTATATGATATGGCTCAATCTATTATGGGCATCGATTGCCATAGATTGAGTCGTAGCTAAATGAATTTCAGACTTGAATTAAAGATTCAGTCAAATTAAAGTGGTAATGAAATAATAATCCCTGTGGAGGCATATGCTTTCACAGGGATTATTAGGGATTATTAAAGAATAAATAATGTAAGTGATTGTAACTAAAGTAACTGTTTTAGTTACACAAGTGTGTTAGTATACATTTAGAATGAAAGGGGTTGGGTACTTGAACACAGCATATTTGGACATGATCCAAGGAAAGAACCCTGGTGTAACGCCTGTGTGGTATATGCGTCAAGCTGGCCGTAGCCAAGCGGAATATCGCAAAATCAAAGAAAAATATACTTTATTTGAAATTACAAAAGAACCTGAGCTATGTGCTCGCGTTACGGAATTACCTGTTAAGGAATACGGCGTCGATGCGGCGATTCTCTACAAAGATATTATGAGCCCTATGGTGGCTATGAATGTAAATGTAGCGCTCAAGGCTGGTGTGGGGCCTGTATTTAGCACGCCTATCCGCTCTATGGCTGATGTGGATAAATTAGAAACCTTTGATCCTACAAAGGTAGATTATATTGCGAAAACGATTACATTATTAACTTCTGGCATGCTCGACGTGCCGCTCATTGGTTTTTGTGGTGCACCGTTTACGATTGCATCCTACCTTATCGAAGGGGGCCCAACGAAAAATTACAATAAGACTCGTGGCATGCTCATAGGTGCTCCTCATGTGTGGAATGCACTGATGACTAAACTGGCGGACATGTCCATTGCGTACTTATCCATGCAAGCCGAAGCGGGTGCTAATGCACTTCAGATCTTTGACTCTTGGGTAGGTGCTGTTAATGCAGACCAGTATAAACAAGGAATTTACCCTCATATGGAGCGGATTATAAAGACTGTGAAAGCTAAATATCCTCATTTGCCAATGGCCATGAATGGTGTTGGTACGGATCATTTGGTGTCTATTTGGTCTCACTTGCCTTTAGATGTCATTGCCCTTGATTGGCGTAGTTCCATTGTTATGGCGAATGAACGGGGTGTAACGCAAACCGTGCAAGGTAACTTGGATCCAGCGTATCTGTTCGGGGACGAAAAAACATTGGCTCACGAAGTAGATCGTATTTTGCTCGAAGGAGTTCGCTATGGTCGCCATATCTTTAATTTAGGTCATGGCGTATTCCCCGAGGCAGATCCTCAAAAACTCCATTGGCTAACGGACTATGTGCATGAACGTAGTCGTGAAATTTGGGCTCAAGAGAGGTAAATTAGTGAAAGTAGAAAAAAAAGGATTATTATTCCTGTCTTATGGTAGCCCTTTAAGTAAGGATGATTTAGTACCCTATATGACGAGTATTCGTCGTGGCCGTGTACCAACGAAAGAAGAGATTGCTAATCTTACTAAGCGTTATGATACAATCGGTCAATGGGAAAATGTTGAACTTCAAACTATGGCAGAGTGCCAATATAGAACCTTGCTTACTCTGTTGCCGACTATGCCTTCCGCTATTGGTTTTTTACACATGAAACCGTCCATTGCAGATGCAGTTGACTCCTTAGTCCAGCAAGGAGTGGAGCATATTATCGCTATTGTAACGGCTCCATTCTTCACCGCTCTCGGTACTGGAGCTTATGAAAAACAAGTGCAAGTAGCTATTTCCAACCATGATAATATGACATTCGACTTTATCCGTTCCTGGTGGGATCAACCAACTTTCAAGGAATACTGGGTAAAAGCAGTTTCAAAGTGTGTGAATATTAATAAAGATTTATTTGTTATTTTTAGTGCTCACAGTATCCCTCTTATCAATAATCATGGTGGCGATTCGTATGCATTAGCGTTGGAGGAAAGTGCTAAAGAGATTGCTGAACATTGTAAATTACCGAAATGGACTGTAGCGTGGCAAAGTGCAGCTCCTCATGGGCAATGGTTGGGCCCTACTGTAGAGGATGCTATCAACGAAGCCTTACAAACTGGTGCTAATCGCATTGTTTTTGTACCATTTGGATTTGTAAGCAATCACGTTGAAGTATTGTATGATAATGATGTGGAGTGTAAAGAACTCGTTGAAGCAGAGAGCGCAACATATATGCGTGCACCCATGCCAAATTGTAATGAAACATTTTTACAAGCAATGGCGAGTGCAATAATAGAAAGGATTCATTCGTGAACGTAACAATTGTGGGCGGTGGCTTAACAGGGCTAACAGCGGCTTATTATCTAGGTCATGCAAAGCCAGAATGGACCATTACTCTTTATGAACAAGCACCACGATTTGGTGGGAAAATACAAACGCAACGAGTTGATGACTTCGTAGTGGAACTCGGTCCTGACTCCTATTTGGGTCGTAAAACAGAAATGACAGATCTCGTGCATGATCTTGGGCTAGGGGATACCCTTGTGTCTAATGAAACAGGTCAAGCCTTTGTGTATGATAAGGGCTCTATCCACCCAATTCCGGGCGGCTCCATCATGGGCATTCCTACGGAAATGATGCCCTTTGTGAAAGCAACGCTCATTTCCTGGCCTGGTAAATTGCGTGCTGGCCTAGATTATTTTAAGAAACCATACCAACTCGATAAAAATGGGGATGTATCCATTGGTCATTTTTTCAAATACCACTTAGGACAAGAAATGATGGATAAACTCATCGAGCCCCTATTAGCGGGTATCTATGGTGGCGATATTTATAAAATTAGCCTATTGTCGACATTCCCTCATTTTATTCAAGTAGAACAAAAGTATGGGAACATGGTAAAAGGTATGATGGCTGCTAAGATGAGTCACTCCAAAGCAGGTGTCTCTAAGGCCGCCAAAGGGGCTGTTACTGAAGGTGATGTGCCTCGAGCTGGTAAAGGCACTATGACGGACCGTCAATTTGAAAGTCACGAAGCTAAGACTAGTCAAGATACTTCTGCTGGTAATAGTGTAAACAATTCTAGTCAAATGACAAAGACTAGTTCTAATCATCAGTCTGCTAAGACACAAGCGGATATGGAAAGTCGAAAGGGTACTGCTGCTCAATCTGGCATGTTCCGTCAATTGACAGGTGGACTTGAAAGCGTGATTACTGCTATTGTCAAGGCTATGCCTAGTAATGTACACTTGCATACAGGTGCGCTAGTTTCTGATATTCGATATATTGATGGTGTATATGCAATCGATGTAGTGAAGTCGTGTAACGATTCTTGTGGCTGTCAATCTACGGCAGACCATGTGATTATCACTACACCGCCGGCAACATATACTCAATGGTTCAAGGATGATGCGGGTTTTGATTTCTTGCGTTCCATGGAGCAATCTAGTTGCGCCATTGCTATCATGTCTTTTGATAAAAGCACCTTTGATGGTGATTTAAAGGGATCAGGGCTTCTCATTACTCGTAACACGAATACACCTCTCACAGCGTGTACCATTCTTAATCAAAAATGGCCACAAACTACGCCTGATGATAAGGTAGTGTTGCGCGTCTTCATCGGTAAGCCTGGTAATGATGTGGTAGAACGACTCAGCGAAGAGGAACTTTCAGAATTGGCAGTCAAAGAAATTCAACATATCATGGGTTTTTCTGTCAAACCTGAATGGGTACGTATCAATCGTCTCATTCACTGCATGCCGCAATATAATGTAGGCCATCGTGCAGGGATTAAAGCAGTCCGTGAACATGTGGCGGAACATTATCCAAATTTACACCTCATCGGTACGCCATTTGATGGCATTGGTATTCCTGATGGTGTAAAACAAGCAAAAGAACTCGTAGAAAAACTTGTGAATGACAAGTAAGATAGTGACTTGCTTAAAAGAGTTAGTATAGTATTAAGCGACATAGGATTATCTCAGCCTAAAGGCAGTAATTTAGTCTTAACTAAAGAATATACTAATAAAAAATCTCAATAGAAACTAAATTGAAAAGACTCTATATGCTATAATAGTAAGTGGAGTCTTTTGATTTCCGTAATTATAGATATACATTATTATTTTGATATAATCACCATAGATAGGAGTGATCATAATGGGAAAAGCAATCCCTACAGTAGAAGGTTGGCATAGCCAACACATGGTATTTGCCATGGATTTCAGCGCATGGAACTGCTTCACAGAGGATGAAAAAGCAGCAGCGCGCAATGAATTAAAAGCATTCTTAGTCGACCTTGAAGCTAAACATCAAGCTAAAGAAGGTAGCTATGCATTCTATGATTGTAATGGAGCAAAAGGGGATTTAATCTTATGGATTCTCGGTCCATCCCTTGAATACTTGGCTCAAGTAGAACGTAAATTCCGTCGTTTAGCTATTGCAAGCGTGTTGGTGCAAACTTATTCTTATACTTCTGTAACAGAAGTAAGCACCTATGTTAAGGCCAAGTTAGATACAGAGGAAGTTAACCAAAAATTATATCCTCATGTACCTCGCGATAAATATATCTGTTTTTATAATATGAGTAAAAAACGCGAAGGTGATGACAATTGGTTCATGTTACCACCGCAAGAGCGCGGTGCTTTGATGAAAGCTCACGGTGAACTTGGTAAAACATACTTGGATGTATTATCTGAATTCACTACTGGTGGCTGTGGCCTAGACGACTGGGAATGGGGCATTACCATCTTTAGTAATGACGACATTCAATTCAAAAAAATCGTATACGATATGCGCTTCGAAGTAGCCAGTGCAAAATACGGCATCTTCAGCGACTTCTACGTTGGTACCATCATCGACGATGCACTACTAGAAGAAATTTTTGGATAATAAAAAGGGACTGCTTGGCAGTCCCTTTTTGTTATTATTTAATTCATATATATCGATAAATAACTGCTTATTGTATCGTATATTCGTTCGATTTATAATGTTCTTAAGGTAGTCGGCGAGGTTGGGTCTCTCTTCGTTATAGAAGGGGGTGAGCTTATGAGTGACTTTGAACTTATTACAGTTATCATTGGAATATTGACATTAGTCGTTTCCTTTGGAGCACTTATAGCGCTTATTTGCCTCACAAAAAGCAAATAGCCCTCCGTTACCAAGTGTAATTAGATAAACAGAAAGGCCATTTCCTAGATAATTAGTTTTTGAGATGCGCCTGACGTTCCTACTCGTCTGACTATCTATTTATATTATAGAGATAAAGATATATATCGTCAAATTAGAATGAATGGACTGCTTAGCAGTCCATTTTTTTCCCTCAAAATGAAGGCTATAATTTTGAACAGAAAATTTTGTATACGTACTGTACTGTGTAAAATATAATTCACTATATTCGATTATCTTATTCATGGCTATATTTTTATAAAAGAGAACCCCGCATCAATCCGACTTACGAGGTCAAGGCCCTAGGCCGCAGACCTGATAAGTATGGAGGAAAGATGCGGGGTTTCTTTTATCACTTAGTTTATGAAAGTGAATTATATTTTGTAGTACCGTCGAGTGAACGTAAATTTTCTGTTTCCAGAAAATTATACGTTCATATTTGCACCTTTACGCACATAGAACCAGTAGCACACAGATACAGTTACAAGGTTGAACGCAAGTAATACAGCAAAGGCTGGGTGAATATTGCCGAACATGGAATATACAAAGCCGAAGATTTTAGGAGTAATGAAGGCACCGTATGCAGCTACGGCAGCAACGAAACCTGTAATTAAAGAGGAAAGCAATGGATTGCCAAATACGTGAGGAATCATACGGAATGTAGCACCAGTTGCGAAGCCACAGCATACGAATGTCAACACGGACATAGCAAAGAAGAATGGGAAGTTGTGCATATCTACGCCAACCGCAATTAGCGCTGTTGTTGCACATAGACCGAGAAGGCTTACAAAGGTAACTTTTGTACCGCTGTTAATTTTGTCTGCTAACCAACCACCTACAGGGCGAAGTGCACCTGCTACAAGTGGACCTACGAATGCGATAGAAGCAAATGGTACTTCTGGGAATTCTTTACCTACTAATAGACCAAGTGCTGCTGCATAACCAGAGAAAGCACCGAAGGAACATGTATAAAGTAATGTAAACGCCCAAGTGTGTTTGTTCCCAAAGATTTGTACAAGATTTTTAGGATTTGGTTTTTCTAGTGGTAAGTTATCCATGAAACGTGTCATAAGTGCAAGGATAACAACGAGTGGTACGATCCACATGAAAGCTGCATTGGCAAGGTATACTGCGTTACCTTTGATGATAGCTGGTGTTACACCAAATACACTACCTAGTGCAGTAGAACCCATAGCAAATGGAGCCAAGAAGTAGATTACAGAAACACCAAGGTTACCAACGCCGCCGTTGATACCAAGAGCAGTACCTTTTTCGGATTTAGGGAAGAAGTTGCCAATGTACGCCATGGAGGACGAGAAGTTGCCGCCCGCTAAACCGATAAGGACAGTCAAAATCATGAATGTCGTATAAGAAGTTGTTGTATCTTGAACGGCAAAGCCAAGCCATACAACAGGAACTAATAAAATAAGTGTGGAAATAAATGTCCAGTTTTTACCACCAATCAATGCTGGCATATAGGTATATACAAAACGTAATGTAGCACCTACAAGACCTGGCAAGGCAGCTAATGTAAATAATTGATCTGTTGTGAAATTAAAGCCTGCGCCGTTAAGTTGTGCTGCAATGGTTGCCCACAAGTACCATACGCAGAATGAAAGTGTTAGTGCGATTGTAGAGATAACCAAGTTTTGTTTAGCAATTTTCTTACCAAACTTTTCCCAAAATTCTGGATTTTCTGGTTGCCAATTAGCTACAATTTCGCTACGGCTTGCCCCTACTTGAGGCATTTTTAGTTCGCTCATTTTGAACTTCTCCTTACTGAAAAACTATACATGCAATGAAGACAAGGGAGATACAACTAGGGTTCTTTGTATATAAATATTGTAATCTATAATAAAAACTATAGAAAATATTCGATTAAGTGAAAGAACTGAGTTATAATTATTGTATCAACAAAATTTGCAATGTCTTATATCACAAATATATTATATATTGTAAAAATTTTTGTGAATGTGACATAAAACACACATATTCTGAAATTAATAAGTTATAATAATCTTGTATATACAAAAAAGTATATAATACATGTACTTTTGCTATAAATAGATTAGTATAACTAATGGATTTTATATTAAAAGTACAATGGAGTGGTGATGGTATGGATAAAAATTTAATTAACCAATTGCTTGCTTTGCCGGGCGAGGAACTCCATCTTAAAAAAGGTGATTTTCTCTTCCATGAGGGGGACAAGGCAGAACACTTTTACGTAGTAGTAAAAGGTAGAATGAGCATTAAGAAGTTCGAAGCTAGTGGGCACATTTTTGCATTGCGTCTAGTAGGGCCGAATAATGTAATTGGTGAGGTTCCGTTGTATGAGGAGAACACAAAAACATATGTGTTCAACGCCATTGCTCGGGAGGATTGCTCTGTTTATTCTATTCGCTATGATTTGTTAGAGGCTGCTATTGCAAAAGACCATTCATTGGCCATTGCAATGATGAAAATCTATACATTACATATGCGACGTCAACAGGCAAAATACCGAGACTTGCTATTATATGGCAAGAAGGGAGCATTTTATTCTACCTTGTTGCGCTTAGCCAATAGTTATGGTGTAAAGCGCGAGGATGGTATCTTTATCGATATCGCCCTAACAAATCAAGAGTTGGCTGAATTTGCTGCCACATCAAGAGAAAGTTTAAATCGCATGCTAAGTGAGTTGCGTAAGTTGGGCTATGTAGCCTATGATAAACACCATCTAGTAATCTGTGATTTTGACGCTTTAATCGGATTGCTTGATTTAGAGGTTGACAATATAGACCCTAATATTAGTAATATCGAATAACAGGATTCTCTCCCTTGTGTTAGCTCAGCTAGCATAAGGGATTTTTTTGTAGTTTTGAAGGAGGACACGAGATGAGCTTGTTGTCTCAAAAGTTTAAGTTTCTTCGCAAGAAGAACGTATCTCCAAGCGGCCATCAAATAACTGAAGATGGCGGTCGCGAGTGGGAAAATTTTTATCGTGACCGTTGGTCTTACGATAAAGTTGTCCGCACAACGCATGGCGTAAACTGTACTGGTTCTTGTAGCTGGAATATTTACGTTAAAAATGGTGTTGTTGCATGGGAAAATCAGGCTACTGACTACCCTGAAACACCAGATGATATGCCGGATTACGAACCACGTGGGTGCCCTCGTGGTGCGACATTCTCTTGGTATCTCTATAGCCCATTGCGCGTAAAATATCCTTATGTACGCGGTGAGTTGGCTGAGCTTTGGAGAGAAGCGAAAAAGCATGCTAAGAACCCAATCGAAGCTTGGAAATCTATCGTAGAAGATCCTGAAAAAGCGAAAAAATACAAATCTGCCCGTGGTATGGGTGGCTTTGTGCGCTCCACATGGGATGAAGCAACAGAAATTACTGCTGCATCCTTATTATATACTGCGAAAACATACGGCCCTGACCGCAACGCAGGCTTCTCTGTAATCCCAGCGATGTCCATGTTGTCTTATGCAGCAGGTGCACGTTTCCTTAACTTAATGGGTGGTACACCATTGTCCTTCTATGACTGGTATGCCGATTTACCACCTTCCAGCCCTCAAGTTTGGGGTGAACAAACAGATACTCCTGAATCTGGTGACTGGTACAATGCTGGTTACATCATGACTTGGGGTTCCAATGTACCATTGACTCGTACCCCAGATGCTCACTTCTTAACAGAGGTTCGTTACAAAGGTACAAAAGTTGTATCCGTATCCCCTGACTATGCGGAATCTACAACTTCTTCCGACGCATGGCTCAATGTAAAAGCCGGCACTGATGCGGCGCTTGCTATGGCAATGGGTCACGTTATCTTAAAAGAATATTACATCGATAAAGAAACTCCATACTTCAAAGAGTATGCAAAAGAGTTTACTGATATGCCATTCCTTGTACGCGTTGAAGATATCAATGGCACTGTACAACCAGGCCGTTTCTTGAATGCTAAGGACTTAGGTCGCCAAGAAGAAGGCGCTGACTTCCAAATGGTATTGATCGATGAACTTACAAATGAAATCGTTGTTCCTAATGGTACGATGGGTGAACGTCACACGAACCCTCAAAAATGGAATTTGCGTCTTGAAAACCGCGATACAGGGGCTAAAATTGACCCTCGTTTATCCGTATTTGATCAACGTGAAGATGTAACTGTTGTTAAGTTGCCATACTTTGGCGATGAAGAACACGAAGGCGTTATTGAACGTGCTATTCCAACGATTACAGTACAAACTGTTGATGGTCCTGTAAAAGTAACTACTGTATATGACCTCATTCTTGCTAACTATGGTATCGATCGTGGTATCGGCGGTGAAGTGGCTAAAGCTTACACTGATGACACTCCTTACACACCTACATGGCAAGAAAAAATCACTGGCGTAAAAGCAGATATCGCTATTGCTACAGCTCGTGAATTTGCAGATAATGCAGAAAAAACTAAAGGTCGCTCCATGATTATCATGGGTGGTGGTATTAACCACTGGTACCATGCAGATATCATTTACCGCACAATCTTGAACCTCATCATGTTCTGTGGTACAGAAGGTGTTAACGGTGGTGGCTGGGCTCACTACGTAGGTCAAGAAAAACTTCGTCCTGTTGAAGGCTGGGGCGGTATCATGACAGCTAACGACTGGAGTAAAGCTCCTCGTTTGCAAAATGGTACATCTTGGTTCTACTTTGCTACAGAACAATATCGTTCTGATTGCATCGATTTGGCAGACCGCGTGTCTAAATTAGCTAAACCTCGTTACCGTCACCCTGGTGATTACAACGTATTGGCTGCACGTTTAGGTTGGTTGCCATCTTACCCTACTTTCAATAAAGGTAGCCAAGAATTGATTAACGATGCTCGTGCAGCAGGTGCTGGTACAGAAGCAGAAATCAATCAATATGTGGCGCAAGCATTGAAAAACAAAGAATTACAATTCTGCGTAGAAGATCCAGCGGCTAAAGAAAACCACCCACGCAACTTGTTTGTATGGCGTGCAAACCTTATCGGTTCTTCCTCTAAAGGCCATGAATATTTCTTAAAACATTTACTTGGTACAAAACATGGTGTTCTTGAAGATGATGATGCACCAGTAAAACCAGAAGAAATCAAATGGCGCGAAGCAGATGAAGCTGGTAAGCTTGACCTCTTAATCGATATCGACTTCCGTATGGCTTCTACAGGCTTATACTCTGATATCGTATTCCCAGCTGCTACATGGTATGAAAAAGAAGACTTGTCTTCTACAGACATGCATCCATATGTACACGTATTCCAAGCAGCTGTTGATTGCGCATGGGAAACTAAATCTGACTGGGATACATTCCGTACCCTTGCAGAAACAGTATCTCGCGTAGCGAAAGAGTCTGGCTTCACAGAATATGAAGATATCGTAGCATTACCTCTTGGTCATGACAGCCCAGGTGAAGTGGCACAACCAGAAGGTAAGGTTCTTGACTGGAGCAAAGGCGAATGTGAACCAATTCCTGGTAAAACAATGCCGAACCTTGTTCATGTAAAACGTGATTACAGTAAAATCTTTGAAAAATACATTGCGTTGGGACCTAATATCGAAAATAAAATGGGTGCTCATGGCATGGCGTGGGATGTATCTGATGAATACAAGACATTATATGATCAAAATGGTATCATCGATAATCCAGAATTCATTTCTCATGGCCGTCCTAGCATTTACGAATGTAAGGAAGCTTGTAATGTTGTATTAACATTATCTTCTTGTACAAATGGTAAATTGGCTGTTCGCTCTTGGAAAGCTATGGAAGAAAAAACAGGTCTTTCTGGTCTTGAAAAGAACGCAAAAGGTCGCGAACAAGAAAAAATTACTTTCGATGATATGGTTCGCCAACCACGCTTCATCATTAGCTCTGTAACAAGTACTGGTAAGAACGATAAAAACCGTCGTTACTCTCCATTTACAACATCTACAGAAGATAAAGTACCATTCCGTACCGTAACAGGTCGTCAATCCTTCTATTGTGACCATGAAATGATGCGTGATTACGGTGAAGCTATGGCGTTGTACAAACCTGTATTGTCCTATAAACCAGTACAAGGTGACTACAAACAAGAAGGTATCCCTGAAATCACATTGAAATACTTAACACCACATCATAAGTGGTCTACACATAGTATGTATTTCGATAGCCAACAAATGTTGACATTGTTCCGTGGTGGTCAAACAATTTGGCTCAACGAAGATGATGCAGCAGAAATTGACGTTAAAGATAATGATTGGGTAGAAGCTTTCAACAAAAACGGTATCGTTGCAGCTCGTGCTGTAGTTTCCCCACGTATTCCTCGCGGTATTTCCTATATGCACCATTCCCAAGACCGTCACATCAACGTTCCTGGCGCGAAGGTTAAGAAACAACGCGGTGGTACGCATAATGCACCAACTCATATTCACATGAAACCGACACACATGATCGGCGGTTATGGCCAATTGAGCTATGGCTTTAACTACTATGGCCCAACTGGTAACCAACGTGATATGACAATTGTGGCTCGTAAAATGAAGGAGGTAGATTGGCTTGAAGATTAAGGCTCAAGTATCTATGGTCCTAAATTTGGATAAGTGTTTGGGTTGTCATACATGCTCTATCACTTGTAAAAATACATGGACGAACCGCGAAGGCGCGGAATATATGTACTTCAATAACGTGGAAACTCGCCCAGGCGTAGGTTACCCACGTCATTGGGAAGACCAAGAAAAATGGAAAGGCGGCTGGACATTAGATAATTCTGGTAAATTGGCTCTTTCTACAGGTTCTAAAACAAACCGTTTGATGAAATTATTCTTCCATCCTGAACAACCAGAATTGAAGGATTACTTCGAACCTTGGACATATGACTATGAAACATTGATTCATGGTGGTCGTAAAAACAACCAACCAGTTGCTCGTCCTCGCTCTCTTGTGACTAAACAAAAAATGGAAGTTACTTGGGGCCCTAACTGGGATGACGATTTAGCAGGTGGTCAACATGCTCGTTCCGATGTGAACTTGGCTAAGATGGGCGAAGATATCGTATTTGACTACGAAGAAGTATTCATGCGTTACTTGCCACGTCTTTGTAACCACTGCTTGAACCCTGCATGTGTAGCTGCATGTCCATCTGGCGCAATCTACAAACGCGATGAAGATGGTGTAGTTCTTGTATCTCAAGACGTATGTCGCGGTTGGAGACATTGTGTTCCATCTTGCCCATACAAAAAAATCTTCTACAACTGGGAAACAAATAAAGCTGAAAAATGCGTATTCTGTTACCCACGTTTGGAAAATGGCTTGCCTCAAATCTGTGCTGAAACATGCGTAGGTCGTATGCGCTACGTAGGTGTTGTATTCTACGACATGGACAAAGTCGAAGAAATGGCAGCTACAAAAAATGAACAAGATATTTACGAAAATACAGTAGAGTTAATCTTGGATCCTCATGATCCTGAGGTTATCAAAGCAGCTCGTGCAGAAGGTATCTCCGAAGCATGGATTAAAGCAGCTCAAAAATCTCCTGTATACAAACTTGTAAAAGAATGGGGCGTGGCATTGCCATTGCATCCTGAGTACCGTACATTGCCAATGGTTTGGTATGTGCCACCACTCAGCCCAATCTTGCAACGTGTAACATCTGATGTATACTTGCCAGATGCACACGAAATGCGCGTGCCTGTACAGTACTTAGCTAATCTGTTTACAGCAGGTAACACAGAAATCTTAGCTCGTACATTGCAACGTGTTCTCGACATGCGTGAATACATGCGCCGTCGTGAAACAGGTGATGGTCCTATCGAACACAAAGTTGATTTAACAGAAGATCAAATGTACGCTATGTATAAATTGTTGGCATTGTCCAAATACAATGATCGCTTTGTTATCCCATCTGATGTTAAAGTATCTCGCGAAGGTCGCCTAGAAATGCAACAAAATCGCGGCTTTGCTTGCCCTACAGGGGGATGTCAATAATGAAGGATGCTCAGAAAATCGCTCTTATTGCGTCATTTCTTCTACGCTATCCTGATGAACAATGGTATAACGAATTACCTGAATGGAGAGAGGACGCCCAATCCGTTGGGCATCCTCAACTTCGCCAAGGTTTATTAGAATTCTTCGACTATGTAGAGGAATCCGATAAAAAAGAATTTGAAGACCAATATGTTCGTACCTTTGATTTTAGTCAAAATACAACTATGTATTTATCGACGTATGAGTTACAAGGTACAGGGGAACAAGCGGAAGAACTCGTAAAATTTAAAGCTTTCTTCCTCGAAAACGACTATGATTTGCCAAAAGAAATGCCTGATTATATTCCAGCACTTCTTGAGCTATGTGCCGTTATCGATGATGAAAAATCAAAAGAAATTTACGACTATTGTAAGCCAAAATTGGAATACATTAGAGAACGCTTCATTGAGGCTAAACTGCCTTATGCATTCTTGTTTGATATTATCTTGTCTGTTGCAAATGGATTGGAGGACGGTGCACGATGAATCTATTCCTTTGGGGCGCTTTGCCTTACATCGCATTCACCTTCTTAATCGTAGGTACTTTGGTTCGTTTCTTCTACTTTGAAAGAAACTGGACTACAAAATCGAGTGAATTTTTAGAGAAAAAACAATTGCGCATCGCTAATCCATTGTTCCACTTTGGCTTGCTATGCGTTATCGGCGGTCACGTAGTAGGTGTATTAGTACCTAAAGCTTGGACTGCTGCTATTGGTATCAATGACCATATGTACCATGAAGGTGCATTATATATGGGTGCTGTAGCTGGTATCATCTTCATCGTAGGCTTCTTGCTCTTGATGAAACGCCGCTTTACTGTGCCTGCTATGAAAGTTAACACATCTGGCCTCGATAAATGGTTATATTTGTTCTTAACATTAGCTATTTTCAGCGGTATGGCTGGTACATTGCTTAATGCATCTGGTTTCTTTGATTACCGCGTATCCATCGGCCCTTGGTTCCGTAGCTTGCTATCCTTTATGCCAGATCCATCCTTGATGGAAGGCGTACCATTCATGTTTAAATTCCACATGTTGGCTTGGATGGTAGTGGCTATTATCTTCCCATTCAGCCGTTTGGTACACTGCTTGAGTGTTCCACTCAACTACTTAACACGTCCGTTCATCGTATATCGTAAACGTGATCAAAAATAATTAGGATGATGATTGATTTGTACGCCTAGATATAATAGGATTAATCAATCTATAGCCCCTTGTAATAGTGAAAGCATATGCTCACAACTACAAGGGGCTTTTTATTTACTTATTCTGTATTAGATTGTATTTTACTCTCAGTAGAGAAGAATATTGTTTGTTGTAATAAGCTTAGAATTACCATAATAGATATTTTATTTTAGAATTATTCTTATAATAAATACTATCTATCTAATATAAGTAATCTACAAAATTCGATTTAAATGATAAACTATATCGTATAGATTAATTTTTAGATGTTATTTAGAGAGGTATATGATGGATCAAGTAACAACAAAACAGCAAAAAAGTATTTACCATATCTTTATATGGATTGCTGTATTCTCCTTAATTATGATCGGTTTATTAGAGTGGGGTTACATGGTTGGTGGCCGTGCTTTTGGTAACTACAAAGTTTACACAGGCCTTGTGCCATGGTGTGTATGGATTGTTATGACTTATTTAGCGACTCGCCCTAAATGGTTTACAAGCCGCTATAATTTAGGTGACATGTATAAGGTGCACCGTGCATTGGGTATTGCTACTGTAGCTGTTATTGCGTTCCATTTATACCTTTATTTTGGTAAAGCTGCTAAATCAATCTTAGGTTGGTGGGGTGGTTATGTAGCTCTTACTTCCTTTAGTATCGCCACTATTTCTGGCCTTGCGTTCTTAACGCCAAAACTTAGAAAAGTTACCGCTTCTGGTCGTAATATGGGCATTTGGCTACACCGTTTAAATCTTGTAGCATTAGTTGCAGCAGATATACATATTCATGGTTTTAATCGCATTTCCAAAATGGTACCATTCTTACAAGTATTTGATATCATTACATACGGACTTGTGCTTTACTGCATTTACTTGATGTTAAAAAAGAAATAATATGAATTGATAAAATCCCTTCTGTGTTATACAGAGGGGATTTTTTTGTTATATTTTTAGTTTCTAAGGAATTCAATATTCTATATTATCAGTTTGATGCATAAATGATTGTGAGATTGATATACATTTTCTATTTACTACCTTAATGAAAATTGATATTATCTGTATGTTAAATATGATAATGATAATCAGAGTCATATATTCATTATCTATTCATTTTATTTCTTGTTATTATTCGTGTGTGAGGTTTATTATGATTAAACGTAAAATGACTAGTGCTTTTGCAGTAGCAGCCATGATGGGTGTGGCTACAGCCTTTGCTGTTAACCCATTTTCTGATGTTCCATCTGATAGTTGGGCATATCAAGCTGTAGATCAATTGGCTACAGCAGGTATTATTAATGGTTATCCTGATGGAACTTTCAAAGGTCAAAATAACATTACCCGTTATGAAATGGCTCAAATGATTGCAAAAGGTATGGCTAATCAAGATCGTGCCAATGCAGAACAACAAGCTATGTTGAATCGCTTAGCAGATGAGTTTTCCAATGAATTAAATACATTGGGCGTACGTGTAGCTAAATTGGAAGACCGTGTAGGTAATGTTAAAGTTACTGGTGATGCTCGTATCAACTACATCGGCAAAGAGGGTGGCGATGGTTATGATTACGAAGATAAAATCACAGCCCGTGTACGTTTAGGCCTAGATGCAAAGGTTAATAAAAATACATCTGTGAAAGCTCGTATTACAACAGGTGCTATCGAGTTAGGTGATAGCTCTAAAACAGCACAAGCTAATTGGGATTTAGCTTATGTAGAGCACAAATTTGGTAAAAATGTTGTAGTTGATGCTGGTCGTTATACCCAAAAATTTGGTGGTGGCTTGATTTATAGTTCAAACTTTGATGGTGTAGGTGCTACAGCTAAACTTGGTAAAAAAGTTACTTTGAATGGTGCTTATGGTTATATGACAGCAGGCCGTTTTGCAAAAGTTTCCAAGGAAAATAACGGTGATGTGAGCATTGTGAATGCTAATGTGGCTGTAAATAATCACTTTAGCTTTGGTGGTATGCTTGCTCATGTAGGTACAGCGAATGTACGCATGGGTAATGGCAAGAAAAATAATGACTTTGATAATGTATATGGCTTCAATGCGAAATATAATGTAGGTAAACTTGATGTTCACGGTGAGTGGGTTAAAGCATCAGGCTTGAGTGATTCTGATATTTGGAATGTAGGCGCTAAATGGGGCAACTACAAAATTGATAAAAAGAATTCTTGGGCAGTAGGCTTAGATTACTACGATCAAGCTAAAAATGCACCGATTTTCAAAACACAAAAATACGAATCTAATGATTTACAAAAAACAACGCGTTTTGAAGGTTATAAGGCGTGGGAGTTGGGCGCATCTTATGCACCAGAGAAAAATATTGGCATTAATGCATACTACGGTTTCAATGCTAAAACACAAGAAGGCAATCGCGTAAATGATTACTATCGTGCGGATCTTAACTTCAAATTCTAATGTAATAATTGGATTCTAATTTAATCAGTAATTAGTTCTAAGTAGAATGCTATAGGGTGAGAGTGTTTTATTAGCATGCTACATTAGGCCAAACTAGATGTATACTTGTAGATCGTATAGGACATAGAGAGGTTTATTATGGCAGAAGTTGTAAAAAAACAGTTTAAGAGTAAATACCATATTTTAATTTGGATTGCAGTTTTATCCCTAATATTTATGGGTATGGTGGAATATGGTTATGTAACAGGTGGTAGACCATTCGGCAACTGGAAGGTTCACTTAGGACTTATTCCTTATGTGGCATGGCTTGTATTAACATACATTGCAACAAAACCAAAATGGTTTATCAAACGATATAATCCAAAAGAAATGTTTGAAGTTCATCGCATCGTAGGTATTGTTAGTGTTGTTCTCGTATGTGCACACTGGTATGTATACTTCTTGAAAGCTTTGAAATCCTTCTTAGGTTTCTGGGGCGGCTATATTTCTCTTGTGGCTATGTTTATTGCTCTTATCTTTGCGGTATTATACTTAACACCTTGGGTAGGCAATATGGCAAAATCTGTATCCCGTAAAAAAGCAATCTGGATTCATCGCTTGAATCTAATTGCCATTATTGCGGCAAATATCCATGTTCATGGATTTGGCCGTTTATCTAAAATGGTACCATTCTTGCCTGTATTTGACGTAGTAACTTATGCGCTTGTTATTTACTATATTTATTGGATGTTCAAACAAAAATAATATATCGTAGGCATCTCTTTCTTTAGTAAAAGTAGGGGAACCACATGATAAAAGAGACCATCTCTGGCCCTAATGGGTATAAGCGATGGTCTTTTTTTGTCGTTTGCGATACAATAGAATCATAAGTATATATTCTATGGATTTATGTAAATATATGCTATTGCATTCTTTTGAGGTAAGAGTAAAAATCTGTTCTATAAACATTTTTTTGTATTATAGTATACTTTAGCTCATATCGATATGTATATTACTACCTTTATAGGTAATTTCAAATAGGAAAGAAGGATATTATGGATTCTTCTTGGAAACGAATTATATACCTAATCTGTACTATACAGGTTGGTGGGGGTATAACAATTATCGGTGTATTATCCTTCCTTCCGTTATTTTTAGCTGAGCTAGGTCTTCATGATCCAGGAGAAGCGGCCATGTGGGCAGGCCTTGTATCAGGTGTAACGCCTTGTATGGTGGCTCTTAGTGCTCCCTATTGGTCGCGTAAGGCAAATCAGCTTGGTCCGCGTAAGGTAATGATGTTTATCTTGTTTACCCTGATGGTTACGGTTGGTGCCTGTGCTTTTACACAAACACCATGGCAGTTATTGATGTTACGTATTTTGCAAGGCGTGGTGGGGGGATATGTTCCGATAGGCTTGGCTATTATTATTCTCATAACCCCTGAGGATAAGGTGCCTTGGGCGATGGGCTTATATCAAGCCTCCATGGTTATGGGCCTCGTTTTTGGACCGCTTATGGGTGGTTTGGCAGCGGACTTGTTAGGTTATCGCGCGCCATTTGTTATGTTCTCAGCCTTAACAGGGCTTTGTATGTTGGGAATTTATCTATTCATGCCTAATCTACAGTTTGAGCATAAGGTAGATGCTAGAGAGTCGCAGCTGTCTCTAATTAAATCCTTTTTGGTCATACCTCGTGTTCGCCTCTTGGTAGGGCTATTGTTCTTATGTAATTTTGGTATTACCGGTATTGGTCCTATTTTACCACTATACATTAAGCACTATATGCATATGAATGATGAGTTTGTAGCCACCATTGTTGGTATAATTATTTTTGGCGCCGGTTTGTTTAGTGCTTTAGCTTCAATCTCCATTGGCAAGATAACAGAACGTTTAACCATGCCTCGTATTGTTTTTACTGCTACATGGGCTGTAGGGTCTTTGTTTATACTTCAATATATAATGCCTAGTATATGGGGCCTTGGCATATTCCGTGCCATTGCAGGATTCTTCATGGGCTTTATTACACCGATTGCCAATACGCTCATATCCAAGGCTGTTCCTATTGAGCGCCGAGGTATCGTATTTGGTGCGGTGTCGAGTGTAGCCATGATGGGAAATGTATTGGGGCCTGTCCTTAGTGGTATGATTGCTCGCGCCTTTGGGTATGGGGCGGTCTTTTGGTCTACAGCAGCTATATTCTTTGTAGCGGCCCTGTTTATTTATCGTAGTTTAGTTATTCCTAGTGAAAGTTAATCATCATAGCTGATCTGCTTTCACCGTTTTAGACATAGTTAAATATATTTAGTATTATGTAGAGAATCGATAGATACTATAGATTCTATGTAAGATACTATGTAGAGAAAACGTATAGCAAACTCCAATATGGGGCTATATGTTGCGAAATGTTTCAAAGGTATTGATTTGTCTAATCCGTAAGAGAGATGAGAGTGCATCGTTATGTTATTAAAACAATTAGAGTATTTTGTATGTGTAGTAGATAATAACAGTTTTACACAAGCTGCAACAGAGCAATATGTATCTCAATCTGCTATATCTCAGCAAATCAAGGCTCTTGAAAATAGCCTTGGTGTTGAATTAATGGTTCGAGAGAAACGAAGCTTTCATCTAACACCAGCAGGACAATATTTATATCGATCTGGTAAGAAGTTATTAGAACGGTTCCATGATATTAAGGTAGAAACGACGCGCATTGGTACAGATGCACGGGTGAGTTTGCGCATTGGCTATTTGAACCGTTATAGTGGGATTGCTATGCAGCAAACTGTGATTCGCATGGCAAAGCGTTATAAAAATTTAGATATTCGTATGTACAGCGGCAGTCATGAAGAGCTATATGGCATGCTCAGCGATCGTCGTGTAGATGTAGTATTTAATGATCAATGGCAAATTTTGTCTGATGATTTTGAAAGTCATTTAATTGATAAAGCCACTACATTTATAGAGGTACCACAAGGATATACTAATGAAGATTGTGTAGAACTAAAGCATATCGATGATTTACCACTTATTTTATTGTGTCGCGGGAAATATACCTTGTCTGAAGAGGAACACTATCGTAAGGCCATAGGTTATAATGGTGCCTTCGCTTATGCTCGTACGTTAGAAGAAGCACGATACCTGGTTGCAGGGCAGCAAGGGCTATTACTATTAGATTGTTTTAAATACTTAACAGATCCTATGCCAGGTATCGAACGTAAGGTGTTGACGAATCATAGTAAACCTATGGAACGCCACTACTACTTTATATCGCAACGAAATCAAAATAATTCGTATATTGTAGCTCTTAGAGATATGTTCCGGCAGGTACTTGAAGAATTATAAATGAGATTATAAATGAAAAAGTCGTTAGCAACTTGCTAACGACTTTTTTCTTTTTTGTACATCATCTATTTGTATTTTTCTTATATAGTTATGATGGTATTAGTGATTTAGACTTTTCTTTGTATCTATGACTATAACCTTACAAAAAGTCTCTTAACATCATGAAGCCATCAATACATAGTTTGATACCGTAAATGACGAGAACCGAACCACAGAAACGGTTAATCCATGCCATATGAGTAATTTTAATTTTTTTAGCTAGTAGATGCATTGTAGTAGCTAGAGAACCAAACCAAATTGGTGTCATAACTAAGAAACCAGCGAAGAAGTGGTAGATGCTTTCTTTTGGAATATTAGCTTGAAAAGCACCGAGCATCATTGTCGCATCTAGAATGGCTTGAGGATTGCCCCATGATACCGCAATGGCTGAGACAATAATTTTTCTAATTGGAATATGTGTGTCCACATTGCGCATGTCTGGTTCAGTTTTAAATATATTAAAGCCCATATAAACAATGAGGAGGCCCCCAAAGAGGAGAACTATGAGCTTTGTGAGTGGCCACATTTCAAGAACGGCACCAATACCATAGAAGGCGGCAGCACTTAAACTCATGTCAAAAAACGCTAGTATGATTAGCGTCAATATAATGCGACGGACAGGTTGCACCAAGGCCGTATTAATAATGAAGAGGTTTTGCATGCCAACAGGGGCAAACGTAGCGAGGCCGACAAGAAGTCCTTGTAAGAAGTACATATTAACCCTCCTGACTATGGTATGATAAAGTACTAATAAGGTGAATAGTAGCACGAAACCCCTCCATTACTGGAGGGGTCCTTACTATTCTATTCATATATAATTATAACATAATATACAATATATGTATATTTTCTACCATAAACCTATCATATGTTGTGCCATAAGGCTTACGGCAGAAATAGCAATCCAGCAACAAGCACCTAAGGTTAGAGCAGAGCCGCCGGATTTTAATAATTTTACAATATTTGTATTAAGGCCGATTGCTACCATAGCCATTGTAATAAAGTATTTGGAAATTGTTTTGAAGATACTCAAGAATTGAATATCTACATTAGCATAGGATAATGCTGTTGTAATAAGGGAGCAAAGTACAAAGTATAAAACAAATCTTGGGAAAATCTTAGCAATACTAACGTTTGCACCATCTGTCTGAGAGGCATTTTTCTTGGCTTTGTATACTTGATAACTAGCGAGGCCTAAACATATAGGAATAATAGCTAGGGTACGTGTTAGCTTTACGATAGTAGCATATTCCAAAACTTGAGTGCCCGTACCTTTCATACTATCCCATACAGCAGCTGTTGCTGTTACAGAAGAAGTATCGTTAACTGCAGTACCAGCGAACAATCCAAAGCCCATGTTAGAGAGCCCAATGGCGTCGCCTAATTGAGGGAATACGAAGGCGGCTACCACATTGAAGAAGAATACAACAGAGATTGCTTGTGCAATATCATGATCCTCTGCTTTAATAACTGGTGCCGCTGCAGCAATAGCGGAACCACCACAAATGGATGAACCAACACCGATGAGAACAGCTGAGTTAGAGTCAATATGGGTTAATCGATAAATAACATAGGATACGATTAACGATGTAGCGATGGTAGAAATGATGACAGGTAAAGAAATCCAACCTACATGTAGAATCTGTGTAATGTTAAGACCAAAGCCCAACAAAATAACGGCCCACTGTAAAATCTTTTTGGATGTAAATCCAATGCCAGCACCTGTTTTTTCCCGTTTCCAAGAGGTGAAGATAGAACCGATAATTATACCTAAAATGATGGCAAAGATTGGACTACCTACTAGATGAAATTGCTGTCCTAGTAGCCAACAAGGAATAGCGAGAATGGCACAGAGCAAAATGCCTGGCAACGTTTTTTGATTGATACCCATTATAAAACCTCCTTACTGTACATACAGTTCACGTCATATGCGGTATCATGTGGCGTTTGCTTTCTATAGTGTTAATAGTACCATAGGAAGGGTTTTAAAATCTACTATATATGTCAGAATTATACAGAATATTCATCGCATTTTTGAAGTTTTTATATGATTAATATAAATAAAAACAAATTATAAGATAGGAGTTAATATTATTGAGTTAAAGATTTTATATAATCGTAAAATTCATAATAATAATTTATAAGTTGAAATTTAAACTTGTTTTGTGATGAATAAGGTGTATATAATGAATAGAATCTATTTCAGGTGGAAATAGAGTATATAAAGTGAGGACCCTTATGATTGATATTACAAAAATAATTGAAACCAATAAAGAATATGTGAAACAACACCCTGAGCTACCAAAGGCGGGGCTAACAAGCCATCCTACAAAAAAGTTAGGCATCGTAACTTGTATGGATACCCGCTTAGTAGGTATGCTAGAAGAAGCACTAGGCTTTAATCGAGGTGAGATAATTGTCATCAAAACTGCAGGAAATAGTGTAACACAACCTATCGATAACATAGTGCAAAGCTTGCTCGTTGCTACCTATGGTATGGAAATTGAAGATGTGCTAATCATCGGTCATGAAAACTGCGGTATGATCGATTTTTCTGCTACTACATTCATGGAATCTATGAAAGCGAAAGGTATCAGTGAAGATGCTATTCGCATGATCGAACCGGGCCTTATCGACTGGATGGATCGATTCCATATCTCTGAAGACAATGTAATTTATACAGTTAACTTCCTACGCCACCATCCACTATTTCCAAAAGGGATGGGTTTCTATGGGGGCATGATGGATCCTGATACAGGCGAATTCCGCTACCTTGAAATCTAGGCTAAGATTTGATGGGGCCCAAGTTGATTTGTACATTTAGGTGAAAAAGAACGATAACTAACCTCTACGCTCCAAAGCGAGCTAAGTCGCTAATCGGTTAGTCATTACTCTTTTTATAACTGTATTTGTGAACTTGTCCAATCGAGTCTATCCATAAATCAATAAAACAAAATTCACTGTATCAAAAGAGAAAGGGAATGGCTTAGCCATTCCCTTTCTCTTTTCCCATATAGCCAACCTATTATTATCGTATTCAAAATAGCGGTCTGTGACTCTATGGGACTAATACTGCGATAATGTTATAAAAAGCTGTGTTCCTAATCGAAGTGCGACTTAGTTTACTATGGAGCGCGGAGGTTAGGGACACAGCTTTTTAGCTAAAATGTAGCGATGTATTCGGGCCCCATAGAGTCATAGAATCGTAAACTTGAACAGTAATAATAGGTTGACTATATATTCCTTTTCGCTGTATATTGTAATTAGATTGTAAACTTAATCATATACATTAGTTAACCTATGCGGCAGTAAGTATTCGCTTGAGAGGAGCCTTGTATGAAGCAGTTAGGTATTTCTATAATTGGTACAGATACAGATGTAGGTAAGACGTTTGTGACAGGGTTATTGGGGGCGATGGCTGTAGACGATGGCTTTGCTGTTGGTATGGTGAAACCTGTGTCTTCTAGTGCAGTTCCTTTCCCTGAATGTGTGACGATGGATGAGGATAATTATAATATTGGCCTTGAGAGTAAAGATGCAACACATTTGATGCGCTCGGCAGGTATTCCTGAATCTCGTCGTCATGAAGTGAATCCTTATGCTATTGCCGGTGATTTTTCACCTCGCCTTGCAGCGGAATTGGCTGGTATCGAGATTGACTATGATGGCCTTGTAGAACATACATTAGATGTAGTGAGTCGCTATGACATAACCTTTGTAGAAGGTGCAGGCGGTATCACGACCCCTCTCTATGGAGATAAAACTTTCACAGATTTTATGAAAGATATCAAATTACCAGCAATTGTTGTAGCAGATGGTCGTCTTGGATCTATTAATCGCGCCGTTTTGACTTGCGAATATGCTAAGTTGCATGGTATCGAGGTGAAAGCTATTATCGTAAATGATACAACAGCTGTAGATCTGTTTTTGTTGAAAACAAATGTGGCAGATATGAAGCGTTACACAGGTGTTCCTGTAGTAGCTGTAGTGCCGCCATACCAAGGTCCGGATATTCAAAAGGTTCAACTTGGTTGGGCTCGATCTTTTATTGATTCTAAGGAATTATGGAACACAGTATTAGGTCTATAAATAATAATTGGCTGATTTTATATTAGCTATAGCAATTTTATATATGTTAGAAGTGATATTGAGTACATGTTAACAGTAATTTTGAGACGTATTAAATTTGTAATTTAGCATACCTTAGATTGGGCAACTTAATTTAGTTTATATAAGGTATATGTGATAGAGAGTTATAGTTTGTAAACTTAGTAAGTATGAGGTGACGAAATGACAGAGAAACAGCTTTCACAAGCAGCACAATGGGACCACGAGTTTGTATGGCATCCATTTACACAAATGCAAGATTGGCTAGCACAAGAACCAGTAGTAATTGAACGCGGTGAGGGGGTATACCTCATCGATGAGAACGGTAAAAAGTATTACGATGGCGTATCCTCCTTGTGGGTTAATATTCATGGTCACAACCATCCTGTATTGAACCAAGCATTGAAGGATCAAATCGATAAAATCGCGCATAGCACGTTATTAGGCCTCGTAAGTCCTCCGTCTGCACAATTGTGTAAAGAGCTTGTAGAGCTTGCTCCAGAAGGCTTAGATAAAGTATTCCTCTCTGATGATGGCAGTACGGCTATCGAAGTGGCTATTAAAATGGCGTACCAATACCGTCAACAAGTAGGGCAAACGAAAAAGACTAAGTTTATTGCCCTCAATGCAGGATATCATGGGGATACATTAGGTACTGTATCCGTAGGTGGTATTCAATTATTCCACCAAGTATTCCATAATCTATTATTTAAACCATTAACATTGCCAAGCCCTGGTGTGTATAGAGATTTGGCAGATCGAGATAAAGCCTTTGAAGAGTCGTTGACTGAATTGGAACGCATCCTTAACGAAGAAGGTGATGAAATCACAGCTCTTGTTATGGAACCATTGGTGCAAGCAGCGGCAGGCATGCTCGTAATGCCTCACGGCTATTTGAAACGCGTTCGTGAATTAACAGAACAACACGATGTATTCCTCATCGTTGACGAAGTAGCTACTGGCTTTGGTCGAACTGGCAAATTCTTTGCTTGCGAACATGAAGGGGTATCTCCAGATTTTATGACCTTATCCAAAGGTATCACTGGTGGGTACCTTCCATTAGCGGCAACATTGACTACAAAACGCGTATTCGATGCATTCCTCGGCACCTTTGAAGAAAAGAAAACATTCTATCATGGTCACTCCTATACTGGTAATGCCTTGGCCTGTGCCGTTGCGTTGGCTTCTTTGAAAGTATTCCGTGATGAAAAGGTAATTGAACAATTGCCTGCTAAAGTAGACGCTTTCACAAAGGCTCTAGAACCTATTAAATCTTTGAAACATGTTAAAGAGGTTCGTCAGCGGGGCCTCATCGTAGGTATTGAACTTGAAAAAGATGTGTCCACCCACGAAGCGTATCGCCCGAATGATGCGGTAGGTGCTAAGGTGGCAATCCTTGCCCGTGAACAAGGTCTTATTTGCCGCCCTATTGGCGACGTGGTTATCCTCATGCCTCCATTGGCATCCGCTGTGGAACAATTAGAGGACATGGTTCGTATTGTAGGTGAAAGTATCCAACGTGCCACTGAGGAAGAGGGGATACTTAAAGATATGCGCCCAATTATTTTATAATGCTAAATTAATTATTGAAAAGCTACACCTATTGTCTTTTGTTAGTAGTTTAAGGCAATGGGGTGTAGTTTTTTTGCATAACATATCGAAATTTCGTCATATTTTAAACTATAGACTATACATTGCCAAAATTCGATGATTATTTAGCATATCTATGATACTATATATGTATAAAGGAGGTCATCGTATGGACATTTATGTAATTATGCAAGTTATTATTTTATTTGGTGCCATCTTCCTCGGTGTTCGCCTAGGTGGCATGGGCATCGGTTACGCTGGCGGCCTTGGGGTTGTGTTGTTAAGCCTTGGTATGGGGATGTTTCCGGGACAGATTCCATGGGATGTAATTCTGATTATCATGTCTGCTATCGCAGCCATCTGTGCCTTACAGTTAGCCGGCGGTCTTGATTATTTGGTGCGCATTGCTGAAAGTATTTTGCGTAAAAATCCTAAGCATATCAACTATTTGGCACCAACTGTTACGTATTTCTTAACTATTCTAGCGGGTACTGGTCATACAGCATTCTCTATGATTCCAGTAATCGTAGAGGTGGCGAAAAGTGAAAACATTAAGCCATCTGTGCCATTATCTATCGCCGTTGTAGCAAGCCAAATTGGTATCACAGCGAGTCCTGTATCGGCAGCAGTAGTTGCTATGAGTGGGTTCCTTGAGCCATATGGTGTTAACTATCCTACATTGCTCGCCATCTGTATTTCCACAACATTTGTAGGGGTTATGATTACGGCATTTATCATGTCTACCTTTGCGAATAATGATTTATCTTCTGATCCAGTGTATCAAGAACGTTTGGCGGCAGGTCACGTGGCGCCACCTCGTGAAAAAAGCACTGATTTCCACTTAAAACCTGGTGCAAAAACTTCAGTATTGATTTTCTTGATTGGTATCATTTGTATCGTATTCTACGCAACAGCAATTTCCAAAAACATTGGTATTATTAAACCAGTTATCTTTGGTCGAAATGATGCTATCATCGGCTTTATGATGATTATTGCGGCTGCTATCACATTCTTCTGTAAGCTTGATACAGCAGAACTTGTTAATACAAGTACATTCAAATCCGGCTTATCCGCTTGTGTCTGTGTACTAGGCGTAGCATGGTTGGGTGATACCTTTGTAAAAGGTCATATCCCTGAAATCAAAGCGCTCGCTTCTAGCATGGTAACAGCATATCCGTTCCTATTGGCGGTAGCGTTCTTCTTTGCAAGTACATTGTTGTATAGTCAAGCGGCAACTACGCAAGCTTTGGTACCAGCTGTAATTCTAGCTCTCGGTATTACACCAGAGAACACAGGATCCGTTTATATTATTATCGCATCCTTTGCAGCTGTATCTGCACTCTTTGTATTGCCTACATATCCAACACTTTTGGGGGCTGTACAAATGGACGATACGGGCTCTACACGAATTGGTAAACTCGTATTTAACCATCCGTTCTTCATACCTGGCGTACTTGCTATTGCCATCTCCGTAGCACTCGGTTTCTTAGTGGCTCCGTTGATGCTGTAATTGGTGAAAGCTAAATACGGTTAATTCCAAAGTATACGCTAAAACGTTAAAGGACGTAACTACAGTGTTACGTCCTTTTTGTTATTTATTTTTATCCTTACAGTTTCTACAGATTCCAGCAATCTCTAAGTGATGTTCCGTCACAGTAAATCCTGCTTTGCTGAGTTCTTTAGGCATTTCTACGACAGGACAGGTATGGAGTGGTATCATAGCACCACAGCTCGTACATACAGCATAGTGGCGGTGTGTATGAGGGGTGATTTCATAATATGCCATATCACTACCCATGAGCGTGGTACGTGTAACGATACCCTTAGTTTCTAATAGTTCAAGTGTACGGTAGATAGTAGACATCCAAGTAGTGCTACCGTCACCTAAGTGTTCTGCGATTTCAAGGGCTGTAATGGGTTTATCTGTAGTTGTTAATACAGACCAAATGGCTTCGCGCTGTTTGGTCTTTTTTATGCCTTCTGGCCAAGTTGTTGTATTCATAGCTCTCTTTCGATTCTATTTTAATACTAAACATGCTATACACCTGTATAGTTAAATGACTTATATGGCTAATAGAATATCAAATATGCTATCGCATTTGGTTAGATATATTTTTATATTTAACTAGTTATATTTTTTAATCTACTAGCTGTATTATTTGACTCTAACTAGTTATATTACTCTAACTAGCTATAATATTTATGCCTAAATATATAAATTATTGTTTTAGCTTATCTACTAAACTGAAAGCGTCGTATGATGGTGCGAATATTTTTAATGACTAACACTACCAATAAAATACCTACCGACGTTAGGGACACGAAGCCACCAGGTGCTACGTTAAGGAAGTAGGATCCAAAAAGTCCGATAATCATGGCAAGTAAGCTAAATCCAATGGAGCATAATAAAGTTATTTTAAATCCTTTTTCTAATTGTAATGCAGATGCTACTGGTAATGCAATCATGGCACTCAATACGAGAACACCAACGATTTTAATAGAAATGGATACGGCGGCAGCCATTAAGATAGCAAAGATATAGTTGATAAAATCTACCTTAACACCTGCTACACGAGCCGCTTCTTCATCGTAAGCGATGTAGAGTAAGGAGTTATACAAAAAGTATAGCGTTAATACTGATAAAATGGTGAGCACTGCAATACTAATCATATCGGTTGCGTTTACCGTTAGGATGCTACCAAAGAAGAATACATTTGCGTTAGCCTTTAGTTTGCCTGAGCTAATAAGTGTAATAGCTGTACCGATGCTGAGGGATAAGATGATAGTAAGAATAAGATCGAGATGGTGTGAAAAATATTTTCGCAAGAACTCGATGAGTGCACCGCAGATGGCAGTGAAGATAAAGGCTCCTAAAATTGGATTAGTATTCGTTAATAAACCTAGTGTAATACCTGCTAGCGATGCGTGACTCATGGTATCGCCAATCATACTGGAACGGCGTAGCACCATGAAGATACCAATACATGGACATAAAAGAGAAATACAAATTGCTACGAAGAAGGCATTTTGCATGAAATCATAACTAAACATGGCGCACCTCCTCAACTGTGGTATCATCGGCCTGAGCCTGAGCCTGAGCCTGAGCCTGAGCCTGAGCCTGAGCCTGAGCCTGAGCTTCTATTGTTACATCTGTGAAACAGGAGCAGTTTTTGTGATCTATTGGATTGCGACCTGTACTGTGCATGATTTCACTAGCATATTGCTCAGGGGAGCAAAGGTGACCTTGACCATTTGCAATATGGTAGATATTGGTAGAGTTGGCGAGAGCCATTTCGATATTGTGCTCAACAGAGATAATCGTAATATGGTGCTCTTGGTTCAAATTTCGAAGTAGAGCATAGATGCCCTCTTGGCTTTTTCTATCGATACCTGTTGAAGGCTCATCGAGGATGATGAGGTCAGGCTTACCGATGAGGGCGCGGGCGATAGATACACGCTGAGCTTGTCCACCTGAAAGTTTGCTGATGAGACGGTCTTTAAATTCCGTCATATGGGTAAGCTCTAATACGCGATTGACTTCCTGTTTATCCTTAATCTTTAAAAGTTTACGGTAGGAATCGAGGATTTCTTTTACCGTAATAGGAAAGCCTGCGTGAGAGAAGTCATTTTTTTGAGACACATACCGAATATTATTGGTGCTTCGCTTGATAGAGCCTTTTACAGGGGTAAGAAAACCTAAAATGAGACGGAGCAAGGTACTTTTACCACACCCATTATCCCCAACGATGGATATATAATCACCACTGTGAATATGTAAATTAAGGTCATTTAACACATAAGGCGGTTGACCTTGATAGGAAAAATAAAGATGTTCTATTGATAACATATGAAAACCACATTTCTGATTGACAAAATTCTAAGTAAGTTTATACTATAACTATATTACAAATGCAACTGAGTCGCAACTGCAACTAAAGAATGGTTTATATTCTGTATAGGCATAGCGATCAGGTTTTTACAAAGGAGGACTACGATGATCAAGAAACTGATTTTGTTAGTTGTAGGTATTATGATGGCTGCTTTATTTGCAGGTTGTGGCAACGATGCACCGAATGCACAGAAGGAACAAGCAAGTAAAAAAATCCAAGTGGTAACAAGCTTTAATGCAATGGCTGAGTTTACTAAGGCTATTGGTGGTGACAAGGTAGAGGTATCTACTATTATACCAGATGGCGTAGAACCACATGATTTCGAATTGAAGCCTGAAAATATGAAACAATTGGCAACAGCTCAAGTATTTGTGTATAACGGTTTTGGTATGGAGCCTTGGGCAAAACAAGCTATCGAAGCAGCTAAAAATGATAAACTCGTATCTGTTGTAGCTACTGAAGGTGTTGAAGCTATTAAAAATACTGACCCAGAAGAAATTAAAGAACATGGTGCAGAAGATCCTCATGCATGGTTATCTTTGAAAAATGCTAAAATTGAAGTGAAAAATATCAAGGATGCCCTTGTAAAAGTTGACCCAGCAAACAAGGATTATTATGAAAAGAATTATACTGAATACGTTGCTAAATTAGATGCAATGATTAAAAAATATGAAGAGCAATTCGCTAAAGCTCCGCATAAAAACTTTGTTACAGGCCATGCAGCATTTGCGTACCTATGCCGTGATTTTGGTTTAGAACAAAACAGTGTGGAAGATGTATTTGCTGAAGGTGAACCTAATGCAGCACAATTGGCTAAACTCATCGAATACGCTAAAGAAAACCATATTACTACTATCTTTGCAGAAGAAATGGCTAGCCCAGAAGTATCCAAAACTTTGGCACAAGAAGTAGGTGCTAAGGTAGAAACTATTTATACTATCGAAAGCAACGAAGATAATAAAACATACTTAGAACGTATGGATGAAAACCTTACAAAAATTGCAGCATCTTTGCAATAAGATAAACGAAAAGGCGGCCCCTAGTGGGGCTGCTTTTTTGCGTTATAATAGGTTAGAATAATGTCTTAAAATTTGAATTATATAGTATAATATATTAATAGATGAAATAAAAAGGAAACCTAATATGGTTATCATTAATAAATCAGGGGTTGCTGATGAAAGGGCTTGACCATAGTTATTATTTTGAAGGGGCAAGTTACCTATAAGCAATTTGGTCTAAATCTTTGGATAACGGGAATTTCTTTTTACATAATATCCTTCATCTTTGGTGTGGGAGGTATAATGTTGTCCATGACGGTTTAAATATAGTTTGTGTTACAATTAAAGAAATATAGGTGTTTTGGAGGTTCTATGGAAACAAAATGGTATTCAGATATTTGGCAGCTTATAGTAGCTCCATTTAAACGTGGTATTCCACAGATTGTAGAGCATGGATCTTGTCGCAAAGGGTTCTATGCTACAGTAGCTTTGGCATTGGTGGCATTCGTATTTTCAAATATTCTACCTACTTTTTTGAGTATGATATTTGTGGATAAACTTAGTGTTGCACTTACTGGTGCGGCGGCTCTTTCTGGGGCCGGTATATTAGGCCTAGCGGTTGGCTTGCTATTTGCTTTTATTGGTATTGCTATTTATTCTGCGATTTTCTCTTGGGTCGCCAATAAATTTGATGCCCATACTACATATGAGTCTGTGTTAAAAATCATGTGGTACGAACAAGCTTATAATCAGATTATGGGCTTAGTATATTTCATTGGCTTCCTATTACTATCATTGCCATTTTTGTTGCTACTAGGCTCTAATCCTGACTCTATAGTAGGTAGTATTGTATGGATAACTATTATTATATTCGCAACGATAGCTTTTGCAGTCTATACATTCTGGGTATGCTTAACATTGTTGAGTCGCCAAATTAATAAATCCCGTTTAGCAACTTTTGGTATTTCTATTATTACGAGTTTGATTCCTGTAATCCTTTTAGGTATCTTGATTGGCATGGTAGTACTTGCTACTTCCAGATAATTACATAACATGAAAGGGGCTGTAACAAAATACCCCTTACTACGAAAAAAGCTATTAGCTGATTATATATAATCTGCTAATAGCTTTTTCTGTATTTTATAAGGGAAAAGGGCCCCGAAGGACCCATTCCATTAGGATAATTAAAGTATGAAAAGATGTCTGTTTTGTGCTATAATGATGAACGGAAAATGAAAAGGAACTATTTTTTATAGTTCCTTATTGTGTGTTGTATGTTATAGTATTCAAACTTAAATGTTGTGTATGTATATTGTGTAAAAGGTGGTGATACCTATGATGGTGGGTTTAATGCAGTTTATCTATCGTTTATTAAACCCTATTGAAGAGAATAATCCTCGTATGTATCACTTTGATATTGCCTATGGGCAACTCATAGGAATGCTGCTATTAACACTCATATGTTATCAATTTACTATTGTAGGTGAAGGCGTATATTTAGATGCTATACGTGCGTTTATACGCAATTCTTCGTTATTAGTAAGGTGGGAATCGCTATCTCTTCCAGTAGGTCAACATGAAATACAACTTTTTTTGGAACAGATGGGTAGTCCTAGAGAATTTTGGAATATGGGTCGCTTTGCATGGGTAATCGGAAAAGTTATTTTCATGGCATGTATCATTATAGTTTATGCGGTTGCTCAACAGCGTAAATTTTATGTTCGAACTGTTACAACCGGTATTTTGCATATCATGTCATTTGCTCAACTTGTTGTGGCATTGATTACTTTTACAGCAGGGATTATGCTGATTTTAACTTCGGTACCATTAATACTGCAAGCGATCATTGGCTTCTGTATGATTGTGCTATGTGTTTTAAGTACCGTATTATTGTTACAAACTATGGGACGTATTGTGGGAGCATGCATTAATGGGACCCCTTATGAAGGTTTGATTCTAATGTTGATTGCTCTTTTGGTAGCACACGTGTTTGAATGGATTTATATGTTGACTCGATAAAATACATATGATATATCTAGGACGAGACATAGCTCGTCCTTTTTTACTAGTTTTAAACTAAAAGGAGCATTTATGACATGGTATAAGGATATATTACATTTATTTACCAAGCTTAGCGAACAATCATTTCAGAATATTATTAATTATGGATCTCATACAAGAGCCATTCTGAATCTAGTCGTATCTACTATTGTATTATATATAATGACCTATAGCTTACCGTTTATGGTGAAAGTTATATCTCCAATGCTCGGGATTAAACGGATTACTGGGTTAACTCATTTTGATGTAATTAGTATTTTAGCAAGTTCTGTATTTTTAATTTTTCAAATTATCATCGGTTCATTTGTTATATGGCGCTTACTTGTTTTATTAGGTGGTCGTGGTACTTATGGTGGGGTATTGCGCAATTATATATATGGATTAGCTTATACAAATGCACTTCGCACGGTTGTCTTAGTATTAATTCATATACTAGGGATTATTTTTTTCTCTTTGTCTCTTCAAAAATATGTAGGGGATATGGCTTATCTTATTACGATGTTCAGCCAGTATTATGCCGTGTTCATTGTAGCCCAATTAATGAGACGTTATGTTGAATTAGGTATCATTAAAACCTATATTGTTATCTTTATTGTGGCATTATTATCTGTCTCTGTATTACCTCAATGGATTCGCTTTGTTCATACTCTCTTCAAATGATGTATTATAATAAGACTTAAAAAAACCGCAAGATAAAATTCTTGCGGTTTTTGTTCACTCTATAATAAGTTGGGCTTCGTAGTGTTGTAATAATAGCGCCACATTATCTTCGTCGTATTCGATTTGTTGTGACCATCTAGCAATTTGTTTTAATGGTTGTCCCTCTAAGGCGCTGGCTATAAGTATATAGTCAGTACCATCCTTTGCATAAGCTAAGATAGATTCCAAGGAATAGTCTGATAGCATATCGATTTGGCGATACAATATATATTGGTACACTTTGTTAAATAGGCTCATATCCTCTTGCTGTATATAGGTCTGTACGGATGTGATGAGTTGGTCTAGTTTACTAGATAATGTATTAACTTGTGCTGTCCAATTCTCATCGATGGGTTCCGTTTGTTTATATAGGTCTAATAGTTCTTTGAAAGACTGTTTTGAGGGCTTTGGCGTATATTTGAATAGATTAGGATCTAAATCAAAGGCTAATAATTCAAAAACATTGTGGAGTGTTAATCGCTCCTCAGAATTGAATTCATTATGGTCATCTTCAATTGTAAAAAGGAGTAAGTCCATTGGTTCTTGTCGGGCCAATAGTTCAACCGAAGCTTCACAAGATAATCCAACGCCACATAGTTCTAAGTCTTCAATGTATTTATAAAAGCGTGGATGCATATGACAGGTATCACAAAGTCCTTCTTCTCCCAATTCAAGAACTACTTTGCATAGACCTTTTTCATTGAGTAAGGGACACATAGGTTGTGCTTTAGAAAAGATAAAATGACTGCCTTCATCATCAACAGTGATGGCTTGGCGTAAGCTTTTACCAAGAGAACCTGTCATGGAATGATAACGTTCAGCAGTAGGCTCATCTATATCGATGGTCCACAGCTGACAACATGTATTTTCGCATTGATCGGCCTTGCATTGAAATGCGTGATATATAGTGGGGTAAATTGAAATCATAGTTAGCTCACATGTAGTTACAAAAATGAATCTATGTGCATTGTATCATAGGGCGTAGGTATATGCACTAATTATATAAATAAAGATTATAAACCGCGTTGATTTAGTGTATAATTGTATATATATTGTTATGATAACTGTTTGAGATATGGAGGAACCAATGAGATCATTTTTTGTAAAAGGTAGCCTTGTATTGGCCTTGGCAGCGGCATTTGGCATGCCAAATGCAAGTGCAGCCCCTTTAGTAGCTGTAGAGCCAACTGTGGCAGTTGTTGATGGCAACCATGCGGCGATTGTAGGTGCTAATGGTTTATTAAATGCTTTTATCCAAAATCATCCAAATGCAGGAATTACGGAAATCGCCTTTGATGCAGATGGAGGTCAAATTAAGTATGATGTTGAAGGTTTTGATGAATCTGGTAAGTATGAGTTAACGTATATCTATGCTACTAATCAAATCTTTGAAAAGCGCGAAGGGGACTTCCATAAATCACTAAAGAAAAAATCGTTTGATCCTCGGGAAATCTTACCGCCTGCAGCTGTGGTGAACTTTGCTTACGCCCAAACAAAAGGTAAAGCTGTGAGCCTTAATGAATGGGCTGTGCGCTATGATAAAGGTAAAATTGTCTACAAAGTTAGCTTTGGTACAGCAGATAATAAAGAGGTACATGTGCGTATGGATGCAATGAATGGTAAATTGCTATCTGTTAAATTTGACGATTAATATATGATTGACTAGTTATTATATCTTAATAGTGCCTAGTTATTTTATTCTGAATATAATAATTAAATGCCTTAATACTATTTTTCTTAAAAAAATAACTAGTATTGAGGCATTTTTTGTGAAAGTTTGCTCATGAATGTGAAATTTTAGATATCGATACGTATATTTTGAAGCCGTTTATCCCTTATATATGGGATAAACGGCTTTTGATATGTTTTTCATGGAATTTTTAAGTATAAAGTAAATCCCATAGGATTTCATAGGAATTATATATAAATTCATTCTAAACTCACTATAAAATAAGCTTTTAACAGTGCTTCTACATTTTGACTTCATAGACTGTCGATAGTATGTGTACCAGTCGAAAGACAAACTCAACTATATCTGAAATTTCCAAGCTATATATCTACAAGTCCATGCTGGATATATGTTTTGGAACTTACATGATGACATTGAGTTGACTGGAAATATACATGCGTAAAGTTGCATGTAAATGAATTAATAAGGAGGACAAGATGAAAAAATCTATTTTAAAAAGTAGTATTGCTTTAGCAGTGGCTGGCGTATTTGGTGCCACTATAGCTGTAACAGCAGCTGAACCAGTAACTCCAATGCCTGTTACACAAGAAACAGCGAGTGCAGCGACTCCAGCACAACCAGTTACTGATCCAGTAGTTCCTACTACAGCGGTGGCTCCAGATGTGGCTACTACTGCAGTTGCACCTAAAACTCCGGTAGCTCCTGTAGCAGACGGTAATCAAGTAGGTACAGCAGTTCGTAATACTACACCAGTTCCAACAGCTACACAAGATGTTAAAACACCAGTAGCTCAAGAAACTGTAGTACCTAGTACAGAAAATCCTGCAGCAGCAGTTCCTACTATTGAAACTGCATCTGTAGCTAAAGCTCCTAGTGAAACAAGAGTAGTACGCGGTGGCGATAAAAAATCTGAATCTGTAGCAAAGCATGATAAAGAAGTTAAAAATACTAAAAAAGCTGCAGTAGACAAAGCGCCTAAAGTAAAAGTTGTGAAAGACGAAAAAAAGGCTGATAAAGAAGAGCCTACTAAAGAGGAAAAAAAAACTCTAAAAGTAGAAAATCACAACCTAGCACAACCAATCAGCAAGAAGGCGTAGTAGACCAAAATAGTATTTTCGTAGTTGGTGCTAATTATTTAATTGACCAATTCGAAAGTAAATTTGGAAACTCCAAAATCACTAATGTATCCTTCAAAACTCAAGGTAAAACTGCCATCTATGAAGTAGCTGGTTTTAATACTAGTGGTGCTCATTCTATGACTCTAGATGTGGCTACTGGTAATGTAACGGATGGTACTCCTAAAGCATATGACGCATCTATGGAAGCTAGTGCTATTGATGCCGGAACAGTAATACCTCCACATGTGGCAATTAATGCAGCTTTTGTACAGTCTGGCAAGGTAGCGACTGGTATTAATGCGTGGTCTCTTGCTAATCAAAATGGAAAATCACTATATACCATAGAGTTCCATGATGCACAAAATAAACCGATATCCGTTGTATTGGATGCTAAAACAGGGACGGTAGCAAAATAAGTTGATCTCCTATTCTATAGCGCTGTAAAGTAAACCCTTTCAAAAACGAACACTAAGCACTCAAAACTATACACACATAACATAAGTACACTTACACACACATACACAACACATAAAACACACAAAAACACACAATAAACAACACACACATTAAACAATTACACACAGCCCTCTGGATTGGATAGATAAACATTGACTCTCTCCTATGCCGTCTATCATTCAGAGGGCCCCTTATGAATTGTGGTTCCCTCCGAATCATAAGATTATATACTTGGTATATATACTCTCTCTCACAATAAGAACGTAACTGCTTTACAGCACGCTGGGTATAGGAGAGCAAGAAAGCCCGTATCACATGTAGAATTCTACATGTGATACGGGCTTTCTTTATTTTACATAGGTTAAATATATTGTCGTGGTACGCGCTCTGAGAATCCACAAAAAATCTCATAAGGAATTGTGGAAGCAAGGGCTGCAATTTCTAAAGCAGAAATGCTTTCATGACCTTGGGAACCTAGAAGAACCACCTTATCGCCTGGCTTTACGGTAATTGTATCTGGAACGGCGACCATGAATTGGTCCATACAAATGCGACCTACTACGGGGCAACGAGTGCCATGAATCAGTACGGTGCCTCGATTGGATAGACTACGAGGATAGCCATCCGCATATCCTACAGGAATGGTAGCAATCGTCATTGGCTCAGCTGTGATATAGGTAGATCCATATCCAATGCCTTCGCCAGCAGGTATGTGTTGTACATGAACAACTTCACTATGGAAAGATAAAACTGGTTTTAAGCCCAATCGATTTGGCACATCAAGGGATGGCATGATACCGTATTGAATAATACCAGGACGAGCATCTGTAAATAAACTGTCTTTGACAGATAAGAGCCCTGCACTGTTGGCGAGGGAGAAACGGTAATCTGCTTCTGGACGGAATGCTCGTATTTCATCTACCATGTGATGAAATTTTTGCGTTTGGCTATGGGCGTGTGATTGATCCGCCGCATCAGCATTGCTCATGTGGGAGAAGAATCCATCTATTTCCAAATTTTCGTAGGACTCAATGCGTTTGATAAACTCAATGGCATCCTCAGGCTTGATACCGATGCGATGCATGCCTGTATCGACGGCAACAGCAACGCGAATAATCATGTCGTGATTATCGGCTACTTTATCGAGTGCTTCCAAGTCTGTAGATTCACAAACAGCAGGAATGGAATTCGTATCTGCCACAAGCTCAAAAGATTGTGGCCTTGTGAGACCTAATAGATAAATAGGCACCATAATACCTGCGTTGCGAAGAGGTACAGACTCTTCCGGAATAGCAACGGCTAAGGATTCGTAACCTTCCTCCACAGCAATACGGCCCATCATAACGCTGCCGTGGCCGTAGCCATTGGCCTTGATAACAGCTGTAGATGTGCTCCACTCAGGCAAACTATCTTTAATTTTACGCAAATTCTCGCGAACGAGACTTGTATTTATGGTCAAATAGGTGGGTCTCATGGTATTCCTCAATTCTATATAACATTACTCTTATTTTATAACTTTTGGGGAATTACACAATACTTTTGTGAAAGTTTTATACAGAAAAATTAGTTATATTTCTAATTTTATAGCTCTTCTGCATATATTATATACAATAATTGTGAAAGAATACTAATTAGTTGTGAAAGTATATTAATTGGTATAGGTAGTTGATATATAATGGAAGTTATTTTAGTATAAATTTATATAAATAATAGTATAATTTATATAGAAGTAGTATTACATATATTTAAAGCTATTCAATTTAGGAGGTTCTCATGAGCGAACGTGTAGTAGTGGTAAATGCAGGCAAAATGAATTATGACCATGCATTGGATTTCTCCATATTATCTAATGATGTGCAGGTCTACGAAGATAGTACGAATGCTGAGCTTATTGAACGGATTCAAGGTGCTCGTGTTGTGGTTACAAAAGAATTGCCTGTAAGTGCCGATCTGCTTTCACAATTCCCTGATACTGTAGAGCTTATCGTAGAAGCAGGTACTGGCTATAATAATATTGACCTTGATGCAGCAAAGAAAAAGGGCATCACTGTGTGCAATATTCCTGCGTATAGCACAGAGCGTGTAGCACATACAGTGATCATGATGATCCTCAATTTTGCTTCTACCATGCAGCAACAAATTGGTATGCTGGCTAAAGGTGATCGCAGCAATTTCACGAAATACCTTCAAGTGAGCCATACAGAAGTGAATGGTAAAACCTTAGGTGTTGTCGGAGCTGGTCACATCGGTATGGAAGTCATCAAAGTTGCAAAAGCGCTAGGTATGAACATCTTAGTGCATACACGTACACCAAAGGCTGATGGTGATGGCATTCGTTATGTGAGCCTTGATGAACTGCTAGAAAATAGTGACTATATTTCCTTACATTGCCCGCTAAATGACCAAACTAAACATCTTATTAATAAAGAAACAATCGGTAAGATGAAGCCTAATGCGGTCATTGTGAATACGGGCCGTGGACCTCTCATTAATGAAAAGGATCTTTGTGAAGCATTAGCAGCTAAACATATCGCTGGAGCAGGTCTCGATGTACAAGAGGTAGAACCACCAGCTGAGGATAGTCCTCTCTATACACTAGATAATGTCATCATTACTCCGCACATGGGTTGGAAAGGCCTTGAAACACGTCAACGCTTAGTAGGTATTATTCGAGATAATGTACAAGCCTTCTTTAAGGGTGAACCAATCAATGTTGTATCCTAATAGATTTAAAATAATTATATAATAGGTTCTATAACGGCATGAAAGTAATTGTCTAATTCTGTAGGCGATTCTTTCATGCCGTTTTTTACCCACCATAACACCATTTCCACAAAACTACCTGAAATATGATTGATAATAAAGTCATCTGGTAGATTTGTATTTGCTTTACGGTCTTGGTTGATAAAATATCCTTGTACCAACTCATTTAGATGATCCCTGAAATAGCGCAAAAAGATTTCGTTATTATCACTAGCTAGTAGCTCTAGGATTTTATTTTCATTTTGCTGTAAATGTTGTAATAAATGACCAAATACTGAGACTGGGTAAATACTTTGTTGATAAAGCCCATGAGCATGAGGTAAATGATTAATACTATCTTTTATATGTAAAAATAAGTCTTCGCAGAGTGCTTCTAGTAATGCTTCTTTTGTGTCGAAATGAGCATAAAAGGTGGTGCGGCCAATATCTGCGGCACTAATGATTTCTTGAACGGTGATTTTGTCATACGCCTTATTAGATAATAATTCGTTAAAAGCTATAAATATGGCTTTGCGAGTTTTTTTCTGTCTACGATCCATATTAACTCCTATCGTTCTTTTAGTACAGAATAGCTTATATGTTCCGTAATGAACATATAAGATGTTTTATATATTGTATTAAAACTATAGGTTGATACAATTAAAGTGAACAAGGTGTTCGCTATCGTAATTATTGTACTGTAAGTGTAGTCATAATTCAATTCATATTGGTAGTGAAAGTTTGATAAGGGGATTGTTGTATGGTACATCGAATACATGATATATTATCTGGTTTATATATGACGATTTTAGCGGGGCTATTTTTACTGCTTGATGGGATTCCGCATTTGATAGAGGAGTTTGGTGGACAGAGACCATTTCAAAATATATTCCCTTTTGAACCTTCCTGGATTACCGTTATTATTTGTGGTTTTCCTCTTGTATATTTATCTATACGAAGGATTGTATATAATAAGGGAATTAGTAAAATCTCATCGGCTCTATTGATTTCCATGGCTATGTTTGCAGCTATTGCCATTGGAGATATATTTGCGGCTGGTGAGGTAGCGTTTATTATGGCTTTAGGCGCTCTCCTTGAGGAAGCAACTACAGAGCGAGCAAAAAAAGGGTTGAAGAAGTTAATTTCATTAGCACCTGTTAAGGGTCGTAAAATACAAGATAACAAAGAAATGATGGTTCCTGTAGAGTCTATACAAAGTGGTGATTATTTACGAATCCTTCCGGGCGAAACGATACCTGTAGATGGACGCATTATTAATGGTGAAACAACGGTAGATCAATCCATTATGACAGGCGAGTCTATACCTGTTGATAAAATAATTGATGATGATGTATTTGGCGGAACGATTAACTGTTTTGGTGCCATAGATATTATAGCTACTAAAGTGGGCGAAGATAGTTCTATTCAAAAAATGATTCAACTTATTAAAAATGCGGAACAGAAACAGGCTCCGATTCAGCGTATAGCTGATATTGTTGCTAGTCGATTGGTTCCTATTGCATTGATGATTGCATGTATAGGCTATTTAATAACTGGTAATATCATCGTCGGTGTTACTGTGTTGGTAGTGTTTTGTCCTTGTGCATTGGTGCTCGCTACACCTACTGCAGTTATGGCTGCTATTGGTCAAGCTACTAAACATGGAGTTATTATTAAATCTGGTGAAATTCTTGAAACTATGGGAAAAGTAGATACTATGGCATTTGATAAAACCGGCACATTAACACGTGGTCAGTTAGCGGTCCAATCTATTTTAGCCGTTGATACAGATTATAGTGAGACCGATATTCTTCAATTAGCTGCATCTGCAGAGGCTAAGAGCGAGCATCCTATTGGTAAAGCTATCGTTTCTCATGCCATACATCAAGATTTAGAAATACTTGATACTACTTCGTTTGTGATGTCCGTAGGAAAAGGCATTATTGCCGTAATAAACGGTGTTAAATTATATTGTGGTCATGAACGTTTTCTTGAGGAACATAATATTATTGTTGATGAAAGGGTTCAACAAAACGTTAATACATATCGAAGTGAAGGAAAGGTATCTATCATTATTGCAGATAAAGATCATATTATAGGTATTATTACTTTATCTGATACAATGCGACGAGATACGGCAGATATGTTGTCTGCAGTCTCTAGTCTAGCTATGAAAACAGTACTTCTTACGGGGGATAGTAAAGAAACGGCTACATATATTGGCAAAAAAGCAGGTATTTCTGAAATACATGCGGAGCTTTTACCTGGAGAAAAAGTGAGTATTATTGAAGAGTTGCAAGGAAAACACCACAAGGTTTGTATGGTTGGCGATGGAATTAATGATGCACCAGCTATGAAGACTGCTGATGTGAGTATTGCAATGGGGAGTATCGGTAGTGATATTGCCATAGAAACAGCTGATATTGCATTGATGAGTGAAGATCTTAGCAAAATTCCTTATATTAAGCGACTATCAGATGCTACGATTAGAACTATTAAATTTAGTATTGCTTTATCAATGGCCATTAACTGTATCGCTATTATTCTCTCATTACTTGAGGTTTTGACACCTACTACCGGTGCGTTAGTTCATAATGTGGGGTCCTGTTTGGTTGTCCTCATTGCAGCCCGTTTGTATGATAGAAAGTTTATTTAAACGCAATAAGAGCCGTCCCCGGTTGTATGGGGGCGGCTCTATTGATTAGGGCTATCATAGATCAAGTCTTAATATATATATTTATATATATCAAGGGAGGTAGTTATCCTCAAACTTGATTATGATTGATGTTGTGTTTTGATGGGACTCCACCAATGGCGCCTATAGGCCTTGATGCCTTCCACCACGGTTCTTGTCGCTTTAGCTGCAATATCTTTCGTTGCAGCGGGAATGCCCTCTAGGCGATAGGGAATACCTAACTCCTTATATTTAGCAGTACCCATAACGTGATAAGGTAAGCAATCAACGGCTTGTAAATTTTTCAGAGATCCTAGAAAAAAGCCTAGACGATAGTGACGATCGGCATTATCTGTAATCGTAGGGACTACTACGTGACGAACCCAAATCGGAACTTCCACGTCTGCCGTCAATCGAGCAAACCCGAGAATGGGTTCTAACGGTTTACCTGTTAACCATAAATGCTTGGCTGGATCGATTTCCTTAATGTCTAGGATGACGAGACTAGTCACACTGAGTAATTTACGGTATGCCACCTCTTGGTGGGGGTCAAAACAAATTCCACTTGTATCTAAACAGGTATGGACGTTTCTTTCACGGAAATATGTGAAAAGCTCAATAACAAAGTCGATTTGCATAAGAGCTTCCCCACCTGTGACGGTGATACCACCATTAGTATAAAATTGGCGGTTACGTTCGTACTGGTCCCATAATTCCTTTACGGTCATGAATTTAGCATTATCGCTAGTTTCATCCCATGTGTCAGGATTATGGCAATAAGCACAGCGCATGGGGCATCCTTGAAGAAATACCACCATGCGCATGCCTGGACCATCAACCGTACCCATCGTTTCAACCGAATGAATACGTCCAGTCATAGGAAACCTCGATTAGATACGTTGATGGAATGTACGGGAAATAACTTCGTCCTGTTGTTGTTTTGTCAATTTGTTGAAGTGCACCGCATAGCCGGATACACGAATCGTCAATTGAGGGTACAACTCAGGATGTTTTTGAGCGTCTAACAATGTTTCACGAGTGAACACGTTAACGTTCAAATGATGGCCGCCCTTTTGGGAATAACCATCCAATAACTCTACCAAGTTATCAACTTGTTGGTTGCTCATGGGTATAACCTCCTTTCAACCAAGACTAACACGCGTATCGGTGCCGGTGAAAGCAATCCGATACTGTGGAAGATTTTATTTATCTTCCTCTATAGTAACATTTGGTTCGCTGCATGCGAAGTTTGTATTGCTGTTAGGCAATTGAGATGGATCTAACTCAATATCAAAATCGCTAACGGAAACAAATGTTTCACCAGATTTACCTAATGCGTCCGGAATGATAGAGAAGGTATTAGAAATACCATCGGAGCAATCACGCCATGGCATTTTAGCTACGGATGCCAATGAAGATACGGCACCGTGAGAATCACGACCGTGCATTGGGTTCGCGCCAGGAGCGAAAGCTTCGCCAGCTTTACGGCCGTCTGGAGTAGAACCTGTAGCAGTACCATATACTACGTTGGAAGTAATTGTTAACAAGCTCATAGTAGGAACGGATTGACGATATGTAGGATGTTTACGAATTTTGTTCATAAATGTGGAAACAACCTTTGCTGCCAAGCCATCTACACGGTCATCATCGTTACCATATTTAGGGAAGTCGCCTTCGATTTCGAAATCAATAGCGATGCCATTTTCATCACGAATAGGTTTTACTTTAGCATATTTAATAGCGGATAAGGAGTCTGCTACTACGGATAAACCAGCGATACCAGTTGCAAACCAACGAGTTACCTTGCGGTCATGCAAGGCCATTTCTAGTTTTTCATAAGCATATTTATCGTGCATGTAGTGAATGATGTTTAATGCATTTACATATACGCCTGCCAACCATTCCATCATGTCGTCGAATTTTTCCCATACTTCGTCGAATTCTAAGTATTCGGAAGTGATAGGGCGGTATTTAGGACCAATTTGTTTCTTCAACTTTTCGTCAACGCCGCCATTGATTGCGTAAAGCAAGCATTTAGCCAAGTTGGAACGAGCGCCGAAGAATTGCATTTCCTTACCGATACGCATTGGGGATACGCAACATGCGATTGCGTAGTCATCACCAGAGTTAGGGCGCATCAATTCGTCATTCTCGTATTGAATGGAAGATGTTTCAATGGATAATTTTGCGCAGAAACGGCGGAAGCCAATCGGCATGCGAGGGGACCATAATACAGTGAGGTTTGGTTCTGGAGCAGGACCAAGGTTAGTCAATGTATGTAGGTAACGGAAGGACATCTTGGAAACCAATGTACGGCCGTCAGTACCCATACCACCGATGGATTCAGTCGTCCAAATAGGGTCACCTGTGAACAAATTGTTGTATTCGTGGATACGTGCGAAGCGAACCATGCGCAATTTCATAATGAAATGGTCTACGAATTCTTGAATTTGCTCCTCTGTGTATGTGCCGTTGCGAAGGTCTCGTTCAGCATAGATATCGAGGAATGTGGAGTTACGGCCAATGGACATAGCAGCACCGTTTTGCTCTTTAATGGCACCAAGATAGCCGAAGTAAATCCATTGCATAGCTTCACGAACATCCTTAGCTGGTTTGGAAATATCATAGCCATAGGACGCTGCCATTTCTTTCAATTCTTTCAAAGAACGGATTTGATCTTGTATTTCTTCACGGTCGCGAATGACATCTTCTAGCATGTCACCCATTGTGATGCTAAATTGTTCTTTTTTATCTTCAATGAGATAATCAACACCGTAAAGAGCGATACGGCGATAGTCACCGATAATACGGCCACGGCTGTACGCATCTGGCAAACCAGTTACGATATGAGCTGTACGTGCAGCACGCATTTCTGGAGTATACACGTCGAATACGCCATCGTTGTGTGTTTTACGGTGTTTTTTGAAGAAGTCTTCGGTTTGAGGATCCATTTTGAAGCCGTATTCTTCAATAGCGGATTTCGCTGTACGCAAGCCACCATAAGGGAACATAGCGCGTTTTAAAGGTTTGTCAGTTTGCAAACCAACGATCGTTTCAAGGTCTTTGTCGATATATCCTGGCGCATGGGCAGTAATGTGTGTGGCCACAGAAGTATCAGCATCAAGCATGCCGCCTTTTTCACGTTCTTCTTCGTAAAGCTTCATTACTTGGTTCCACAATTTTGTCGTTCTTTCTGTAGGACCAGCAAGGAAGGAATCGTCCCCTTCATAAGGGATATAGTTTCTTTGAATAAAGTCGCGTACATCAACGGCTTTATCCCACACACCTGTGTTAAAATCTTTCCATGCAGTATGTTGCATTTTGCACCTCCATAAAAGGATATAACTATAGATTTCTATGCCTATAGTGTACAATGTTTGTAACAATTCCACAATGAATAGATGATATAGATTTTCAATACATACTATGCGATTTTGTGAAGTATCTCATAAAATTCCATAAGCCGAATTGTTGAAGTTTACTTGTATATAGAGGATTATATGAGTTTTTTGTTTTTGCGGTCTCACTTGATGTATACATAATAATATGAAATTGCATATCAATATTAATAAAGGGAATAAAAATTTCATTAAAGAGGATGAAGGCGGATTATTCAATAGTATGATCGGATAGTTTATATTTGTGTACTGTTCGGAGGCTGTTTATATCTTGTACAGAATCAGCCTGTAGGTCTTTATAAATGCGCATATATATTGCGATGCTACGGAACGTTGCCAGCCAGGAAAACAAGCGTTTCTTTTCTTCACTGACACTATATACTATACTTTGAGCAGCTCTTGTTGAAGAGTAATTGATATTGCTTAATATAGGAGGTCACATTATGGATTTTAATGAAAAATTACGGGAGTATAGAAAACAATCTGGATTATCTCAAGGAAAATTAGCGGAAACACTTAATGTATCGAGACAGGCTATAACAAAATGGGAATCGGGCAATGGGATGCCTGATATTTCAAATTTAAAGGCCCTTTCAGCTGTATTCAATATTTCTGTGGATGAATTACTTTCAGAAGAAGCGGTTAAACTTCGATATCCTTATGAAAGCATCGTAGAATATGATATTGATGAGATAAAACATTTCGATATTAAACTGGGATCTGTTAATCACGTAAAAATGAGAGCTGGAGAGGGTGAGAAGATAAAGGTTCAACTGGTCAGTGATACTATTGAAAATTTGACGGAATTGGTGAAAGTAAAAATCGATGATATTAAGAGGCGGATCGATGTAGATGTAAATCGTTCTAAATCCTTATCTGAGGAGATTGCAAAAGAACATTTGTCGATTTTTATAAATTTGCCTGAAAAATATATGGGAGATACGGAGTTAGCGATCCATTGTGAAAAACTGGAACTATTTGATATTATTAGTGAAAAGTTTGAGCTAGATGGAGAGGCTAAAGAAATTTATATTGCCGGTGGTAACAGTCATATAGAGTTGGATAATAACTCTCTAATGGAGATATATGTAGCGGATTATACGGGGCGAATTGATGTAAATCAGATATCGGCGAAATCTCGTCTGCATGTCCCTCACGAGTATGCTTTCAAAGCGGTGAAAAAAGGTATTCGCACTAAATTGCTCTTTGAAGATCGTGGACATCTTGTAGACGATTTTTCTGTGTCTGAATCAGAAAATCAAATTGAAATTAATGGGATCAATAGTGAACTTACAATAGTCAAGTTAAGTGAATAGTTGTATTAATTATATGGACATATTTGCTACATAGTTTTCATAAAGCGTTATTTATTTGTTCCAACGACTTTGTTACACATTTTGTTGGTCCCATAAGGAAGAAATCATCCCCTTCATAGGAATAAAAAGTATGATTTAATTTATTGTAGTTATTGTAGTGTTAGGGGTATATTATGGTACTATTGAGATAGTGTTATTAAGATATAAAACATGTAGATAATATGATCTTGGTAGAATGAATCAAGATAGAAATAATTTGGATAGAATATACGTTAATCAAAGTGGATTATAAGATTGTATATGCGAATACTATTGAAAGGCGGATGTTAATGACAAATCGAAAGAAAGCACTTTTAGGTGCATCTGCTACAATTGCTGTATGGGCTACTGCATTTCCTTTCAGTAAAATAGCATTACAATCCGTAGATTCATTAACACTTTCTGTGGCAAGGGTTATGGGTGGGGCCTTACTTATGCTGGTAATCGGTGTTGTAAAAGGCTTACACATACCGACAACATGGCGTGAGTGGGGACTATATATTCTGTTAGGCGCCACAGGGAATTTTGTTTACCAAGTTGTTTTTAATGAAGGTTTGCGCACAATTCCGGCGGCCACATCCAGTATTATTATGGCCTTGACTCCGATGACGACGGCACTGATGGCCATGATTGTTTATAAAGATAAAATACGCCCCATAGGCTGGTTATTTACAATAACAGCTTTTATAGGTGTAGCCATAATTATTCTTTGGAATTCAACCCTTACAATTCCTATAGGTGCATTATGGACTTTGCTGGGGATGACACTCTTTGCAGTTTATAATATCCTTAATCGTGGCCTTAGTTTAAAAGGATATAAGCCTATCACTATCGCCATGTGGTCTATGTTTACAGGTGCCATTATGGCTTTGCCTTTTGCGGAACATGCCATTAAAATGATTGCTGTGGCACCGATTAGTGCAAAATTTGCCATGGCCTATTTAGCATTCCTATCTAGTGCGTTAGGCTTTGTTCTCTGGAGCTATGCCTTGGAACATGCTGAAAAGGTTTCAGATGTAACCAACTTTATGTATATCTCGCCCATAGTGGCAGCTATTGTAGCTGCATTTTTATTGGGAGAAATTCCTAATATGGGGCTCTATATTGGGGCACCGGTCATTTTAGGATCCCTATATCTTTTTAATCGATATAGATAAGTTATTTTGTTAGAGTCTGAATCGGTTCAGCTTGATGTAAAAAATATAAAATTAGATAAATAGGGATGTAAACCCTTATAAGATAAGAGCTATATAATAAAAGAACCTCAATCTTTTAATTGGTGAGGTTCTTTTTTGTTTGACAGTCATTATAAATTGTAGTAATCTAAGTACATAATTAAAACATACCTTGAAGATATGTTTTAGGAGAAATATTAATTCCTATCAATATAAAGGGAAAGAGGCGGTACAGTGATTGCTATACGAAATGTAACGAAAGAATTTGACGTTAATAAGCAAAAGGTTACTGCATTATCTGATGTAAACTTTACCATAGAAAAAGGGGACATATTTGGCATTATTGGCTTCAGTGGAGCTGGCAAATCCACACTGTTACGAATGATTAATGCTTTAGAGGTACCTACCTCTGGTCATGTTGAAATAGATGGTGTGAATATCAATGGCTTAAGTTTTAACGAGCTCAGAAAGGTTCGTAAGCGCATCGGCATGGTATTTCAACAGTTTAATTTATTGAATGCTAAATCTGTGTATGATAATGTGGCTATCCCGCTAATTCTTAATAGGGTACCAAAATCCGACATTGATAAAAAGGTTAAAACCTTATTAGACTTTGTTGATTTAGGCGATAAAGCAAATGCATATCCTGGAGAATTATCTGGCGGTCAAAAGCAACGCGTTGGTATTGCCCGTGCATTAGCTACAGATCCATCCATATTGCTTTGTGATGAAGCAACTAGCGCTCTAGATCCTGATACAACAGAATCTATATTACAATTATTAGAACGTGTTAATCGTGAACTAGGGGTAACAGTAGTTATCGTAACTCATGAGATAGATGTAATTCAGAAAATATGTAATCGTGTTGTAGTTATGGAGCATGGAAAGCTCATAGAGAGCGGATCTGTACTTGAGGTGTTTAGTAAACCTAAACACGAAACAACAAAGCGATTTGTTAGGACTGTAATTCCTGATGAGATTCCATCAACTGTGAAACATACATTAGCTTGTGATAAAAGGCCATACACAATTCTTAAGATGCATTTCTTAGGAAATAATACGACAGATAATGTTCTATATCATATTAATAAAACCTTTGATTTAGAAACGAGTGTATTATTTGCTACGGTAACAGAGTTAGAACATACTGTACTTGGTATATTCATTGTTCAGTTTATTGGCGATGATCTTGAGGTGGGCAAGGTAAAAGAGTATCTTGTTGCTCAAGGTATTGAATGGCAGGAGGTGACACTATAATGGATTTCTTCATGCAAGAACTTGGTGTTCCAGGAGCGCAGTTATTATTAGCCGCAGAACAGACATTATATATGGTGTTCCTATCTCTATTCATTGGTACTGTATTAGGTCTAATTATCGCAGTTACATTGGTGGTAACAAATCCTAATGGTATCGTCAAAAATAGTATTGTTTATACCATTACAAATACAATTGTTAATATTGTACGCTCCGTACCATTTATCATTTTGATGGTGTTTATATTACCGTTAACTAAGATGATTGTAGGTACTCGTGTTGGTACAATAGCGGCTATTGTACCACTTGTTATATTTATTGCCCCTTATCTAGCTCGACTCTTTGAAAACTCTATTTTAGAGGTTAATAAAGGGATTATCGAGGCTGCACAATCAATGGGGGCCTCTTATTTTGAGGTGATTTGGCATTTTCTTTTACCAGAAGCAAAGGGTTCACTTATTTTATCTATTACAACGGGTACTATTGGTCTAATCGGTGCTACTGCTATGGCTGGTGCTATTGGTGCTGGTGGTGTAGGTGATTTGGCCCTCACCTATGGTTATGAACGATTGAACTTCCCATTGATGTTATTTACCGTAATTATTTTGATTATTTTTGTTCAAATTATTCAAACAATAGGTAACTATTTCGCACGTCGTGCGCGTCGTTCCTAATTTGATAAAATAGATTTTAGTTATATTGATTGTGAAAATATAGGAGAAAATACTATGAAATTTAAAAAGCTTCTTGCCCTTGGTGCAGCATTAGTATTTAGTGTAGCTTTTATCGCAGGCTGCGGCTCAAACAATAGTGATAATGGTGCTAAAAAAGAATTAACTTATAGTAAATCTCAAGGCCCATACTCTGAATTGTTTGAAAAAGGTGTAAAACCAATTTTGGAAAAACAAGGATATACCTTTAAAGGTGTAGACATGTCTGACTTGGTACAAGCAGATCAAGTGTTGAGTGATGGTGAAGTAGATTTTAACGTTGAACAACATACAGCATACATGAAAAACTTCAACGAAAAACAAAATGGCCATCTTGTAGCCTTAACTCCAATTCCAACAGTACCAGCAGGGATCTTTAGTGGTTCTAAAACATCTCTAGATCAAGTGGCAGATGGCGACACAATTGCAGTACCTAATGATGCATCCAACATGGCTCGTGCTTATGCGCTATTGCAAAAAATCGGTTGGATTAAACTTGATCCTAACAAAGATTTAGCAACAGTAACACAAGCGGATATTGTTGAAAACCCTAAACATCTTAAATTTACAGAAATGAAATCTCTTACAATTCCTTCTGTACGTACTGATTTTGATTATATCGTTATTACAGGTGCTATTATCTATAATGCAAAAATCGATCCTAAATCCGCATTGGCAAATGAAGATGTATTGCCACAATGGTTATTACAACTTGTAGTTAATGAGAAAAATAAAGATGCACAATGGGCAAAAGACATTGTAGCAGCTTACCAATCTCAAGAATTCAAAGACTACATGGAGAAAAATAATAACGGCCTATGGTTCGTACCAAAAGGTGAATAATTAATAGAAAAACGTACTATATATGTGCACAAATAAAATAACCGCTGACAAGTAGTAACTTATCAGCGGTTATTTTGCCGTTTACGGAATGATCTCAGGAGATTTCCATGCGTAAGATTGTTAAAATTATTATTCTATACCGTCATTCCTACAGCATAGTTTTCATATAGTTTTTTATAGTATCCGTTAAGTGCCATGAGTTCATCATGTGTCCCTTGTTCTACAATGGTACCGTTTTCTACCACTAGTAGGAAGTCCGCATTTTTTATTGTGGATAAGCGATGGGCGATTACGATACTGGTTCGACCTTTGAGGAGTGTGTTCATCGCTTTTTGAACCTCTACTTCGGTGCGGGTATCTACGTTAGCCGTTGCTTCATCGAGGATGAGAATGTTAGGATCGGCTAAGAAGGCCCGAGCGATGGTAATTAATTGTCGTTGACCTTGGGAGAGATCATCACCACCTCGGTTGAGCATCGTATCATATCCATTGGGTAATGTACGAATAAAGTGATCTGCCATGGCAAGCCTTGCGACATACTCGATTTCTTCACGTGTAGCATTTGGTTTGCCGTAGCCAATGTTATCGGCGATAGTACCCGTGAAAATCCAAGCGTCTTGCAATACCATTCCTACCGTATTATGTAAGCTTTCACGAGACAAATCCCGAATATCTACATCGTCAATAGTGATGCGACCATTTTTAATGTCATAGAAGCGCATGATGAGATTCACTAATGTAGATTTACCAGCTCCGGTAGGGCCTACGATGGCTACCATAGAGCCAGCTGGAATGTGAATATTAATATCCTTCATAAACACATTGGACGGTGTATAACCAAAATCAACATGTTCAAAATCAATTGTCCCCGTATGAGCTTGATTACTTGGTTGATTGGCCGTCATAGATGTGTTAGTACTAATAGCGTCTCTATCAGTTTTTGATGAGCTGTTGGATAATGTCAATTTTCCATCATCAATTTCAGATGGGACATCAATTACCTCATAAATACGGCCTAAGGCTGCAGCGGTTTCTTGAAATTTTGTCATAATATAGGAACTACGAGATAGGGGGTCGGATACCTGACCCACATAGAGGAAGAATGCCTGAATATCCCCAATGGAAATGGACCCACGTAATACCATAAGACCGCCTTGAATAGCGACGAGGCAATAGGTAAATTGATTTAAAAATTTTACGAGAGGCTCTACAAGCTGACTGGTGAAAGTAGCACTTCTCATACTTTTAAATAGATTGTCATTCAGTATATTTACTTGGCGAGTTGTAGTCTCTTCTAGACCAAAGGTTTGAATAATTGGCTTGCCTACAACGATTTCTTCTATGCCACTGTTGAAAGCTCCTAATGCATTCTGATTTCTAAGATACACGCGGCGAGCTCGTTTAGATAGCCACGTTAAGCATATAATACCAATCAGTATGATGACGATAATGGATGTTCCCAAAATTGGACTGATCCAGAGCATCATTGCAGTGGCGCCGATGATTCCGATAATGGCGGATACGAGACCGGGCACACCTTCACCTATCGTTTCTGCGACAGCATCCAAATCAGAGGTTAGACGGCTTAGAAGATCGCCACGTTGGTGATCGTGAAAGTATTCGATAGGCAATGAGTATAGGTGAGTACTCATGCGTGTACGCAAGGCGAGCACTGTTTTTGATCCAATGGAGGCCATCATGTATTCGCCGAAGTACGTGAATAAAGCATGACCTCCATAGATGGCAATAAGCCAGAGGATGATTGTATCAATAGAGGCGAATATGGTATTAATGTCTTGGTTTGTTTGTAATCCGCTAATAATAGCATCTACGACCTTGCCAAGTAATACTGGAGCTGATACCTCAAACATAGCTGCTGTGATAAGGGCTAAGATGAGTAGTGCCAGCCAACCCCATTGGCTTTTAGAATCGATTAGGAAACGACGTAATGGGCTCATTCTGTCACCTCCTGAGATGCTAAAATTTGTTTATATACGGTAGAGTTTTCAGCTAATTCATCATGAGTGCCATACCCTGCCACTTGACCTCTGTTGATGATTAAGATGTGGTCTGCTTTTTTTGCAGCACTTACCTTTTGCTCTACAGAGATGAGAGCGGGGCGATTGTCCTTTTGCAATTCCTCGTGTAATACGGTGCGAACGGCACGCTCTGTGGTGCCGTCGAGAGCAGAGAAACTATCATCGAATATAAATAAATCTGGTTTGCGCACGAGCGCTCTAGCCATGGCAAGACGTTGGCGTTGACCTCCAGATAGATTAGTACCACCTTGGGAGACGATATATTGGTAACCACCTTCAAGACGACTAATAAATTCATCCGCCTTAGATAATCGGCATGCATTTTCTATATCTTGAACTGAAATATTTTGGTTTGGTGCAGCACCGTAACGGATGTTCATTTCTACAGTCCCTGTAAATAAGTAGGCTTTTTGTGGGACATAACCGATGCGTGAGCGTAAGTCATCTACATTCCATTCATAGATGGATTTGCCTTTGAAGAGAATGTCTCCAGACTCAATGGAGAATAGGCGAGGGATTAGGTTTGTAATCGTACTTTTACCAGAACCAATGTCACCCATAATAGCCAATGTTTCACCGTGATGAACGGTAAAGGAAATATTTTCTAAAGCCGGCGATTCTGCATTATCGTAACGGAACGTAACATTGCGAAATTCCAGAAGTGGAGTATCATCGTTTGCCGATGCCGATGCCGATGCCGATGCCGATGCCGATGCCGATGCCGATGCCGATGCCAAATCTACAAATTTTCTGCTATCTTCTTGGCCAACTATATAATGGGTGTTTAAATTTGTATTTTTATTATATGGTTCAGGAAATGTATCTGAGTTTTCGTGTTCCAATAACTCTTGAATGCGGGTGTAACATACGATAGCTTCGGGTATATCTATGATGACGAAAATAGCCATGAGCATACTTAAGAGGATAAGGTTAGCGTATTCAATAACGGCCATAATGTCACCTATTTGTAGGGAACCTATGCTTACGTTATAGCCTCCGAGCCAAAGGATAGCAACGGTACTCATGTTAAAGAGAATTAATATAGTCGGTAAACCAATAGCAAAGGTTTGGCGTAATCTTTTATTTAGTTGAGCTGTTTCTGTAAAAATTTCTATTTCTTTAGTATTTTCGTAATGTCTTCTATTGAAAGCTCGTATAACAGGCATGCCCACAATATGATCACGTACCATATCGGTAATAGTATCTAGTTTTAGTTGTAACGCTTTAATAATAGGTAAGGCGCGGCTTTCAATAAAAATTATGGTCAGTATCATGAATGCCATAACAGCGAGGATGACGAGACCTAGTTGCCAGCTCTTATAGAAGGTTAGTCCTAGACCAATACATATCATGAGAGGCATAGGGAGAATCATATTTAAACCTTCTCCTAGAACTGATTGAATTTTCTCAACGTCTCGACTGGTCCGCATGAGTATGGTGCCTGTACCAAAGTGTGTAAAGTCGCGTAGTGAAAAGGCTTGTATAGCTTTCACCAAATTGTCGCGCAATACTTTGCCTATAGAGGCTGAAATATGAGCGCTCATAGCAACACCTAGGATAGCAGACGATACTGTTAATAGTGCAACGATAAGCATCGTTGCACTAGAGTTAGTAATCATCTCTAAATCACCATGGAGGACACCGTCATTGATGATGGTAGCTGTTAAGGTTGGTATATATAAAGTGCCTGCTACATTGAGTAACGAAAGAAGTGACACAATGATAATAGAGAACCATAAAGGTTTTATATAACTAGAAATTAACTTCATTTCAATCCTTTCGACATATCTTTCGATATATTAGTAATTTTCGATATTTATATTGTATTGTATAAAACCAAAAATATCTAGTAAAAACTATTACTAAAAGTTTAGTATTAATCAATAAGTATTATGACGAATATTATATTCTCACTAAAAAAATTCTGCTATACTGTATTAGCAATTTTGCAGTTTTATTTTTAGTAAGGAGTGTTCTTAATGAAGTTGAATTGGAAATTATTCGCACCGCTTGTGGTAGCTATTCTTGTATGGCTCATCGGTGCGCCTGAAGGTCTTAGTCCAAATTCTTGGATTTATGTAAGTATTTTTGCAGGCCTTGTGGTGGGGTTGATTTTAGAACCAATGCCACCAGCTTTCATCGGTATCATTGCTGTTACCGTATCTATGTTATTTAAGGTTGGTCCAGCACCTATTATAGACAAAGCAACTGGTGTAGCAAAGGCTATTACGGATGCCCAAGCTATCAGCTGGGGACTTAGCGGTTTCTCTAATGCTATCGTGTGGTTGATATTCGCAGCATTTATGATCGGTATCGGTTATGAAAATTCTGGTCTTGGTCGACGTATCGCATTGTTCTTGGTAGCAAAGCTTGGAAAGTCCTCTTTAGGTCTTGGGTATGCTATTGCTATTACTGACCTTGTGTTGGCTCCATTTATTCCAAGTAATGCGGCTCGTTCTGGTGGTACGATTTATCCAATTGTATCCAGTATTTGTCCGATGTTCGATTCTTACCCCGATAAGAATCCTCGTAAAATTGGTTCCTATTTGAACTGGGTAGCATTGGCAACAACTTGTGTATCTAGCTCTATTTTCTTGACTGGTGCGGCGCCAAATCCATTGGCTCTTGAATTGTCTGCAAAGTCGGGTATCGTAGCGGCAAACTGGGGCACATGGTTCCTAGCATTCTTGCCAGTGGGTATTATACTATTTATCATCACACCATTATTGACCTATGTATTCTGTAAACCGGAGGTAAAAGGGTCCCCTGAAATTGCAGCATGGGCAAGGGATGAATATAAGAAATTAGGTTCCATGACACGCAGTGAAATTTTCATGGCCTTGATTTCTGTGTTAGCTCTTGTATTGTGGATTGGGGCTTCTACATTTAAAATAAACCCAACTACAACGGCTTTAATTGTTATTATCTTGATGATTTTTACTAAGATTATGACATGGCAAGACTTCCTTGCTAACAAACCAGCATGGAATGTTTTGACTTGGTTTGCTACACTCGTACCTATGGCTTCTGGCCTTAAAAATGTAGGTTTCTTAGACTGGCTTGCTAAATCTGCTGGTGGTTCTTTGGTTTCTTTAGATCCTACAATGGCAGTTCTTGGCTTGTTATTAGCATTCTGCTTACTTCGTTACTTCTTTGCTTCTGGCACTGCTTATGTAACAGCTATGGTAGGTTTGTTTGCTACTCTAATTCTTCAGATTCCTGGTATTGATCCAGCTCAAGTTATGTTAATTCTTTTAGTACCAATGGGTATTATGGGTATCCTTACACCATATGGTACTGGTCACAGTCCAATCTGGTTTGCTAGTGGCTATAACAAAGGTCCTGAATTCTGGAAATTAGGCGCTATCTTTGGGATTATCTACCTTGCGATATTTATCGTGGTGGGGATTCCATGGATTCAGTTCGTAATGCCACTTTTAGGATAATTAAATAGAGCCCCTCGTAGCATTCTGCTCGCTCTCCATCCCTTGCAAGTCGAGCTTACAGAACACTACGAGGGGCTTTCCTTATATCCGAAAATGGCATAACTCACTTCGGGCGGGCAAGTCGCTGGACAGACATATGGCGGCTTCTTCTATCTTAAAATGGCAATACTCACTTCAAGTGGGTAAGTTGCTTAGTAGATACAATGCGGCTTCTTTTTATCTTAAAATGGCAATAGTCACTTCGGGAGTAGCAAGTCGAGTTTAAAGAACACTACGAGTAGCTTCCTTTATATCCGAAAATGGCAAAACTCGACAGAGCTCGACAAATCTAAGAAAATAAATATAATATTGATGTGATAGTAAATATCTTTATTTGGGGTTTCTGATGGAGGTGGTTTATTATTATGTCTGCTACAGAGCGTGTTGTACAGTCGATTTTATATGAGTTGGGCTGTGTTATGATTGGCTGGTCGGTGATGCAGTTTGTTCCTCATGAGGGTCAGCCTCTTGCTTTGATGGTTATTTTTTCCTTACTGGCTATGGTTTGGAATTTTGTGTTTAACTGGATATTTGATAAACTAGTACCAGGTGATCGATTAGCACGAGGTCCTGTAATCCGTACAGTTCATGCGGTATTATTTGAAGGTTTGTTTATGCTTGCTACAGTACCGATTATTATGTACATGATGCATATGAGCTTTTGGATGGCCTTTGTTACAGATATAACGATGACATTAGTCATCTTAGGTTATACGTATATTTATAATTGGGTGTATGATCGGGCACGTTTATTATTTGTAGAAGCTTAGTTTTAATATATGAGGTAGGTACCTCTTGAAAAATCTATATCGTATAGTAGGAGGTTCTTATGTCTACAAAATCTATTACAGGTACAGGTCTCTTGTTGGCCGTTGCCTTATTGGCGCAAAGCTTGCGCCTCATGTTTCCATTTATTCCAAACCAGGTGAGTATGTTCCTCATCGGTTCCATTACATCTGCTACATTTGTGCTTGCAACGTGGCGCTATGGTTGGAAGAATGGACTCGTCATCGCCTGGATTGCTCCAGTAGTAGCGCATTTACAAGGTATGTTGCCGTTGCCACCATTTATTTTGATTACGGCTCTTGGTACGACTGCGTATGTATTCGTAGCTCATTGGTTACAACATAAACCAAAGGCATTGCTTATCATTGTGGCGGCTTTGGTAAAAGCTGGTGTACTTTTTGGAGGGTATTCCTTGTTTTTCTCTTTGTTCCAATTTCCGCCAAAGATTGTAAATACCATGTTGTTTGTATCTAGTTGGCCACAATTGGTAACTTCATCATTAGGTATAATTTTGGCATTACTTATTACAAAACGCACTAAATATTAGGTGAACTTAACTTATAGTTATGACAACCCATTCAAAATATATATGACCTTTTAAGGGCACTCAAGACCTATGAGTGCCCATTTTTGTTGACCGTAATCATTGTCTACTTTTATAATTAATATATTGTATACAAATATGAGGAGTTGATAGGAATGAAATTTAATACAAAATGTGTTCACGGCAGTGGCAAACCAGATAGCACTGGTGCAATTTCCCCTGCAATCTATATGTCTAGTACATTTTCCCATCCAAAGTTGGGTGATACAACAGGTTACCAATATTCACGTGAGTCTAATCCAACACGTGACCGCTTAGAACAATTGATGGCAGGCCTTGAAGAGGGGATAGATGCGTTGGCATTTTCCTCTGGTATGGCTGCGGTGGATGCAGTATTCCATTTATTTTCTCCAGGAGACCATATCATCTTAGGTGATGACTTGTATGGTGGCTCTATCCGTATGTTCACGAATATTTACGAGCAAAATGGTATCGAGTTTACGTATGTAGGCACTTCTGATCTTGATGCGGTGAAAGCAGCTTTTAAACCGAATACAAAGGCTGTATATATTGAAACACCAACAAACCCTATGATGGAGATAACCGATATTCGTGCACTTTGTGCATTGGCTCACGAACGCAATGCGCTAGTAATCATCGACAATACCTTCTTGAGCCCATACTTCCAAAAACCATTGACCTTGGGTGCCGATATTGTTGTTCATAGTGGTACAAAATTCATCGGTGGTCATCACGATGTAATTTCTGGTTTTACTATTGTAAAAGATGAAGAAATCGCTGCAAAATTGCGTTTAATATATAAAACCGTAGGTGCATGTTTATCTGCTATGGATAGCTGGCTCGTCATTCGCGGTGTAAAAACATTGGCTCTACGCATGGAGCAACATCAAAAGAATGCCATTGCTCTTGCTGAATGGCTAAAAAAACAACCAAAAGTAACTAAAGTTTTGTTCCCAGGCCTTCCAGAACATCCTGGTTATGAAATCAATAAAGCCCAAACAACAGGCTTTGGAGGCATGCTATCCTTCGAAGTAGACAGCGAAGAAACGGCTAAACAAGTATTAGAAGGTATTAAGCTTATTCAATTCGCTGAAAGTCTTGGTGGTACAGAATCCTTGTTGACATACCCTGTAACGCAAACACATCCAGATTTAAAACCGGAAGATGCTGAACGTAAAGGTATTACACGTCGTTTGCTGCGTTTATCTGTAGGGATTGAAGATACAGAAGACTTGATTGCAGATTTGGAACAAGCTTTTAATAAATAAAGGAGTTCCTATGGGACAATATAATTTTGATCAAATTTTAGATAGAACGCACACGAAATCTTTAAAATATGATTTTGCTGTTAAGCGCGGTAAACCAGCTGATGTGTTGCCATTCTGGGTAGCGGATATGGATTTTGAAATTCCCCCTGAATTGAAGCAAATTTTATTGGACCGCGTAAACCATGGCGTATTTGGTTATACCGAGTCTGATGATGAGTATTTCGATGTGTTGAAAAATTGGTTCGCCACACGTTTCAATTGGACTCCAGAACAAAAATGGCTCGTTAAAACGCCAGGTATAGTATTTGCCTTGGCGATGGCGGTTCGAGCTTTCACCAAGGAAGGTGAGGGCGTGCTCATCAACCAACCAGTGTACTACCCATTTAGCATGGTTATTGATGACAACAATCGGCGTCTTATCAATGTGCCACTCATTAAAGGCGAAGAGAGATATACTATCGACTTTGAAGGCATTGAGCGAGCTATCGTTGAGGAAAATGTTACATTATTCCTCTTGTGTAACCCCCATAATCCGGTAGGACGCGTGTGGACTGAGGACGAGTTGAAACGCCTCGGCGATATTTGTATTAAACATAATGTGCTCATTGTGAGCGATGAAATCCATGCAGATTTTGTATGGAAAGGGCATACGCATAAGGTCTTTGCCGCTCTTGGTGAAAGCTATGCAGAACACTGTATTGTATGTACAGCACCTAGTAAGACCTTCAACATTGCAGGCTTACAAGTAAGTAATATCTTCATTCCTAATGATTCCTTACGCCGCCGTTTTATCAAAGAAATCGATCGTGCTGGTTATAGCCAATTGAACACGATGGGGATTGTGGGCTGTGAAGGGGCCTACAAAGTAGGGGCTCCTTGGCTTGATGAATTGAAAGAATATATTCAAGACAATATTCAATTTACCATCGACTATATAGCAAAATATATGCCAAAAATCCATGTGTATCGGCCTGAAGGGACATATCTCATGTGGCTAGATTGTTCTCAATTGCCGCTGAGCCCTAAAGAGCGAGATGAATGGATCGTTAATGATGCCAAGTTATGGCTCAATACGGGTTCTATGTTTGGCATCGATGGGGAGGACTTTGAACGCATTAATGTTGCTTGTCCTCGTAAAATATTAGAAGAAGGGCTCGAATCTTGGCGCCGTGCCTATGAGGCTAAGGGCTTTTAATTAGATTAGGTTATCAAATTGTAGAATATGTAGAGGTGACATTATGCCTATTAAAGTAATAAAAAATTTACCGGCCATAACGAAATTAGCTCAAGAGAATATTTTCGTTATGGATACTGAGCGGGCGGAAAATCAACAAATCCGACCTTTGCAAATTTTGCTTGTCAATTTGATGCCTACTAAAGAAGTGACGGAGACGCAAATCTTGCGTGCTCTCAGTAATAGCCCATTGCAAGTTAATTTAACATTATTACACACCGCATCTCGTAAGGCTAAAAATACAGATGAACAATATTTAGAAACTTTCTATCGCACTTTTGATGAGGTAAAAGACCAGTTCTTTGACGGTATGATTATTACCGGTGCTCCTGTAGAGTTAATGCCTTTTGAAGAGGTAGACTATTGGTCTGAACTCGTAGAAATCATGAACTGGGGCGAAGAACATGTATATTCGACCTTCTATATATGTTGGGGAGCTCAAGCTGGTTTATATCATCACTTTGGTATTAACAAATCTATTATGGATGAGAAATTATTCGGTGTTTACGAACACGATATTTATAATGATCGACCAGTGCTCATGCGTGGATTTGATGAAAAGTTTTGGATGCCACATTCTCGTCACACTACAGTTTCTTTGCAACAAATTAAGGAAAATCGTGACTTGGAACTTTTGGCTGGGTCTGAACCAACAGGTGCTGCTATCGTTCGTAGTTTAGATAATAAGCATATCTTTGTATTTGGTCATGCCGAATACGATTGGGACACACTTAACCGTGAGTACGTGCGGGATATCAAAAAAGGTATGGATATTGCAGTTCCTGAAAACTACTTCCCAGATAATGATCCGAAACAACGTCCCATCGTGCGCTGGCGCTCTGTAAGTACACTATTATTTACAAACTGGTTGAACTACTATGTATACCAAGAAACACCGTACATCATTGAACAAATCCAAAAAATGAAATTTGAACGGGATAAAAATTTAGGCGCTTACATCTAAATGTAAGTACTTATTTCTAATCTATTGATAGTACTATGTACTCCTAATTACTTCTAACATCTCTTAAGGGAGCTAGTTCTTTGGAAGTAATTAGGGGATTTTATTTCTCATAAATGACTTAGTTCGCTTTAGCGGTTTTGGTAAAAGCTTTTATCCTCCTTTGTCCACCATAGTTTAAAGTTATGGAGAAAAGAATATAAAAAATAGTAGACATAACTTTTAAAGCATAGTAATATACTAGGCATAAAGAACGAACTTAAAATATAGTTAATATAAAGGAGTTATTATAATGAGTAAACAATACAGATTTGAAACATTACAATTACACGCTGGTCATACGGTGGATCCAACAGGTTCTCGTGCAGTACCGATTTATCAAACTACATCTTTCGTATTTAAAGATGCTGAGGAAGCCGCAGGTCGTTTTGCATTGACTAATCCTGGTGGTATTTACTCTCGCCTTGGTAATCCTACTACAGATGTATTGGATTCTCGTGTTGCACAACTTGAAGGCGGTGCTGCTGGTATTGCAGTAGCATCTGGTTCTGCAGCGGTTACGTACTCTATTTTAAATGTAGCAGATGCTGGTGATAATATTGTTGCTGCATCCACATTGTATGGTGGTACTTATAATTTGTTTACTGCTACATTGCCTCGCTTGGGGATTCAAACTAAATTCGTAAATCCGGATCATTTGGAAGAATTTGAAGCAGCTATCGATGAAAAGACTAAAGCCGTTTATATCGAGTCTATTGGTAACCCTGGTATTAATCTTATCGATGTACAAGCCATAGCTGATATTGCACATAAACACAATATCATCTTGATTGTAGACAATACATTTGCATCTCCATACTTATTCCGTCCATTAGAACATGGTGCTGACGTAGTTGTACACTCTGCTACTAAATACCTTGGTGGTCACGGTACAACATTGGCTGGCGTAGTTGTAGAATCTGGTAAATTCGACTATAAAGGTTCTGGTAAATACCCTGGCTTCTCCGAAGGTGACGAACACTACAATGGATTAGTATTTGGTGATTTGCCAATCCCATTCACTGTAAAAATTCGTGCTCAATTACTTCGTGATACTGGTGCATGCATTACTCCACTTGCAGCATGGCAAATCTTACAAGGTATTGAAACATTGTCCTTGCGCGTAGAACGTCACGTAGAAAATGCTCGTAAAGTAGTAGATTTCTTGAGCAAACATCCTAAGGTAGCATGGGTAAGCTATCCAGAATTAGAAGACAGCAAATACAAAGCATTAGCTGATAAATACTTCCCTAAAGGTGTTGGTGCAGTATTCACATTCGGTGTAAAAGGTGGTAAAGAAGCAGGTATTAAACTTGTTGACTCCTTGGAAATCTTCTCCAACCTTGCCAACGTAGCAGATGCTAAATCTCTTGTTATCCATCCTGCATCCACAACACATGCACAACTTAACGAAGAACAACAAAAATCTGCTGGCGTAACACCAGATATGATCCGTGTATCCATCGGCCTTGAAAATATCGATGATATCATCGAAGACTTGGCACAAGCTTTAGATAAAGCATAATTTTCGTACCTCTTGTTTGGAAAACTATAGATCAAACCTTTAAAACTTACAAATGACATCCTTAAGCTGAACTTTGCTTAAGAAATAGAACACATAACTATCAAACCTATAAAACTTATACAAAAGGCCTCCCGCAGGGAGGCTTTTTTGTTATTAGTGTGTTGTTGTCTTTATAAGAATGAAATGTTGTGTAGGTGTAATATAATCTTGATAGAATGGGCATAAAAAGACCTTGGATTTAATGATCCAAGGTCTTTAAGGGAGTATAGTGTGTGTAACGTTTGGTCTGTGGTGTGTGCACAGACCGTTTTCCTATTGTGTGAGATAGGATTTAGGGAGTCCGTGGTTAGTGTTACGGGCTCTCTGAGAGTGTGTTAGAGAGTGTATCCAAAGGATACAGTGTGTATAGTATGTGTGTTATATGTGTAGTGTGTCATCTAAGTGGGTTAGGATAGGGTTTCACTTGATGAAATGAAAATCTTAGTATTTTGTGTTTTTAACTTTAGCGCTAATAACTTTACCGGATGTAGCGTCTACTTTTACTTCAGCATTTTTACCGCCGCCAGTTGTCATATCGAATTCATATACAACTCTGCCGTTTTCACGTTCAACGGTCCAATCCATAGTTTGGAAATCAGAACCAACTTTTTCCATAGCTTTTGTTTCAGCTACTTCAGGAATGATGATGTTTTGAACGTTAATTGTTTTAGAAGCTTTGGAGTAACCTTTTACTTCTTTACCAACGATTTGACCAGATGCTTCGTCTACTTTAAGCTCTACTTCACGGTTGCCATAATAACCTTCTACTTCATAGTAAGGATTGTGTTTTGCATCATAGGAAATAGATTTTACAGTAGCGCCAGGGAATTGCTGTTGGAATACTGTAACAGCGCCCATATAGTCAACAGAATAGTTAGCTTGTGCGGATGGAGCAACGCTACCAACACCATTCCAGTTGCTATGGTTGTTGTAACCATGGTTGCTAGCTGCACCAACTACACCTGCTAATAATACTGTACTAACGCCAAATGCACATAGTACTTTGGATACTTTCTTAACATTTTTCATAAGCAATGCCTCCTGATACCAAATTATAATTTTCGTTTAGTTACGATTTTGTGAAAGTAGATTTTACTCAATCTACTTATATATAATTTAATCTTGTTATATGAAAATAAGGTGAAATTAGATGATTTTTGTATGAAGATGAGTATATCTTTTAGTTATTATGAACTATTGATAATAACTATTAGCTATAGTCAAAATTAAAAAGTACTAAAAATATAGTATATATAGTATTAGACTATATAGTAAACTAAAAGTCAACCATTATAGTTGACAATTAAAAATACAAGTGCTTTAATTTAGATAGTTAGTAGTTTGTTTCCGTGTTATCTTGGACTTTTATTCTCCATTGATAGCACAAATTCCTGCTTAGGTCTGTTATGAATGGAGGTATACCATGAGCTCTACTGTATCAAAACAAACTCGCATTACCACCCGTCAGTTAACGATGACAGCACTCTTTGTGGCGCTAATCGCGGTTGGTGCTTTCATACGGGTCCCATTACCGAATTGTCCGTTTACATTGCAAATCTTATTTACTACATTAGCGGGCATTGTTTTAGGTAGTCGTTTAGGTGCCGCTAGTGTTGGCATTTATATTGTACTAGGCCTTGTTGGGGTTCCTATTTTTACATCTGGTGGTGGTCCTAGTTATATTTTGCAACCTACCTTTGGTTATTTAATTGGCTTTATGGTTGGTGCGTATGTAGTAGGACGCATTGCAGAGACAATGGATACACTATCGTTTAAACGTTTGCTAGCTGGATCCATATTAAATCTATTAATTGTATATGGACTTGGCATGGTGTACCTATACTTTATTATGAATCTGTATTTAGGTAAACCGATTGGTGTGGAAGCTGTCATTATTACTTGCTTCCTAATCCCAGTTGGCCCAGATATTTTCTTGTGCGCTGTAGCAGCATCTCTTGGCAAGAGAATTATTAAAGAATTACAGCACTAATAGAACGTTTTAATAACTATTTTTTAATAACTATTATAATTAGAATAACTAGAAAAAATATAATAACTATTATAACTATTATAAGGAATCAATCTATTGTAGATTCATATAGATATTGAATTATGAAATATACGTTATTTTATTCAACAGAATCATTCCTATTAAAAACGAGGCGTTAAGCCTCGTTTTTTATGTAATTCTTAAGGGTATACATAGCCTAAAATAGGTTCTGCAGATTTGATTTTTGTAATCTCTACATATGGTTGTTTACGACCGTGGAAGTCTCGTGTAGAAACCTTTCCTTCAATCGATACCCATTGTTCATTTTGTAAGCTATCACCATCTGTTTTATAGGCTGTCATGCCAATAGGGGCAACGTCAGCAATACAACAAGCCATAGCCATACGAGAAATAGTAAATTCGTTAGATTTTAATGTATTATCTTCGCGGTTCACATAGCCTGTCATATAAACGGTGTAGTCTTTATATTGCTCAGCATTAGATCCAACTTTTACAATGGTTTGATAGAAATTGTCTGAGTTCAAAACGATTTCTTTTTTGTCCTTGGAAATTCCTGGCTCTTTGCTTTCACTGTTAACAGTGACAACCTCTCCAATAGCATCGTTTGTAAAGTCAAAATTGTTAGTATCATCGTTTACACGAGCGGCACCATGAACGCCTGTTGATGGTACAAGAACGGGAGGAACGATGAGCAACATAATAGGAATAATAATCGGAACGATAGATTTCCAGTTATGCTTGTAGTATTTTGACGGCGCCCAAATAATCGTCGCTAGACCGCCTAAAATAAGGGCAACGCCACTAATACCTAGTAAAAGTTCATAACGCGGTGCAATATAGTTCAAATAACGACCTGTCACAATGAGGTAAATACAACAGATACCTAAGATGAGATACAATAGACCTTTCACGATAGAAAAGCGATCTTTCAGTCCTAATGTCATGAAATCATCTCCTTTTAATTAATTAAGAACTGAGATAGTGATTATAAAAGTTTGTAAATTAGCTAAGAAAGAATTTGAATACTAATGCTGCTATATAGGACATAACGGCAATCGTTATACTTAATCGTATGATAAATGAGGTAGGCATATATTGTTTTAATATATATACGTTTTTGATATCTAGCATCGGACCTAAGATGAGAAAGCCCATCACAGAGCTAATAGGAAATAAGGTGCTCAAGGATTTACCGATGATGGCATCTGATGTAGAGCAAATAGAGAAGAAGAATGCTAACATCAGCAAAATTGGAATGGCCGTAAATTCTGGTAAGGTTAATCCTGCGTTGAGAAGCCAAGGTTTGCCATAGACTTGAACTATAGATAGTACAGCTGCCGCCATGGAAAAATAGAATAAGAGTTGAGAAAACTCTTGTTCCATATGGACTAACAATCTTTTTTTATCGATATGTTTAGTTTTAGTTGCTTCTAAAACGATTTCTTCGTAGCTAAGATTCTGTGGTGTTCTTGCTTTCAAAATAGATGTGGCTGGAGGCCAAAATCGGAACGATAGGGCTACTAACAAGGCAACACCTAGTCCTAAAACGATACGCCATACGGAGAGCATGGGATTGTCAGGAAACGCATACCATGTAGAAAGAATGGTGATAGGGTTGATAATCGGGCTAGCGAGCATAAATAAAAGAGCTACTGATAAAGGGATGCCTCGATCTATTAGTGCCTTGAATAAGGGGATAATAGCACAGTCACAAATTGGCAAGGCAAAGCCACTGACCATAGCAGCCCCATAGCTTTTCAAAGAATGGTCACCTAATAGTTTTAGTAGCACTCGTTGTGGCACGAAATAGCGAATAATCGTCGAGCCTACCGTGCCTAATAAAAGGAATGGAATGGCCTCGATGATGAGGCCCGTGATTATGGCGAAGCATTGGTGAATGGAATAGGGGATGTCATGGCGAAAAGCTGTGACCAACAGTATATAGGTTGTAATACCAATAACTAATAGATTAGGAATGAGTCCCCATGTGGAATTCCGGCTCAGTTGTTCTACTTTTTCTGGTGTAGGAGCTGTTATAATTTTGGCTTCTCCATTATAGGTGCGTAGTAAAGCGTGATGTGTATTGGATTCTGTGATAATACAATCTGCACTATACAATTGACTCATTACATCATTACCTAAACCAGGGAGTATGGTTGAAACAAATTGATCGGTACAAATATACAATACCTTTTCTACTTGTACTAGGTGGCTTAATATATCGCTATATAGTAAGGCTTCTAGTTGATGAAAGCTTACCATGCCATTCCACTCAATCCATAGCTCTTTTGGCTGTAGTCGTTTTAAATAATCCCCGATTTTACAGGCTATCAATTCGTAAGACTTGATATCGCTAGGAACAATGGCATTGAGTTCATCCGCATTGAGTTGTAAGGGCTCTTTGATGAGAGGTTCACTGCCTTCTTCGGCGCTGATTATTGCGGTACCGCCTAGCTTTTTACGGTATTGTAATTGTTCGTTTATGAACGTGCTTTTACCGGATCCAATAAACCCTGTAACGATATAAACTGGTATCATGATTGACACACTTCGTTATGTACCATTGGTACATTAAAATCTGTGCCGATAACGACTAAACTATAGTCATTAGTTTCACTAGGTGAAAGCGAACAGTAATGAGTGCCGTATTGGAGTTCGTGAGGACCTTCCGTGGTTGGTACAATCCCTTTGGCACGAAGCACCGTATCAGGCATGCCTTCTAAAATGGTTTTCCATTGTGCAAGACTAAGGGTGCGCAAATCCTTAAAGGTATGACTCATAAATAAATGTTCATCGTGTAAGCAGTGATCATCATGACAATGATACAGGCGCTTGATGTAATCACGCAAACCAATGGTATCCCATGCTTCTTCATGAATTGGTGTATGTGGCGCGAGGTCGCGAATCATACGTTTTGTAATGCTTGTCTGTTGAATATCTTCTGTATGGCTCAAAAAAATTGCATCACTATGAGTGATTTGATCCTTGAAGAAAAGACCAAAATTTTTGATAAACATTGGTGCTTGCATAGCATCGACAGTCGTTATTGATGCGTGAATGTAAGCAGATTTTGCAATGTCCTCGTCGTTACAAGTATGGATGATTTCACTGAGTTTGCTGACACCTGATGGCTCGATGTAGATCATATCGATTTTGTAATTTTGCAGAATATCAAGTAGTGCTTGTTGGAAATTTCCTTGTAAGCTACAGCAAATACAGCCAGATGTTACTTCACGGACTGTGGCCCCTGTTTTTGCAAGATTAGCAGCATCGAGGCTAGTTTCACCAAAATCGTTTTCTATAATAAGAATTTTATCTTTCGATGTATGTTCTTTTAGTATATGTTGTAAGAATGTTGTTTTTCCAGAACCTAGAAATCCGGATATGATAACTATTGGAATCATATATACCTCCTGCGTAATGTAAACACAGTATACACCTATAGGATAACACAGAAAATACTCTATGGGGTATATGGAGACTAGTGAATGAGTCAGAGTTTAACAGCCTTTTTTGAAATTTATAGATTATATACTATATATGAGTATACTGGCACATGTAGTTGATATTCATAATTATTTATAAATAAAACGATGCATTCCATGTTGTTCATATATGAAAGAATACTCCTATATGAATAAATATTTATTTATGTAGTTGAAAAATTTTTATGAAAAAAATCCCTCCTACAAGATAATTCAGTTGGAGAGATGGCTGAATTACTTGTAGGAGGGTTGGAGAGTCACTATTACATGGGTCTCGTAACTTGATGTGTTATTTGCTTATAGTATAACAAATTATACATCAAAAATATAGTAATTATTTATTTTATTGTAATTTTGCTAATAATGCTTTGAGGTACACATATACATTTTCAACAGAAGGTAAATGAACGCGTTCTGATGGTGTATGAGGACTTACGATAGTAGGCCCAAAGCTAATCATTTGTGTATTTGGCAATACGCCTTTTAACAAACCACATTCGAGACCTGCGTGAATAGCATTTACATTAGCTGGTGTATCGAACATTTCGTTATGCAAGGAAATCGCTTGTTCTTCCAATTTTGAGCCTTTGTCGTATTCCCATGCTGGATATCCACCTGTACGCTCTGCAGCTACGCCAAGTGCTTTTGCAAGAAGCATCATTTTTTTCGTTAAGAATTCAAGACTATTGCTATTGGAACTACGAATAGAAATGAGTATTTCAATGGTATGTTGATTTTCACGTACGATAGCAATATTATTAGATGTTTCTACAAGGTTTGGGATAGACTTACTTACAGAATGAACCCCATCTTGTGCAAGATAGATATATGTAATAAGTGCTTCTGTTGTGTCTTCTGCATATACTATTTCAGGAGTAGGAACATCTTCAACTACAAATGTAAGGCCTGGATCCTGTACGCTATATTCGTGTTGGTATTGTTTTTCTTGGTATGCGAGCAATGTTTTAATGGCTGCCACATCTTCAGAGCGTACGGATAGTACAGCTACTGCCTTAGACGGGATTGCATTATGTTTTACGCCACCTTCGAAAGACGCTAAGCTAATAGGATATTGTTGTTGAATATCATAGAGTACACGGGTTAGTACTTGGTTTGCATTAGCTCGTTGCTCGTTGATTTCGATGCCGGAGTGCCCCCCTTTAAGACCGGTTACTGTAATGGATAAGCCCGCATCATAGCCTGGTTGATTGTTATCGCGTAACAATGGAATTTTTACATGTACGTGGCAACCGCCAGCACAACTAACGGTGAAGTCATGTTCTACTTCTGTATCTAGGTTGAGTAAGTAGTCACCAGTTACTTGACCTTCTTTAATGGCAAAGGCACCATCCATACCAGTTTCTTCGTTGGTAGTGAATAATAATTGCATTGGTCCATGTTGTTGGCTTTCATCTTCAAGGAGAGCAAGCATCATAGCAGCACCCATGCCATTATCGGCACCTAATGTTGTATGGTCTGCGTGCATCCATTCGCCTTCGATGATATTAGCGATTGGATCTTTAGAGAAGTCGTGGTTAGAGTCATGGTCTTTAACACAAACCATATCAATATGACCTTGTAAAATGATGGATGGACGGTTTTCATAACCTGGAGATGCAGCTTTTTTGATAACTACATTAAAGATTTCGTCTTGATGAACTTCAAGACCTAAATTTTTAGCAAAGTTCACGATGTAATCGCTGATGCCTTTTTCATTGCCGGACTCACGAGGAATTTGGCTCATTTCTTTAAAAATTTCTAATACGCGTTTTGCTTGAACGATTGTTTCCATAATGGTACCTTTCATTCTCATGTAAAATAGACATGTATGTATTATTGAAAGCTTTTAAAACAATATAAAATAAAATATTATAGCGTAATGGTCGCTTGTTTTACAGTCTAGACTAGGTCCTTTCATACATACGAACTATATAAATTATTATTGTATATATATAGTTATATCACAATAAAGATTATTAGGATAGCTTATGCTAGGTGCTAGCTATATAGGAATAATATTGTATAATGAGGGTATACGAATAACGAATAACAATTAACTAAATTTCTATAGATCTTAGAAGGTTGGTGAACCAATGCAACATGAAAGCCGCAATATTAGCATGCTTATGGATTTTTATGAGATGACTATGGCACATGGCTACTTTACAAAATTAAAAAATGTGGATCGCGTCGCATTTGATGTTTTCTTTAGACGTAATCCAGACAAGGGCGGTTTTGCTATTTTTGGTGGTCTCGAACAAATCGTTGAGTACATTTTAAATTTACACTTTGATGAAAGTGATATCTCTTATTTACGGAGTCAGGGTATTTTTAGTGAAGAATTTTTAGCATATCTAAAAGATTTCTCTTTCACCGGTGATGTATATGCCTTCCCAGAAGGTTCTATCATCTATCCTAATGAACCTGTAATTACAATTGTGGCGCCTCTCATAGATGCACAAATCGTAGAAACTGCAGTGCTTACTATGATGAACCATCAATCTCTTATCGCCACAAAAGCTAATCGCATCGTTCGCGCTGCGGATGGGCGTATTGTGGCTGACTTTGGTGCTCGTCGTGCACATAATGTAGACGCAGCCGTATACGGTGCAAGAGCCGCTTATATTGGTGGTGTTCAGTCCACTGCAACCGTTTTAGCAGGGCAACAATTTGGCATTCCTGTCAGCGGTACTATGGCGCATAGTTGGGTCATGTACTATGGCTCTGAATACGATGCTTTCAAAGCCTATGCTGAAGTGTATCCAGATAATGCAGTATTCCTTGTTGATACTTATGATGTGTTAAACTCTGGCGTGCCCAATGCTATTAAGGTAGCAAAGGATGTATTAGAGCCAATGGGGAAACGCTTAAAAGGAATTCGCCTAGATTCTGGTGACCTTGCGTATTTGGCGAAAAAAGCGCGGCGCATGCTAGATGATGCAGGCTTAGAAGATTGTAAAATTATGGCATCTAATAGTCTAGATGAGTATACAATCACATCTTTGCTCATACAAGGTGGCCCTATTGATATTTTTGGTGTAGGGGAACGCCTCATTACCTCTAAGAGTGACCCCGTATTTGGTGCGGTATATAAAATTGCTAGCATCGAGAAAGATGGTATGTGGGAACCTCGTATCAAGATTTCTGAAAGTGTAGAAAAAATTACTAATCCAGGTCTTAAAAAGGTATATCGTGTTTATAATGATAAAGGTCGTGCGATTGCAGATCTATTAACATTGTTGAGAGAGGTACCTGATACAGAGGAACCATATCGTTATATCGATCCTGAGCAACCTTGGCGTGAATTATATTTTGAAAATTGTACTTTTAAAGAGATGAAGCAGCTTATTATCAAGGATGGTAAATTAGTTGTGGACTTACCAACACTAGAGGAAATTCGAGCATATGTGCAAGATCAATTAGCTAATGAAATTTGGCCTGAAGAGCAACGCTTTGAAAATCCACATCGTCACTACCTTGATATGAGTCCTAGCTACTATCAATTGAAGATGGATTTATTGAACCGTATTTATCGGAAAAAGTAGGAGGGCCTATGTTAGAAAATCCACAAGCTACAAAGGATGCCCTCATTCAATGGATTCGAGATTATTTTGGTAAAAATGGTCCTAACTGTAGTGCTGTAGTTGGTATTTCAGGTGGTAAGGACTCGACTATCGTGGCAGCTCTTTGCAAAGAAGCTCTCGGTGCAGATCGCGTAGTTGGTGTTCTTATGCCAAATGGAGTGCAATCGGATATTGATGATGCTCAGGCAGTGGTAAATTATTTAGGAATTCCGCACATGACGGTCAATATTGGTGCTGCCTATGAGGCGCTAACTCATGCTATCGTTCAGGCTAAGGGGTATGATGTTGTAACGGGGAGAACCGATTTATCTAAAGATGCTGCCATTAATACGCCGCCTCGTCTCCGGATGGCAACTCTCTATGCAGTAGGACAAAATTTACCAAATGGTGCTCGTGTAGCAAATACTTGTAATGGATCTGAAGACTACGTAGGATACTCTACAAAATACGGAGATAGTGCAGGTGATTTTAGCCCTCTCGCACAACTCGTAGTAGAAGAAGTTCGTCAAATAGGAAAACTTCTTGATATTCCATTGCACCTAGTTGATAAGGTGCCAAGTGATGGTCTTAGTGGTCAGTCCGATGAGGATAAATTGGGATTTACCTATGCTATACTGGATCGTTATATCAGAACTGGTGAAATTGAAGATCAGCCAACAAAAGAGCGAATCGACTATCTGAATCGAATTAATAAACATAAATTGGAGTTGATGCCATCATTTGACCCAAAGCTTTAATTGATAAGGCAGAAATCTCGATTTATAGAGATGAATCCATGAATCTATAGGGGCGAAGCCATAAAATAAGATAAAATAATTTTTTAGAATATAATAAGGCTGGCCATTATTGACCAGCCTTATTGAATCGTACTTAGTTTAAATTTAATAACAATAATTATTTTATAGTTTTATAGTGGAGGTAATATGGATACAAAAATTGCTTTGATTGGTACTGGAGGAACTATTGCAGGAAAAGGTACTTCAAATACTGATTTAACAGGCTATACGGCAGGGGTGTTAGGACTTGACAAAATCTTAGCCTCCGTACCTGGTACAAAACCGTATGGTCCTTATACATATACTCAGTTTAGTAATATTGAAAGCTCCGATATTACCGTAAATCACTGGTTAGAACTTTCTAAGTTGGTGCAAAAATTGGTTAATCGAGATGATATCGGTGGTGTTGTTATTACTCATGGCACAGATAGCATGGAGGAGACGGCATATTTTCTGAATCTGACAGTTCATACAGACAAGCCAATTGTTATTACTGGATCTATGAGACCCGCAGGTGCTATTAGTGCAGACGGGCCAATTAATTTATTGCAAGCTATCCAAGTAGCGAGAACACCATCGTCTGTAGGTAAAGGTGTGATAGTCGTATTAAATGGCTACATTGATGGGGCAAGGGATGTATCTAAATGCAACACTACTAATGTAGCGACTTTTGATAGTCCATTAGTGGGGCATCTTGGTATTGTACAAGATGGTGTTGCCCACTATTATAAAGTGTCTACTCGACGTCATACTCAAGACTCTGTATTTGATGTGAGTAAATTGTCTGAGTTACCTCGTGTAGTTATAATGACCTGCTATGGTGGTATGGATGATATGGTGCCTATGAGTGTAGTTGCTACAAATCCTGACGGTTTAATTTTAACAGGTCTTGGTCATGGTACAATCCCACAAAACGTACGTCAAATCACACAGAATACAAAGTTTCCAACGGTACGTGCTTCTCGTACCGGTAGTGGTATGGTATCTGCAGTGCCACAAGATGCACTGGCAAACTATCTAGTATGTGATACTTTAAGTCCACAAAAAGCGCGTATTTTATTGATGCTAGGGCTTACAAAAACTAAAAATCTTAAAAAGTTACAACAATTCTTCCATGAATATTAAAGGCACATAATACTCATGGAACATATGAAACATAATAATTCTTTGAATCTAATAATTAATTTGAAAAATTTGAGAAAATATCTCAAATTTTAATTTGATATTCATTTTCAAAAATTATACTATATGTAACAGTTTTATATGCAATAAACCGCACATTCCGATCGCCTAGGATGTGCGGTTTTTCATTTGTATTATATTTTTCATATATGAGTGGGGTATTGAATAATAATTTTTGGGGTATCATTCTAGATATTTTTGTATATTACAAAATAGGATTATTCAGCGCCGATAGCATTTTCTAGTGCTCTTTGTACGCCTACATAGACGGCCTTGGCTAAGGTGTCTCCAAATAGTGAAAAGGAACCAGCATCTGTTAAGATATCTCCATTTGTATCAATGGTGAGAATGATACCATCTGTAGAGGTACCTGTGGCAGATGTTTTTCGTTCTTTTGTAATTGCATCAGGAATGTCTTCATTAATAAACGGATGGAGGTGTACGCTTTCAACATTCCAATCTTGAAGGGCTGCGGTTTTTGCTTCGGTAATTGTCATAACAGCTTTTACCATAGCGCTATCTGTTAAAGCTTTATTTGTAAATACGAGGATATTGATTGTGCCTGGCACTATGAAGTCTCCATCACGCTCTTCGTAACAATAGCCTGTACCTGCGCGATGTGCCGTTTTTTCATAGCCTGCAGTCACGATAGTTTCCACAATAGTATCATGTTCTTCAACTTTGGCATAGGCGTGTAGATGCATTGTGGCAGACGTGAGAAGTGCTGTACTAAAATGAACAGGAGTATCAATATGTTCAAATTCTTGAGCCAAATAATCGGCTACAGAGCCACCGGGTAAATCTTTTTCTGTTTCGATTTGATATGTTAGCTGTTGGTTGCGTACCGCTAGCGTATGGTGATAGCCACCATTTAATTGTCCGCTCGAAAGAGAATAGTGGATATCGTCAAAGTGTACCGTAACGGAGTGTAACTCTCTAGTTACATAGCCTCCAGTAGCGAGCTCTTGGGGTGCTTCGTATAGATTTTTGAACATGTAAGTCTCCCTAGTTTTATGATTGTTATATATGGAATATAACGATATAATATCTTTATTATCGTATTGCGAATGCATATGTAAAATTATAGCATATATGTTTACTGTTATTATATTGACATTATGTTGAGACGTATATTTGTTATTGTATAGATTTATATTATGGATGGTTATTATGGCTAATTTCTTAAGTGCTATTTCTGAATTTCTTTTTAAAGACGCTAATATATTAATTCAAATGAGGGACTGGTTCTTTGCACAAGCTGGAAATATCTTATTAGCGTTAATTTTATTTTGGATAGGGCGATATGCTATTAAATGGGTAAAAGCTTTTGCTGTTCGCATTATGACAAAAGCTTCCTATGACTCAGCAGCAATGAGCTTTATCACTCAAATTATTAATTACGCCTTGCTAGTAGGGTTAGTATTGATTTGCTTAAACCAAATTGGTGTTCCTACAACATCTTTTATAGCTGCTTTTGGTGCTTTTGGTTTAGGTATTGGTCTCTCCTTACAGAATAACCTTTCTAATTTAGCATCTGGTTTATTAATTCTTATCTTCAAGCCTTTTAGAGCGGGTCACGTTATTCAGGTAGGTGATGTAGTCGGCAGTGTTAAATCAATCCAATTTATGTATACAGTTATTACTACAAAAGATCAAAAGAATGTATACATACCTAACTCTCTTCTTACATCACAAGCTGTAACTAACATTGTTTATACTACAGAACGGGTTATCCCATTTACGTTTGACATTGGTTATAATAATGATCATCATGAAGCAATAAAAATCTTAAAAAATATTTTTGCAGCAGATAAACGTGTCCTTAATCCGAAGAATATGGAAATAGGTATCTCTGAATTTGGAGATAATTCTGTACGAATTGCCGCTTATGCTCGTGTTAAGTCGAAGGATTTCCTCGCTGTTCAATACGGCATTATGTCTGATGTAAAAGATGCTTTTGATAAATATGGCATCGACATTCCATATCCTCAGCGTGTAGTATATATTCAAAATGATCCTCAACATGTAGTATATATTCAAAATGTAGATACATCGACAGGTGAAATTAAAGGGACAAAGAAAAAAGCAACTACTACAAATGTAGAAATAGATAATAGTCTTGAAAGTTAGGATACTGGAAGGTAGAACGAGAGTGATGACACTTTTAACGACGAATATTCATATATTTTATAAGAAATTGGTATTGGCCATAACTTTTATAGGAATCGTATTTATAGGTGCTGGTGTTGCTCAAGCTGCATACATTACACCTCCTTCTACTGTTGGTGAGGCCGTAGTCCTTATTGATGCAGATACAAAAGAAATTTTATTTGCAAAGAATCCAGATAAGTGGATGCATCCAGCTAGTACTACGAAAATGGTTACCTTGTTAACTGCTTTAGAACTAAAGGGAACACAGCTTGATGAATTAGCTACGATAAGTAGCTATGCAACGAGCATGGAAGAATCAAACCTAGGGGTTCGCGTAGGCGATCAGATTACATTGGAAGGTGTTCTTGAAGGTATGATGGTTGCTAGTGGCAATGATGCGGCCGTTGTAGTAGCCGAAAATGTAAGCGGTTCTGTAGATAAATTTGCTAAGGATATGACTCGTATTGCTGCAAAAGCGGGTGCAAAGAATAGTGTGTTCTTGAATCCTCATGGATTAACACAAAAGGGTCACCATTCTACGGCTCGTGATTTAGCGATGATTGCAGCGTACGGCATGAAATACCAAATGTTCCGTGACAAGGTTGCTAATGATTATTACAAGGTGCCGTATCAAAACCGTGCACCAGAAACAATTCGTACTACAAACCATTTTATTCGCAATAAATATCCAGGTGCGAATGGCTTGAAAACAGGTTTTACAAACGCAGCAGGAGAATGTTTGATTGCGTCTGCCACACGGAAGGGACATACTATGATTGTAGTTATGCTTAATGATGATAATCGTTGGGAAGAAGCTGTACAATTCCTTGATTATGGATTTAAACTCCGTGGGGTAATTTAAGGACCTATTGTGTAATGGGGGACATATGAGTTCATTTTTTGCATTTTTAAAACGCATGCGCTTTATCAATCGATGGAGCCTCATGCGAAATACGGAAATAGAAAATATTCAAGAACATAGCCTTGAAGTGGCTATGGTAGCGCATAACTTAGGGGCCATAAAAAATGAATACTTCGGTGGGAATGTAGATATCAATAAGGTAGCTGTCATAGCTATGTATCATGAGGTGAGCGAAATCTTTACAGGAGATATGCCGACACCAATCAAGTATTTTGATCCAAAGTTGCGGGAACTGTATGGTGAGGTTGAAACTTTGGCGCAAGAAAAAATGCTATCAACCTTGCCAGACCGGTTACAATCTGTTTATAAGCCTATACTTGTTGATGCAGAAACTAGTCCAGAATGGCCTCTCGTTAAGGCTGCCGATACAATTTCAGCCTATATGAAATGCGTCAAAGAGCTCAAGGCAGGGAATGATGAGTTTAAAGAGGCACATGACTCTATCTTAGCTAAGTTGAAAACTCTAAATATGCCTGAGGTAGATATGTTTATTGAATTATATATCCCTGCTCTTGGTAAGAGTTTGGATGAGTTGAACTATTACGAAATTAAATAACTACTAAAAGAGACGACTTCTTGAGCTGTACCCCAAAAATTGGACACAATTTTGAAGGTATAGTTCATTTGGGCCGTCTCTTTTTGATTCTAAAGATTTGTAGATTATGTTGCTAATGCTTTATCAAATTTTTGTTAGTTTGTTTAATAATAATTATTATAAGCGTATTTGTTAATTATTATCCCTTATTGAATATTATAGTTTACTTTTCCTATCTATAATCTCTTGATTTCTCATTAGTATTTTTTTACCTCGCCACGAGAAGGCTCGATGGCTATATTTTGCTTTGAATTCTTTGTTCGTTAGTGCTTCCAGTTCGTCTATATTGACATACGGTTCTATCTGTTGGAATTCTGGGATGGGCGTAGTTGGAATATTTTTGTTGTGGGGGCATACCTCTTGGCACACATCACAACCAAATACGAGTGGTGTTTTAGCGAGAATATGTTCCTCTTTATCGGTGAGTTCTCCTTTTTTCTGCGTCAAGAAGCTTTTACAAGTGTTGTATTTAAAATCGTCATGGCCTAAACATTGACCTAAGCACGCTGTAATACAACGATTGCATCCCATGCAGGACTGCTCAAGAGGGGTATTTGGTTTGAGTTCTAGTGTTGTTAAAATCGTACCAATAACGACATAAGAACCCCATTTAGGGCTGATAAAACAGTTGTTCTTTCCGTAAAAGCCGAGACCTGCTAAGTAGGCCATGTACCGATCTGCTAAAGGAGAGGTGTCGCAATGAATGGAGAACTGAGCCGAGTCATCAATTATTTGTAATCTTTCAATAAGACGTTCTAAATATTCATTAATGACCAGGTGATAATCTGTTGACCATGTATAGCGCGATAGATTGGCATGGCCTTTGTGTTGTACATGGTACGGGAATAGACAAACGATGGCACTTTTGGGCATAAACCGAGTCGTTCCTAGTAGTCTTGCCTCTACATCTGCCGTAGTAAAGGGGCATGGGTTGCTTTCAAATAAAATAGTTTTGGCCTGTTCAGGCAGTGGCCATGAGGCAATTCCAAATTCATAAATATGTAATTCTTTGCAAATTTCCTGTAAATTTATATCTTTCATCGTAGATTTAGTGGTAAATAATTGGTAAAATAAAAGTATAAGAAATGCGTGGGATTCTATAGATTTTTATTAGGTTTGTAGTTTGGTGACAACTGTATTTTTATAGTTAGCACCGTAATTCTGTTAGTATTAGTATACCATTGAGAGGACAGATTATGTTAGCATTTATGAAAGTATTACAACCGAAGACGGTGGAAGAGGCTTATGAATTAGCCACAAAGAACAAAACTGCTCCTATGCTAGCAGGCGGCTGTTGGCTGCGTCTAGGACGACGAACTTGGCCATCGGTGATTGATATGGCGAGTCTTGATTTGCGTTATGTTCGTGAAGAAGATAAGGAGTTTGTAATTGGCGCTATGGCGACACAAGGAGATGTGGAACGCTTTGAGCCTTTACAACAATTTTGCGGCGGTGCCGTAGTTAAAGGCGTTAAGGAGATTCTTGGTGTTCAATTTAGAAATACTGCTACCATGGGCGGTTCTGTAGCAAGTAAATTTGGATTCTCAGATATCATTCCTGCTTTATTGGCAGTGCATGCAGACATCGTTACCTTTAAAGGTGGTCGTATGTCCATGCAAGACTATATGACATATAGAGAACGTGATATTCTCGTGGAGATTCGCATCCCTAAAGTAGATGTACCTGTAGCTGTTGAAGCACTTCGCATCTCTCGTGGTGATTTCCCGTTGTTGACAGGTGCTCTTCGCCATGATGAAAAAGGCGTTGAATTGTATATCGGTACAAGACCTGGTGTACCTCAATTAGCTGTTAAAGCAAGTGCTTTGCTTTCAGAAAAAGGATTATCTGCCGCAAAAGAGGCAGGTCAATTGGCATCTGAAGAACTAGTGTATCAATCTAACTCTCATGCGTCCAAAGAATATCGCATGGAAATGGTAAAAGCAATGGTTCAACGCTTAGCTAAGGAGGTGGCACAATAATGGAACTCGTACTTAATATTAATAACAAAAATGTAACTGTTAATGTGCCAACTGATGAGATGTTACTAGACACATTGCGTAATCTTGGCTATTACAGTGTCCGCTGTGGCTGTGATACCACAAACTGTGGCCTTTGTACTGTATGGGTGGATGACGAAATTATTTTGTCCTGTGCTTATCCTACATTTCGTGCGCCAGGCCATAAGATTACTACATTAGAAGGTTTACAAGAGGAAGCTGAATTATTGGCGGCTTGCATCGCAAGTGAAGGCGCAGATCAGTGTGGTTTTTGTACAACCGGCATGATGATGAGTGCTATCAATTTGAAACGCAAAAATCCAAAGGCTAGCGATGATGAGATTCGCGAATACCTCATAGGTAACTTATGTCGCTGTACTGGTTATGAATCACAACTTCGAGGAGTTCGTAAATTCTTAGAAGGAGGCCTATAATGATGAACAAGCATATTGGTAAGTCCTATGACAAAGTTGACTCCAAAGGTATTTTGTCTGGTAAACCGTCTTATACTGGCGATTTTGTTCCCAAAGATGCGCTCGTTATTAAGGCTCTTCGTAGTCCTCATGCTCAGGCGCGCATCAAATCTATTGATACATCTAAAGCCAAATTGATTCCTGGCGTAGAAGCTATTTTTACTTATGAAGATGTGCCTAATACGCGATTCACATTAGCAGGTCAAACATATCCAGAGCCATCCGCTTATGATGCGCTCATCTTGGACCCTGTAGTTCGCTATGTTGGAGACGAAGTTGCTCTCATCGTAGCAAAAGATGAGGCTACAGCGCTTAAAGCAATGCCGCTTATCAAGGTTGAATACGAAGTACAGAAACCTGTACTTGATATGCACACTGCTATCGATCATGAAACTATAGTACATCCTGAGGATGATATTCATAACAATATCCCTGTAGGTCAAGATTACAAACGTAATATTTGCGTATCCTATCACAAACGGGTAGGAGATGTGGAAGCAGAACTTGCTAAATGTGATTACGTGGCAGAAGGTACATACTTTGACCAGGCTACACGCCAAACAACGATGGAACCATTCCAAAGTTTTGGATATATAGATGCGCTAGGTCGTGTAGTTATCGTATCCTCTACGCAAATCGTATTCCATGTACGCCGTCACATCGCTCGTGCACTCGGTATTCCGGCTACAAAAGTCCGTGTAATTAAGCCTCGTATTGGCGGTGGCTTCGGTTCTAAACAAACGGCTTGTACAGAAATTATGACAGCTTTCGTAGCGTGGACATTGAAAAAACCTTGTTATCTTTTATACGATCGTACAGAAGCACAAACTTGCTCCACTACACGTCATGCTCGTGAATGGAAAATTCGTGTAGGTGCTACGAAAGATGGCATTATTAAAGTTATTGATATGGACTCCATCACAGCCGCTGGGGCACATGCAACTCATTGCTTCACTACTACAACGGCTGGTGAACATAAATCTGTACCGTTGTACAACAAAGCGACTGCTGTTCATTATGGTACAGAAGGTGTGTATACTAACCAAACTCCGGGTGGTGCTTTCCGTGGGTACGGTGCAACAGAAGCCTTGTGGCCATTAGAATGTGCTGTTAACCAATTGGCTGACAAAATGGGGATTGATCCAGCTGAACTACGTCAGAAGAACTTAATAGCGGAAGGTGAACAAAGCTTAGTATATGCTCCAGATGAATATCTTGATTCTGGTCTTTTCCAAGATACTGTAAATCGTGTAAAAGAAATGGCTCGTTGGGATGAACGCCCTCATTCTTGGGACATCGATGAGCGCTATCGCGGTGGACTTGGCATGGCTTTAGCACTACAAGGCTCTGGTGTCGCAAATATCGACGTAGCATCTGTTGAAATCCGACTTGGTGACGATGGCAATTATACATTGTATACTGGATCTTCTGATATGGGCATGGGGTCTAATACCGTATTAACTCAAATGGCCTGTGAAGTAATAGGTTGTCCTATGGAATATATGACTGTTATTGAATCAGATACAGATATCGTACCATTCGATCCAGGGTCCTACGCATCTAGTACAACCTATGTAACGGGTACTGCTGCTAAGATGGCTGCAGAAGAGTTACGCACTAAGATTATTGCTAAATTTGCTCAATTCTTTGAAACCGACGTTGAGAACGTTGACTTTGACGGCGTTGTAGCTACCACGAAAGACGGCTCCAAAACAATGGATATCCATCAATTGGCACCAAAATTATTAGTTGGTGCTAATGCGGAGCAATTGTCTGGTTTCGCTACATGGGGCAGTCATACGTCTCCACCTCCATTTATGGCATCTATTGCTGAGGTAAAGGTAGATAAACAAACCGGTAAGGTTATTCCTCTTCATTTCTATTCTTGTGTTGATTGCGGTACTGTTATCAACCCTAAATTGGCTCGCGTTCAAGTTGAGGGTGGTGTGGTACAAGCTATCGGGATGGCTTTATATGAAGATGTACGCTATTCCAACAATGGTCGTTTGGAAACAAATAATCTTATGACTTATAAAATCCCAACCCGTCAGGATATTGGTGAATTACATACAGACTTTGTAGAATCTTACGAGCCTACAGGTGGCTTCGGAGCTAAATCTATTGGTGAGGTTGTCATCAATACGGGGTGCCCTGCTATCCAACATGCCATTAAAAATGCAGTTGGTGCGGATATTCGTACATTACCTATGACACCTGAGAAGGTATTTATGGCTATGGACGAGAAATATAAAGTATAGAGATTTCTAGTTCCTTTTACTTTCTAAGGAGGCCTGGTTCTATGACATCACAAACATCCTATTGGAATCGATTGATTCAGCCGGGAATCGTTGCCCTTGTTGGGGCAGGCGGTAAAACGACTGTGCTTTCAAAACTAGTAGAATATGGACGGCTGAAAGGTCAGCCAATCGTAGTTACGACTACAACTCGACTCTATGAATCTCAGGTGGCTCATTATGAACCGATTTATACTCGTAATATTAATGAAGCTGATGAGTATTGTACTGACCGACTTTTACGTGGCTATTGTGGTGCGTGGTTCGCTGGAATTACAGGAACAAAAGTAGACTCCTTAGATTGTGATCTTATCGATGGTTTAGCCAAGTTACATCCAAATTGGCAAGTTGTTGTAGAAGCCGATGGGGCGAAGGAAAAATGGCTCAAGGCGCCTAAGACGACTGAGCCTGTCATTCCATCTCTTACAAAGACTACGATTGGTCTCGTAAATCTACAAATGCTAGGGGCCCCATTAGATGATGAGCACGTACATAATATCGAGCTCGTTCAAGATATCGTAAAACGCGATATGGGGGCTATTGTAACTCCGCGTATGTTGGCTGATCTTGTTTTGCATAAACAAGGTTTATTCCAATATAGTAAAGGCAAGAAAATATTGTTCTGTACTGGTTATGAAACAGTGCAACATCGCATTATCGATGATTTTATTGATCATATTGTTGATAGCGATATTACGGCTATCATTTTGGCTGATGGATATAAAGCAAGTTGTGAAATCCGTCGCATTATTCAATGTCGGTAGGTACTCATGACTATTATGAAAGCAAATTGTGATACCGCTTTTATTCCCATGAGAGACCCCATAGACCGTCGTCCTTTGCATATTGGCATTGTCCTCCTTGTGGGAGGGCAATCCAAGCGCATGGGATGTAATAAGCAACTCTTACCATGGCGTGGTAAGACTGTTCTAGATGCGGTCTGTGGGGCTCTTCAATGTGGATGGGGTGGACAGGTAGTTTCAACTATGTCCTGTAAACTACCTTTTGTGGCGGTTACTGGTGATGATCATGAGAAACTAGAATCTATTGTCACAAGCTATGGTTTTGAGGCGATTCGAAATGACCATCCTGAACTGGGGCAAGGAGTATCCATAGCGTTGGGATTACATCATTTGGTGAATACGGCGCCCATACCGCTAGACGGTATTCTCTGTTCAGTAGGGGATCAACCACTTCTGACGAGTGCTGTTGTACATGAGGTCATTAGTGCATTTAGTGATAACTTTCATCCGAAAACTATCGTTGTTCCACATTATGGGGCGAATTGTCATTCGGGAAATCCCGTTCTCTTTGGTTCCCATTGGTTTGATTTTTTACAACAGATTCAAGGGGATCAAGGCGGTAAGACCATTATTCGTGGTGAGGGTCAAGCCCATGTCGTGAAATTATGGATTAGTGATGATGTTGGCGACGATATTGACACACCCGATGATTTTGAGCGTTTGAAACATCGTGAAAGTGAGGCATTATGAAACCATTGGTACTTATGCGTGGAGGTGGAGACATCGCTTCCGGTGCTGTATATAGATTGAGACGGGCGGGCTATCCCGTTGTAATTAGTGAAATAGCGATTCCTACCATGATTCGCCGCGAAGTATGTTACGGTAATGCGGTTCATCGTGGAGAAATGATTTTGGAACGTTTTGTTGCTCGTCATGTGTCTATTGGTGAAGTGAAGGATACATTGGCACAGAAAATCATTCCCGTTGTCACTAGCTCATATGAGGAATTATTGGACACTTTAAAACCAGAGATTGTAGTCGATGCTATTTTGAGTAAAAAGAATCTTGGAACAAAACGAGATGATGCAGAGCTCGTTATAGGTGTTGGCCCTGGATTTACTGCTGGAGAAGATGTAGATGTGGTCATTGAAACGATGCGTGGCCATTCATTAGGTCGCTGTATCTATGATGGGCCGGCTCAACCTAATACAGGTATCCCTGGAAATGTAGGTGGCTACACTCATGAGCGCGTTATCCATTCTCCAAAGGCTGGACTATTTACAGCAAAACGGCATATTGGGGATTCTGTACAAGCCAATGAGGTGATTGGTTATGTTGATGAAGAACCAGTCCGAGCTAAAATTACAGGCATTCTACGAGGAATTTTAAAAAGTGGGCTCATCGTATCAGATCATTTTAAGTTGGCTGATGTGGATGCTCGTTGTGAAGAGTCTCATTGTTATAGTATTTCAGATAAATCCCTTGCTGTCGGTGGAGGTGTATTAGAGGCTGTTACCGCTTGGGATTATGAAAGGAATCTAGATGGAAACAATTTATGATGTGATGAAAAATCGTCTACAGGTTACTGAAACTACCGTGATGGTTACAGTTCTATCCGGTCCTCGTCAAGGGGATAAGACTATTTATGCTGAAGATGGAAGTGTTCTATACGGAACTCCTATTGAAGGATTTACTGTAGATAAAGCAAAGCTAAATTCTCTCTGCATGGTAGGCGAAATGGAGTGTTTCGTACAACCTGTAGAAAATGATCCGTCAGTTCTCGTATTAGGCGCAGGTCATGTTAGCCGAGCTATTACTGATTTGCTGTTGTTTATTGGCTGTCGTGTTACAGTTGTAGATGACCGTCCAGAATATGTAGTTCCTGAATTCTTTGATGAACGTGTTACACGTAAGTGCTTACCTTTAGAAAACTTCAAGAATGATTTACCTCTTGATGAATATAATGGCTTTATCATTGTGACGCGTGCTCATGAGTACGATAATATATGTTTAGAACAATTGCGTGGTTACTTGCCTACGTATATGGGTGTTATGGGTAGCCAAAAACGCATTCATCATGCTTTTGAAGTGTTGCGTGAGCAAGGTTGGACCCAAGATGAGTTAGATATGATTTATGCTCCAATTGGTCTAGACCTTGGTGCACAAACACCTGAGGAGATTGCATTATCTATCGTTAGTGAATATTTGGCAGTGGTACGTGGTAAAAAAGGCGGCTCATTGCGGAAAGGTAGAGTGATCCATGAATCGTGAGTTTATTGAATATCTTAGTGAACGTAAAAACGAAACCTTAGCAGTAGCGACTATTTTATATACTCGTGGATCCACACCTCGTAAAGCTGGTACATCTATGGTTGTATTTCCTGATGGATCTATTTTTGGCACTATTGGCGGCGGTCGTGCAGAAAATGAAATCCGCCTAAGTGCTGTGGACTCCTTGAATAAAAAAGAAGCTCACCGTCGTATTGATGTTCTCCTTGATGATGACGTAGCTGTTAAAGAAGGCATGGTCTGTGGTGGCCAAATGGATGTATGGATTGAAACACAAAACATCTAATAAAATCTCATTCAGCGTTTGTTTATAAATTTACAGTACTCTCAAAATGAGTTAAAATATAAGGTACAGTCAAAGAATTGATTGTACCTTATTATTTTGTATAAGGAGCTATTTTTATGCATATTGACGCACTTATACATACCTTTAGGCTTCTTGATATTGTTGATATCATAATCGTTGCCATTGGTATTTACTATTTATATAAATTGCTTAAAGATACGAGGGCCGTTTCTCTTTTAAAAGGTCTCGTCATGTTGGCAATTTTAAATTTATTGAGTCATTTATTAAATCTATACGTTATCAACTGGATTTTGCAACAAAGTATGACCGTTCTTCTCTTTGCGTTACCGGTTGTATTCCAACCAGAATTGCGTCGTGCTCTAGAACAATTGGGGCGTGGACGAATTTTCAGCAAGGCACAAAATGTAAACGAAGAAGAAATGGATATGGCCATTAATGAAGTAATGGCTGCGGCTCGCGTTATGTCTCGTGAACATACGGGGGCACTTATCGTTTTTGAACGTGAAGTAGGTCTCAATGACTTTGTAGATACTGGTATTCTTATCGATGCTGTATTGAGCCGCGAGTTGATTAAAAATATCTTTGTTCCTAGTACACCGCTTCATGATGGGGCCTTGATTATTCGTGATGGGCGAATTCGTGCAGCAGGCTGTTTGCTGCCGTTGACTGAGGACCGCACATTGAGTACTGAACTAGGTACACGTCACCGTGCAGCTATTGGCTTGTCTGAGCAAACTGACGCTGTTGTAATAGTTGTCAGTGAGGAAACAGGGACCATTTCTTATACATATGGCGGTCATATTTATCGCCATTTACCAGAGGATCAAATTAAAGAGGCATTGCGCACCTTTATGGAACGCCCTCGTCAAACCATTACTAGTATGTGGAAATGGAGGGCAAATAAATGATGATTCATTTGAAACGCAATTGGCCTGCTAAATTATTATCCTTGTTAGCAGCTATCGTCATGTGGTTCTTTATTATGCGCGATCAGAACCCTGTGATGGAAGTAACCTACACAATACCTGTACAGGTTCAAAATCTCAATTCTGGCTATATCATAGAAGATGCACCAGATGTGGTCCGTGTTGTTCTGGCTGGTCCACGAGATACCATTATGTCTATGAAATCAGATAATTTACGAGCTTATATTGATGCATCCGGTGTAAAACCAGGTCAAAATAATGTAACTATTAATTTTACTCCTCCGGCAGGAATGAATCTTGTGGAGGTTAAACCAGATACCATCACCATCAATGTTGATGAATATGCAGAGAAAACGATTCCTGTTGAAATAGTTCCAATCGGTAAGTTCTCTGATGATATTGCTTTGAAATCGGTAACGATTGTGCCGAAAGAGGTAACTGTTTCTGGTCGTAAGCAACAAGTTAATGCAGTGAGCAAGGTTGTCATGAAAGTCAATGTGGCTGGTCAAACGAAGAACTTTAGCGCTGTTAGTACCTTAGAAGCTTGGGATACGGCAGGTAATGTACTAGATGTACATATTAATCCAAACCAAGGTCAAGCACAATATGAACTTAACTTATTACGTAAAGAAAAGGCGGTTCCTATTACTGTTCCGACTGTTGGTACAGTAGCAGAGGGTTATGAAGTTAAATCTACGTCTGCTACACCAACGCAACTAACGGTTACTGGTCGTGAAGAAATGATTGATTCCGTTACAGAAATACAAACAGAACCTATTGATGTGTCGGGTGCTACTGAAACTGTACAGGGTAACTATAATTTAGTATTACCGAATGGTGTTAATAGCAATACCACAACGGTACGGGTGAAAGTAGAAATACAAAAGAAAGTACTTAATGGATGATAAGTTTTTTGTGAGGCTTTAAAATCTTGCGACGAAGACCCTAATAGAGTGAATATTTCTCTATTAGGGCCTTTTTATGATTTATATATTAGCTTTTATAGTAGTGTTGTATAATAAAGATGTATGACTATTTTCTTACAGATTAAGTGGTAAAGAATTTTGGTCAAAGATTAAAGAAGTAGGCTCACCTAAAAGGGAGGGTTTAATAGGAAAGATATGATTAGAATAATAAATCTCCGCGTGGCTGTTACGGTTAAGTCGGATATCAAAAGTATTGTAGAAAAGAAATATCCCCCGTTACGTGGTGCTATCGAAACGATTCATGTTGTTCGACGTGCCGTAGATGCCCGTAAGAAGCCAAACATTGTTTTTGTATATACCCTATTCATTGAGGTTCATAATGAAGATCAAGTCATGAAAAAGCTTGGTAAACAAAAGGATGTATCTGTATTTGCTGCAGAAGATCCAGAACCTATCGTTTTGGGGTCTGTACCATTAGCACATCGTCCTGTTGTTATGGGCTTTGGCCCTGCGGGGATGCTGGCAGCCTTTTACTTAGCTCGTGAAGGCTATCGCCCAATCGTGCTTGAACGCGGTCAAGATGTAGATACACGTAGTCATGACGTAGAGGCATTTTGGAAAAAAGGCATATTTAAGCCTGAGTCCAACGTACAATTTGGGGAAGGCGGTGCAGGAACTTTTTCCGATGGTAAGTTGACAACTCGCATTACCCATCCGCGTTTGCATGAGATATCTAAATACTTTGTAGAGTTTGGCGCGCCTGAAGAAATTTTATATAAACATAAACCTCATGTAGGTACTGATAAATTGCGTACCATGGTAAAAGCTATGCGTGAGCGCATCATCGAATGGGGCGGTGAAGTCCGCTTTGGTTCTAAGGTAACGGATTTATTGATTGAAAATGACCGTATCGTAGGCGTTGAAGTTAATGGTAGTGAGCGTATTGATACGACTGTTGTTTTGTCTGGTGTAGGCCATAGTGCACGTGACACGTATGAAATGCTTTATAAACGCAATGTGGAAATGACGGCAAAACCATTTGCTATCGGTGTTCGTATTGAGCATGATCAGGCTGTAATTGATGAGTCCCAATATGGTGTAGAACCATCTAGTTTGGGCCTCGGTGCAGCAGAATATTCTCTCGTATACCACGATAAAGAATCAGGCCGTACTGCATATAGCTTCTGTATGTGCCCAGGAGGTCAAGTAGTAGCATCTGCCTCTGAAAATGGTGGTGTTGTCGTAAACGGTATGAGTTTATACGCTCGGGACAGCGGTGTTGCTAATAGTGCTATCGTAGTCAACGTAGGTCCAGATGACTTTGGTACTCATCCATTAGATGGCGTCGCATTTCAACGAGAATGGGAACGCAAAGCCTATGAGTTGGGCGGTTCTAACTTCTATGCGCCTGCACAAACTGTAGGGCAGTTTTTAGGACTTTCACAAGCTCCTAGCGTACAAAATAGTATATATAGCTACGAGCCAGGTGTCGTAAATTGTGATTTACATGATTGCTTGCCATCATTCGTCACATCCGTATTAGAGCGGGCCTTGCCATACTGGGGCCGTCGCATCCGAGGGTTTGATGATCCTGCGGTGTGTATGACAGGCGTTGAAACGCGTACCTCTGCACCGCTCCGTATGGGACGTAATGAAGAACGCATTTCTCCTACTGTAGGAGGTTTCTATCCTATGGGTGAGGGGGCTGGCTATGCAGGGGGAATTATGAGTGCTGCCCTTGATGGTGCGGAAACGGCCATTTTATGTATGGCAAAATACGCAAAACCTAATTAGTGGGGAATTATACTGATGGATTGAATTACAGTATAGATTCATACTATTTATGTAATATAGATGTGACTTTATAGTAGGTATGCTTTCTATATTATGATATAATACACAACAGTAATTATTGAAAAGATACACACGGTAGATATATAGACTTGTGAAACTTTCACAAATCCTTAGAGGAGGATAATTATGGCTCGTTTATTTGGTACAGATGGTGTACGTGGTGTTGTTAATGAGTTTTTAACGCCGGAATTAGCCTATCATTTAGGTCGTGCGGCAGGAACGCATTTTGGTAAGAAAAAGGATCATCCTACGTTCTTGATTGGTCGCGATACGCGAATTTCTGGTTCTATGCTTGAAAGTGCATTAGCGGCGGGCATTTGCTCTGTTGGCGGTAATGTAGTGATTGCAGGTGTTATCCCAACACCAGCAGTAGCGTATCTTGTACGGCAACAAGGTTTTGATGCGGGTGCTGTTATTTCTGCATCCCACAACCCATATCCAGATAATGGCATTAAATTCTTTGATGGTAATGGCTATAAATTACCTGATGAAGTGGAAGATGAATTGGAAAAATATGTTCGTCAAAGCGCAGATAATGAATTGGCGCGTCCTACGGGTGATGGTATTGGTAAAATTGAGTTCAATAGTAACTTGGCTCATTTATATGCTCATTTTGTACGTCACACAATCGATACGTCCCTTGAAGGGTTGACTATCGTTTATGATGGTGCTAATGGCGCAGCTTCCAGTGTAGGTCCGGAAATTTTGTCTGGACTAGGGGCTAAAGTCATCAATATTAACGTGAATCCAGATGGTTTGAATATCAATCATCATTGTGGTTCCACACATATTGAAGGCTTACAAGTAGCCGTACAACAACATAATGCAGACCTTGGTATTGCTAATGATGGCGATGCTGACCGCTGTTTATTGGTTGATGAAAAAGGTCAAGTCCTCGATGGTGATCAAATCATGTTGCTATGCGCCCTTAAGTTGAAAGAAGAAGGTAAACTTAAAGGTGATACCATAGTTGGTACCGTTATGAGTAATATTGGATTCCATAAAGCAGCAGAAGAACTTGGTATGAAAACAGTTTCCACTGCTGTTGGTGATCGATATGTATTGGAATACATGCGTGAACATAATCTTTCCGTTGGTGGTGAACAATCTGGTCACGTAATCTTTTTAGATCACAACACCACTGGTGACGGTATGTTAACAGCTGTTCAAGTGGCAGCTCTTATGAAGGAGAAAAAGCAACCTCTTTCTGAGTTGGCCGGCATTATGACAAAATACCCACAAGTTCTTGTAAATGTTCGTGTAGCTACAAAAACTGGCTGGGAAGACAATGACCTCATCAAAGCTGCTATCGTAACAGCTGAAGGAGAACTTGGTGACGAAGGTCGCGTCTTAGTACGTGCATCCGGGACAGAACCACTCATTCGTGTCATGGCTGAAGGTCCTAACCAAGAAGAACTACAATCCCTATGCCAAGAAATTGCTGATATTATCGGTAGAGAACAAGGGCTTGCGGATTAACTCTTAATGAGTAGTTTGATACTACTTCGTTTGGTTCCATTCTACAATTTATATCAAAGGTATACCCTCCTATATATGTCCCTTTGCTCCGTCCTACGTAAAGTCGCTGCAGGAACATATATAGGAGGGTATTTATTTTATATTTATTTAGGATGGTTATCGAATGGAACTGTCCTTGTTGCGTGAATATTTCATCATAGGGATCTTATAAAAGTTAATAATTCTATTTGGCATAGCATAGATTAATGATAAGAGTAGTATGTTTACAATTAAAATTTAGCGGGGGAGTGCTTTAAGTATTAATTATAAATTCAATAAAATCAGCAGCATATAGGAATACTCTAGATACGAAGTAATAGCAAGATATTAATTCTTATGAAGGATTTGATAAATAAGGTTTTAAGACAAGGAACTTAGAGAGTGTTTGTTTTATAAGTTGATATTATATAGCATTAGATTAAATTGCAAATAAAATATAATATAGTTGTGGAAAATTCCTTATAAAAGAATCCTTTTCATCATTTTTATGAAAGATTTATGAAAAGTTAAAATATGGATAATAAAATATTGTTAGAATGAAATAAATACAAGACAATCTTGTAAATTTGACTTTGGAGGTGAAATATTGGCAGATTTAGTGTTTGAAGAAATTGAGGAATCTGAACTTTTTGCAGATTATACAGCAGACTGTTCTGGTAGTCGTTCCGATTGCTGCACAAGAGTTTGTACTAGAAATCAATCTCTTGCAACTGAAGAGGACTGGGGAAAATTTCTTGAAATTGAGAGTGGTGTAATCCAGTATTAGAAGTAAAAAGCTGATGTTACGATATAGGTAATATCAGCTTTTTAGGTAATGCTATGAAATTAAATATGATAGGTCTATGTTTAAAAAAAATGGGAGAGATATCGCTTGATGTTGATACTCCTTATTTGTATGGTGTTGAAGGCTCACATGCAGTTTTTTTACAATTAATAGGCGATTTAAATATAGAGGTCTTGGCGGCGGTATTTCTTGATAATACTAATAAAATAATGAATTATTCAGTTTTATCAATCGGATCTGTAAATAGTGTTAATATACATTTGAATCAATTAGTAAAGTTAGCATTAATAACTAATTCTAGTAAAGTGATAATAGCTCATAATCATCCTAGTGGTGTACTAGATATAACAGATGCAGATATAAATACAACGAGATATATTGCAAAATTATTGAAAGTATTTGACATAGAGTTAGTAGATTCTTTAGTTGTAACAATTGAGGATGTGATTTCAATTCGAGGGAGTATAAAGAATGGATAATAATATAGTATTAAAAATAAAGGACTCTGTAGATTTATTTTTAACCGATGACCTTCTCTTAACCGTTTATTATATGAATACCAGGGTCCGAAAAACTTTTAAAGTAAATAGACTTACAATAAGTTTGTTAGAGGCTATAGATGGAAAATCTAATCTTTATGAATTATCAGCAATTATTAATTTACAACCTTCAGATATAAAAATATTAATAAAAGCTCTTTTACATCATAGAATTATTACTCCTGTATATAATAAAAATAATAAGGCGGTTAGTGCTAGATATTCTAGACAACTAAATTATTTTTCAGAGTTTTTTGAAACTGAAGAAGAGGGATATTTAGCTCAAGAGAAATTATCTAAGTATAAAATTTTAGTTTTAGGTTGTGGCGGAGTAGGAAGTACTATTGCTATACAGCTGGCTATGGCAGGAATCAAAAACTTTATATTATTCGATGATAATATAGTTAGGAACTCTGATATAAGTAGACATTTATTTTTTCGAGAAAAAAACATTGGGCTACATAAAACGGAGGCATTAGGACTATTTTTAAAAAATATTGATAAAGATATCAAGGTAGAGTGTTTAAACCAATATTTAGAACCTAATACTAAAATAGATCATCTAATAATGGATTCTGATTTTATAATTAATACATTAGATGAACCATATATTGGCTATACAGCAGCAAAAATATCGAGAGTTTGTGTAAAACATAAAAAGGCACATTATATTGCAGGAGGATTTGATGCACATTTGGCTAGTACCGGCGAACTGATTATTCCAGGAGTAACACCATGTGTTGAATGTTATGCGATGTATTTTAAAGAAAAGCTTAAGGGGTGGAAACCTAAAAAACATCCTGTTGTTGCTCGTAGTGCCGAGTTAGGCGGTTTAAGTAGCTTATCATTATTTTCGGCCTCTTTTGCAAGTATTGAAATAATTAAATATTTATTATCCTTAGTTCCTATGGAAGACTCATATAAAGTCCGAGGGGAGTTTTTGTTTGATACGATGGAATTGACCTATTTAAATGTACAAAAAAATAAGTTGTGCCCAGTTTGTGGAGAAAAAGATGATGTATAAGCCAAAGTTGTCTTCGAGTGTTTCTGTTGTCAAAATTAGTGATTCTATTTTAGAGTTCTTTCAGACTAGCCGAAGGCACCAGATAAGAATAAAAGTTAAAAATGATGATATTCTTAATATCGTATTGCAATTAGATGGAAATAGAGACATTAATCAACTTATTCAGGATAATAATGTTGATGAGAACCAATTGCTTAGATTACTCAAATTTTTAGAAACCAAGGGACTTTTAGATGTTGTTAACGATACTGATAAGTTTGAAGGTTATGATAAATACCGACGGGTAATTAGGTTTTTATCTGAGTACTCTAAATCAGAGGAAAACTTGTTACAGATGTGGTCTAACATCAGAAGATCTCATGTAGTCATAATTGGTCTTGGGGCGGTTGGATCATGGGTTGCCACAAATTTAGTCCAGAGCGGAGTTAAACAAATTTCTATAGTTGATCCTGATTGTATTGAAGCTTCAAACTTGCATAGACAAATGGGGTATTTTTATAATTCTATTGGCGAATATAAGGTTGATGCTTTTGAATCATTTATAAAGAGTATGGATCCTCAAACTGAAATCCATAAATATTATGAATTTATGGATAAAGATAGTTCGTTTTGGAATTCGATAGAGGATGCTGATTTGATCATTAATTGTGCAGATAAACCGACAGTTGATGAGACATCTCTAATTGTAGGACAGTTCTGTATGCAGCATAATATTCCACATATAATTGGTGGAGGATATAATTTACATTTATCATTGTTAGGGCAAACAATTATTCCATTTAAAAGTGCATGTGTAAATTGTTTTAGAAAGTCACTTGAAGAAGAAAATAATATAGATAGTACTAATATAAAAAAATTACAAGTGAAAAATCGTAAGGTAGGAAGTTTTGGTCCGGCCTGTGCAATTATTGCTAGCTTCATAGGGATGGAAGCTATTAAAGTTCTTTCTAAATTCATTTTGCCTTCAAATCTAAATCGACGAGGAGAGTTTAATATCTATACAATGGATATTAAGTATAAAGATTATAATCAACGTAGTGATTGTGAATGGTGTGGAGATAATGGATATTATAAAGATAGAAAATGCTTATGAAAATAATTTAAAACATATATATTTAGATATTCCTATTAATAAGTGGACTTGTTTTATAGGGCCTTCTGGTAGTGGAAAGTCATCATTAGTTTATGATACCTTATTTGCAGAATGTCAAAGAGAATTTCTTGATAGCTTAGTATCCAATCAATATGGGCAAAGATTATTAGAGAAGGCCAAAGTAGATAATATAATTAATTTAAAACCGGCATTGGATTTGTCTCAAAATTATTATAATACCAATCCGAGATCAACAGTAGGAACGTTTACAGATATAAGTTATTATTTGAGAACTTTATATTCTTTATATGTATACTTAGAATATAAAGTTATGGTAGATCCCTCTTATTTTTCACCTAATAATGCAAAAAGTGTTTGCTCAAAGTGTAAGGGAACTGGGACAGAGTACTGCGTAGACTTAAATAAATTGATACCGGACAGAAGTGTCAAGCTCATTCGGGGGGGGATTACTTTTTTTTCAGGCGGTAAAGATAGTCTTGCAATTAAGAAACTTGAGGCATTGTGCGAATACTACAAGATTGATATAACAAAAACTATCGATGAACTATCTGCAAGTGAGTTGGATAAATTGTTATATGGAAATATTAAATATCCAATAGAGATAATTTATAAAACACCAAAAGGAAGAAGAAAAAAAGAAAGTATTCTTCTTAAGGGCGCAATGGAAGAGCTTTCTGTGTTGTTAAAAGATATTAGAACACCGTCTACATTTATTTCAATTGAAAAATATTTAGGTGAAACTGAGTGTAGTAGTTGCTCGGGATCTGGGCTGAATGAGGATATTCTAAAGTATACAATTAATGGACTCAATATATATGATTATGAATCTTTACCAGTATATATTCTGAAAAAATATCTTATTAAATTGGAAACTCAAATATCTAAGAATACATTAATAGCACAAATTAAAAATCTTACCAAAACCATCACTGATAAAATTGATGGCCTGATAGATCTGAAAATAGGGTATTTATCATTATCGAGAAAAATTCCTACTTTATCAGGAGGTGAATGTCAGCGTGTTAGATTATCGAAGCAATTAGGCTCTTCTTTAACTGGCCTTTTATATATTCTAGATGAACCTTGTAAGGGGTTACATTATAAAGATATTAATTCAATAATTAAAGCTACTAGGTCCCTTGTTGAGAAAGGGAATACTGTAGTAAGTATTGAGCACAATTCACCATATATTTTATCTGCTGATAAAGTAATAGAAATGGGGCCTTGTGGCGGCCCTCAAGGCGGCTTCGTTATTGATGAAGGTAGGATGGTAGGCTTATGTGATAAGAAAAATTACTCCCTACCAGCTTCGCAGTTAGATGAATGTGAGTATATTGATATCAAAAAAATTAATAAGTTTAATTTGGTTGATATTGATATTCAATTGCCGGTAGGTTGTATTACAGCTATTACCGGTCAGTCCGGTGTCGGTAAAAGTACGTTAGCGAATGTTATTTATGATTATGTAAGTAAAAAATTATATAAAAAATCTTTTAAACATGCTTATATTGTAAATCAGAAACCAATTGGTAAGAATTCGAGATCAACGTTAATTTCTTATCTTGGGATATATGAGCATATTAGAAATATTTTAGCAGATACAGATTTGGCAAAAAAGAACAAAGTAAAGCCAGTTGATTTTAGTATGAATTCAGGTCATGGTCGATGTGAAACTTGTAATGGGGTTGGACGAATAAAATTAGATTTACCATATATGGAAAATGTTTTTTGTAAATGTCCGACTTGTGATGGCAAACGCTTTAACGAAAATGTATTAAAAGTTAGATATAATGGAAAAAATATTTCTGATATTTTAGATGAATCTATTTCCGAGATTAAAGATATATTTAAAGAGCATTTATCTGTTTTTAAAATGTTAGAGTTTTTAGTTGAAATTGGATTAGGATATTTGAAGCTTGGGCAGCTGACAATGACACTATCAGGCGGAGAGGCTCAGAGGATAAAAATTGCTAAGTTTTTAGCTAATAGACAAAATAATTCATTATTTATATTAGATGAACCAACAGCCGGATTATATTCGTCTGATAAAGTATTAGTTATGAATATGATTAAACAATTATGTTCCAAGGGAAATACGTGTATTATTATAGAACATGATTTTAATGTTATTTGTAATTTATCAAATTATATGATTGATATGATAACTGATAATCAAAATTATGTGAAGGTAATATATGGACCAATTGATAAAGTAGTTAGTAATCCTTTATCATCATGGTATGATTTGTTTTTATCTGATATAACTTAAAACTATTAATATTCTGTAGCTATAGGTAAAAGAAGCTTGGTTCAGTTTAGGAACCAGCTCTAAATATTTATCTTATTATGATAGTGAAATAAATGAGTCTTTAGCGGTTATTTATATATTTGGAGTAAATTGATTTTTAGTAATGCATTGCTAGAGATGTTATTATTGGCTATAAAAAGAAATTTGTTAAAGGGGAAAATAATGGGCTTGTTTGATTCAATTAAAGAAAGTATTAAGGAATCTTATAATGATTTTCAAGAAGGTAGACGATATTATAAAGACAAATATGAATGGCGTGATGATGAATGGATAATTCGACGTTATGAAGAGTTGAATGATAGGGCAAGACGTAATATTATGAATATTAAAGATGGTGAATTATCAGCACTACACGATATTATGCGTGAAAGAGATTTATTAGATGATTAGCATAAGGTAATGCCCTAAATGTTAAAGAGGATTGTGAGCTCTGTTACTTGCAATCCTCTTTATTTTTTAGATGTTGTAAATTATTTGATGTATGTGAATTATTTATCAGCCACAACGAGTTTATATCCATTTAAGTGAATGTTACTACCTGTTGAGTCTTCGTTGTTCAAGGATTTTACATAGCTGTCGCCTGTTAATATCCAATTGGAGTCTTTGCTGAGTTTCACAGTTACTTCTTTAGCAGCATTGTCTGTGTTTACAGCGCCTACAAGACTAGATCCATTTGTCATGTCTAGTGCGATGGTACTGATTGAATCAGCCACAATATTACCGCTTAGTTCTTGATTAGATGTGCGGAGTGTAAGATGACCGCCGTTCTCACCAGTTTTTCCCCAACGGGAGTCGGCAGCTGCTTTCACTAGGGTAGAAGTGTTCGGCATAGAGATTACATTGTTAGAAAGGTCTACTTCAGCAGTAGTGTTGTTTACATAGAGGAACGCACCCGTAGCGTGAGTTGTAAGTGTGTTATTTTCTGCTTTCAGACGAGCAATACCGTTTTCAGCATCACCAGAGAAGCTTTGATATAGCATGAAACCATTATCTTTGTAGCCTGTTACATTGGAGTTTGTAAGGGTAATAGAATTTTTACCTTCTACGACGCCAATTTCACTGTTATTCGCTATGCCGTTGACATTGTTCACTATAATATTACCCGTGGAGTAGATAACAGGACTGCCTTCGCCAGATGTCGTAAGTTTGGCTGCTTCTGTGGTGATAGTGCCTTCTCCGCGATCTGTAGCAAGTGTAGCAGAGTGAGCCCCTTCAGTGGTGATAGTTAGGTTTTTGCCATTTACCGTACCTTTGTAAGTAGCATCTAAACCACGAGAGGAATCGCTTTTGGTGTGAATATTAGTATTTTCTACGTTGATAACAGAGCCTTCACCAGTGGCAAAGACTGCGTTAGAGCCTTTAGAGTTAGATGTAATATTACTGCCTTTAATATTGATTTGGCTCCCCTCGATACCGAGGACTACTGCATTTTGACCACGGAAATTGCTGTTGTCATCGCTTGTAGTGTCGCCTGTTTTATCGAAAACGCTATTTTCAATATCAATTACCGCTTTATTTTTACCGATGAAAGCATTCTGATCGGCCGTTGTGTTTGTCATCGATTCGTGAGCAATGGATTTGTTTTCTGTAGCGATAGTTGTGCCTTTAAAAGTACTAGGATCTACTTCAACTTGTGGTGCCATTCCATTAGGGGCTCCATTCTGCATAGCTGTTGGAGGCATACCGTTAGGAGTGCCAGAAGGAGGATTCCCATTTGGAGGTATTTGGTTAGACGTGCCTGTAGGGACATGACCGGCAGGTGGTTTGCCGTGAGGTGCACCGGTTGGAGGTGTGCTTCCTTGTGCAGATGGTACTGTTTTAGTTTGTTCTGTTGTGGTTACAACTGCTACGTTGGTATTAGTTTGAGTCTCTGCAGCTAATGTTGGGATAACTGCTAATGTCGATAAAGCGGCACCAAGGACTGCAGGTAACACCCAACGACGTAATTTTCTATATGATAAGCTATTCTTTTTAGTTTTATGTTGTTTCTTTATAGTTGTTTTATTCATGATTAATATCTCCCAAATTATATACATACATTTTGAAAATACAACAAAATCTAATTGCGTAAAATTTAGAATGATAGAAGTATAATTTCTTACAATGAAAAGGATGTGAAGCATAGAAACAATCTTTTTTATTCCTTTTGACTTATCTGTGGTGGTTTACTTTTTATCGATTTTTCTAGTATAATATACCTCAGTACATATTTTATTTTGTACTGATTCTGCCGTATATCATAGAAAGGAATTCCAAATTCGTAAAGGCGAATAGCGCAAGTACCCGCGAAGGCAGTCGTTAGGGTAGACGAGGTGAAGAGTGATCGAGTCATCAGCGGATGCTCTTCCGGCATATTCATGTCGTAACAGGTATTAAAAAGCCCATCGGTAACGATGGGGACAAAGTATATCTGAATGAATTGTATTGAACTAATATTTAATACATTAAATAGAATATTAATCTAGAATATTAATTAGTTAGCCTTAGTTTTTGCTGGGGCTAGAAATACCCCCAGTTATAGGAGGATATACGTATGTGCGGTATCGTAGGATACATTGGCTTTAATCAAGCATCTGATTTCTTGTTGGACGGTATGGCAAAGTTAGAATACCGTGGTTATGACTCTGCAGGTATTGCTGTTATCGGCCCTGAAAATGTTATTAAAATTCAAAAGAAGGTTGGCCGTCTTGCTAATCTTGAGGCAGTTGTGAAAGCAGATCCTAATGAAGGAACTGTAGGCATTGGTCATACACGTTGGGCTACACACGGTCGTCCATCCGACATGAACGCCCACCCTCATGCATCTGAAGATGGTAAATTTGCTGTTGTACACAACGGCATTATTGAAAACTACATGCCTTTAAAAGAAGAGCTTATTGCAAAAGGGTACCATTTCAAATCTGAAACTGATACAGAAGTTGTAGCTCATTTGTTAGAGGATATGTACGATGGCGATTTCGTGGGCACAGTACGCCGCATGCTAGCTCGTGTTGATGGTGCGTATGCTCTTGAAATCATCTGCTCCGATGAGCCAGATAAAATCATTTGTACTAAAAAAGAAAACCCATTGGTTATCGGCCTTGGCAAAGGTGAAAACTTTGTAGCATCCGATATTCCAGCTATCATTAACTACACACGTGATACATACATCTTGAGCGATGGTGAATTAGCTATCGTAACTCGCGATAATGTATCCGTATTCGACCGTGAAGGTAACCCTGTTGATAAAGAGGTATTCCATGTAAATTGGAACGCTGAAGCAGCAGAAAAAGGTGGTTATGAGCATTTCATGTTGAAAGAGATTCATGATCAACCTAAAGCTGTTCGCGATACATTCGGTACACATATCTCTGAAGATGGTAAAACAGCAATCTTTGATGAGCTAAATTGGACTGCTGAAGATGTAGCAGCTTTCAATAAAATTCTCATCGTTGCATGCGGCACTGCATACCATGCAGGTCTTGTAACAAAACAATATATTGAAAACTTGGCGCGTATTCCAGTTGATGTGGAAATAGCATCTGAATACCGTTACAGCAACCCATTGACTGATGATAAAACATTATGTATCGTTATTAGTCAATCTGGTGAAACATCCGATACATTGGCGGCTTTGAAAGAGGCTAAACGCCTTGGTGCCAAATCATTGGCCATTACCAATGTTGTTGGTTCCAGCATTTCTCGTGAAGCAGATAACAAAGTTTACACATGGGCTGGCCCTGAAATTTCTGTAGCGTCCACAAAAGCGTACACTACTCAATTAGTAGCGGGCTTGTTATTCGCCGTATACCTAGGTCAATTAAATGGTAAATTAAATCCAGCCTTAGCCGAAGAAATTCTTAGCGGCGTTAAAAACTTACCATCCTTGATTCATGAAATCTTTGAAGTAGACGAAGATATGAAAGCCTTTGCTAAACATTATGGCTTCAAATCTGATGCATTCTTCTTGGGCCGTGCTATCGACTATGCAGTAGCGATGGAAGGTGCTTTGAAGTTGAAAGAAATTTCTTACATCCATGCTGAAGCATATGCTGGTGGCGAATTGAAACATGGTACATTAGCTCTTATCGAAGAGGGCGTACCTGTTATCGCATTGGCTACACAAGAGGATGTTTACGATAAGATGATCAGCAATATCCGCGAAGTAAAAGCTCGTGAAGCTATTGTAATCGGTATTGGCATGAAAGGTGACGAAGAATTATCTAAACACGTAGACCACACAATTTATGTGCCTCGTGCGAATAAATTTATCGCTCCAATCTTAGCAGTTGTACCATTGCAACTATTGGCGTATTATGCAGCAATTACACGCGGTGCAGACGTAGATAAACCACGTAATTTGGCTAAATCTGTAACCGTAGAATAATATATAACCAACAGTGCTTTGGCACTGTTGGTTTATTTCAATATAGGGAGACTATTATGGCAGTTATATTTTCCGGCATCCAACCAAGTGGGGAGTTAACACTTGGTAACTATTTGGGGGCTTTACGTAATTTCTTAGACTATCAAGATACTGATGAATGTTACTATTGTATCGTTAACCAACATGCGATTACGGTACCGCAAGATCCAAAAGAATTATTTCAAAACACTCGTAATTTGGCTGCATTGTACCTTGCGGTTGGCCTTGACCCTAAAAAGGTAACATTGTTTGTTCAATCCGAAGTACCTGAGCATGTTAAGCTCGGTTGGGTTATGCAATCTATTAGCTATGTTGGCGAATTAGAGCGTATGACTCAGTACAAGGATAAGTCTCAAAAGCAAGGGGATTCTATTCCAACTGCATTGCTTACGTATCCACCGTTGATGGCGGCAGATATTTTGCTATATGGTACGAATTATGTTCCTGTAGGGGAAGACCAAAAGCAACATCTCGAGTTGACTCGTAATTTAGCAGAGCGTTTTAACCGTAGATTCGGTGAAACTTTTGTAGTACCTGATATCAAGGTCGGCGAAGGTGGCGCTCGCGTTATGAGCTTGCAAGAACCAACTAAGAAAATGAGTAAATCTGATGATAACCAAAATGCTACAATCCGTCTTTTGGATGCACCAGATTTAATCGTGAAAAAGTTGAAACGAGCTCAAACTGATTCTGATAATGCGGTTCGCTATGATAAAGAAAATAAACCTGGCATCTCTAACTTGATGGGAATCTACCGTGCTATTACAAAAGACAGCTACGAAGCTATCGAAGAAATGTATGCTGGTAAGGGTTACGGTGTATTTAAATCCGATATTGCCGATCTATTAGTAGCAACCCTTGAACCAATTCAACAACGTTACAATGAATTGATTACAAGCCCTGAACTGGATGTAATCCTCGATGAAGGGGCTGCTAAGGCGCATGCTAAAGCAAGTGCAATGTACTGTAAGGTAGAACAAGCTATGGGCTTGTGCCGTAAATAAAATCATATAGTAGACTTTCAATTTGTGAGGTAAACCATGACGAAACAAGAGGCGATGGAACGCTTTTCATCAGGTGCCGTACAACAGAGCATAGAAATACATCGCGGTATACAGTGGACCGGTCGCATCATCGGTCTAGTTGCGTGTGCGTTGATTGTAAAATATATGCCCTCAGACTGGGCGGAACGTGTATGGTATTATCTGTTGTTGCTCGTGATATTATGGACCCTTCATAGATTAGGTGAAAGTCAAGCTTTTATCTGTGAAAAGGGCCTCGTGTTAAAACGTAGGCCCTTTTCTGTGAAAGAATACTTTCACAGTTTATTCTATGGGGATGAATATTTTGTCTTTGTTGATTATGAGCATATTATTGGATTCACTGAGGAATGGCGTGAGTTGCAAGCGATGAATGGTCATGGTGGGATTTATGTGATACCACTTGATCTGCATCAGGTGGCGTATAAGGATAAAATGGCGATGATTGAGGCTATCCATAAACATACGCAGTCATAAAGTGTAAGTACGAAGCGTCATATAATATAGGCATACAGAAATATAAATATAGGACTACAGAAACATAAAGCAAATGAATCTAGAATCATAAACTATATATGTGGAGAGTCTGTAAAATAAAAAATGCAAAATTCATCGAATTAACTATTTACAACTTTAACGAACTAAAGTATAATACAATCATTAAGTACGGAATCTAAATCTGTATTGAACATATTATTAAGTAGTAAATGGGCGATAATCGCCGTGGAGGATAGTTATGAATTGGAAAAAGATGATGGCCGTTGGCCTTGCAGCCGTGTCTATGATGGCATTTGTAACAGGTTGTGGTGGTGACGCTAAAAAAGCTAATACAGAATTGCCTAAGAAAGTTGTTATCGGTTTAGATGATAGTTTCCCTCCAATGGGCTTTAAAGATGAAAAAGGAGAAATCGTTGGCTTTGATATCGACATGGCTAAAGAAGCAGCTAAACGTGCTGGCATGGATGTAGAGTTCAAAGCTATCGACTGGTCTAGTAAAGAAGCGGAACTAAAATCTAAAAAAATTGATGCGTTGTGGAATGGCTTAACAGTTTCTCCTGAGCGGGAGAAAAATATTTTGTTCTCCAATACATATATGAAGGATAAACAATATGTTATTGTTCGTAATGACGATGATTCCATTAAAGGAAAAGCCGATTTAGCTGGTAAGGTAGTAGGCGTGCAACAAGCTAGTACTGGTGAAGCAGCATTGCAAAACGACCCAAGCGGTAAGACGGTTAAAGAGACAAAATCCTATGCGGATTTTGTAAGTGCCTTCATGGATCTTGGTATTGGTCGTGTTGATGCGGTTATTGCTGATGGTGTAATCGCTCGTTATCTTATGACAAAAGAACCTGGTAAATATAAAATCGTAGAAGGTACTGACTACGGCGTTGATAATTTCGCTGTTGGCTTCCGCAAAGATGATACTGCTTTGCGTGACAAAATTAATGGTATCTTAGCTGAAATGAAAAAAGACGGTACTGCTGATAAAATTGCTGAGAAATGGTTAGGCTCAGGCGCAGACTTAGATAAGAGCGATGCTAAATAGTACAATTCGTGATATACTAATAGTACTATGGTCAGTAGGTACAACTGATAATTAAAGAACGAAATGTACACTAGAGAAGCGGCCAGATGGCCCTTCTCTAGTCGTGTTTTGAAGGAGTCTTTCATGTTAGATTATTTATTGCAGATTATCCCAACCATCGCTGATGGTTTAAAGGTAACCGTATCGCTATTCTGTATTGTATGGATTTTATCTATTCCTGGTGGCATTTTAATGGCTATGTTACGCCTATCTAAATTGCCTTTAGTAGATAAGTTTGTTGATGCTTTCGTGTATTTGATGCGGGGCACACCGTTGATGCTACAAATTTTATTCGTCTATTATGCATTGCCAATCATTACAGACGGTGCCATTCAGATGGATGATGCGACGGCAGCAGTTCTTACCTTCGTATTAAACTACGCAGCTTATTTATGTGAAATTTTCCGCGGTGGTATTCAATCCATCTCTCGTGGTCAATACGAAGGGGCAAAGGTTCTTGGCTTTACCTATGCACAAACTATGCGTAAGATCATCTTGCCACAAATGTTTAAACGTGTATTGCCTCCTCTTGCGAATGAGACGATTAACTTATTGAAAGATACATCTCTCGTGTATGTATTGGCGATGAATGATATCTTGCGTATTACAAAATCTATCGTACAACGTGATTTTGATATTTCTGCATTCCTCGTGGCAGCATTATTCTACTTAATCTTTACCTTTATTTTAACGAATATCTTCAACTACTTAGAACGAAGATTTGCTGTATACGAAGATTAATCTAATTCTATGGTAGTTTGTCATATGTAATGATGTAGCTAGTTTTATAGGTGAGATACTTTTATTTGATGTCTATAGATGCGATTTTATAGATGAGATATCTTTACTTGAGGCGCTAGTTATATACTTAATATGACGATGTAAGAGGTACTTATGACATTTGTAAATATGGAGCGTATTGAAAAACGCTTTAATAATCAAACCGTATTGCGCGATGTGTCGCTCAAAATGAATAGAGGAGAAATTGTTTCTATTATCGGACCTTCTGGTTCTGGTAAATCCACGTTTTTGCGCTGCTTAGGTCAGTTAGAAACGATTGATGGAGGCTCTATTACCGTTGATGGTACGATTCTTGCTAGTACTGAAAATGGGGTTGTAAAATACGCTTCTCCTCAAACTCAGCATGAATTATTGCTCCGCATGGGTATGGTATTCCAATCTTTCAATTTGTTCCCGCATATGACGGTATTAGATAATATTATGATTGCTCCACGTATGGTAAAAGGTATGAAAGATGACGAAATCTCACCGATTGCAGAGCAATTACTCAATAAAGTAGGATTATGGGAAAAACGAGATATGTATCCATCTCGCTTGTCTGGCGGTCAGCAACAGCGTGTAGCTATTGCCCGTGCGCTAGCGATGAATCCAGAAATTATGCTCTTTGATGAACCCACATCTGCTCTTGATCCTGAGCTTACTGGTGAGGTTCTTAAGACAATCAAACAATTAGCGGACGATCACATGACGATGATTATCGTAACTCATGAAATGAACTTTGCTCGTGAAGTATCGGATCGTGTTATCTTTATGGCTGATGGTGTTATTCAAGAAGAAGGAACACCAGAACAAATTTTTAGTCATCCGCAGAACGAAAGAACGAAAGCGTTCTTGGATAATATGTTATAGGAGGTTCTATGAAGTTACGTTTATTTGCGGCAACCTTAGCTGTTATGGCTTTGGGAACGACTTCTATTATGGCAGAAGATTTACAGAAGACGCCTGATACACCTTTATCTATTGTGGAATCTCAGAAGGATTCCGCATCTATTTTGCCAGAACAATACAAATCCTATGCTACTAAGATGAACACGGTGGTGAAGGATTACAAAAATGGTTATATGTTCTCGATTCCTTGGCGTGTAGCTGATGGCGTTATGTTAGATATGGATGTGCGTAGTGAAAGTGAACATATTCAAGGGTATTCCTTCAATTTAGCGGGCCCTACGCAAGAGGATTCCTATACAGTATCTTTTACTAAGCGCAATAATACACCACAAGAAGGAATATCTCAAAAAGAATGGAATACGACTTGGTATGGTGTACCTATTAAGGGCATGTCTAATGAGGAGTATTTAAATATCTGGCGCCAACATAGCAATAACTTTGAGCATAATGATATTGTTGGTGGGTTCTTTGCTAAGAAAGGTGCAGTTTCCGCACGCTGGGATAAGAGTACACCAAAATCTTATGCAGATATGACATCTACAGAGCCGGTTCAGTCTGTATTTGAAGCAGAATTTATCATGGAGAAAGATCCAACTCATCGGTACAATTTGTCTAGTACGTATGCACCTGTTCGTGCAGAGTTTATGGAGCTAGGTTTGATGGAGCATACAATTCCATCCTTTGAATTGATCAATAAGCGCGGTTCTAATGCTATTAAAGGGGTAAAAAAAATATTAACCGGCACAAGCGATATCAGTGTTGCAGAAGGTATCAAATTTACCTATCCAAAAGGTTTCACCCGTCTTAATGAAAAGGGTAAGATTGCTTTCACTAAACATAATATACGCCTCGACATTGAGTCTTTTACAATCCCAGTACAAGCTGTCAGCTCCGGTATGCCGACAATGATGGGCAAGCAAATGCTTGGTGACTATTATCTTAAACAATTGGTTGATGTGAACAAGGCCACGATTACTCGTTATGAAACGCATATCATTGACGGTAATGTAATGTTCTATTTGGCGGGCCATATGAAAAATCCAAATACGTCTGATACAGCTGTAGCGGAACCAGTATCCTTTGGCGCAACAATTATTCTTGGCAATGAAGGTAATGTAGCAGTAGCTCGAATGATTGGTCCATCCGGTAGTAATCTTGCTACTCAGGAACTTATAGATGTATTAGATGGTTTTAGATTGACTACTACACTTAATACAAACCAATCGTCTCAGGTTCTTTAATATACGCATAATATTCTTTTATTTGTATAATTCTGTACGATTTGTGCTATAATGTAATAAATCCTCAGAAAAAAGAGGAGTTTTCCTTGATGGTCTAGAATATATTAGTATAGGCTAAACGATATTTGATCATATCCCCTTTGAGGGATTAGGAATAGGAGGGGTTATTATGGTTACCTACAAAACTATTGTCGTACCTACTGATGGTTCTGAAAATGCTAAACGTGCGTTGGAACATGCTCTCGCTGTAGCGGATCGCAACCAAGCTGAATTGATTGTTGTTCACGTTGCAAATATTGTGTCTGCTATTTCCAATTTTGATCAAACACCAATTTCTGGTGGATATGTATCTGAGCAAATTGCTGAGGATATGGAAGAAACTGGTAAGGAAATTCTTAATGATGTAGTGAAAGAAATTCCTGCAGGCGTAAAAGTTAAAAGCGTATTTGAAGTTGGCTCCCCTGGACCTGCACTACTTGCAGTGGCAAAAAAATATAATGCTGATCTCATCGTAATGGGTAGCCGTGGTCTTGGCCCTTTGAAAGGCTTATTCATGGGTAGCGTAAGTAGCTATGTAACTAGCCACTCCACTTGCCCTGTATTAATCATTAAATAATTTATATCTTATATAGATATGATAAAAAAAGAGACTTTGGTTTCTCAAAGTCTCTTTTTTATGTTAAAAATGATATAATGTCTATATGTGTGCCATACATATTGGTGTTATACGTTAAGACGTATCGATTAGTGACATAGAAGAGCTACAAAAAAGAATGGATAGGATTAAAAAAGGGGGATTATATGACCGACAAACAAGAATCATTGCTGAAGCTAGCAGAACTGTTTAAAATCTTGGGTGATCCTACACGCCTTAAAATAGTAGAGCTATTACTAGAAAATGAAATGTGTGTTAATCACATTGCAGAAACCATGGAGATGGGACAATCTGCTATTTCTCATCAATTGCGTGTATTGCGCCAAGCACGTCTTGTTACATATCGTAAAGATGGGAAAACAGCATATTATTCTCTAAACGATGATCATGTTGAATGTTTAGTTCGCATGGGGATGGAACACGTAGCTCATCAATAATTTAAATTTTTTATAATGAACACATTTCGTCCTACTTAGGATGAATTGTGTTTTTATATTTTATATATTTTATTTGAGTTGTATTTGATTATGGAGAAGTATATAAAGTGAATCTGTTAATGAAAAATATAGGAATATTAGTGGTGTTTTTAGCTACTGTATTCTTATCAACAAAATCTATATGGGCAAAACTAATTTATTTAGATTCACTGAGCCCTTTGAATGTTCTTGTGTGTAGGGCTGTTTTATCATTACCTTTTTTTCTTATACCAATGATTCGCTTTGATTGGAATAGCGTGAATAAAAGTAAGGTTTTTAAATACTCATTTTTGGGGGCTATTCTTTATGTATCTTCATCTATAACGGACTTCATAGGATTATTATATATATCTGCCTCATTAGAACGTGCTGTTCTATTTACATTTCCAATTTACGTTTTTCTGTTATCATCAGATTTATCACGCATTACATTTTCAAAAGTAGTTTTAATTGTATCTACTGTGCTAGGATTAGCAATTATGTTTAATCCTACCGTTGATAACCACCTTACAGATACTTTAATAGGCATTTCACTAGTCTTGCTTTCTGCAATCTTTTGGGCGTTGTTTATTATTTATAGTAAGAGGGCTGTTTCGAATATTAGTTCTACTATTTTTACCAGTACTTATATGTGTATAACTACAGTACTTTTACTTCTCGGCTTTATAATTGATAGCAAAAATTTTACTACATTTTCAACACTCCAAACGCATACTATGATTTATTTAGTATTTTTGGCCATTTTTTGTTCTATCATTCCTTCATACTTGATGTCTTTTGGTCTTAAAAGAATTAATGCATCTCTTGCAGCCGTTATTAGTGCAATGGGACCAATAGTTACTTTAGCTTTAGATGTAGTTATTCTTAATCATAATTTAGCCTTGAATGAAATTATTGGTGCTATAATTGTTACAGCTTGTGTAACTTGTTTAACAAGGCTAAATGCTAAGGCATAAAAAATCACTCATAGTCATATGGCTATGAGTGATTTTTTATAACTATGATTTTTTATTTTAATATAATGGGAATAGATAATAGGCTATAGTAATAAACAGTGGCATTGTTATAGCGGATAAAATAGTTGTGCCCATTACGATTTGTGTAGCATATTCTGGATTATTCTTCATTTCAATAGCAATAAGAGACATATTGATAGCGGTAGGTACGCTGTAGGTTATGATGATAGTTTGCGCCGCTATTGGATGCATAGGTCCATAGAACATAATGAATAATATAGTAATACCAGCTGCTAGGAGTGGACTCACAACGAGCCGTAATGTGGTAGCAAGCATGACATCCATCTTAAAGAAGTTTAGCGGTGTTCTATTAATTTGAACACCCAAGGCAATCATAGCGACGCCAACGAAGGCATTGGCAAATATATTGAGCGGTGCAAAGAAGAAGAGACCGTGTAAATCGAAAGGGAGTAGGTGGCAAAGTAGTGCCAGTGGGATGGCATATACCATAGGCATGTGGAATACGACTTTTAGTGCATCCCGAGGGGTTAATCGTCCTGCTCCCGCTTGGTAGAAACCGTAGGTATTACTGCTAATAGTTTGTATGATCATGATAGATACAACACTCACTAAACCTAGATTAGCATAGGGGGTAGCACCATCGATGACATATGGAATGTTAGTAAATACAAAGATAGCAAGGGCGACACCCATATTCCCAACGTTATTAAACATAACGCAGTTTTTTAAGGTTGCAATCTTAGCCACATCATATCCTTGTATCTTACCTACCACATCTGAAAGGATGGAGTTTAGTATGAGTACACAGAGCGCACAGAATACAATCTCCAAAGTACCTGAGTTAAGTTTAGCTTCATACATCGCTCGAAATATAAAGGTAGGTAACAATATATAAAAGTTTAGTTTACTCAGCGTATATAGATCGAGTTTAAATTTTCTATCTAATATAAATCCCACGCCTATAAGTACTAAGATAGGGACCATAGAATTCATAAAAATATGGCCTACTAATTCGAATAGATTCATCATCTCACCTAGAGTTTTTCTTTAATATATTAGTTAATATATAAGGCATAATTTTAGTTTATCGTATAACTATATGTAGTAAATATACAGTTGTTTTATATAAGCTGTAAGTGAATAAGTTTTCTAAAATATTTTTATCCTTTATAGTATTATCATACCATAGTATCTATTGTTTGGGGCTTAAAAATTTATTGATTATTATTACTTATCATAATCATCAGAAATATCTATGTAGAATGTGATTTTAGTATACGATTTCAATCATTGATTTATAGTATAATATGTATATGTTGTATATGTTGTATATTTCAGTTTGTTAGTACGCGAAGTGTCTCTAGGTATTACCATGGCGTTTACAGTATGGCGTTTTAAGGGATGCACAGGAGGAATTATGAAACGAATTTTATTAGTATTAATAAGCGTTTTCATGCTTGCTTTTTTAGTAGGTTGTGGTAATGATGCAAGTAAACCAACTGAGTCAGCTAAACCAAGTACATCTGAAAAGATTACTGTACAAGCTGCAGCAAGCCTTAAAGGTGCTCTTACAGAATTGGCTGATGCTTACAAAAAAAGCCATAACTTAGCGGATGATCAAATCGCTATTAACTTCGCTGGTTCTGGTACATTACGTCAACAAATCGAACAAGGTGCACCAGCTAGTTTATTTATTTCTGCTGACGAGAAAAATATGAAAATGTTACAAGAAAAAGATTTGGTAACTGATGTAAAACCATTCGTAACTAATGAACTCGTTCTCGTAGTTCCAAAAGGTCAACCTAAGGTTGAGCTAAATCAAATCGCTACAGTAAAGCGTATCGTATTGGGCAATCCTGAAACAGTACCAGCTGGTAACTATGGTAAACAAGTATTAACAAAACTAGGCGTTTGGGAACAGGTAGAACCTAATGTAGTATACGCTAAAGATGTAAAAGCTGTAACAGCTTCCATTAGCCAAGGTGCTGGAGATGCTGGTTTCATCTATAAAACTGATGCTATCGCAGCGGGCGATGCAGTTGAAATCTCTGCAGTAACACCGGCTGATTCCCATGATCCAGTTATCTATCCAATTGGTATTATTAAAAAATATGACAACGCATTGGCAAAAGACTTCTACCAATACGTAATGAGCCCAGAAGGCCAAAAAGTATTAGAAAAATACGGTTTCTCTACTTCTAAATAAGAGTAAAGCGCTAGCTTTCAGGGCTAGCGCTTTCTTATGATACAATAGAGATATTATTGATATTACTAATCTTATGATTGCTCACTGTATGCTTTTCTTTTACTCATTTGTAGTGATGAGTGCTTAATAATCTAACATATGATATGATTTTGGGCATATAATTTGTTTGAAAAGTATTTTTGAATTAATGGATATAACACATACTTTAGAGTTGTTGTGTATAGAAAGGGGGCGTGACATGAGTCCATTATGGCTGTCGCTATGGGTGGCAAGTATAGCTCTTATTATAGTTATTTTAAGTGGCTTAGCGACTTGTTACTGGATGAACCGTTGCAAGTGGGGTGGTATTGCCATTCTTGATGCACTTATTACCTTGCCACTTGTACTGCCTCCGGTAGTTGTTGGTTTTGCGTTACTTATGGTATTTACTCCAGGTTATGCGTTTGGTGCTTGGCTTGAAGCTCATGGTATGAGTGTTGTTTTTGCTGCATCCGGTGCCGTGATAGCCTCCTCTGTAATTGCATTTCCGCTGTTTTATCAAACGGTGCGTTCAGCATTGCAATCCGTCGATCATAATATGGAGGACGTAGCGCGTACATTAGGTGCTTCAGAGTTACGTATCTTTTTTACTATCTCCGTACCACTCGCTTGGAAAGGCATTTTGACGGGCAGTATCTTAGCCTTCTGTCGTGCTATGGGCGAGTTCGGTGCTACCATTTTGATTGCAGGCAATATTCCAAAGGTAACGCGCACCATGCCACTTGCTATCTACTCTTACGTAGAGGCAGGGCAGTACATGGATGCTTTTGAATTAGTTATCTATATTTGTGTGCTCACATTGGCATTGTTGAGTGGAATTCACTTCATCACAAAGGGGTCCTTGTTCCATCACATTGATAATAATTAGGAGGTCCGATGATTACATTTTCCTTTACCGTAGCTAGACCTTCTGTGACTGTGAAAGCCGATGGGGTACTTCCTTCTGGTATTACCGTTTTGACAGGTCAATCCGGCAGTGGTAAAAGTACTTTCATTAAATGCATTGCAGGACTTGTAAAACCCACTACAGGTAGTATTCATTGTAATGAAACAACGTGGGTGGATCGAGATAATAAGATTTGGGTTCCCGCTCAAAAACGTCAGGTAGGGTATATGCCACAAGGCAACATCGTATTCCCTCATTTGTCTGTGGAACATAATATTACCTATAGCAAACGAGGCACACCTGACATGTGCAATAGTCTATTGCAGCGTTTAGGTCTTGAGAAATACCGAAAAACGAAGGCTGGCAGCCTGTCTGGTGGCGAACAGCAACGAGTTGCTTTGGGGCGTGCGCTATACTCTAAACCGACTATCTTGCTTCTCGATGAGCCTTTATCTGCTTTAGATTGGAACTTGCGAAAGCATGTGCGCGAAGATTTGGTGTCCATTATTCGCGAGTGGGATGTACCTTGTGTATGGGTTACTCATGATGAAAGCGAAGCCGAAATGGTTGGAGATCGGCACTGGACCTGTGAAGAAGGACAAATTCAAATATCTAAATAACAATAATGTAAATAAAAGAATCTAAATAACAAAACCCCTTCATACGAGTTATTGCTCCTAAAGGGGTTTTATTGTTTATATAGCAGTTCCTATTTAGTTAGTCTCCTATCTTGGATGCTTGTTGTATATATCCTATTATGGTTGTTTAACTTCTGTAGAGACCTTTACTGTTTTACTTACGAAACCAATGATAGTAGTTATGATAAAGGCCATTGTAAAGGCTGGTAATGTAGCACCTACGGTGCTTTCAGTGTGTAACATATAGTGATATAAACCGACCGATACAGCCCAAATTGTGCCGCGTACTAAAAAAGCCGATAGAGTTTGCACTTGTTGACGATTCATAAAGTAGTCCGCTAGCAAGATGGCAATCATTGGGGTAAAGACAGATCCGATGAGGTATAAGAAGTCTGTAATATCGTCCATCGGATACAAGATAGCTGCAATAGTGCCAACGATGGTAACAATAACTGCAATGCCCTTACTAGATGCACTATTATAGATTGTGGTGCTAGAAACACCTGCAGAGTAAGCGTCCATAAAGGTTGTAGTGACAGTAGAGAAGATAATTACGAGGAGCCCTGCTAGGCCAAGGCCTGCATTCATCATAATGGTAATAATAGAGTCTCCACCACCAAAGATGGCCGCACTAAGACCTAAGGTATACATGACGATACTCGTTACCGTGTAGATTGTAGCACTTGTAAGTGATGCGGTGAGAGGATGTTTACTTTCACGGGTATAATCACTGATGAGAGGTAGCCAAGATAGTGGCATGGCAATCGATAACTCAAGAGCAGCGATGAAACTCATGTTTCCGCTAGTTAGAAGGCCACCTTCACTAGGCCACTGTGATATCATGTGCGTGCCCATGTAGAGGGTGAGGCCTAGCAATAGAATAGATACGATGGCTTGAATATAGCCCGTATTGTGGAGGCCGATGAAAAGCCACAGGATGACAAGCGCTCCGATAGCTATCGTCCAAATCATAGGGGATAGGGGTGCTAACTCTTGTAAGGCTAGCATAGCATCGTAGATCATGATGCTAGTCCAGCCGATAAGTTGAAGCATATTTAAAAAGGCAAAGCCTTTAGCCCCTAGTGGGCCAAAGCTGAAAGCGGTTGTATTCATACTACCTTGCCGTAAGCGTCCGCCGATGAGGCCAGCCCCAAAGAGTAGTATGCCGCCGATAATATGACCTAAGATGATGGCATAGAGACCTTGTATAAGTCCTAAGGGGGCCAGATAGGTACCGGTCATAATTTCCGCAATCGATAAAGCGGCACCGAACCATATCATGGCAAATTGTGGTTGCGTGATGTGTGTATTTTTCATACGTCCTCCTTGCCAGGAAGTCATAGAAAAAGCCGAGCTCACAGGAACTCGGCCATTAATCCTCTATGTTCCCTACGTTGGCATTATCCAAATCAGGTTATGGGTTAAAGCTTTAGCTTACTCTCAGCCCACTTGTGTGAGCACCCCATTATGGCTTCATTATACGAGGTGCTACGGGAACCGTCAATTATTTTGTTGCATAGATTGTATAATAATGTTATAACTAGATTATAAAAATATATTGCCACTAGGGGTGCTTTTGCTGAGATTGACCATTCAAAACCCTAGACCTGATCCAGATAATACTGGCGTAGGGAAGTGGAATGAAACATGATACCAAACTATTACGAGACCATTCCATTTGAGGTGGTCTCATTTTTATTTACTTGGAGGTATTATGAAAAAAATGATTATTGCTAGCATATGTGTGGCCTTAGGTGTCGTCTTATCGACTACGTCGATTCCTATTGGCCCTGCTCGTATTTTTCCATTTCAACATATGATAAATGTAATCTTAGCCGTTATAGTTGGGGCGAGATTCTCTGTAGGCGCAGCCTTTAGTACTTCTTGCTTACGTAATGTACTAGCACTAGGCTCTCCATTAGCCTTTCCAGGTAGTATGATTGGCGCTTGGTTATCTGCGTATTTATATAAAAAATACAACGCCATCTGGGCAGCGGCTTTAGGCGAAATCATTGGCACTGGACTTATTGGTGCTCTTGTAAGTTATCCAATTGCTCATTTCCTACTAGGCAAACCATTGGCATTGTTGACCTTGATTACATCCTTTTCCATGAGCTCTATCGGAGGTGCTTGCATTGGCTTTGTAGTATTACAAATCTTATCTCGACGTAATCTGTTACACAAGGAGGCATAATGAAACTACATACTGCATTAACAATTGCCGGTACTGACCCTAGTGGTGGCGCTGGCATTATGGCTGATTTAAAATCCTTCCAAAGTCGAAATGTATACGGCATGGCCGTTGTTACTTCTGTGGTGGCTCAAAATACAACGGGTGTACATCACGTAGAACACCTATCGCTAGAAAGCATAGAAAAACAGTTACACGATGTATATTCAGATATTACACCACAAGCCGTTAAGACGGGCATGATTGCTTTACCAGAGATGATGGATCTCATTTATCCTTATGTAAGTAAGAACATCCCTTATGTGATGGATCCAGTTATGATTGCCACCAGCGGTGATCGACTTGTATCGGATGAGGCTGTCGATTTCTTAAAATCTAAACTCATTCCGGTCGCCACAGTCATTACACCTAATCGTAGCGAGGCAGAGGTGTTAGCGGACATGTCTATCTCTTGTAAAAGTGACATCACAACAGCTGCTAACCGTATTTTACGTGAATTAGGACCTCAAGTGGTCATCATTAAAGGTGGGCATATTGGAGATGATGCAACGGATTATGCTTTCACCAAAGATGGAGATATGCATACGTGGACAAGCCCTAAATATGATACTGTTCATACTCACGGTACGGGTTGTACCTTCTCGGCGGTTATTACGGCAGAGCTAGCGAAAGGGCGTGATGTAATGGATGCCATTGGTATTGCAAAGAACTATATTGCATTGGCTATTAAGCATAATCCAGCGCTTGGAAGTGGTTGCGGTCCTGTTAATCATATGGCTTATGGTTTATTGGTAAATGGCCCTCAAACGATGGATGAACTTTTGAAAAATGAGTAGAGGAGATAGTTATATGACCTATGAAAATCCATATATAAATAGCTCAACTTGGACCGAACTGAATATATTAGAGACTCTACGCAAAGGGAATCCGCTTATTATTTGTATTACAAATGATGTAGTGCGAACCTTTACGGCTAACGGTTTACTAGCCATCGGAGCATCACCCGTGATGAGTGAGTGTAGCGAAGATTTGAAAGACCTCATCGCCCATGCATCGGCGCTACTCATCAATATTGGCACTCTTACCCCAGACAAGGTTAGTTACTATAAAGATGCCATAGCACTGGCGAAGAAACATGAGGTTCCTATTGTTTTAGATCCAGTGGGCTGTCATGCTGGGGCTTATCGATTATCTGTAGTTTTAGACTTGATTAAAACTGATGCTATTTCGTTGCTACGAGGTAATCAAAGTGAAATCAAAGCCATCTATGATGCTCTTAATACAAATCATAAGGTTAATAATTCTCTCTCTGGTAAGGGCGTAGATGGTGAACAAGTTGAGGATAGCGCAATTATAACGTATCGTCTTGCACGCCAAATTAACTGTCCTGTTGTCGCAACGGGCGAAGAGGATTATGTATCCGACGGAACCCGTGTATTTGCGGTTCCTCATGGGCATCCAATCATGACAGTCGTAACTGGGACTGGTTGTTTATTAGGTGCTGTGTTAGCTGCATTTTTTAGTTCCTATTGTCCATTCATGTATAACATGTCTATAGGTGAGTTCCTTGCGTATGCACTGGCTTACTATGGTCTAGCTGGTGAAAGTGCGGTTAATGTGAGCGGTGTAAAACCTGGTAGTTTTAGTATGGCATTTATGGATGCCTTATATGAATTCGATGATGCGATGCTTTTATCCGAAAACCGAATACGGCCTGTAGTTGTGCCCGATCAATTAAAGGTATATTTTATTAGTGGTACACAAGATGTAGGTTTTAATGAAAGCCATTTACTGGACATTGTTGAAGCTGCTTGTCGAGGTGGTGCGACCTGCTTTCAATTTAGAGAGAAGGGCATAGGAACATTAGAAGGACAACAAAAATTAGAATTAGCTCAGCAGTTAAAAGAAATCTGTGCCATGTATAATGTGCTTTATATTATTAACGATGATGTAGACTTAGCAGTGGCTGTTAACGCTGATGGTGTTCACGTAGGACAAGAAGATATGCGTTTAGAAGACGTTCGTAATCTTGTAGGGAATAAGGTTGTTGGTATATCCATTCATTCTGTGGAGGAACTTCATAAGACCACTGTAGTTTATGCGGATTGTGTTGGTGTAGGCCCTATGTATACTACAAGTAGTAAACCTGATGCTCAATTGCCGTGCGGACCTGAGCGCATTGCTGATTTACGAGCAGAAGGTTTAACATTACCATGCGTTGGTATCGGGGGTATTACCTTAAATAACGCAAAGCCTGTTTTGGAAGCAGGTGCTAGTGGAGTAGCCGTAATATCTGCTATTGCTCATGCAGATAATCCATATGAAGCAACACAACAATTTAAATGCTTGGTAGATAATATTAAGTGATATGTCTTTTATAATTCTAGGATAGTAAATAATAAGCACTATACAAAGGAAATAAAAAACATATTATAGTGAATAGAATAAAATATAGTAGACAAAATAAAAATCTAGCAAAAGAATGCAAAAAAAGACGATGACAAACAAATGTCATCGTCTTTTTGTTAAGGAAGTTGTCAGTACTTACTGTAAGTTTAGATTGTACTTACAGGTATAGTTTCATTAAAATCTGTACTTACAGGTTATTAATCTAGTTGGTGTCGCACTTACAGATTAGAAGGATTCAACCAAACGTTGGAAGAAAGCTTGTGGGTGAGCACATACTGGGCAAACTTTAGGAGCTTCTTCACCAATGTGTACATAGCCACAGTTAGCACAGATCCAAGCTACTGGTTGGTCGTTAGTGAATACTTTGTTACCGGATACTCGAGCTGCTAATGCAAGGTAACGAGCTTCATGACGAGCTTCGATTTTACCAACTTCGCGCATTTGGAAAGCGATTTTAGCAAAGCCTTCTTTTTCGGCTTCGTCAGCGAATTCTTTGTACATTGTAGTATGTTCGTAGTTTTCACCAGCTGCTGCATCGCGAAGGTTAGCTTCGATATCAGCGGAAATATCGCCACCATGAAGAGCTTTGAACCACAATTTAGCATGTGCAGATTCGTTGTGAGCTGTTTCTTCGAAATAGTCAGCGATTTCGTTCATGCCAGCTTTACGAGCTGCACTAGCGTAGAATGTATATTTTTGGAATGCTTGAGATTCGCCAGCAAATGCTGCTTGAAGATTTTTTTCAGTATTAGAACCTTTTAATTCTGCCATTTTAATACTCCTTTGTACTTACGATAATTTTCAAAATTGTTACTTAACATATATATTCATAACCACTTGGTTGTGAATGCAATGGAATAGAATACTTATTCTATAATTTCGAGGGCGACTTCGCCTTAGTTAAGAAAACTTATTCTTAGATCAAATAGACACTTGCCTAACTCTTAAAATAGTACTTACTTATTTGTGTGTTTCGGCACTTGCCGTCCTAACAGTTTTATATACAATGTGTTATCCGTATACTTAACGAATAATCATTGTTGACTATATTGTAACATACTAAATGAGAAATGCAAGTCTTTTTATAAAATTTATTTCGAAAATTTTCTAAATGATAAATATTATCAATGCAGTAAAGATGCGGATTTATAAAGAATGAATAGTATGGGGTTTATAAAAAATCCCTGTTTTGATATTGAGAATGATAACTAAATGAAAAATCATTATTGTTTAGTTGTTAATGTTAATTTCGTTGTATGCACTAATATTTTCCCATAAAATATAATGATTAAGTGCAAAGTTTCTGTGACCTTTTGGTGGTTATAAAATAATAATTCTCTTGATTTATGGTTTAATTATAAGAACAGTAGATATATTAAAATTGTACATTATATATTTATGGTGAAAATTTTATGGTTATATATAATAGAAGATTGAACTATAGAATTAGGGTATATTTATAGAAGTAACTATTTTATGTATAATAAATATATAAATACTGACAGAAGTTAAAGGAGGCGCTATGGCATTTGTTAGATATTACGTAGGAGATGTAGTGAAGATGAAAAAATCGCATCCTTGTGGCAGTGACGAGTGGGAAGTTAAGCGAATCGGCACAGACTTTCTCATCGTATGTAATGGCTGCGGTCATCAACTCTTGATGCCGCGCCCTAAATTTGAAAAGGCTGTTAAGAAAATCGTCTCTAGATTGCCGGAAAATGAGTAAGGAGGAGTTATGGTGCGACTTACTGATTATGTTACAAGTGGAGGCTGCGCGTGTAAGATTGGGCCTCATATATTGAACCGTGTGCTAAAAGCTGTAACACCCGTTACTAACAAGCATGTTCTCGCTGATATGACTGGTGCCGATGATGCTGGAGTATATCAAATCTCTGATACCTTTGCACTGGTGCAAACTTTAGATTTCTTTACCCCTGTGGTTAATGATCCTGATTTATTTGGTAAAATTGCAGCTGCCAATGCATTAAGCGATGTATATGCTATGGGTGGCACCCCTTTAACAGCGATGAATATCGTAGGCTTTCCGGTTCCTCTTGTCGAGCAAGGTGTTTTGACGGATGTGTTAAATGGGGCTGGTTCGATTGTAGCCGAGGCTGGTGCAGCCATCGTAGGTGGACACAGCATTGAAAATAAGGAACCTATCTTTGGGATGTCTGTGACAGGACAAGTAAATCCAAAACAGATTTGGAAAAATAAAGGTGCTCAAGTAGGGGACGTGTTGGTGCTAACAAAACGCATTGGCACAGGTATTATGAATAATGCTCTGAAAGCAGGTTTATTTCCTGTAGGTACGGAACAGGCCGTTACTAGTATGAGTACTTTAAACCGTGTAGCGGCTGAGGTGGCACATAACTTTACAGTTCATGCTTGTACAGATGTAACAGGCTTTAGCCTTATGGGGCACTCCGTAGAAATGGCAAGTGCTTCTGATGTGACGATTCATATCAAAGCTTACGATATCCCTCTTTTTGATGATGTTATCGAGGCGGCTCAAATGGGCTTAATTCCGGCTGCATCTTATGGTAATCGCAAGGCTATAACTGAAGTACAAGTTGATGAGGACTTGGATCCTGTATGGACGGATATTGTATTTGATCCTCAAACCTCTGGCGGGTTACTATTTTCTGTTCCTGCTAGCGAAAGTGAGACACTTGTCGAGGCCTTTTATAAGGCGGGGATTGACTGTGCTGCTATTGTGGGCACTGTTGAAAGCTTTAGCGGTCTTGCCGTACGAGTAACAAAATAAACTCATAAAAGATAAGTACTGTATGGTATTGATTTAGCTATTTAAATAAAATATTATTAGCTGATACTTTCACAAATTATATAATGTATGTAGAGGTGTATGATGAGCAATACAAAGGAATTAACTGTAGATGTGCGCGGTAGCTTATGTCCAAAACCTGTTATCGAGACCAAGAAGGTAAGTGATGCGAATCCAAGTGCTATTATTACAACTATTGTAGATAATGAAGTGAGTCGCGATAATGTGGCGAAGTTTGGGAAGTCTCGTGGTTATGGTGTAGAAGTTCGCCAAGATGGAAAGGATTTCTATCTTACACTGACCCCTGATGCAAATCCAGTTACTGAAGCCCGTTGTGAGCCTATGAACTATGGAAATCGGGTTATTTTGATGACGAAGGATTATCTTGGTGAAGGTAGTGAAGAACTTGGCCGAAATTTGATGAAAACCTTCTGGGTATGCTTGCTTGAAGCCGATGTAAAACCTTCTAAGATTTATTTCATCAATAGTAGTGTTAAGATGGTAGTTAATGATTCGGTTCATTTGGAAAATATAAAGAAACTAGCTAAGCTTGGTGTAGAAATTGCAGCATGCGGCATTTGCCTTGATTATTTCGGTGTGAAAGATGAGCTGGGCGTAGGTAGTATTACTAATATGTATGCTATTACAGACTCTATTGTAGGGGATAATATTATTAAGCTATAATTTCTAGTAGTATAGTATCTTTTTTTATCAATTTCGATGGATTTTTTTATATCTCCAAGCTTTATGTTTAATGTATGAGCAATTTGATCTTGCTAGTTATCAGAGGGGTGAGGTAATGGAACGAAAAAAATTACTTGTAGTTTTTACCTCTTATTATTTTGGAGATAAGGCGGATAAGGTATTAACAGAATTAGAGGTGCCTCATCAGTTGATGGCTACCCCCCCAGAGCTTTACGATATGTGCGGTTTATCTATTGCAATAGACTCAAGTATAGTGGATCAAGTAAAGACCATTTTAAAAGAACATAAAATTAGTACATCTGGCTTATTTTGGTATGAAAAGGGCGAGCTAGCTGTACCGTATAAAGTCTAGACGTTGTCTAGGCTTTTTTACTTTAGTGTTCATCTTCATATAACTTGAACGATGAGTGTGGTACTATAGAAACATGATATATTTTATCAATTGCAGATATTAATTATGGAGGTATATATGAGTAAATATGAAATAGAAAATGTAAAATTAACAGCCCCTAAATTTGATCGTAAGGATTTAGAATATGCTATGACATATCGCTACGCATGTAAGAAATTTGATAGCGCTAAAAAGATTTCTGATGAAGATTGGCAAGGTATTTTAACGGCGGCGCGCTTGTCTCCAACCTCCTTAGGTTTTGAGGCTTACCAATTATTAGTCATTCAAAATCCTGAAATCCGTGAAAAGATGAAATCTTATGGTTGGGGTATTCAAGCTGGTCTTGAAGCGAGTCATTTCGTGGTGTTCTTAACACGTAAAAAAGTGGATTTGGAATTTGATTCTCCTTATGTACGCTATATTCAAGAAGAGGTGAAACAATTACCTGCTGAAGTCGATGCTATTTATAAAGAAAAATATGCTCAGTTCACAACTGAAGACTATAAAACATTTGAGTCTGATCGTGCTGCCTTTGATTGGTCTTCTAAGCAAGCGTACATTGTAATGGCTAACATGATGACCATGGCTGCTTATGAAGGTCTTGATTCTTGTGCATTGGAAGGCTTTAATCAAGATAAGATGACAGTGCTCTTAGGTGATGAATTAGGTCTTTTTGATACAAAGCATTTTGGCATTGCTGTGATGGCTGCCTTTGGTTATCGTGATGAAGAACCACATCGAAATAAAACACGTCGTACAATGAATGAAATTGTTACAGTAGTTTAATCAATTGTGACTTTTATAACTACATCAAATTTCTTCATCTAATCTTTAGAAATGAATGGTATATTATAAATATACATATTATTTATTATATTTATAAAGCCCATATAATTTGGTAGGATATTATAAATATATTGATTAAATAGGAAGGAGTGATCGTATGTTATGGTCAATTATTGTTGGTGGTTTTATCGGTTTTCTTGCAGGAGCAATCACTAACAAAGGTGGAGCAATGGGCATTATTGCCAATGTTGTTGCTGGTTTAGTTGGTTCGTCTGTAGGTCAAGCAATATTTGGCACATGGGGTCCTAGTTTAGCTGGCATGGCATTAATTCCTTCTGTTCTTGGCGCTGTAATTGTTGTTGCTGTTGTTTCTTTTTTCTTCGGGAAAAAGGGATAGTAATCTATTTTTAAAAGTATAGCTAACATATATAGCTAACATAACTAAAAATGATTTCATATGAAAGGATTCATAATTATGGCATTAGAAGATAAATTAAATCAAGCTAAAGGTGCATTAAAAGAAAATGCCGGTAAATTAACTGGTGACAAAGAATTGGAAGCAGAAGGTGCTGTAGAAAATACAGCTGCAAAAGTTAAAGACGCTGCACATGATGTTGCTGAAGATTTCAAAAAAGCAGCTGAAGATGTTAAAGATGCTGTAGATGGTGCGATTAGTGGCGTCAAAAATGTTCTTCATAAAGACGATAAATAATATTATATAAAGGTTATAATTAGTAATAAAAAACCAGTAAATCCTGAGATTTACTGGTTTTTGTTATATAAGTTTGTTTATACATTGAAGCGGAAATGGGTTACATCGCCGTCTTTCATAACGTAGTCTTTGCCTTCAAGGCGTACAAGGCCTTTTTCTTTAGCCGCGTTTTGGCTACCGCAAGCTTGTAGATCATCAAAGGAGACAATTTCAGCGCGGATAAAGCCTTTTTCAATATCCGAGTGAATTTTACCAGCAGCTTGAGGTGCTTTGGTGCCATTTACGATTGTCCAAGCACGAGCTTCCATTTCACCAGCTGTGAAGTAATTGATAAGACCTAAAAGTGCATAACTTGCTTTGATAAGTTTAGTTAAGCCAGACTCTTCAAGGCCAAGATCTTCAAGGAATGCAGCGGATTCTTCTTCGGATAACTCTGCAATTTCGGACTCGATACGTGCGGACACAACAACGATACCAGCGCCTTCGTTTTTCGCATATTCCTCTACGCGTTTTACATATTCGTTGGCAGAATAATCAGATACTTCATCTTCGGAAATATTGGCTACATAAAGAGATGGTTTAGCTGTAAGCAATGTCAACTCTTTGATCATTTCTAATTCGTCTTCATCAAGACCTTGTGCACGAACGGGTTTTGCTTCACCTAAACCTTCGATGATGCGTTCTAATAATGGCAGTTCAGCACGAGCATCTTTATCGCCAGATTTTGCGATTTTTTCGATGCGTTGTTTTCGTTTTTCTACGGATTCAAGGTCAGCAAGGCAGAGCTCAGTATTAATGATTTCGATGTCGCGAATTGGGTCAATAGAACCTGCTACGTGAGTGATGTTAGGGTCATCGAAACAACGAATAACTTGTGCTATCGCATCTACTTGGCGAATATGGCTAAGAAATTTATTTCCCAAGCCTTCACCTTTAGAGGCACCTTCAACGAGACCTGCAATATCTACGAAACGCATAGCTGCAGGGAGGATGCGTTTGGAACCAAACATTTCAGCTAATACAGCTAAACGATTGTCTGGAACATCAACGACACCTACGTTTGGCTCGATTGTACAGAATGGATAGTTGGCAGCTTCAGCGCCTGCTTTTGTAATAGCGTTGAATAATGTACTTTTACCAACATTTGGAAGGCCTACGATGCCTACTTCTAAATTTGTGCTCATGGTACCACCTTTTATTAACAAATTGATTTCGTTCTTTGTGAAAGTTTATAGTAATAGTTTGTTATAAACCTTATCAAATAAATATTATACCATACTAATAGGATGGAGTTAGTCTATAAATATAAAATAGATTATTTCAAAGTGCTATAATATAAATAGAGTTAAATATATTACTTAAATAATGTGATAAGTTCATATTAAAATATAGGATTAATATAGATTTTTATTCGCCGTAACTATATTGATATAATTTATAGGTATATAAATTAATAAGGGTATGGAATGTATCCAATCATGTTAATGTATATATTTTTAAACCTATATAGTGAAAGCTAATAGGAAAGGAAGTTCAGTATGTTTTCCAAGCTATTTGATAGTTTCTTAGTCCATTATTTAGAACGCTTTAATGATCATTGTTTTACCGTAAAAATTGGAGATAATGAATATACAATCGGTGACGGAGAATCCGAGTTTACCGTCATCGTTAATCGTGGTATTCCCAAGAAGGACTTGTTAATATCCGCAGAACTCGCCCTCGGTGAAGCGTATATGCGTAAAGATATCGAAATTGAAGGGGATTTGTTTAAAGCCCTTTGTGTAGTCCTTGGTCATGTAGGTAAGGACTCTATCAATCGTAAGGTACTTAGCTCGCTCTTTAATGCGGGTCTTAAAAAGAAAGATCAAAAACAACAAGTATCTTCCCATTATGATTTAGGTAATGAATTCTATAAATTGTGGCTCGATGAAACCATGAGCTATTCCTGTGCGTATTTTAAGCATGAGAATGATAGTCTCAAAGATGCGCAATATCAAAAGGTACATCATATTCTTGATAAATTATATTTAAAAGAAGGGATGACTTTACTTGATATCGGTTGCGGATGGGGATTCCTTCTCATTGAAGCGGCTCGTAAATATGGGGTTAAGGGCTATGGGTGTACTCTTTCCGAAGAACAATGGAAAAAAGGACAGGAACGCATTAAAGAATATGGCCTTGAAGGACAAGTTGAGATTGAACTTATAGATTATCGAGACGTAGCGGCTTCTGGTCGCACCTTTGACCGCATTGTCAGCATCGGTATGCTTGAACATGTAGGGCGACCTAACTTTCCTCTGTATATGGAGGACGCATCGGAAATGCTTAAAGACGGCGGGTTGTTCCTGCTCCACTACATCAGTGACCCATCTGAAAAGGAAACAAGTGCCTGGATTCGTAAATATATCTTCCCGGGCGGATGTTTGCCGTCCCTTCGCGAAATGGTCAGCCTCGCTTATGACTATGATATGAATGTCATCGATGTTGAAAGTTTACGGTATCACTATTATAAGACTTTAATGCATTGGTATAACAATTTCCAAGGCGTCCGTGAGCAAGTAGAGGCGAAACGGGGGAGTGAATTCGTACGCATGTGGGATCTGTATCTTTGTGGATGTGCGGCAGGTTTCTACATTGGTAATATGGACTTGCATCAAATTTTGATGACAAAAGGTGTTACGAACGAATTGCCGTTAACACGATGGTATTAATTAAACGTAAAATAAGGTTAATAGGATAAAAAAGAGACCATCTGATATGGTCTCTCTTTTAATGTGTATGAAAAAGGCCCTCATCTATTAAGTCGATGCGGGCCTCGCTCTATTATAGAGAATGTGCTCTTAATTCTTCAGCAGATTGTGTGGAAATCCAAGCTGGTGGAATGTCGAATACTGTATAGCAACCTGTGCCGCCGTGTTTAGCAAGGCGGTAAAGACCACGTGCATAAGCAACAAGTGCAGAACCCGTGAATTCAGGGTTAGAGTCAAGTTTCAAGGAGTACTCGATAACGTGACGAGTGCCTTCTGTACTTTCACCAGAGCGAAGAACGAAGCCACCATGTGGAATGCCTTTGTGGTCGCGATCAAGTTCTTCTTGGGAAATGAAGTTGACTACAGTTTCGTAACCTACGAAGTAGTTTTTCATAGTTTTAATTTCATTTTCAATTTTAGCTTTGTCTGCATCAGGAGCAGCTACTACGTAGCACTCACGAAGGTGACCTTTGTAGCCATCAACGTCTGGAGTTTCACCATTGCGGATCGCTTCAAGGTATTGTTCTTTAGGAACAGTGTATTGACGGGCATCAAGAACACCATCGATACGACGAATAGCATCGGAGTGACCTTGGGAAACGCCACGGCCCCAGAATGTATAAGATTTACCTTGAGGCAAGATGCTTTCAGCATATACACGTTGTAAAGAGAACATGCCTGGGTCCCAACCGCAAGAAATTAATGTAGCAGTTTTAGCTTCTTTAGCTACTTTGTCTACATTAGCAAAATGCTCAGGAATACGTGCATGTGTATCGAAGGAATCGATACAGTTGAAGTATTTAGTTACCATTGGAGTTTGTTCGATAAGATCTGTTGCAGAACCACCACAAAGAACCATTACATCGATTTTGCCTTTAAAGTTAGGAATATCTTCCATCGTGTAAGTAGGTACACCAGATACAGTTTCAATACCTTGACGGCGAGAGAATACGCCGATGAGCTCCATATCAGGTTGTAACTGAACAGATGCTTCTACGCCACGAGCTAAGTTGCCGTAACCAACAATACCAATACGAATATTCATATTAGCCTCCTATATAAGTTGAAATTTAATGATTAACATATTTATTATAGCATAAAATTAATAGCTTTTAATATTTTTCTATAGAATTTTTTAGATGGTATAGAAAATAATTAATATCTAATTTAAACAAGTAATTTGTGCACAACTATATCGATACATAGCGTGTTGTTATAGGGGACAAATAAAAAATCATATGAGTATAAATTGACACATATACCCCGAACCTAGATACAATTAAATTGGTTATGTTAGCTAGTTATGTTCATAGTTGAAATGTTAGAGGAGGTATAATATGAGAAGAAATGTAAAAGCTGCTGTTATTGCTGCATTAATCGTAACAGGTGCTAATGCTTTTACCATGGTATCAGCCACAACTGTGGAAAGTCATACAGACGGAAAATCTATTGGTCTTAATTTGTGGGGGGAAAAGAGACATTATACAGATGACTTAACTGTTAATGTATCAGGCTTAGGTGTAAATGGTACAAAATATCATAATAATGTTACAGGTATTTATGCTCTTGATGGGACACAAGTCGCTATCGATAAAAATGTAACTGTAACAGTTAAAAATCCAGCACCTGCAGAAAGTGGTGCGAAACGTAGACCTGATTTGGCACATTATTACATGAGCGGTATCTATGCTGGTTATGGTGGACTTACTAGTGATGGCAATAACGATGATACTCGAGTCACCGTAAAAGGAAATGCTAAAATCGATGCTGTTGGCGTTGGTTTGCAAGCTAATAAAGATGGATATATTCGCATATTAGGTGGAGCCGATGTAAAAACATATCCTTTAAATACCTCTGATACCTATTCTGCATTATCTGAAGAAGGCTTTGTATATGTAAATACGGGTATGGATGGCTTACATCCGGGAACTAATGATGTGAAGATGTACGGTAATATAGGATTTTTAGATAAAAACTATGGTATTGAAAAGAACCCTCATAACCATGGCTCTGAAATCTCTTTAGGCTTAACAACACCAAATTCTAAATTAATAGGTGGTGTGTTGAATGAATTTGATGAAAGCAATAATAATCCGTATCATGGTGGTTTGCGATTGTATTTACAAAATGGTGCGACCTGGCGCAATGAATGGTTAGGCGCTGAGCGCGTATATCCTACACAAGGTCGTCCTAATAATGCAAACTATTTATATACAGGTAGTCGTGTGGAGCATTTTATTGGTGGTAAGGATATAGCGAGTCAAGGTATTATTCAACCGGTAGACGCACGACCAATTACTATTAATAATTATGCAGGTCATACCGCCATTGATTACGAAAAGGGTGCTCCTGCAGCTGCACAAGGTAAAGGCGAAGTTGTTATCAACCATGCTGATAAGGGTTCTTCTGTGACTATGCGCAGTTCGGCAGATGCTCTTAAAGGATATGTAAATGTAAACAACCCACGTAGTACTTTGCAGCAGTTGGCTAATAAGTTAACATACACTGGCTTTACTAAGGGTGAACGTAATTTAGATGTGAATGTTGAAGTCCATTCCGGACTCATTAGTCCTTCATATTCTACTAACCTTGGTACAGAAAACTTTGCTGTTGACGGTAAGGCTAGCGTTACGGATAAAGCGGTCGTGACAACTCGTGAAAGCGAAGTTGTATCTGGTGTTAAGAGTGCGTTAGCCTCCTCTGTGATGCAAATGAGAGCCGATACGAATGATTTACAACGTCGCCTCGGTGATGTGCGACTCAACTCCAATAAGCATGGTGTATGGGGAAAATACATCGGCGGTAAATCTAAGATTACAGACAACGCCTATGTAAACCAAACATACAATATGGCGCAAGTTGGCTATGACACATTGCGTGGAGATTGGACCATTGGTGGTGCTTTGCTATATGGTACAAGCAATAGTGATTACGCTCTAGGCTCTGGGTCCGGTAAAACCGCAGGTTTAGCATTATACGGTGCAAAACAATATAATGATGGTCGTTACTTAGATGTTATTGGTAAAGTAAATCGTTTGAAAAATGATTTTACCGTACGTAATAGCTTGAGCACAAGCTTGAGCGGTGATTACCGCAATACAGGTACCTCCTTGAGCGTTGAATATGGTAAACGAATCAAGAAAGACAATGGTTTTTATATCGATCCTAACGCAGAATTGACGTTTAGTCGCTTGTCTGGTGTAAACTTTGATGCTCGTACAAATACGGGCAGCATAGTACACATTAACTCTGATGCGGTAAATTCCGTTATTGGTCGTATTGGTGTAGGCATTGGCAAGGAAAGTAAGAACAGCAATCTTTTCCTCAAAGCAGCATTAGCACATGAATTCTCTGGTAAAATGAAAGCTACTTATAGCATGGCCGGTGAGCCAACCACAGGTAGTGAAGTGAATTTGAAAGACACATGGCTTGATCTTGAACTAGGTGGCTCATGGAGCGTACGTCCTAATACATATATTTATGGGACTTTCACTAAAAACTTTGGTGCTACCGTAGACAATTCCTATCGCATTGACGCAGGGATTCGGCATAACTTTTAGGTAATAGTAAATATAGTAGAGACAAATAATATGGGGATGTTATTTGTCTCTACTATGGTGTTAAGGAATACTAGAATTAAATATTTATATATGTAAGGGTATATAAAAAAGACCGATTACATTCCTATTGAAGGACTGTAATCGGTCTTTTGGTCTAATGTATAAACACTATTTAATTAGACATTACAAATTCATTGTAATCTAAATATGAGTCTAAAAGTAACTCTAAATATAGATATAGCTAAATTAGAATTGTAACGTTTTGATTCTTTCAACGGCACGAATTGTATTTTCACGGCTACCGAATGCTGTTAAACGAAGGTACCCTTCGCCGTGAGGTCCAAAGCCAGAGCCTGGTGTAGATACGATTTGAACTTGTTCGAGCAAGACATCGAATAATTCCCAACTAGTCATATTACCAGGCGTTTTAAGCCAAATATATGGAGCGTCCACACCGCCATATACAGTAAGGCCGATAGATTCAAGACCCTCTTTGATGATGCGAGCATTTTCTTTGTAGTATGCAATGTTTGCACGTGTTTGTTCGCGACCTTCTTTTGTGTATACTGCTTCAGCACCGCGTTGGATGATGTAAGGAACACCATTGAATTTAGTGCATTGACGACGGTTCCACATAGGGTTTAGCGGTTGGCGTTCACCAGATTTAGTTTTGCCAGTTACCTCTTTAGGCACAACTGCGTAAGCACAACGTGTACCAGTGAATCCTGCAGTTTTAGAGAAGGAACGAAACTCGATAGCCACTTCGCGAGCGCCTTCGATTTCGTAAATAGATTTTACAGTGTCTTCTGTGCTGATGAAAGCTTCGTAAGCGGAGTCAAACATCAAAATGGCATCATTATCTTTACACCATTTGATCCATTCTGCTAAACGAGCACGGCTCAAAACAGTACCGGTTGGATTGTTAGGTGAGCAAAGGTATACAATGTCTACGCGTTCAGACGGGAATTCTGGAGAGAAGTTATTTTCTGCGTAAGTAGGGAGGTATACAACCTTTTGGAAGATGCCATCTACAGCTTCGCCAGTACGACCACCCATAACGTTGGAGTCTAAGTATACTGGGTACACAGGATCTGTGATAGCAATGATGTTATCTTCGCTGAATAACTCTTGGATATTACCAACGTCAGATTTTGCACCATCGGAAACGAATACTTCGTCAATAGCGATATCTACGCCTAATGGTTTGTAATCGACATCAACAATAGCTTGACGTAAGAAATCATAACCTTGTTCAGGGCCATAACCTCGGAATGTTTCCGCTTTTCCCATTTCTTGAACAGCTTTACTCATAGCATCGATAATTGCTGGAGCAAGAGGTAATGTAACATCGCCGATACCAAGACGAATAATATCTGCATCTGGATGAGCAGTTTGGTACTCATTTACCCTTTTAGCAATATTAGCAAATAAATAAGAACCTTGAAGGTTTAAGTAGTTTTCATTGATATTAGCCATGATGACTCCTTTTTATAATCAGATTTCTCTATATATAGTAAATTATATAGAATAATGACGCAAGGATTTTCTATAGAATTTCTGATTTATGTAAATATTGTTTAAGTCTATTACTATAAAAGGTCGTATTATGAGGAATTTATTAGTCATATCATTTGTTTTATAATTTCTTTTAGAAATTCTGTTTATGTTGTATAATAAGTAAAAAGAGAGCCATCAACGTGTGGTTGCGTTAGGCTCATCTTATAAACATTTTTTAGGATTGCCTAGCGTGCGAGTATTTTGAATACTCTGTTGCGTTAGGCTTTTATCTTTACTCTACTTTGGGCATAGTATTTTACTATGCTTTTTTGATGAAAGTATATCAAAACTATATAGCATTAACATTGTTTTTGATATAATCTAAATAAATACATATTATAGTGTGGTTTTATATGAAAGTGGTGTCTTTATGCTGACGATTAGCAATAAGGGATGGCTTTTTACGTCTATATTAAGTGCTTTGATGGCGTTTACATCGTTGTCAACGGATATTTATTTGCCAGCTATGCCTGAGATGGGGCGTGACCTCAATGGTGATGCGGAGCTTACGTTGACAGGGTTCTTAATTGGCTTTGCGCTAGCTCAGCTTTTTTGGGGCGCCGTTAGCGATAAAATTGGTCGTAAGAAGCCACTTATTATAGGGATAGTTTTATTTATTATTGGTTCTGTAGGCTGTGCCTTGAGTTCCTCTATGATGGAGTTATTGGCTTGGCGTGTGTTTCAGGCATTTGGTGCCTGTGTAGGACCGATGCTGTCGCGGGCTATGATTCGGGATTTATATGGTCGGACTGAGGCGGCTAAAATGTTATCTACATTAGCCATTGTCATGGCCATAGCTCCTATAGCAGGGCCAATGTTAGCAGGGCATTTACTCGTATGGTATACATGGCATTCCATATTTTGGTTGCTTGTTGCTATCGGTATTTTAATGCTCGTTGCCGTATTGGTGATTCCTGAGACACATCCCTTAGAAAAGCGTAGTAAAAAGTCTATAGGTCATACCTATAATAATTATTGGATTTTATTGCGCAACAAAGGTTTTATGAAATATACCCTATGTGTTAGCTCATTTTATATTGCCATTTATGCGTTTTTAACGGGATCGCCTTATGTATATATAGATGTGTATGAAGTGCCTAAAGAATATTTTGGTTATCTCTTTTCTGTCAATATTATTGGTGTTATGTTGTTAAGTGCTATTAATCGTCGTATTGTTAGTGCTATACGCCTCGATAGACTATTGAAATATGCCACACTATTTGCTGCTATTTGTGTATCCATTGTTATGGGCTTGATGTTCTTAGGTTACCATTCATTGTGGTTAATTGTTATTGGCTGTTTTCTATTCTTCTCCATGAATGGTATCATTGCCGCTGTAACTAATGCATTAGCTTTAGATAGAGCAGGTAGAATGGCTGGATCTGGGGCGGCACTATTAGGCGCCATGCAATATGGTAGTGGTATTGTGTCATCGTTGATACTTACCTTCTTACCAAATGATACGGCCTATCCTATGATGGGGGTAATAGCCATATTTGTAATTATCTGTGCTATTATTGCCTTTCCTGAGGATGAAAAATATAATCGTATATAATATTTGTGAAAGCAAGGACTTAAACTGAGCCCTTGCTTTCATCATTTTTTTAGGTTATAATAGTAAGGCTTATTGATGGTAAGCACTTCCTACCCCTATGTGTCGATAGGGGCATTAGTCCGAAAGAGGAGGTGATTTTGTATGAACAAATACGAAGTCATGTTTATTGTGAAACCAGCTGAAGAGGAAGCAACTAACGCTGTTATTGAAAAAGTAGAAGCTTTAATTGCTCGTGTAGGCGGCACAGTAGAAAAGGTAGATCGTTGGGGCAAGCGTCGTCTTGCTTACGCGGTGAAGAAATTCACTGACGGTTTCTATGTATTGATTAACTTTGAGGCAGCTCCTGCTGAAATCAAAGAAATCGATCGTGTATTGAAAATCAACGATGAAGTCCTAAGACATCTAATTGTTAAACACGAAGCATAATTAAAGCCTGGAGGAAAACATGAACTCTGTACAAATTCTAGGTAATTTAGCTCGTGATCCTGAAGTACGCTATACCAAAACTGGTCGTGCTGTAGCAACTTTCACAGTAGCTGCCACAAACACCTATATTGATTCCACAACAAATGAGACGAAAGAACAAACTGCTTTCATCAACTGCGTTGCTTGGGGTAAACTTGGTGAAGCGGCAGGCAATCTTCGTAAAGGCAGTCGTTGCATTGTAGAAGGTCGTTTGCAAACTCGTTCTTACGAGACTCAGGACGGTCAAAAACGGTACGTTACTGAAGTGGTAGCGAACTTTGTGGGCCAATCCCTTGATATGAATACTAATTCTTTCGAAGGTGGGTCCAATTTTGATAGTTTCAGTACAGGCGGCGATGACGAAAACATTCCGTTCTAGTGTCAGGGACTCCTACTAATTCGAAAAGGAGGATTCGCAATGAGAAGAGATAGAGGCAGAAAGCCAAGAAGAAAAGTATGCGTTTTCTGTGCAGACCATATCGATCAAATCGACTATAAAGATGTTGCTAAACTTCGTCGTTTTACGACTGAACGCGGTAAAATCTTACCTCGTCGTATTTCCGGTACTTGCGCAAAACATCAACGCAAATTGACTACATCTATCAAACGTGCACGTGCAATTGCTTTATTGCCATTCACTGCTGAATAATTGATGAATCAAGGCGGTACAACCATTTGGTTGTGCCGCCTTTTTGCGTTTGGTCCATGATTCACATGGAAGTGTATATCTTTGAATTTATTTAACTGGAGATGTTAGAAGGCTATATTAGGGATTGAAGCTTATTGTATAGATTGTTGTATAAAGGTATAGAATAAAAATAGATAGGACCTATGCGTTTAGAGCATAGGTCCTATCTATTTCCTTTGATTCTCATTAATTATCGTAGTTACTTGTTGTAATAAATATTCATAAAAATAGATATAGTTATTTGAAGTTAAAAATTGAATAATTTAATAAATAATAGGTTTTATATGACTAATCTATATAGATTAGTTAATCAATCTTATGCATACGATTAGAAATATTTATACTATAATACAAGTATACATATATAGCTGTAAAGTTCAGTGAAAGGTGGTAAGTACATGGGATTTTTGAAAAAGGATATATCCCGTCGCCAGTTTATTGGTGGTGCTTTAGCTTTAGCGGCTGCATCAGCAGTGCCGTCGTTTATACGAGGTGCTTATAAGCCAACACAATCTGATTCGTTACAAGTATGGACTTGTGGAGGCTTGTCAGAAGCATTTCTTGATTTAAACCAAGTCTACACGATGCACACAGGTCATAATATTCAGTACACCGGTGCTTTTGCAGGGGCTATTGGTAAATCTTTGTTAGCAGAAAAAAGTCGCACCGAAATCTTTGGAGCTCGCGGATTAGAGTTAGCAAAAAATATGCGCAAAAAAGGGATAAGTATCGCTTTTGAGCCGCTATGTTTTACAGACTACGTCATAGTCACACCTAAAGGTAATCCTGCCGGTATTCGTGATCTTAAAGATATGGCGGAGCCCGGTGTACGCGTCATGTTGCCGTTGGGTGCATCTCCTCCAGGCAGTGCCTCTGTAAAGGGGATTATGAAACTGTCAGGATTAACCGATGGCATTATGAAGAACATGATAGCTGAAAATGCTTGTGTGATCTCCATGATGTGTGACCTCGTAGAAGGCAAGGCCGATGTGTCCATCATTGAAAAACGCCTTACCACACATGACCGGTTTAAGGATTGTATCGAATATTTCGACATACCTGCACAGTTTGTGCCGCCTGCACCGCTGACTTTCACTATTAACACGATGAAATATGTACAAGATCGTGCGTTGGCTGCCGATTATATTGAATTTACACGTTCCCAAGAAGGACAACAAATCTTAGAAAATCACGGATTTACATCCGTTCATAGTGCGAGAGGTCTCGATTTGATAGAAAGGTTTGGTGTAAAAGATGTGTAATCAATGTCCATCATCTACAACCTGTGGGGCTCAAACAAGCTCTGGTATATCTGGAACTAAGGCTCCTAAGAATTTAACGCTTTGGCGTCGGTTTGTACAGTTTATCTTCCTCTTTATTATGGGGAAATGGGTGTACTTTGGTGTATTCCGTTGTCCTTATATTGTTCCGTTTGTGAACTGTGAAAGTTGCTCTATGATTTCTTGCTGGGGGCGCATCACGACGTACTTTTATGCGTGGTGGATTATCTTACCGATTATGGTCGTATTCTTTGGACGTGCTTTCTGTAGCTGGTTCTGTCCAAGTGGGTGGGTGAACCAAATGCTCGGAAAAATATCTATGGGACCACTAAGAAATCGTAAAAACTATATGCGTTTCCTTCAACTCGGCATGGTAGCAACTATAATTTTAGGGCTCGTAGTATATTTTAAATTTGGTAATCCTCGCATTATGATCCCAATTCGGACGAGCGATGAATATTTTAATGCTGTTATTTTATCTATGCAGTTCTCCGAATGGTATTGGGCGGCTCGTACTATAACTGTAGTTTCCATCATTGCTGGTTCCCTTATTATTGCTAATGCATGGTGTCGATTTGTATGTCCTTTCGGTGGCATCATGGAATTGCTTCGTAAGATTTCTATTTTTAGAATTTATAAAACGAATGAGTGCGACAACTGTGATGCGTGTTTACGCGTTTGTGAAATGGGGACACGACCAAATGAAATGAACTGTACAAACTGCGGTGACTGTTTACATGTATGCCATAAAGATGCCATTAGATTTGGTCGGAAAGGTTAACTATGAAAGAAATTCAAGGACAAAGTTTCCTACAAAATCATCCTTGTTACAACAAGGCCGCTTCTGCTAATTGGGGTCGTTTACATTTACCAGTAGCTCCCAATTGTAATATTCAATGTAATTATTGTAATCGTAAGTACGACTGTGCGAATGAAAATAGACCAGGCGTGACGCAACATGTATATACGCCACAAGAGGCAGCTGCCTTTGTGCGCAAGGTGTTTGATGCTCGTCAGGATATCTCTGTAGTAGGTATTGCAGGTCCTGGGGATCCTATGTGTGATGCAGACAAGACACTTGAAACCTTCCGCCTCGTGAAAAAGGATTTTTCTCATGTCATGCTTTGTTTATCTAGTAATGGTTTGGCAGTGCCTGATTATGTTAATGACATTGCTGACTTAGGAATTACGCATGTAACGATTACGGCTAATGCTATTGATCCAGAGATTGCAAAAAATGTATATTCCATGGTTCGCTATGAGGGTAATATTTACAAAGGAATCGATGGGGCCCGTATTTTATTAGAGCGTCAGGCTGAAAGTATCCGAAAACTAAAGGAAAAGAATATTATTGTTAAGATTAATACTGTAGTAGTGCCTGATGTAAATATGGACCATGTGCCAGCAATCGCTAAACAAGCAGAAGCTTGGGGTGTCGATTTGATGAACTGTATTGCTATGATTCCAGTTCACGATACGGTCTTTGAAAATCACCGAGGCCCAACTTCAGAAGAAATCGATAACATGCGTCAATTTATTGGTCACTATGTGCCGCAAATGACACACTGCAAACGCTGTAGAGCTGATGCTATCGGTCGTTTATGCGAAGCGTAGAAGCATAAAAGGCTATATACCGAAGTATATAGCCTTAATGGTTATGTATTATTTAGTATTTTTAACGATTTTATGTAGAGCAGATAATGCAGATTCCACATCTTTATGTGTGTTGGCATAGCCAAAGGAGAAGCGTACTGTTCCTTCTGGATAGGTTCCTAGCGTTTGGTGTGCTCGTGGTGCACAGTGGAGTCCAACGCGCGTCATGATGTGATAGGTTGATTCTAGTTCGTAAGCAACGCTCGCAGCATCAGCTCCATCAATTGTAATCGATACGACAGCAGTTCTGTCCTGAACATTTTGCTTGCCAATGATATTAATGCCATCTATCGGTCGTAAGCCTTTGAGGAAGGCTTCTGTCAATGCGAGCTCGTGGTTATGAATGTTTTCCATACCCTTCGATTCAATAAAGGCGAGACCTTCGTTGAGACCTATGATGCCTGGTAGGTTTAATGTGCCTGATTCGAAGGCATCAGGCATATTAGTAGGCATTGTTTCTAAATGTGAGAAACTACCTGTGCCACCAGCAATAAGAGGGGTTAAGGCTTGAGCCATTTCTTTGGTTAAAATCATGCCACCAATACCTTGAGGGCCTAATAAGCCTTTGTGACCTGTAAAGCAGAGGGCATCTATTTGAGATTCTTTTACATCGATAGGCATGATACCAGCCGTTTGTGCCGCGTCTACAATAAAATGTAGATTATGCTCTTTGCAGATTATACCGATTTCTTTAACGGGTTGTATGGTTCCACATACATTGGACGCGTGATTAATAATTATAGCTACTGTATTTGGACGAATGAGTGACTCAATAGCGTCTAATTTGATAGAACCTGTAGTATCACAAGGGATAGTATCAAAGGTAATATCTTCATTGAGTAGTTGAGTGAGCGGTCTCATGACAGCATTATGCTCCATAGAGCTAATCAGTACATGGTCTCCTGCTTTGAATAGCCCCTTGATAACCATGTTTAAACTCATCGTCACATTTTGAGTAAAAAAGACATGAGAAGGATCGTGTCCGTTAAATAAGCTGTTTAATCGCTGCCGTGTTGTATAGATAATATCCTCTACATCATAGGCGAGGGCATAGGAGCCACGATTGATATTGATGCCTCTATTTGTTATATAGTCTGACATAGCACTAGCCACAGTTGGTGCCTTTGGAAATGTGGTACTAGCATTGTCTAAATAGATATACTTCATAGGTAATCTCCATGAATAACAAGATGTATTTATGGTTATTATATCATGAGTATTGTGCTTGATCGGGTAGGAGCACATACTTATATAGTTTTAGTTCTTGTAGTTTGAAAGGAGTTTATTATGAGTGGGTCTCATGAAAAAAGAAATTTAATTATTGCAGGCCTTATAATTGGTGTTATTGCGGGTTTTCTCGTATTAGCCGGAAATCCAGGTAACATGGGCTTCTGTATTGCTTGCTTTGTTCGTGACACCGTAGGTGCTCTTGGTCTACATCGTGCTGCACCGGTACAGTACATTCGTCCAGAAATTATCGGTCTTATTTTAGGGGCCTATGTATTGTCCATGATTCGTGGCGAACACCAAAGTAAAGGTGGTTCCTCTCCAATTATTCGATTTATTCTTGGTTTCTTTGTTATGATTGGTGCTTTGATGTTCCTCGGTTGCCCAATTCGTATGATTTTGCGACTTGGTGGCGGTGACTTAAATGCTTTGTTCGGTATTGCTGGTTTTGCTGGTGGTATTGGGGTCGGTACAATATTCTTGAAAAAAGGCTATTCTTTACAACGAACTTACGCATTGAGTAAGTTAGAGTCTGCTATGATGCCTGCCATCCAAGTTGGGCTATTAGTGTTAGTAGTAACTGCTCCGGCATTTATCTTATTTAGTCAAAAAGGACCAGGCGCTATGCATGCACCTTGGTTAATTTCATTGGCAGCAGGCCTTGTGGTAGGTGGCTTATCTCAATTTAGTCGCCTTTGTACCGTTGGTGGTTTTCGGGATTTATTCTTGTTCAAAAAATCCATTCTTATCTTTGGTTATTTAGCGGTTCTCATTGGTGTATTCGTTGTGAATATTAGCTTTGGTAATTTCCATCTTGGCTTTGAAAACCAACCAATTGCACATACAGATGGATTGTGGAACTTCCTAGGTATGGCGCTTGCAGGTTTCTGTAGCGTATTGCTTGGGGGTTGTCCATTACGTCAATTAATCATGACTGGTGAAGGTAATTCTGATTCCGCTGTTACAGTGCTTGGCCTTGCGGCTGGCGCAGCATTTGCTCATAATTTCGGCTTAGCTGCCTCTGGTGCTGGTCCTACACTAAATGGTGAAATTGCTGTAGGTGTTGGCTTTGTGGTAGCGTTCATTATTGCTGTACTTAATACAAAACGTTCAAATGCTTAGCCTGCAGATGGTTAACTTGGAAATGTTTAGATCATGTATGGTATGATCAACATATAGTATGAATGTATTTTACTATTTTATTCGTTATTGATAGCTAGAATTGAGTGTCTATGAAATATATTGCCACTTTTTACTCTCATTTTGGAGCGATTCGCTTCAAGCGTGAAGCCCCAGAAGGGGTAACTAATATAGAACTACGTCCTGTACCACGGAATCTTAGTTCGTCCTGTGGAACGAGTGCTTCCTTTGAGGCTGATGAAAGTTTTACTTTCATGGAGGATCCTACAGAGGAAATTGAACAAATAGTGGCTGTTACAGTTGAAGGTTATAGAACTATATTTGAAAGCTCAAATGAGTAAATTATATAGACTGTTTGGTTCAGTATTGATGCATAGTTGGTATGATTCGAATTCTCTTTCTTAGTTTATTACGATAGCCATTAATCTCTTTGATAAAATAGTAGAAGTGCATTTTGATGCATTGTTAAGTGTGGTTTATAAATATATAATTTTTATAGATAAATATATATAATTTCTTAAAAGATTATAGATTTTTTTCGAATAGGACTATAAAAATTAGATGAAGTATTATATAATAATATCTACAGTATGTATTACAGTAGAACAGTAAAATAAATCCATTGATAATGTACGCTACTATTGCAGTATTATACAATTAGTATTAATGATAAGGGAGATTGTAAGACTTTGAAAAGAGTATTAACCTTAACATTAGCCGTGGCCATCGTTGCCGGTGGCTATATGTTTGAGGCTAATGGGGCGGGAGAACAACCTTCTAAACAGGCACCATCTATATCTGAGATAAATATATATACGCCAAAAGAGCTTAATGCACGTCAGAAAGACTTGGTTGAAATTGGCCGCTATACTGCGTCTGGTGATCAAGGTGCATTAAAGAGTGTAATTGCATCTGCTATTGAGCGAGGCACGTTGACGCCACAAGAGGTGAGTATTGCCATTCGTCAACTTTACTCTGCTGCTGGCTTGAAACAAATGAATGCTGCTTTAGCTACATTTGATCAATTACGTGATGAACGCCCTGAGTTTGGCGATGAGTACGAAAAATTGGTACCAAAGCAAACAGGACTTAGTGCTTTATTGGGGAATGGCACTAATGGGGCACCTTTAACAAAGCCGAAAGCTGAGGAAGCAAAAGAGGGGGTTCAATATAATACGTTCCGTATGAAAAAACCAAAACCTCAAAATCGTAATCGTTCACGTCTAGGTAAATTGGACCGTGAATTGGTCGCTGCGGCAGCATTAGGTACTCGAGTTGGTAAAAATAATCTTTTCACTGCAGCTGAGAAGAGTTTATCTGAACTTGGCCTAAGTCAATATCAAATTGAAAATTTAGAAGCTATGATTTTCCAATAAAATGTAGACCTATTTCTTCGGAAGTAGGTCTTTTTTTATAAGAAGTGCTTTTATAGTCGCAGTGATTCGTATTAAATACATAGAATGTAATTGACGTTTAATGTCCCCTTTTCTATAATTAATAAGATAGGTATATGACCTGTAATAATACATATAAACAAATATAAATATATTATTAAAAATAGATGTAAGGAGAAAGTATGCGCCTTCGTAGAAAACCATGGATTGATGAAGCTATCCACGAATATGACTCTCATATTATTTTGTCTGGCCAAGAAGCGTATAAAGGCAAGTGGTGTGAATTATTTGAACATCCTGAGTACCCATTATATATGGAACTAGGAACGGGGAAAGGTCGCTTTATTGCGGGGATGTCTGAAGCGTATCCAAATGCTAACTTCGTAGGTTTTGAAGTGCAGCTGGGGGTTATTTATTATGCAGCACAAAAAATCTTTGAAGGGGAGCGGAACAATGCAAAGGTATCTTTATTTGATATCGCAGGTATTGAAGAGATAGTAGCACCAGGTGAAGTTGATCGTTTCTATATTAACTTCTGTGATCCCTGGCCTAAGGCGAAACATGCAAAACGCCGCCTTACATATCACACATTCCTCGACCGTTATGCTCGTCTTTTGAAAGATGGTGGTGAAGTCCACTTCAAGACGGATAATGAAGGATTGTTTATGTTTTCTCTCGAAGAATTCAAAGAATGCGGTTGGGAGCTTAAAAATGTAACGTATGATTTACATAGTACGGATCTTCCAAATGTAAAGACTGAATATGAAGAAAAATTTAGTGAAAAAGGTCAACCTATTTTCCGCTTAGAAGCAATTAAGCCAAAAGTACAAAAGGAGGCTTAACATGGAAACACCGAATAAGGGGGATAGTCGGTGGGGCTCACTCTTTAAAAATGACTTACAAGGTATGCTCTTACCTATTCTTCTCATTACAATTATAGGTAGTGTAAATATCTTTAGTGCTACTTATATCAGCTCTATCTATGAAAATACAGGATTATTAGGCTACTTTTTAAAGCACATGACATTCTTGCTTTTGTCTATGGCGGTAGGCGTTATTTTGTATCGTTATGATTACCGTCAGTTACAGAAGCCTCACATGTTGCAAAGAATTATGATTGTTACATTAATTGGTATGATTTTGGTTCTTGTGATTGGTGCTGTCATTAATGGTGCGCGTCGTTGGATTGTTATTGGTCCTGTATCGATTCAACCTTCAGAATTTGCGAAATTAGCGGCCTTGATATGGACAGCAGCTAAATTGAGTACTATGCGAAAATGGGGAAAACCAAGGCATATTAACCCTCTCATTAATTTACAAGGTTATTTTAGTGAACGTATAAGTTATATGTTGCCGATGTTAATATGGCCAACTATATTTGCAGGGTTAACAATCTTGCAACCAGATATGGGCACTACCGTATTGATTTTTGGCTTTTCATTTGTGCTCATCTATTTAGCGGGTTTTGATGGAAAATTCTTCGGCGGAGCTTTTGCGATAGCTGGATTTCTTGGCTTTATTGCAGCTCGTATGTCGCCATATCGTTGGGAACGTATTCAATCTTGGTTTGATCCTTGGCCTCATGCACAGGATATGGGGTATCAAACCGTTCAAGGCTTGTTGGCTGTAGGTTCTGGTGGCATTTTAGGCGAAGGCTTTATGCAAGGTACATCAAAGTATTTTTACTTACCAGAAGCACATACGGACTTTGCTTTTGCTGTATGGGCGCAAGAAATGGGCTTCATTGGTGCAGTGTTTGTTGTCGTTCTGATTGCAGCTTTTACCTATTTTGGGTTCCGCATTTCTAATAAGGCTCGTGATGAATTCGGGAAATGGTTAGCAATGGGAATAACATTGCTTATCAGTGGTCAGGCCTTGTTTAACATCGCCATGGTATGTGGTATCATGCCTGTAACAGGGGTACCATTACCGTTTGTTAGTTATGGCGGCTCTTCATTATTGATGAATTTCATGGCTATCGGTTTATTAGCGAGCATAGGTCGTCGCAATGTAGAAGGGGTAAAACCAGTTGGTACAGCTGAACCATTACCATCTTTGCGTGAAGAAACACAAAGTCGTTTCAAGCCTGCCGCTCCAAAGCGTACTAATAAGACAAATATGCCTGGACCGTTTAAACCACAGCCTTCTAAAAAGTCGACTCGTAGACAGACTAAATTTGAACGTTAATATCTAACTTATGTATCATAAGATGAATCTGTTTGTGTAAATTCATAGAGTATATTTAAGGACTGTACTATATGAACTTAGCATCGTTATATTGTGTGTGAGGAGAAACGATGAAAGATTATATTGATATTCAAGAACGCCCATCATGGGGCCGAATGTTACCACTTAGTTTTCAACATTTATTTGCCATGTTTGGCTCTACTGTATTAGTACCGTATTTATTAAAAGTAGACCCAGCAACGGCATTGTTTATGAATGGTATTGGTACATTATTGTACTTATTTGTGTGTAAGGGCAAGATCCCTGCATATCTTGGTTCTAGCTTTGCCTTTATTGCGCCTGTAGCAGGTGTGTTATCTGCAGGTCTTGGTTATGAATCTGCAAAAGGGGCCTTCGTTGTATTTGGTCTATCTTTTGTTATTTTATCTATTCTCGTTCGTTATATTGGTACGCGTTGGATTGATAAATTATTCCCACCAGCTGCTATGGGTGCTATCGTAGCTATTATCGGCTTAGAATTAGCGCCAGTAGCGATGAGTATGTCTGGCCTTATCGGCAATCAAGATTTAGGCATGAGCCATAGCCAAGCTGTTATTATCTCCATGTTTTCCTTAGTTGTTACCTTGCTTGGAACTGTTGTGTTCCGTGGTTTCTTAGCTGTTATTCCTGTTCTTATTGGTGTTGTCTCTGGTTATGTATTGTCTGCTGTGATGGGAGTTGTTGACTTCTCTGGTGTAGAAGCTGCTCCTTGGCTTTCATTGCCTCAGTTCTACGGCATGCCTGTATTTGATATCAATGCAATTATCATGATTATGCCAGCACTATTTGTAGTATTTGCTGAGCACGTTGGTCACTTGGTTGTAACTAGTAACATCGTTGCCAGAGACTTGATGAAAGAGCCTGGTCTACAAAGATCCTTGCTTGGTGATGGCCTTGCAAATATTCTTTCTGGTTTCTTTGGTGCGACACCAAATACGACGTATGGTGAAAACATCGGCGTACTTGCAATTACTCGTTGCTTCAGCGTATGGGTAATCGGTGGTGCTGCAGTTTTAGCGATGATTGTGTCCTTTGTAGGTAAAGTAGCAGCTCTTATTCATGCTATTCCGGTACCTGTTATGGGTGGTGTATCTATTTTATTGTTCGGTATCATCGCAGCATCTGGCTTGCGTATGCTTGTAGAACGTAAAGTAGACTACACAAATCCTGTTAATATGATTCTTACATCCGTTATCCTTGTGGTAGGTCTTAGCGGTGCAGAACTCGCAGTTGGTCCTGTTGTATTAAAAGGGATGGGTCTTGCCACTGTAGTAGGTATGGCTATGAGCATTAGCTTGTTAATCCTTCAAAAAACAGGCGTTGGCAATGACCAATTGAAAAAAACAGAAGTATAATATCATGGCTCTTTAAAATCTTGGAATATAACCTTGAGATCATAAAGTAAATTGATTTGTACTCAGTATAATAAACGACTACTGAATCAGGTTGTACCTGCGCAAGTAGTCGTTTTTATTTAGTGTCTTTATAATTTATCCTCAATATTGTATAATGAACATATCAGTTGTATAAAATTAATTTAAGAGAGGAGGCCCTATGGAGTTTTTGATATGGATGGCTATCGGCGTTGCCTTGATGGCGGTAGAACTCGTAGTACCAGGCGGTATTTTAGGTCTTATCGGTTATTGCGCATTCCTGTGGGGCGTTTATGTAGCTCTTGGGGAAGGCACAGTAGCATTGTATGCCGTGCTAGGATTAACAGCCTTGTTAATTGTCATTATCATCGTGTTCTTTAATCACTTTGAAAAGACTTGGATAGGCAAATTGTTTACCTTAGGGCAACGATCTACGACAAAAGCTGGTTATGTATCTAATGATGTATTAGAAGATTTGGCTGGCAAGGAAGGCGTAGCTCATACAACACTGCGCCCTGCAGGTATTGCTAAAATTAATGGTAATTTGGTAGATGTTGTAACCGAAGGTGACTTCATCGATGCCGGTTCACCTATTGTGGTGCTTCGCGTTGTAGGTGGCCGCAATATTGTTAGAAAGCGTGATTAAGCTTTCACAACATCGTTGTAAATAATGGAGGTTATTATGGATGTAGGTATTTTAATTTTGATTCCCATTTTGCTGATTGGTATTATGGTATTCTTATATGTTGTGCCATTAGGACTTTGGGTATCTGCTCTAGCAGCGGGCGTTAACGTTGGTATCTTTACACTTGTAGGCATGCGCTTACGTCGTGTAAATCCATCTCAAATCGTAATGCCTTTGATTAAAGCTAATAAAGCAGGTCTTGATGTGAATGTAAATCAGTTGGAAGCTCATTACCTCGCAGGTGGTGACGTTGACCGCGTTGTAGATGCTTTGATTGCCGCTGAACGGGCATCTATTCCGTTGACCTTTGAACGTTCCGCAGCTATCGACCTCGCCGGTCGTGATGTATTGGAAGCGGTTCAAATGTCCGTTAATCCTAAAGTGATTGAAACTCCAATTATTTCTGCGGTAGCAAAAAATGGTATTGAATTGAAAGTTCGTGCTCGTGTTACTGTACGTGCGAATATCGATCGCCTCGTTGGGGGTGCTGGTGAAGCCACAATTATTGCCCGTGTAGGTGAAGGTATCGTAACGACTGTAGGTTCCTCTGAAGAACATACAGATGTATTGGAAAATCCAGATCACATTTCCCGTACTGTATTGGGTAAAGGCCTTGATGCGGGTACTGCATTCGAAATCTTGTCCATCGATATCGCTGACGTAGACGTGGGACGTAACATTGGCGCTCAATTGCAAACTGACCAAGCGGAAGCGGATAAGAAAATCGCTCAAGCTCGTGCGGAAGAACGTCGTGCAATGGCTGTTGCTACAGAACAAGAAATGCGTGCTAAAACACAAGACATGCAAGCTAAGGTTGTGGAAGCACAAGCTGAAGTCCCTAAAGCATTGGCAGAAGCTTTCAGAAATGGTAATCTTGGCGTTATGGATTACTACAATATGAACAATATTATTGCAGACACTAAAATGCGTGAAAACTTAGCAGATGGTGAATAGGAGTAGCTATGGACTCTATTTTGTCTTCAGTGCTATCCATCTTTTCGCATAATCCAATCTTTGTTTTAGGTATCATAGCGTACATTGCTTTTTCCATTATAAAAAATAAGAATACTGAAGAGTCTGAAGAGTATGATGAGTATGAAAGCTCTGGTGGCGGAACTTGGGAAGATATGGAGCGCGAATATGGCATCTCCATAGAACGCAAGGTAGATGAACCGTCTATGGATGATTTGTCTAAGGTTGATGACTTTTATCGGGACTCTTATGAAGATAAACCGATTGTAAATCAGCAACCAGAAGCACCATCGAAAACTATGGAGGACATACATTTCAATGAAGAGGCTGCAGCAGCTCAACGAGATATTGAAGCCTTATCAATGAAAAGTTCCAGTAGCAATCCGAGTTATACTACCAGTAAGACTCGCTTAGATAGAGAAGCTGTTACGGGGCCGACCTTAAGTGAAAGACTAGCTGAGTTTAAACGAGATAAAGCAGCTAAAGAGGGGCAAGTTCTTATTGAAAATGTAGGCATTACAACTGCGCCTACTGCTCTAGCTGCGACTTCAACTCGCGGTCGTAAATCTAATCATGCTTTAAAAGAGGGCATGAAATGGTCCATCATTTTAAGTAAACCTAAAGCTCTTGAACGTAGATACCGTTAATGAAGTAATCTATTTATAAGTGTATAAACTAATTATGGTTTTATTGGAACATAAATAATAATGGATTGTGCACTGATGTGGTATAGCAACCATACTGTCACATATCATAATGTGGGGCATATAATTACATATTGAAAGAGGTTCCTATTGGTCACCTATGTGACTATTAGGAACCTCTTTTTTATTGTTTTTTCTTAGTGAAACTTTCACAATAATAGGGGAAGGAGTTCGTTTATAAGGAAGGGCAAAATTATGTATCGAAATGTGCGTGTTATACCAAAACAGCTGTTGCAGCAATTATATATAGAGAAACAATGGAGCGTTCGCGATGTGGCGGATTATTTTCAATGTAGTGTTGATACCATCATGCGCCGTATGAAAGCGTACGATATCGAACGGAGGCCTCTGAAGAAAGAAATCAATATGGTCCATGTACAAGCTTTGTATGAGACCGGTAAGTGGTCGCTCCATTCATTAGCAAAGCGTTATGATGTGTCTATTACGACGATAGCGAATCGCTTGAAAGAATATGGATTGGCTTGTCAGCAATCAAATAAAAACGTCTCTATAGATGTAGTACGTATATGTAGGGCTTATAAAAGTGGAAATAGTACAGATGCCATTGCTCGTATGTATGGTATATCGCGATGGAAAGTTCACCATGTATTGCGGCATATGGGAAATTGCTTACTTCCTAAAGTTCGAAAGCCTATGCGTGTAGAGGAGATGGCTTATTTATATATTCATCATCACATGAGTACAGATGACATTGGACTGGCTTATGGGATACGTGGTTCTACAGTGGCAATGTATTTGCGAGAGCAAGGTATAGAAATAAGGGCAAATACTCTTGATCTAGACGAAAATAAGATTAAAAAACTCCGTGCTCAAGGTTATGGAGTTGCAAAGATTGCACAGGCGATGGGTTGCTCTACCTCTGCTGTGCGAAAGCGTCTAGCTATGAAAAAATATATCTCTCCTTGATGTAGTGTGGTAGATACTATATACTTAAATTTATACAATGATGGGAGGAATATTATGCTCGAAATTATATCTGCTTTAACACCGTTTTTATTACTGGGCTTAGTGGCTGCTGGTTTATCTCGCCTTTCTGGGGTAGCCTTATCTATGGTTGTAGTACCAACTTTATTGATTTGGGGTGCAACTGCGGTTGACGTAATCGCCTTTATGTTGCTCTTTGTGGTGTACAACAACTTCACTATGGAAACACAAGATATTCGTTTAGATTATAAAGATCTTGTCTTATTCCCTAAATGGCGCTTGTGCATTCCCTTCATTTTGAGTTTGGTAAGCGCGTTCTTTGTTCCTGCTGCAGGCATTGCTGTTTTTATGGCTTGCTTTGTTTTAGAGTTATTGGCTACTGTGTATAAACGCATTCCTGAAAATAAACGACCTCGTTTACAGCGCGTAATAGTAGCATCGATTTTGAGTGCTGTTGTAACAGCTGTAGGTGCTTATATAGGTCCTAAAATTCCTAGTGAATTCTACTTTGTCTGTGTAGGCTTAGCCATTTTAATCATTACAGACTTTGCATGGTATGCCGGCAAGCATAGAGATGCTTTTAGAAACATATGGGATAGCATTTGGGCTGGTTTTAATATATTCTTAGGCATGTTTGGCATAGAGGCTTCATATTATCCAGCTGCACTTACGCGATCTATTCCAAATCCAATGGATCGCATGTTGCCTATGGTTACTGTAGTAGGTGGCTATGCAGGCCTTATGGTAGTATTCGGTTTTTATAACATTTTTTCTATACCGTCTTTGATTACAGCTATTGGTGCTGCTATAGGGATACGCCTCTTTGGTATGTATGAATTTCCTCGTAATGGCAGTTTCTCTTATTTAGCAATCGGTTTTGCCGTGGCTGCTGTAATTTGCTTGTATCTCGTATCTCCGACACCAGTTGGTTTCGATCATATTAATACCTTAGTTTCTCAACCAATTGGCCAATAATAATAGATAATGTAAGTCTATTGATATATTTTAATGAGTTCTTTAGTTGCTTTCACCTAGGAGCTAATTGGATTATAATGTGTGATATATCTCATATATTGTATTGAAAATTAAGTTCATATTAGAATGTGAAAGGAGTTGATGCTATATGGCAGAAACAATTGAAACAAGACCATTCCCTCCATTCTTACCAAAGAAGGCGACAGTCATGATGATGGGCACATTTCCTCCAGAACAATCAAAACGTGCTATGGAATTCCATTATCCAAATTTCCAAAATGATATGTGGCGTGTATTTGGCCTCGTATTCTTTGATGAAAAAGATCATTTTAGAAATGGTGAGGAAAAAGCGATGGATCCTGAGAAGATCAAAGCCTTTTTGTCTGAAGCTGGAATTGCATCTTGTCCTACTGTTTTGAAAGCTATTCGCGAAAAAGGGAATGCATCTGATGCATTTCTTAAGGTCGTTGAACCAGTTCCACTTGCGGACGTACTGGAGCAAATCCCTGACTGTAAGCATATTGGTACAACAGGCGGCAAGGCTACGGAGATTTTATTGAGCCTTTTACCAGAAAAGGTTAAATTACCTAAAACTGGTGAAACAATTCCTTTTGTATTTAATGGTCGGGAATTGACATTGACACGTTTGCCATCTACATCACGTGCCTATCCGTTGAGTCTACCGAAAAAGGCTGAAGCGTACAAGAATTTCTTCAAAGCTTGTGGTCTAAAAACAAAATAAATATTTAAAGTAGCACCTTTAATAGTTGGCTTTGAGTCTTTTGGTCTCATCTGTCGCTATTGAAGGTGTTTTTATATCGTAAAAATATATGAGATATTAAAATGGAGATTAATGCTTGTTTATTGTGAATATGTAGTTTGTTATAAATAAAATTGATAAGATATATAATATATTAATTCTTGTTTTTTATAATGAGAGGTTTATAATTAATCGTTGTCGCAAACTGGTTGACAATAATTTAAAAAATGGAGTTGATAATATGGATAAGGCTAAGGAGGCCTTGTGGACAAAATCCTTTGTCCTTGATACTTTGATTAATTTCTTAGTATTTTTGATTTATTATTTATTAATCGTTATTATTGCGGTTGTAGCAAAAGATAATCTTCATGCTACGGCTAGTCAAGCGGGACTTGCTGTTGGTATATATATTATTGGCACCGTTGTAGCCCGTTTGTTGGCAGGGCGGTTTATCAGTATCCTAGGATGTCGTAAGATGCTCTATTTAGGGTTATTGATTTACTTGATTTCAACAGCTATGTATTTCTACACACCTAATTTACTAATGCTTGATAGTGTTCGCTTCTTAAATGGTTTTGCTTATGGTATTACATCTACTGCTACAAGTACTATCATAGCTGCTATTATTCCTACGTCACGTCGAGGGGAAGGGATTAACTATTATGGCTTATCTACTTCTCTTGCCGCTGCAGTAGGACCATTCTTAGGTATATTGATGCTTCATAGTCTTGGTTATGATTTTATCATTGCATTCTGTGTTGTACTTATCATCCTTTGCGGTATTGGCTCTGTAATCATGAAATTTAATGAACCTAAACTTGGTATCGAATCTGAAGGACATAAGGGCATTAGAATTTCGGACTATATTGAACCACGGATGAATTCAATCAGTCTTGTTTCCATTTTAGTCGGCTTTGCCTACTCTGGCGTTATTGGCTTTATGGCGGCTTACACAAAAGATCTAGATCTTATTATGGCGGGCACTTTCTTCTTTGTTGTATATGCCGTCGTTATTACTATAACAAGGCCATTGCTTGGCATTGTTTTCGATATGAAAGGGGAAAACTTCGTTCTTTATCCTTGTTTTGTATCCTTAGCACTTGGTATTTTCTTATTATCCATCGCTCACTCCACATGGCTTGTGCTTTTATCGGCTGTGTTTGTTGGCCTTGGATATGGTACATTTATGTCCAACGGACAAGCTGTTACTGTTAAGATAGTACCTGTTCATCGTATTGGTGTTGCCACATCTACATACTTCATTGCCTTGGATATGGGGCTTGGCTTTGGCCCCTATATTTTAGGTGCCGTTAAAGAGGTTGTAGGTTATGCTAGTATGTTCCATGTAACTGTTGTTGTTGCGCTCCTTGCGCTGGTTGCCTATTATTTATTATATGGCCGTTATGTGGGGACTGAGAGAGACCTCTCGTTGAAAGCTCGCGCTGAAGAAGAAGAAATTAGGAATCGCAAACATAATGGTAAGCTTGCGTAAAATGTAAAATAAAAGGACTATACGAGCCTAGGCTCGTATAGTCCTTTTTGGTTATCTAGTACTGCTTTGCTAATATTATTATTTTTCAATATTTACAATATTAACGATAACTTCAACAGCTTTTTTCATATCATCGATACATGCGAATTCATGACGACCATGTAGATTTTCTACGCCTGTAAAAATATTTGGTGTAGGAATGCCCATGAAGGAGATTTTGGATCCATCTGTGCCACCGCGAATAGGATCACAAATAGGTGTAATTCCAGCTTTTTTCATTGCTGCTTTGGCTACGTTTACGCATTCCATATTGTCTTTGATGATATCGTACATGTTATAGTATTGGTCTTTTACAGAGACCTCACATACTTCACGCCCATATATTTCATTCAATGTTTGACCTGCTTGTAAGAAGAATGCTTTTTTTGCTTCGAACAATTCCTTATTATGGTCGCGGATAATATAGTTCATTTTGCCGGTATCTACTTGTGTTTCCATGCTCATGAGCATAAAGAAACCTTGGCGACCACATGTGTGCTCAGGAACAGCTGCTCCTGGTAATAAAGCGTCAAATTGCATAGCTAGTTTAGCACAGTTGATCATAATGCCTTTGGCAGTACCTGTGTGAACAGAAACACCTTTCAGGGTAACGGTACCGCCAGCTGCATTAAAGGTTTCATATTCGAGTTGGCCTAGGCTTTCACCATCGATAGTGTAAGCATAGTCTACAGGAAATTGTTTAACATCGAAGTGGTCAGCACCAGTACCGATTTCTTCATCTGGACCGAAAGCACACATGATTTTACCATGTTTGATTTCTGGGTGAGATACGAGATAGGCGAGGGCTTCCATGATTTCACAGATGCCAGCCTTGTCATCACCACCAAGAAGTGTTAGACCATCGGTTACAACTAAGGACTTGCCAATGTAATTTTTTAGGTTAGGAAAATCTGTACGACGGGTGAAGATTTGATGTTCTTCGTTAAGGCAAATATCACTACCATCATAGTTTTCTACGATACGAGGCTTAATATTTTCTGCGTTATAATCAGCTGTATCCATATGGGCAATGAAGCCGATGGAAGGAGTTTTCTCATCAGTGTTAGCATTTAATGTGCCGATGACAAAACCATTTTCACGATTATAAATAACCTCATCTAATCCTATTGCTTTTAAATCTGGGACGAGCACATTCGTAGCAAAGTCTACTTGAGTTTGAGTACTAGGAATGGTTGTACTTTCCTCATTAGACCGTGTATTTATGCTCGTATAGCGTACAAAACGTTCGACCATTGATTCCATAATGAGCCTCCTCGTAAGTAAACATACGTGTTATACAGGGCAGTATACGATACCGTTACATAATAGAGATTCTTAATATACTTTCATTGTAGAACAGGGACGCCAAAAATGCAAAATAATTATTTATAGGGGGTGTATTGTTTTATTCGCATAGTGCATAGAAAACCATTGAACCATGTGTAGTACCGTGTTAGTATAAAGGTGAATAGTTATACGTTTGTACTTTTTCTGTGAGGAGGTTTTACTATGTCGGACGAGGTTCGTTCCATTCCACCCATAGAACCGGTGTTAGATCCTAAGAAAGATTACGTAGAGATTAACTCATATGTAGTCTTCTGGGGCTTGTTCTATGCGGCAGTTTTCACACTGGCTGTTGGCTATTTATGTTTGAAAATCGGTCAAACAGTAGATGCTTTTGCACCAGTATCTGTACTTGCTATGGGTACAGCAGTTATTTTAAAGCGACAAAATGCTTTTGCCGAAACGGTACACATTCAAGCTATCGCTAGTTCTAGTACGAACACATTAGCAGGGGCTATGTTCTTTTTGCCAGCCCTTTACATCTGGAATGTAACAGATGTATCCTTTGTACAAATGGCGATTCCTATCATTCTTGGCGGCGTTTTAGGTGTTTTATTATGCGTTATGTTCCGTCGCTATTTCGTTGAGGAAATGCACTATGTGTATCCGTTCCCAAGTGGTCGTGCTGCAGCGGAAGTATTGATGAGTAATGAAGGTAGCAAAGCAAAACTTATGCTTGGCTCTGGTTTAATTGCTCTCGTGTATGACTTTATTCTTAATAGTTTGGGGTGGTGGCAAGAGGTTATTCGCACTGCTACCTTTAAGTGGGGGGCAGCTCTTGCAGATCAAACTAAGCTAACTGCAGCGGTAGATACTGATGCAGCATTGCTTGGCCTTGGTTATTTCACGGGCCTTCGCTATGCGGCTATTATTGCAGCCGGTTCTTTCTTCTCTTGGTTTGTATGTATTCCGATTGTGTACTATTTAGCACCTGAACATATTATGCAAATTGGCGGTCATGCAGTTCCATTGGGCGAGGCCCCAATTCGCAAGGTATTCCTCGATTATGTTCGTCATATTGGTATCGGCATGCTCGCTATGGCAGGCATTATTGGTTTAATTACAATGTCTAAAGTGGTAGCAAATGTTGTTAAAAATGCAGTGCTTGATATCTTTAGTTCTAAAACTGTAGATGTTAATTTGCTTCGTACACAACGTGATGTACCTACATCTTGGATTGGTGCTGGCATCTTGTTATGTACAGTTTTATTTGCAGCATATTTCCATTTTATGTATGCTGAAAGCTTCGGACAAACAATTGTAGCATTCTTAATTGTTCTTATTATGTCATTCCTATTATCTGTAGTGGGGATTAGCTCCATCGCTTATACAGGTACAGAACCAGTTTCAGGTATGACAATCTTTATGATTATTATCTCCGCTGTATGCTTAACCGCAGCAGGTATGACTGGTAAGGTCGGTATGATTGCAGTCCTCATGATGGCATCCTTTATTGGTACTACTATTGGGATGGCTGGTAACTTTATGTCTGAACTTAAGGTGGCACATATGACAGGTGCTACACCTAAGAAAATGGAACAATGGCAAATCGTTGGTACTATTCTTTGTGCCGTACTTTCTGTAGGTGTTATGATTCTTTTAAACGATGCTTATGGATTTGTAGGAGATCATGCATTAAATGCACCTCAAGCGAACGCTATGGCCGCAATCATTGAGCCAATGATGACTGGTGGTAGTGCTCAATGGCCTCTTTACATGGCTGGTGCATTATTTGCAATTATCTTGTGGATGGTAAGAGTTCCGCCGTTGGCATTTGCCTTGGGAACATACTTGCCAATGGAAATTAATACACCATTACTTATCGGAGGTTTGATTGCGTATCTTGTACAAAATAGTACAAAAGATAAAGAATTGGCAGATCTTCGCTTCTCCAAAGGTAGTACAATTGCCTCTGGTCTCGTAGCCGGTGGTGCGATTGGCTCTTTATTCAGTGCAGTGCTTCGCATTGCAGGTGTTGATGTATTCGCTCAAGCTTGGGTAGAAACACCTGAAGCGACATACCTCAGTATCGTAATGTACTTGTTACTCTGTACGTTCTTGTACAAGGTAGCTATGTATATAAAAGCTAAACATGCTAAATAAATTACATACTATATATCCTAAATGAATTGAATAGCTTATTTATTCTATAAATAACCAGGAATCCTCCATTTTGGGGATGACCGCCTTTATCAAGTTTCATCTATGCTTGGTAAAGGCGGTCTTTTTATATACTTAGGAATGTTATTTTCGATATAGCTAAAAACTATATCAATTCAATACCTATTGGTATAGTTGGATTTATTGACCCTTACTATATCGAATGTTATCATAAAACTATAATACCTTTAGAGGTATTATTTTTATTATGCTCATAAGTGTAAGTATAAATATATTAGTTGATTAAGAAGAACTCTGTTTCTAGATAGAACGGAGAGAAGTAAGGGTAATAATATGAAATTTAAGAAAATAGCAGCTCTATTAGGGGCTTTCACCATTGCTAGTAGTTTATTAATCGCAGGCTGTGGTAATGCGGGTAATAGTCAGAAGGCATGGCGCGTAGGTACTGATGCGACCTATGCACCATTTGGTTTTAAAGACAGAGATAGTGGTAAATTAGCTGGATTTGATATTGATATTATCAATGCGATTGCAAACGAAGAGGGCATAGAAGCAGATATTCAAAATCTAAACTTTGATGCGCTTTTACCAGCATTACAAAGTAATACCATCGACATCGCCATTTCGGATATGACTATTTCTGAAGAACGAGCAAAATCCGTTGATTTTAGTAAACCGTACTATATTGCAGGTAATGGTCTCGTTGTGAACATTGATAACACCAATATTAATAGTTTTAAGGATTTAGAAGGTAAGCGCATTGGTGTATCCATCGGCTCTACAGGGGCAGAAATCGCTAGCAAAGTTCCAAATGCTGATGTGCGCCAGTTTAATATTATCGTTGATGCTTTCTTAGAACTACAAAATAAAGGCGTTGATGTAGTTATCAACGATACACCAGTAAACGAATATTATGTTAATGGTAAGGGCAAAGGTATCGCAAAGGTTACTGGAGAGGATTATGATGCGGCACCACTTGGTATTGCTGTGAAAAAAGGCAATACAGAGTTGCTTAATAAAATCAATGATGGTTTGGCTAAGATCAAAGCAAACGGTAAATACGCAGAAATTTATAAGAAATGGTTTGGTAAGGAGCCTCCAGCAGAGGTATTAAAATAGTTTGTAGATAGTACCAGAATGTATTATTTGATATAATATGCTAGGTAAGCCTCGTGTTATATGAGGTATGTATAGAATGGGTGATATGATGGCTAAACGAAGTGCATTTTTAGATATTATTAAGGAAAAGGGCGCCCTCGTCTTAGATGGAGCTTTAGGGACCGAATTAGAGCGTTATGGCTGTGATATTCAACATAAGTTGTGGTCTGCTAAGGTTCTCATGGATCAGCCAGATATCATTAAGAAAATACATATTTCTTATTTAGCTGCGGGTGCCGATATCATTCAAAGCTCTGGCTATCAAGCGACAGTAGCAGGATTTAAAGGTTTAGGTTATGGCACGGAAGAAGCGATAGAGCTCGTTAAACTATCTGTTTATTTAGCCGTGCAAGCTCGTAATGAGTTTTTAGAAGCAAAGGCGAATGGGGCGCTTACATTGCGTGGTATTAAGCTCGGTGAAGAGACTCCTGAGGGGGTTAAATATTTTTCTGAAGGTGCTTTACCTAAACCGTTGGTGGCAGCCTCTGTAGGTCCTTATGGCGCTTTCTTGGCGGATGGTTCTGAATACCGTGGGTATCCTGATGTACAAACAGAATATCTAGAGGTATTCCATATTCCTCGATTAGCGTTATTCTGTGAAGAAAATCCAGATATATTATCCTTTGAAACCATACCGTCTTATGCTGAAGCGATCGCTATTGCGAGAGCTATGTCTGATCCGTTTACATCCAAAGGTATTCCTGCATGGATTGCTTTTTCCTGTAAAGATGGGCACCATGTTTCTAGTGGCGAAACCATTATTAAATGTGCACAAATGATTGATAAGGTACATCCTATTACAGGGATTGGCATTAATTGTACCAGACCGGAATATGTAGAATCATTGATAAAAGATATTCGTACTGTTACAGATAAACCGATTGCTGTATATCCTAATCTTGGTGAAAGCTATGATAGTAAAACTAAAACTTGGTATGGCGATGCTGCATCATTTGTAGACTACGTTGAGGTATGGCGAAAAGCTGGAGCTGAAATCATTGGTGGCTGTTGTAGAACAACACCTGAAATTATCGGTGATATTGCAAAGAAAATTCACAACTAATATAGTGTGATATACAAAAAGCTATTCGAGTATAATTCGAATAGCTTTTTCTTTATATGCAAATAAAAAAGCAGTGCGAAAGCACTGCTTTTACTATGGCGGAGAGACAGGGATTTGAACCCTGGGTACGGGATAACCGCACACATGATTTCCAATCATGCTCCTTCAGCCGCTCGGACACCTCTCCATGTATTCTGTTGTGTAACAGGTACTTGTATAGTATATGAAAAAGTTAGATTTATGTCAAGCAAAAAAATAGTAGAATTATTGCATATTTACAAGGCTTTTAAAATATAGTATTTGATCTCAATAAATGGATATAAACCAAAAATCATAGCTTGGTTTTAGGCGTATAAAATGTGGTATATAAAAAGAAAAGCCGCCTAAATAGGCGGCTCTTGTATTAGAATACGTCTTTAATTTCAGCAGCTTCAATGGACGCTTTGATATCGTCTGCCATTTTTTCAATTAATGGAAGATCTTCTTCTTTCAAAGAGGATTTGATATCTAGTGGTTCGGAAACGATTTCAATGTCTTTGAAATCATTTTCGAAATGGGAAACCATTGTTTTCATCGCAGCGGAAGCCCAAGAGTGGTTACCGATGATGGATACTTTATGGTTTTGGAAGTTAAGGGCTTTTAATTCATGGATAAAGTTTTCCATAGTAAGGTATAGATTCAAGTTATATGTAGGTGCGATAGTTACCAAGTTCGTATATTTCCAAGCATCGGAGATGATGTAAGAAGCATTAGTTTTGGAAACATCGTAAATTTTGATATCTGTAACGCCACGTTTGGATAGTTGTTTAGCTAATTGTTGAGCAATAGCACGAGTATTGCCGTACATGGAACCAAAAGCGATAACAACACCTTTTTTCTCAGCAGTATAGCTGGACCAATGTAAGTATTTGTGCGTGATATATTGGATAGATTCAGGGGTGCGCCAGATTGGACCATGAAGTGGAGCAATGCGTTTGATATCAAGATTAGAAATTTTACGAAGCGCATTTTGTACTTGAGGTCCGTATTTACCAACAATATTTGTATAGTAACGACGGGCTTCTTCTTCGTATGTAGCTACGAAATCGGTTTGGTCAGCAAAGATATTACCATTAACTGTACCGAATGTACCAAAAGCATCTGCAGAGAACAATGTGCCTGTAGATTTTTCGTATGTACAAGTTACTTCAGGCCAGTGAACCATAGGCATAGTGTAAGAAACTAAAGTATGTTTACCTAAACAGATTTCATCGCCTTCTTTAATTTGATGGTATTGTTCTGGTTTTGGAGTGTTATAGAATTGCTCAAACATGCGGAATGTTGTAGCATTACCTACCATTTTACAATTTGGATACCGTTCCAATGTTTCCAATAATGTTTGGCAATGATCAGGTTCCATATGGTTTACGACGATGTAATCAAGTTCACGACCATTTAAGAGGTGAGTCAAGTTGTCGAAGTACTCTTCACGAATTTCAGCATCTACAGAGTCTACCACACAAGTTTTTTCATCGTCGATGAAATAGCTGTTATAGCTAACACCATTTGGAATAGGAAATAAGTTTTCGAAACGTTCTGTTGTCCAGTCATTACTACCAATCCAGTAGATATTATGAGTCATTTTCTGAGCACAATGCATAATAAAATCCTTTCTTAACCCACACTAGGTATGTATAGCTTTACATGAGAACTCATGTTTGTAAATATAGTATCAATTTATAATACTAATATTTTCGAAAAAAATCAATATTGAAAAAGCCTACTTGAAGAAGTAGGCTTTCACAAGAAAGTTCATAGTAATCAATTATTTGAAGTATTTTACACCAGATGTAAAAATTGGCATTTCTAGTTGTCCAGGAATATTTTTGCTAATGCCTGCACCACAGCGTTCGGAGTGTGCCATTTTGCCGAATACGCGACCATCAGGACTATAAATACCTTCGATAGCGGCTACAGATTGATTTGGATTGAAGCGACTATCCATGGAGGCAATACCATCAAAGTCTACATATTGTGTAGCGATTTGGCCAGTTTTATTGAACTCCAACACTTGTTGAGGAGAAGCAATAAATCGACCTTCGCCGTGGGAAATTGGTACCGTGTAAATTTCACCTGCCTTGGCATCGCTCATCCACGGAGATTTAGTGGAAATAACTTTCGTGTTGACCATGCGAGACAAGTGACGACCAATGGTATTGTATGTCAATGTAGGATGATCTGCAGTTAACGTTTCAATATGTCCACCAGGTAATAAGCCTAACTTGATGAGCGCTTGGAAGCCGTTACAAATACCTAATACAAGGCCATCTTGTTTGTACAAGAGGTTTTCTAAACCTTCTGCAAGGTATGGGTTGCGGAAGAGGGTGGCTATGAATTTACCAGAACCATCTGGCTCATCACCAGCACTGAAACCTCCTGGGAACATAAGAATTTGAGACTCTGCTAATTTAGCTTTGATTACGTCGATAGATTCTTTTAATTGTTCTGGAGTTTGGTTGCGGATAAGCACGATATCTGTTTCTGCACCAGCCCGTTCAAAGGCGCGAGCAGAGTCAAATTCGCAGTTTGTGCCAGGGAATACTGGAATAAGAACTTTTGGTTTGGCACCTAGGGAGGCGCTGCGAGGTTTAGCGTGTTGATCATGAATATAAGCGACTGCTTCACCAAAGCCGTTTGGTGCGTACATTGGGAAGATATCGTTTAGAGGTGCTTCATAGGCCGCTTGTACTTCTTTGAGCGATACGGATTGACCTTCCCATTCGATAACAGGTGTGGCTTGGGTTACGCCGATAACTTTCACATCAGGTAATTCTAAAAGATAATTAACAGCCGTAATATCTACTTCAACGATGAAGGAACCAAGAGCTGGTTGGAAGATACCACGTTCAGCGTATTTATCGAATTTAACACCAATATTGTTGCCAAGGGCCATTTTAGTGACTGCTTCAGGAATGCCGCCTTGATCAACTACATAGGCAGAGTAAACGCGACCTTTTTCAATTTGTTCTTGTAGTGTATCGCAGTTTTCTTTGAATCGATCCCAATCAGGGGTGTCATCGTATGTACGAGGTACATCGAAGAATACGAGGCGGTGATCCACGCCTTTAAGGTCTTGGCTCACGATATTATCTACATGAGCTGTACCAACCGCAAAGGATACGAGGGTAGGGGGAACGGTAAGATCCATAAATGTACCGCTCATAGAGTCCTTGCCGCCGATAGCGCCGATTTCAAGTTCTTTTTGTGCTTTATAAGCACCAAGTAAAGCTGCTACTGGCTTACCCCAAGATTCTTTAGAGTTGAGGCGTTCAAAATATTCTTGTAATGTTAAGTATGCGTCTTCTCGGCGACCGCCAAGAGCTACTAATTTTGCTACAGATAAAAGTACTGCATATTGCGCACCATGATAAGGGCTCCATGCAGATAACTCAGGCACAAAACCATGAGTCATAATACTAGCCGTTGTAGTTTCACCGTTTAGAACCGGTAATTTAGCAACCATGCCTTGGGTAGGCGTTTTTTGGAATTTGCCACCGAATGGCATGAGGACTGTATTGGCGCCCACAGTGCTGTCAAAGCGTTCTGCTAAGCCTTGTTGGGATGCTGCATTTAAATCGGATACGGCTGCGAGCCATTTTTCCTTGAAGTTATCTGCACTAGCTGAACCACGTAAGAAGTAGGATCGATCTGTAGGAGCTTTTACGATAGCTTCTTGTTGTTGATTGGCACCATTTGTATTTAAAAAGTCGCGGCTAATATCTACAATTGCTTCGCCATTCCAGTTCATAACAAGGCGATTTGTATCAGTTACCTCTGCCACAACTGTACACTCCAAGTTTTCTTCGTCGCAGTATGCTTTGAATGCCTCTACATCAGAAGCATCGATGACACAGGCCATGCGCTCTTGGGATTCAGAGATGGCTAACTCTGTACCATCGAGGCCAGCATATTTTTTAGGGACTAAGTCGAGATTGATTGATACACCATCAGTTAGTTCACCGATAGCGACAGATACACCACCTGCACCGAAGTCATTACAACGTTTGATAAGTGTCGTTACTTCGCCACGACGGAATAAACGTTGGATTTTGCGCTCTGTAAGAGCATTGCCTTTTTGGACTTCTGCACCGCATGTGGATAGAGATTCAACGGTATGTTCTTTAGAGGAACCTGTAGCGCCACCACAGCCATCACGGCCAGTTTTACCACCTAGCAATACTACCACATCGCCTGCAACTGGTACCTCACGGCGAACTTGGTTGCGAGGTGCAGCACCGATAACTGCGCCGATTTCCATGCGCTTTGCTACGTAGCCAGGATGGTAATATTCTTTTACTTCACCTGTAGCAAGGCCGATTTGGTTGCCGTAAGAGGAGTAACCACGAGCTGCTTCTTGGGTAATCTTTCTTTGTGGTAATTTGCCTTCCAATGTATCTTCAAGTCTTGTATGTGGATCGCCAGAGCCTGTGATGCGCATAGCTTGGTATACATAGGCGCGACCGCTCAATGGGTCGCGAATGCAACCACCTAAGCAGGTAGCTGCGCCACCAAATGGCTCGATTTCAGTAGGGTGGTTATGGGTTTCGTTTTTGAATAGTAACAACCATTCTTCAGTCTTGCCATTTACATCGACAGGGACGATGATTGTACATGCATTGATTTCATCAGATTCATCGAGATTTGTAAGTCCTCCAGCGTGGCGCAATTCTTTTACAGCCAATGTAGCCATGTCCATGAGGGAGCGAGCTTTTTTCTTAGTCGTGTAGAGCTCAGCACGGCCTTCCATATATTCTTCGAGGGCTTCCTTTATAGAGCCTGTAAAGCGACTGTCTTCAATAGTGATATCCGTCAATTCTGTCATAAAGGTAGTGTGACGGCAGTGGTCAGACCAATATGTATCAAAGAGGCGAATTTCTGTAATCGTAGGATCGCGGTGCTCCACCTCTGCGTATTGTTGTCTAATCATTTGAAGGTCTGCCAATGTCATAGCAAGGCTATAGTTCTTGATGAGAGCTTCTAAATCATCATCGCTCATCGTAGTAAATCCATCGATTGTTGCCACCGGTTTTGGATCTTCTAAATCGAGAGCTAAGGTGTTTGGCACGTCAAGGCTCGCTTCGCGGGAATCAACAGGGTTAATGTAGTAGGCCTTGATGGTATTTTCTTGTTCTTTTGTAAAGGTGCCTTCGATAGCATATACGCGAGCACAACGCACGATGTGGCCGGATGTGAGGGTGAGCATAGAAATACATTGCTCTGCACTATCAGCACGTTGATCGTATTGACCTGGCACATATTCAACAGCAAATACAAAGCCTTGTACATTTGGAATTTTTTCTAATACAGTATCTACAGGAGGTTCAGAAAAAATTAAATTTTTAGCAGACTCTAGATCTTTTGCATCTAAATTTTCGATGTCGTATCGCTCATAGATAGTCACAGCTGTAGCAGGCATAGATAATTCCTGTTGTAAGGTTTGTAACATGCGTTGCGCTTCTAGGTTGAAAGATTCTCGTTTTGTTACGAATAATCGTTGTATAGCCATTGTAGCCTCCTGTAATGTATATAATTCCCTATGGGATATTGACAAATTAAGTATAGTCGGTCTAGACTTATAAGTAAAGATAATCTTACTAATGAAAAGATTAGAAATACTAATAAATATGAAAAGTTCATGAAGGTCATAAGACCTAACTTTCATGAAGATTTCTACATATTCATTATATATTGAGAGTCTATAGTTATAATAGGGTAATGATATGTGTATTTAAAAGTAAGACGTTACTATTAGTATATAACAGAGGTGAATAAAATGGCAGTATCTGCAGATTTATATAGAACCTTTCTAGGGGTAGGCTTATATTTATCTTTTTCCCGTGCCGCAAAAGAATTAGGCGTGTCCCAATCCGCCATCAGTCAAAGTATTAAACAATTAGAAGGAGAACTTAATATGCCTCTCTTCGTGCGTACTACAAAATCTGTAGGGTTCACGCCAGAAGGTAAAGAATTGTTTGATACGGTAGCTAAAGCTTTCTCTATTCTTGATAATGGTGTTACCCAATTACAAGAACGGGTTAGCCAAGCTTATGAAAGTTTAAATTTGGCTGCCACAGATACTTTGTGTCGCCATTTCCTATTGCCTTATTTCCACAAATGGCAATTACAAGAAAGTGAAATTGGCTTACATATTATCAATCGTCCGTCTCCTGATTGTGTAGAATTAGTACTCAATAAAGAGGCGCAATTAGCTGTGGTTAATGATTATGAGGGCTTGAGAGATAATCCTCAGCTAGAGGTAACTACGTTAGCTACCATTCAAGACGTCTTTGTTGGGGGCCCTGACTATAAAGGGGCAGGATTCTTTGATCAAGGGCGCCTTCTTAACGAGCCTATTTTACTCTTGCATAAAGGCTCTGCTAGTCGTACATTCTTTGACGATGTAACACATGGTGCTTGTCGTAAGCCTCGCTTTGAATTGGGTAGCGTCGATGTATTACTAGATCTTGTAGAAATCAATATGGGTATTTCCATGTTGCCTAATCATGTGGTACAACAAAAAATGCAAGAAGGGACTATTGTGCGCATCGATACAGATATTCCGGTACCAACACGCGACATTGTGCTTGTGCGTTCACGTTTGGTTCCTCAATCTGAAGGGGCTGCAAGATTTACGTCCTTACTAGTTAATCGTGAAAGTACTCGAGATAAAGTTTTATAAGAAAAAGACATGTTTAAAGACATACTTTAGGAAACTTTCTTAAAGTGTGTCTTTTTATATATTAGTGTGAGTTTTACCGTGCTATATTATATTCCTATAAAGCAGTTGAGTTATATAATTCATATATGAAATATTTAAGTCTTATTTGCAATGATATTTATGGGTTATATTATAAGACTTTTACTAGATATAGGTTGACCCTAAGGGGTTGTTTACGTTAAAATTTAAAGATAGTTATGCGGAGGTATGAGCACATGGAATTATTAAAAGAACGCATTCGTGAAGAGGGGATTGTCCTCAATAATCGAGTGCTGAAAGTAGATGGGTTCTTAAACCATCAAATCGATCCACAATTGTTTAAGGCGATTGGTAAAGAAATCGCGGATCGTTACCGTGATGCAGGTGTACAACGTATTGTTACCATCGAAGCATCTGGTATTGCGTTGGCGTTGATGGCCGCGCTTGAACTAGACGTGCCATTGGTATTTGCGCGTAAGAAAAAATCCATCCTTATGGTAGATGATGTATATCATAGTGTTGTGTACTCTTATACAAAAGAAGAGAATTATGATATCACTATTTCTAAAAAATTTTTACCAGCTGGCGAAAAAGTGTTGATTATCGACGATTTCTTGGCGTCTGGTGAGGCGGCTATGGGCCTTGCTAAGTTGGTTCAAGACGCAGGTGATGAAGTAGTAGGCATGGCGATTGCTATTGAAAAGTCCTTCCAACCTGGTCGTGAACGCTTGGAAAATGCGGGCTACCGTGTAGAGTCTTTAGTTCGCATTAAAGAATTCAAAGATAATGGTTGTGTGTTTATCGAAGACTAATTAGTCTGATTATTGTTAGAGGGAATTATGAATAAAAAAGCAGAAAAATTCGACTTACTCGTTGCTGACCTTAATAAAGGCGGTAACACTTGGTTTACAAAGGAAGAAATGACAGACGATCTTAACACAGTTGTATATCATGGTCGTTTGGATGTTCATGAGCATAGCTTGCCTGTGTTCATCGTTGTAGACGATTCTGCGTTCACCTATGTACGCATCGCTATCACAACAACATCTATTGATAAAAAAGTGATTCCTGCGGTATTGAAAGAACTTAACACGTTAAATCAAGATTACAAGATATCTAAATATTACGTGAGCAATGAAGATAATAACATTTATATGGATGTGTCTATACCATGTTTGAATGAACAATTTGATCCTACTGTAGTAGTGAATCTTATGCTTGAAGTTATTCAACCGCATTTAGATGCTGTACATAAAGATATTCTTAAAGTAGCTGGCTTAGCTTAATAGAGGTTGTTATGAATCCTAAATCCTTATTATTTGATAAGTTTTTGAAAGAAGAAGAAATCATATCTTTTGAACGGAAGGATTTTGATGATGAAGACGGTACAGTAGTATATCGTTCTTATATCAAGTCTCCTTTATGGGATATGCCTTTATTCGTCATTCTCGATAACAGTATTTATAGTGTAGTTCGTTTAGTGTTAGGCCCTGAAAAGGTAACAGCACAAAATATGAATGCCTTGAATGCATTAATTAATCGTGACAATGCGACATATAAAAATTACAAACTATATATTGATGAACAAGATTCTAGCCTATACTTGGATTGCGTATATATGTGTGGTGATGATGCGTTCGAGCCTGCATTGATGTATGCGTTGATGTCTTCTATCGTAGATTATATTCCAGAATCTGTAGGTGAATTGAAGGCTGCCTTTGAAAGTGGTACTCACTAATCAATAATAGATACAAGTTAAGTGATCTAATGTTCGGAATTATGAAAAGAGGATAACCTGTTTATAAATGGGTTATCCTCTTTTTGTATGGATAAGAAAAAACATATAAATATTTTAATTGATAGAGTAAGTTTGTGTTATTATAAGATTGAAAAGGCAGTATTTTATTTTACAGATTTATTTAAAATTATTTTATATGATGCAATCTATATTTTTATAATAGTTCGGAATATAACGAATGATAAAAATATTTAATAAAAAAATATTCGAAAATAGTATTGATTTTGTAAATATTAGGTGTTACAATTTGAGTACAAGAAGGAGGTAGCACCGTGAACTATGCAAATCAACAAACTCAAAGCAAGTCTACGGAGGCTATTTGCGCGTATTTGTCCCAGTCTGTTTTGGCTGGGCTTTTTTATTAGGAGGATCTATGAAGGTCGGTATTATCATGGGCAGCAAGTCTGACCTAGACACAATGAAAAAGGCATCTGCCGTACTTGATGAATTCAAAATCCCTTATGAAATGGTTATTGCCTCAGCTCATCGTACCCCAGAGGCTGTGAAGAACTTTGTCACACGACTTGAAGATGAAGGGGCTATCGCTTTTATTGCTGGTGCTGGCGCGGCGGCTCATTTACCTGGTGTGGTGGCGAGCTTCACTACATTACCTGTTATCGGCATTCCTCTTAATGCAACGGCTCTAAAAGGCATTGATTCTTTGCTTGCTATCGTTCAAATGCCATCTGGTATGCCTGTAGCAACTATGGCTGTAGATGGTGCTAAAAATGCAGCGCTCTTTGCAGTACAAATTGGAGCAGCTTTCAATAAAGACCTGAAAGAACAATATCAACTATATCGTAAAGATATGGCTGAAAAAGTCTTAGCAGACAATGCAGAATTACAAGGTGCTATTCATATTTAATCATGTAAATCATCGGCGATTAAATATTGGTTAAGAAAAACAGTTTATTTAGATATCTATTACATAGTTTGTATCATTAATTAGTTTGTATCATTAATTTATGATAAAGGAGAAAGATCATGGCTAACATCGATTTGGAAAAATTAACATTATTGTACGAAGGCAAAGCAAAACAAGTATATGCAACAGATAACAAAGATGAGTACATCGTTCATTACAAAGATGATGCCACTGCATTTAATGGCGAGAAACATGATACCATTCTTGGAAAAGGTGTTTTGAACAATAAAATTTCCTCTTTCTTCTTTGAATTGTTGAAAAAAGAAGGCGTACCAACTCATTTCGTTCGTCGTGAAGATGATCGCAACCAAACAGTACTTGCATTGAAAATAGTTCCTCTTGAAGTTATTGTTCGTAATATTGCGGCTGGCTCTATGGCTAAACGCTTTGGCATTGAAGAAGGAACTCCACTTAAACATCCAATCCTTGAATTCTGCTACAAAAATGATGAATTAGGCGATCCATTTGCCAATGAATCCCAAATCACAGCACTTGGTTGGGCTACTCAAGAACAACTTGATGTAATTTCTACAATTACTTTAAAGGTAAATGATATATTGAAGAAATTTTTGGCTACTAAAAATGTGACCCTTGTAGATTTCAAGGTAGAATTTGGTACCCATAATGGTGAAGTTTTATTGGGTGATGAAATTTCTCCTGATACATGCCGTTTCTGGGATGCTACAACTGGTGAAAAACTTGACAAAGACCGTTTCCGTCGAGATCTTGGTAATATTGAAGAAGCATATAAGGAAATGTTATTCCGTCTTACAGGTGAGCGTGCCTAATAGGGGGGAAGATGAACTACGATTCTGTTTTTGACAAATGGCACGAAGAGTGTGGTGTATTCGGCATCTATGATAGGACCGTTGATGTAGCACGCTATGTATATTGGGGGCTATTTGCTCTCCAACATCGTGGTCAAGAAAGTGCGGGCATTGCTGTTACCGATGGTCATGATGTAGAACTGAAAAAAGGCATGGGCTTGTTGACCGAGGCTATCAAAGAATTACCAGCATTGCCAAGCTATATGGGGACTGGCCATGTGCGATACTCTACGACAGGGTCTAATAATCCGCGTAATATTCAACCTTTGGTTATTCACTACCAAGGTGGTCAAATTGCGGTGGCTCACAATGGAAACTTAACGAATGCCTTATCTATTCGAAAACGTCTTGAAGCCGATGGTTCCATCTTTCAAACGACGATGGATTCTGAGGTTATCGTGAACTTGATAGCCCGTTCTAAAGCAGAAACACAAGCGGAACGGATTGCCGATGCGGCGCGTCAAATTGAAGGGGCGTTCTCTTTAGTCATTACTACGAACGACTCTTTAGTAGGTGTACGAGACCCTCAAGGATTTAGACCACTTTGTTTAGGTAAAACTGAAAATGGTTATGTGCTCTCTAGTGAAAGCTGTGCTTTTGATGCGATTAAGGCAGAGTTTATTCGTCATATAGATCCTGGTGAAATGGTTATCATCGATGACTCTGGTGTGCGTAGTACTATGTATGCGGAACCAGAAAAAATCGACAAAAAACTTTGCGTCTTTGAATACATCTATTTTGCACGTGGCGATAGTCATATCGATGGTCAATCCGTATATCAATCTCGGCTAAATATGGGCCGCGAACTATATAACGAAACTAAGTATGATGCAGACATCGTAATGTCCATTCCAGATTCCGGTACAACAGCTGCATTAGGTTATGCTCGTGCATCGGGTATCCCTTTTGCGGAAGGTTTAGTTAAGAACCGTTATAGCGGCCGTACCTTTATTAAACCAAATCAAGAGGAACGAGAATTAGCTGTTCGTATGAAGCTAAATGCATTGCCACATATTGTTGGAGGCAAGCGTATCGTCCTTATTGATGATTCTATTGTGCGCGGTACTACGAGTGGTATCATTGTGAAAATGCTAAAAGAGGCTGGTGCTAAAGAGATTTATATGTGTATTAGTTCTCCAACTATTGAGTATTCCTGTCACTATGGCATTGATACATCAGTGCGTAAAGAACTTATAGCAGCTACTCATACAATGGATGAAATTAGAGATTTTATCAAGGCTGATAAATTACATTACTTGTCTCGTGAAGGCCTATGTCGTGCTGTATCCGATGTAAAGCCAGATGATTTATGTTTTGCATGTTTCAATGGTGATTATAGTGTAGCGGTTCCTGCGGACCAAGAGGAAGGGGTCAAATATGTGCTCGAATAAAACTAGTTTAACTTATCGCGATGCAGGTGTTGATATCGATGCAGGCAACCGTGCCGTAGAACTGATGAAAGAATCTGTTAAACGCACTTATACACCGGGTGTTGTTGGTGATTTAGGTGGTTTTGGGGGACTCTATTCCTTAGCTGGTCATGCTATGTCTGATCCTATGCTCGTATCTGGTACAGATGGTGTGGGCACCAAATTACGTCTCGCTATTATGATGGATAAACATGATACTATCGGTCAAGACTGTGTAGCTATGAGTGTTAATGATATCCTTGTACAAGGTGCTACACCTTTATTCTTCCTTGATTATATTGCGGTTGGCAAACTAGAGCCTGTAAAAGTGGCAGATATCGTACGCGGTGTAGCTGAGGCGTGCGAAGAATCAGGCTGCGCCTTACTAGGCGGTGAAACTGCTGAGATGGCAGGCTTCTACGATGATGAGGATTATGATATAGCTGGTTTTGCCGTTGGTATCGTAGATCGGTCTAAATTGATTACTGGTGAAAGTATCAAGGCAGGAGACGTTATTCTTGGGTTACCATCTTCTGGGGTTCATTCTAATGGTTTCTCGTTAGTTCGTAAAATTGTATTTGATCACAAGGGTTTCTCCATTGATCAAAATATTCCTGAATTTGGCAAAACACTGGGAGAAGAATTATTAACGCCAACGCGCTTATACCCTAAAGCTGTATTACCGTTGATTAAAGAAGATTTAATTAAAGGTATGGTTCATATTACGGGCGGCGGTTTCTATGAAAATATTCCTCGCGTCTTACCTACGGGAGTAACGGCAGAAATCGATTGTGATACATGGCCTCGCCTTCCAGTTTTTGAAAAGCTACAAGAATGGGGCAATGTAGATTGGCATGAAATGTACCGTACTTTTAACATGGGCATTGGCATGATCCTCATAGTGGACGCTGCGGATGTGGATCGAGTAAAGGCAAATCTTGAAAGTCGTAATGAAGCGGTTTATGAAATTGGTCATATCGTTAAAGGCGAAGGTCCAGTTGTTGTAAAAGGGGCGGTATTTAATGACTAGTTCCGTAGTTAAAAAACGTCTAGCTCTATTCGCAAGCGGTAGAGGCTCCAATGGGGAAGCCCTCTATAAAGCCATGCAAGAAGGATATATAAATGGTGAGTTTGTAGTTATCATTACAGATCACGGTGATGCAGGGATTGTTGAACGTTCTAAACCTTGGAATATCCCACTCATTGTCATCGAGCGTAGCGACTATGATTCTAAAGCTAGCTTTGAACAAGCCCAGTTAGATGCGTTAGAGCCCTATAAGATAGATGGTATCGTTTTGGCTGGATATATGCGCATTGTAGGGGCTCAATTGATTGAGCACTATGAGCATAGAATTTTAAATATCCATCCTGCCTTGTTGCCATCCTTTCCGGGACTACATGGACATCAACAAGCTATTGATGCGGGAGTAAAGGTAACCGGTTGTACGGTACACTTTGTTGATGCCGGAATGGATACGGGGCCTATCATTATGCAGAATACGGTTCCTTTATTACCGGAGGATACAGAGGATATCCTGAGTGATAGATTATTGCCTATTGAACATAAAACATATAAAGAGGCATTACGACTATTTTGTGAGGATAAGCTCACTATAAAAGGTCGTGTTGTATATATTGAAGATTGATGTGTAAGCAAAGGAAGACGTTAGATGATTAAAAATGCATTACTTAGTGTTTCTGATAAAACAGGTATTGTAGATTTTGCGAAAGGTTTAGTTGATTTAGGGGTAACCATTTATTCCACAGGTGGGACCCTTAAAGTCATAACCGAAGCAGGTATTCCGGCAAAATCGGTAGAGTCTTTGACTGATTTTCCTGAAATGATGGATGGCCGCGTAAAGACATTACATCCTAAGGTGCATGGTGGCATTTTGGCGATCCGTGATAATGTGGAGCATCAACAAGCTATGGCAGAACATGGTATTGAACCAATCGACCTTGTTGTAGTCAATCTTTACCCGTTCCGCGAAACCATTGCAAAACCTAATGTATCCTTAGAAGAGGCCATCGAAAATATCGATATTGGTGGTCCTACGATGGTTCGTTCTGCAGCAAAGAATCATGCCTTTGTGGGCATCGTAGTAAATCCAAATCATTACGATGAAATCATTACGATGCTCAAGGATCAAGGTGAATTGACTAAAGAATATCGCTTTGGACTTGCCAAAGAAGCCTTTGCTCATACAGCGGCTTACGATGTAGCCATCGCTAATTATATGAGTGGAATTTTGAATGAAGGCCCTACACCTCCAGAATATTTGAGTGCCTATGAGAAGGTAACAGATCTTAGATATGGCGAAAATCCGCATCAACAAGCCGCATTCTATAAAGAAATTGGTACAGCTCATGGCATGGGGGCCTTGAAACAATTACATGGCAAAGAGCTTTCCTATAACAATATTGTAGACATGGAAGCGGCATGGAATATGGTATGGGAGTTTACTGAGCCAGCTGCATGTATTATTAAGCATACGAACCCATGTGGTGCCGCTACTGCAGCTACATTACATGATGCCTATGTAAATGCTTACGAAGCTGATTCCGTATCCGCCTTTGGTGGCATCGTAGCCTTAAACCGTGAAGTAGATGCAAGTACAGCGGAGGAAATGAGCAAAATTTTCTTAGAAGTTATTATGGCACCTGCTTTCACAAAAGAAGCATTAGAAATCCTTGAAGCTAAGAAGAATATTCGCCTCATTGAACTATCTAAGCCGGAATCTGGCCAAGTGACAGTGAAAAAGGTGTCTGGTGGTTTATTAGTGCAAACAGAAGACGATATCCTAGAAGACCGCGTTAATTATAAAGTTGTTACGAAGATACAACCGACAGAGGAACAATGGAAAGCTCTTGAATTTGCATGGAAACTCGTAAAACATGTAAAATCCAATGCGATTTTGATTTCTAATGAAAAGCGTACTCTTGGAGTTGGGGCCGGTCAAATGAATCGCGTAGGTTCTGCAAAAATTGCTCTTGAACAAGCCGGGGAAGCCGCTAAAGGCGCTGTATTAGCATCCGATGCATTCTTCCCATTTGGAGATACCGTAGAAACAGCGGCAAAGCATGGCATTGCAGCTATTATTCAACCAGGTGGCTCTATTCGCGACGAAGAGTCCATCAAAGCGGCTGATGAAGCGGGCATCGCTATGGTATTTACAAACATTCGTCACTTTAAACATTAACTAGTTAAGAATTTTAGCGGATTGTTAAACACGATTAGGGCAAAATATCTATTGAACGGTCAACAATTATTGATGTTTGGAGTGGCCCCGTTATGTGTTTATATTATTATGAATTTGATGGCGTTTAGGCGCCGATGGAGGACTTATGAAAGTATGTGTAATCGGTAGCGGCGGCCGTGAACATGCATTGGCGTGGCGATTGTCCATCAGCCCTAGCGTAACAAGGGTATATGCTATTCCTGGTAGTGCGGCTATGTCAGATTGTGCAGAGCTAGTTGGCATCGATTGGCAACAAAGCGATCATTTAATTAGCTTTTTGAAAGATAATCAAGTTGATTTAGTTGTTGTTGGGCCTGAGGCTCCTTTAGTAGCGGGCTTAGCAGATGTACTTAATAAGGCGGGGATTCCAGTTTTTGGTCCATCCAAAGCAGCAGCTCAACTAGAGGGATCAAAGGTGTTTGCTAAAGACCTCATGAAAAAATACAATATTCCCACTGCTGCGTATGGTGTATTCCATAAGGTAGATGAAGCGAAAGCTTTTATTGCTCAAACAGGAGCTCCTATTGTTGTTAAAGCTGACGGATTGGCGGCAGGGAAGGGTGTTGTAGTAGCCATGACCATCGATGAAGCGAATGCAGCCGTAGAAGATATGCTCAGAGGTAATCGATTCGGTGATGCAGGCAGCACCGTTGTTATCGAAGAGTTTATGGAAGGCGAAGAGGCTAGTTTATTAGCCTTTGTAGATGGCAAGACCGTAGTTCCTATGATTGCCTCTCAAGATCATAAACGCATCTTTGATGGTGATAAAGGGCCTAATACAGGTGGCATGGGGACCTATGCACCGGCCCCCGTTCTTACAGATGCATTGCGGGACGCAGCGATGAAAACCATCTTAGAACCTATGGTAGCGGCTATGGAAAAAGAAGGCATGCCGTATGTAGGCTGCCTTTACGCGGGGCTTATGATTACTGACGAAGGTCCTAAGGTGGTAGAATTCAATGCGCGCTTTGGTGATCCTGAAACACAAGTTGTATTGCCGCTGCTGGATAGTGATTTAGGTGAGATTATGATGGCCTGTGCTAAGGGCACATTAACCTCTAATATGGTGAAATGGAAAGATTCCTCAGCGGCTTGCGTTATCCTTGCTTCTAAGGGCTATCCTGAAACTTCATCTAAGGGCGATGTCATCAGTGGGGATATTAAACAATATGACACAACCATTGTATTCCACTCTGGTACAAAGCTTGTTGGTGAAAATTATGTCACTAATGGCGGTCGTGTGCTTGGTGTTGTCGGACTTGGCAAAGACCTTAGAACGGCACTTGATAGAGCCTATGAACGTATAGAGCATATCGACTTTGAAGGCATGCAATATCGTACAGATATTGGGGCTAAGGCTTTTAAATAAAGTAACAACATTTTGAATATAATGAAAACCTCTACATTCATGCACGACGCATGCGGTGTAGAGGTTTTATTTTCTACCTTTTAACTGTTACCTATGATATAATAAATTAGATATAAAGAGGGCCCATCGACGTGTGATGGCGTTAGGCTCATCTCAAAAATTTGGAAACTTATTGATGACGCCTGACGTGTAGAAGTAAATCTTCTACACGTTAGGTGTTTTTACTATAGTCTATTTTATTTCTTAATAGCGATATATAACTATGATATATAATAAAGAACCGTTAGAACTGAATAGTCCGGTAGCCTTTTGGCTGAATTTTCCAAACGAAGAACGCGTATTTTGGTTGGATCGTCAAAGTGACCGCATCGTTGTAGGCGCTAAACGTTTGGCGACGGTCAAAGATGATGAAGATCGCCATAATTACGCTTACGTGTTTTATGGAGATACTTTTTTTGAAAACTCTAAGGACCCTAAATGGGCTGGCATGGGTCATGAAATGATTGCTTTCACCCATTACTACATCGTAGAAAATGGGGAGTCTTTTTACTTGCACGCTGGTGAAAGCGTCCCTATTACAGATTTCGAGGTGCCTCGAGTTCGCCATAACTACAAGGAAACCAGTGATGATAAGGCGGCTTGGGATAGTTTGATGAACGCTATCGCTGATGGTATTAGTAGTGGTGAAATGACGAAGGTCGTTTCTTCTCGAGAGGTACAGTTTACTAGTGAAACACCATACAATGTGGCAAGTATTTTGGCAAATTTAGTAGATAATAATCCAAATTGCTTTATCTTTGGTTACGAAAAGGATGGACGCACCTTTGTGGGTGCATCGCCAGAGATTCTAGTTCGCCATCGAGGTAGTGAAATTCTCAGCTATGCCTTGGCGGGGACAGCGCCTAAACATGGACCAAATGCGTGGACTAAGGAACAACTGTTAACGGATAAGAAAAATCTCTTTGAACATAATATCGTCCGTGACCGTATTGTGGATATCATGAAATCTATTACTCCGGAGGTTATAATAGGTGAAACGGGTATCATGGAGCTGGCGCATCTATATCATTTGCGCACCATTATTACTGCAAAGGATAGCACAAAATCCCTCGTGGAATGGGCAAAGTTGCTCCATCCTACACCGGCTCTCGGTGGTGAACCGCGAGAAAAGGCGTTGGCATTGCTACAAAAGTACGAAGCTCATGAGCGCGGCATGTATGCAGCACCTTTTGGCTTTATGAAAGATATGGGGGACGGTATTGTCATCGTTGCTATTCGATCTGCCCTCATTATGGATAATATTCTTTATGCCTATGCAGGATGTGGCGTCGTAGCCGATTCTGATGCGGATGAAGAGTACGCAGAAACTAATAATAAAATGCGCACCATTTTGGATGCGTTATAATAAATTTCCAAACCCTTAGAAGTTGTTGAAAGGGAATATAATGAACGAATATATTGCTGCCTTGGTAGATGAGTTTTACCAACTCGGCGTCCGGCATGCTGTGTTTAGCCCTGGTTCTCGTTCTACGACGATGGCTATGCTTTTCACGGAGTATGAAGGCTTTGAAACATATATGAATATAGATGAGCGCTCTGCTAGCTTTATGGCACTTGGCATTGCAAAGGCTCATAAAGAACCAACTGTGTTAGTTTGTACATCCGGTTCCGCAGTGGCTCATTATTTGCCCGCTATTTTAGAGGCTCAATATAGTGGGGTACCTCTTATCGTATTGTCTGCCGATAGACCTTATACCTTGCTACATACAGGGGCTCCACAAACAGTAGATCAACAAAAAATCTTTGGTACAGCTGTAAACTATTATGAAGAATTATCGGTGCCCCAAGATGAGCATTACTACACATATCCACGACAAGTAGCACGCAAGGCGTATATGAAAGCTATGGATACTAAAAAAGGACCCGTGCATATCAATATACCTCTCTTTGAGCCATTAGTGCCTGAACTGGACCGTAAGCACTTTGAAGCGGGACGTAGCCCTTACAAAGTATTTAAACCTAATTACGGTGATGTGTTTAGCTATCAGAATAGAAGTAATAATACAAGTAATGTAAGTGGCTTAAGTGACGTAAGTGACGTAAGTTATACTAAAAATACTACTGATAATAGTGCTAATAACACTAATAACTTTAATAACGCTAATAACTCTAATAACTCTAATCTATTGCTTGCACAGTATAAGAGAGTCCTTATTTTAGCTGGTCCACAAATTGATGTAGATGAAGTTGAGTCTATTCATTCCTTTGCGGAGAATTTACAAGCTCCTATCTTGGCGGATCCATTGTCCAATGTAAGACGCTGTCATAAGACTGGTGCTATTGTTGCCAATCATGAAGTTGCTAGCAATCGTAACAATGATACAGATATGATTCAGAAAAAACATTTCTCTGATGTTGTCATTTCTACGTATGATGCGTTTTTAGCGGATAAAGACCTATGGCCTGTACTAAAGCCAGATTGCGTAATTCAGTTTGGCCAAATCGTTGTATCGAAACGGGTACAGCAAATGGTGGCAAGTTGGGATAATGTGGAGTATATTGAGGTATATCCCACGATGGACTCCATGAACCCTATGGGGAAAACCACCATACACATGCAAGCAAACATCGATATGTTTACGTATTTGTTCGCTGTAAAGAACGAATCTAATGCATATCTTAATAGATGGCAACGTTTAGACGTAGCTGGTAAAGCTCAACTAAGTACAGCTATAGAAGAACCAAGTTGCTTTGAAGGACGCACAATACGTGAGTTGCAACAGCATATTCCTGACAATAGCCAAGTACTTGTGGCGAATAGCATGACCGTTCGCTACTTTGATTACTTTTGGCTTTCTGGGGAGTCCGATGCTGTTCTTTACGGTAATCGTGGTGTTAATGGTATCGATGGTACAGTTTCCACTGCGCTTGGACTTGCAACGAATCATCAGCCTACATATCTCGTAACGGGTGATTTGTCTTTATTCCATGATCTAAACGGTTTAGCGGTCGCTAAAACGCACAATCTCAATTTGACGATTATTTTGCATAATAACGATGGAGGCGGTATTTTTGAATATTTACCGCAAAAGGGAACGAAATATTTTGATTATTTGTTCTCTACGTCACAAGGTTTAGATTATAGTGGGGCTGCTAAACTCTATGGCTGTGGGTACACTAAAATCTCTGATCCTGATGAATTGGTCCCTGTATTAGCTAAAGTTAGTGAGGAATCTGGCGTTCATATTATTGAAATACCAACAGACCGGGAATATAGTCGTCAGTTACATAGGAAATATACAAACGTTTCAGTTGATATGGAGGCATTACTATGAGTCAGTATTTTTGCAGTATTGTAGATAATGCTTTGTGTAATCCAGCTCAGCGCATGTATTTTGACTTGGGAGAGTATCGCTACGGTTTGACTGTGGTAGGTGAAGGGGAACCTATTGTATGTTTCCACGGCTTCTCTGAATCAAGCTATACTTGGGATGCTATTAATCTGCCGGGGTATCGAGTGGTTCGTATTGATTTAATCGGACATGGCGATTCAGATATTCCTGATGAGGATAAGGCCTATACCATTCCTCAAATGATAGAGGACTTGCACACAGTTATCTATCACATGGTTGGTGAAAGCTATTACCTTATGGGCTATTCCATGGGTGCTCGTATTGCACTTTCCTATGCGTTGGAGTATGAACGTGAAATCAAAGGTCTTATTCTTGAAAGTGGTTCGGTAGGCATCGCTTCTGACGCTGAGCGAGCAGCACGCCGCAAGGCGGATGAAGACTTAGCAGTTCATATCGAAGAGCATGATGGTGCTTGGTTTGCTGCACGATGGGCGGAAGTACCTATTTTTGAGAGTCAAAAACAGCTTTCAGAGGGGGTAGAAGAATTAATCTATCTACGTCGTTCCAATAATAGCCCATATGCCTTAGCTTGTACGTTGCGTGGGTCAGGGCAGGGCGTAATGCCTTATGTAGGGGATAAATTAAAAAAATTCTCTGTTAAAGGTTTATATGTGAGTGGCGCATTAGATACAAAATATACTACAATAGGAAGAGATGTATTTGGCAAGTTGCCAAGTTTTAATCATGTCATCGTCGACGGGGCGGGGCATAATGTACATATAGAGAAACCGCAGGTTTTTGAACGAGCGGTATTGGATTTTTTACAGAAGAAAGGTTAAGTCCATGAGCAAATTTGATTGGAAAGTATTGGATCGTAATTATGAAGATGTAATTTACGAAACATATAATGGCATTGCAAAGATTACTATTAACCGTCCAGAAGTGCGCAACGCATTCCGTCCTAAAACGGTAATGGAGTTAATTGATGCTTTCACAGTAGCTCGTGAAGATAACGAAGTAGGCGTAATCGTATTGACTGGTGCTAACCACGGTAAGGGCGAAGATAAAGAGGCATTCTGCTCCGGCGGTGACCAAAGCGTACGTGGTCACGGTGGTTATGTAGGTGAAGACAATGTGCCTCGCTTGAACGTTCTCGATTTACAACGCTTAATTCGCGTCATCCCTAAACCTGTTATTGCAATGGTTAATGGTTATGCTATCGGTGGCGGTCATGTATTGCACATCGTATGTGACCTTACAATTGCTTCTGAAAATGCTAAGTTCGGTCAAACTGGTCCTCGTGTAGGCTCCTTCGACGCTGGTTATGGCGCAGGTTACTTGGCTCGTATGATTGGTCACAAACGCGCTCGCGAAGTATGGTTCTTGTGCCGTCAATACACAGCAGCTCAAGCGTATGAAATGGGCATGGTTAATACTGTGGTACCATTCGACAAATTGGAAGAAGAAACAGTTCAATGGTGTAGCGAAATCCTTGAATTATCTCCAATGGCTTTGCGCATGTTGAAAGGCGCTTTCAATGCCGACACAGATGGCCTTGCAGGTTTACAACAATTCGCAGGGGACGCTACATTGATGTACTATACAATTGATGAAGCGAAAGAAGGTCGTGACGCGTTCAAAGAAAAACGGAAACCTAACTTCAAACAATTCCCTAAATTCCCTTAATTGGGAGTCGATACAGTCCTATATGACGGACTATATTAACGGTTAAAACAACAAGTGCGCCTCTATAGGAGGCGCCTTTCTTGTAATATCTCTTTATTTATCATATTTCAATTATTATTTTTTAGTTATTACTTATTATTTACTATTTACTATTTACTATTTATTGGTAATTGGTAATTAGTGATTACTTATTAGTGATTAGGTTTAGATACGAGGTGAGATGATGGAGTGGTTACGTTATGGTGCACAGCACTACCCTAATCGTATATGCATAAATGAATACACCTATAACGATATATACCGTGGCGTACTCCATGTAGCTCGTAATTTAGTGCCTTTAGATGCATCTCGTGTGGCTATCTTATCCGATAATTCTTTGACCATGGCAATGTATGTGTTGGCTGCTATGCTAGTTCACAAAGAGGTCCTTTTACTCAATGTACATCTTAAACCAAACGAAATAGCGAACCAATTGGATCAATTAGGTGTTACCACCGTATTACATAGTAAAGAACGACGTAATCAATTGCCTGATGCCGTTGAAACTCAAGTATCAAATTTAGTTGCTCCTATAGTATCAGATTCTGTTGAAAATCAGTTATCTCATTCCGTTGGTTTGGAGGCTGCTAATTCAATTGTTACAATTGAGTTTGAAACTTTAGAAGGTATTCTATCGGATTTAGCGGGCGAGGATTCCTTTGATTGGACCTTTGCGGACGCAGACATAGCTGCTATCATGAATACGAGCGCTACTACGGGGCAATTTAAGTCTGTACCGCTTCGATGGGGACAAATTAAAACTCATGTACAAGCATCCCAAGAGGTACTAGGGAAAACAGAGCAGGATAATTGGCTAATGGTACTGCCTCTGTTTCATGTGAGTGGTTTATCTATCTTGATGAGGTCTCTTTATAATGGAACGGCTGTCACTATTTTGCCTAAATATGATGAAGCTCAAGTTCTCAAACTCATAGAATCTGAGAATATTAATATGATGTCTTTAGTGCCTACCATTCTGACTCAATTAGAGCCACATATTACAAATCATAAGTTACGCGTTATCTTGCTCGGTGGAGAGTTCATTCCGATGGCACTAATCGATGCTTGTGAAAAGAAATCGCTGCCTATCTTTAAGACCTACGGCATGACGGAAACCTTTAGTCAAAGCGTTACCTTTTCTGTATTGGATTATCCTGATAAACGAGAATCTGTAGGTAAGCCATTGCCTGGCATGCAGGTTCGCATCGATAACCCTGATGCGGATGGGGTAGGCGAAATTCATTTGACGGGCCCGATGGTTATGTCTGGGTATATCAACAAGGAATCTATCGATGGAGACTTTAATACAGATGATATTGGTTACATCGATGAGGATGGCTTTGTTTATATTTTGAATCGTCGTAAGGATCTCATCATTTCTGGGGGTGAAAATATTTATCCTAAGGAGCTAGAGGATTTGGTCTATACGTTGCCATCGGTGAAGGAATGTGCCGTTGTGCCTGTACCTGATGCTAAATGGGGACAAGTGCCAGCCCTCTTTGTGGCCTTTCATGATGGTAAAAGTCTGCTACCAGAGGATATTCTAGCTTTTATGTCGAACTCTTTAGCGAAATATAAGGTTCCAAAATATGTAAAAGCATTAACCGCATTGCCTCGAAATGGAACTGGCAAAATATTGCGCAATGAATTGAAATTAGAAAACTGAGGCGCTTATGAATGATATTTTAAACTTTAAAAGTATAACTACATATCGCCTTAAATTACCGCTGAACTTTAACTTCAAGACCGCCAAGGGGGAGGTAAAAGAGCGGGAAACCATCGTAATCCGTATCGAGGATCAACAAGGTTATGTAGGGTATGGGGAATGCGTAGCTTTCACAGAGCCATTCTATACATTTGAGACAGTAGAAACCTGTTGGAAAACCTTAGTAGATGATTATATCTTTAATCTGCGCTTGATGCGGCCTAAACCGCTCATGACCTATGTACGACAATTACAGTTTTGGCTCAATCGAGATAATATGCCTATGGCCATTGCGGCTCTAGAAAATGCACTCATTCATCTTCATTGCGAACGAATAGGTGTAAACTCTGTTTCTTATATTATGGGACAAGCTTTACAAGATACTATTGAAAGTGGTGTCGTTGTCGGTGATGTACCAATAGACAAATTACTCGATATTGTAGAGTGCCATGTTACAAGTAGTTGTAAGCGGATTAAATTAAAGGTAAATCCTGTAGATGGTTATGAACGAGTAGCTTTAGTTCGCAAACATTATCCGGATTTAGTTTTAGCGGCTGATGCAAATCGAAGCTATTCGTATCAAGAAATCGATAAGGTGCGTCAGTATGATGATTTAGGTCTAGCTTGTATTGAAGAGCCCTTTGCGATGGCAAACCTTCAATCTTATAGAGATTGGAAGTGGGAATGTCTTAATGATGACGATTGGAAAATCTATACGCCAATTTGTTTAGATGAGTCCATTTTAGGATATGATGATCTGTCCTATGCTATTGAATATGACTTAATCGATGTGTTGAATGTAAAAGTAGGGCGAATGGGTGGTCTTATTCCAACGAAAGCGGCTATTAATCTATGTAGAGAACGTCATATTCTATATTGGATTGGTAGCATGGTAGAGTCAGGGGTTTCTAAAATGCTTCATGTCCAGCTATCCGCATTAGGAGATTCCTATATGGCAGGGGATTTATCTGACTCAAATAGATATTTTGGACAAGATCTTATTTTCCCAGATTTAACATTTAAAGATGGTGTTATGCATGTTCCCGATGGAGATGGACTAGGTGTAACAGTCTTTGATGATAGACTAGAGTCGTATTGTGTGGAGAAACGAACACTATGAATTTAATTGAATCCTTACAAATTGATGCTCCTCGTATGACGAGTGATAACACATGTATTGCAAAAATGAATTTAACTGAGTTTCACAAACAACCACAAGGCTATTTAAACGGTGGTGCTACATTAGCTTTTGCAGAAATTATTGCAGGTATGATGAGTAATGAACTGGTAGATTCTCATAAATTTGGTGTAGGACAATCTGTAACTGCTAACCATCTACGCCCTGTAAAGTGTGAAGGATCCTTAACAGCGTTAGGAACTTTACTAGTAAAAGGTAAGACATCCCATGTGTGGCGCTTTGATATGATAGATGATGCACAACGCCTTATCTCACAAGTGACTGTAACCTTGGCTATTGTAGATTTTGATAGATAAAATCTCATTTTTAATGGATTTAGTTATATTTGCTAATTAAGTTATGTATAATTTCGTCCTACATGAGAACTTACGATTGTTAAGATTATAGGATAATAAAAGGACAGTATATACTTTTCAGTAGATACTGTCCTTTGTTGGTTTTACAATGTAAATGGCTCATCTAGAAAAACGACATAGCTCTTTTTTACGTTTTCTAAGATCTGTAATTTAAAATGTTAGAAAAGACAAAGATATTTATTTTCTAGTGATAGTATATAGGTCCTCGATATCAGGAATATCGTAAATTACCCATGTTCCATCTCCTAAATGACGCATCAAAACTCTTATATCTTTTGTCATATTCTTTTTATTATTTTGTATCGTTACAGTCACAGTAGCCGTATCACCATTATCTTCTGACTTCAGGTTTTTAACCTCTACATCATGTTCCTTAAATAGGCGACCTTCTACAAGACGATCTACCATAGACTTATTATCATCATTTGCTGTAGTAGTATTATTGGTAGGTGATTCAGATTTAAAACTGTCAGGATCTTCGATATATGTCCGTATTACGTCTTCGATAAGAGCTGGTCCAAATGTTTTGGTAGCGGCTATTGTAGCTTTACCAAGTGGGGTAGATGTATCGACATATTTATTGCCTTCTCGTTCTACAATGTTTTTTACAATGGATTTTATATCTACGTGGCGTAATGCTTCGTCTGCATCTTTATCTTGTACTGCTTGGTGAATGATTTTTAATGTGTAGGCTGGTGTATGTGGTACATACCATAAGAAGTACCATGCTGCGGCCATCGCTCCTACAATAGCTATGATAAGAGCGATAATAATACCTTTTGAATTGAACTTATTCATAGCGAATCCTTTCATGTTTCTATAGCGGCATTTTCATATTGAATATATACATATTGTAGCATATTGAGTAAAGAATAGGATGATTTCTAGTAAAGGGTATACCTATTATAGCTTATAGAGAAAATTGTACTATTGCGAAAACTGATGAATTATGACGATAAAGGGTGGATTCCTGTAATATAATATAGAGATACTTTTATAAAAGCTATAAAATAACGATTATCAAATATAATCAATTATTTTCATAGATTTGTAATAATATTTTTAAAAAAAATAGTTGCATTGCTCTAAAATCCATGATATTATGTACAAGTAGTCAACGCGAGTTGATACGCGGCCCCGTGGTGTAGCGGTTAACATGTCGCCCTGTCACGGCGAAGATCGTCAGTTCAAATCTGATCGGGGTCGCCATTTTTTTTTACAAAAAATCATGCCTCGGTAGCTCAGTTGGTAGAGCAACGGACTGAAAATCCGTGTGTCGACAGTTCGATTCTGTCCTGAGGCACCATTTGTATTCCATGCGGTTGTGGTGGAATGGCAGACACGCCATCTTGAGGGGGTGGTGAGCTAACGCTCGTGCGGGTTCAAGTCCCGCCAACCGCACCAGCGCAAAAGGACTTACAGTTTTCTGTAGGTCCTTTTTTTATACCCGTATTGGCATACTTTCATATTATGTGTACAATCATAGTAATTAGTAATATACATTTATGTGTGTAGTTTTCAGTATGAGAGAAGATTATGGTTTTTAATTATGGTGAGACGTTGCGTATTCGAAGGGATCTATATACGATTTTAGGCAAGATACGCTATATTGACACTCATGGAAAAATTGGGTATGAGTATAAGTTAGTTAAATATAAGAATAATGCAGAGTTTTGGCTCAGTTGGGATAAGAAGCGAGATGCGTACCAGTTTTCCAAGTTGTGTGGAAAAGCACTACCAGCCGATATGAAACTCGTAGATAGCGGTTATGAGATGGTAACGGGCACTTGGGGTGAGGTAGACGTAGGTACTACTGATACTGCTAAATATAAAGAGTATGAAAATGCTGATGGTACTGCTACGTTTTCTGTTCAAGAGTGGGCTTTTGAAACGGAATATTCAAAAGGCTTTTACATTAATAAAGAATACGTATCTGTCGAAAAGGATTCAGAGGTAACCGAGTCTATTCTAGATAAAATGGATACGATTAAGAAGCTAAAGTTCATAGGACCAATCGGTTGGATTTTGGGGAACTTACTACTTTATATGCCAATCTTTGATATAAAAATATTGAATGATGTACGGGATGTACTTACATGGCCTTATATAGTAGCTGGGAGTATAGTCCTTGGTATCATTGTGGTTTGTGCTTTCATTATTTCCAGAACTATGCGTTGATGAAAACACATCGGTTATATAGGAGTCCCTTTCGTGGGGTAAATAAAAGGTCGTAACATGTATTAATACATATTACGACCTTTTTACTATAGGATTTATTTGTTAGGGGTTAGCTATTAGCTTCAGCTGGTTGAAGTTGTTCAAGTTCAGCTTCTTTAGCATCTAATTCTTTGGCGCCAAAATGAGCCAATACACAGAATGTTATACAAAGAACACATGCTACTAATAAAAGATAAAAACCTGCATTCCAACCAAATTTATCTGCTAAAACACCAAATAGTGTTGTACCTAAGTTTGCACCAACAATGTAACTCATGAATCCACGAAGACCAACAGCAGAACCTACTGCAAATGGTGGTACAATATCCATAGTTTGTACTGAAGCTAAGAATTGAGGAATGTAGATTAAACAACCTACAATAGCAGCGAAGAAAGTAACCCATAAGAGAGACTCGCTTTGCCAATAACCAAATATACAGAAGAAGATAATGCTTATAGCAATGATTGCAGGTGGCATGCGATAACCTTTAAAGAATTTATCGGAAATATAACCAGCAAAAATAGTAGAAGGAATAGCCGCCCATTCAAAGAATAAAAAAGCAACAGACATTTCTGCTTTGGAGAAACCTTTTACTTGTAATAAATAAATTGGAAGCCAAGTAAGCATACCAAAGCGAATCATGTAAACGAAGGTATCAACTAATGATACATACCAAGCGTTTTTATTTTTCAATACGTATTTTACAAAGATTTCTCTTGTGCTCATATGCGGTGCTTCAGAACTTCTGTGCGCTTTATGAGCTGTGTCGGCAATGATTTCACTTGTTGGCGGTAAGCCTTCACGTTCAGGGCTTTCTTTGATTAAGAAAGAAATGGCAATTGCTATGATAACTGCAATAAGCGCTGGTACACCATAACTCCCTAATTGCCAGTGATCTGTAGTAGTGAAATATAATGCGGCGGCTACGATTGGTGCTACGATACCACCACCGAGATTGTGTGAAATATTCCAGATAGCTCCATAACGGCCACGTTCCTGTTTTGGGTACCATTTAGCTAAGGTGATAAAGGATGGTCCTACACCAAATCCTTGGAAAAAGCCATTTAGTACTACTAAAACTAAGAAGAAGGCGAGACTATCGGCAAAGCTCATAAAGATATTGATAATTGCACAGCAAATGAGACCGAAAGCCATAAACTTGGCAGGACTTGCTTTGTCCGCAAGACTACTCATAAAGCCTTTACTTAAACCATAAGCGATAAGCATACCACTAGATAGCAAACCAATTTCTGTTTTGCTCATATGGAGGATATCTGATAAAAAGTGTGTTGATAAGGCAAAGTTATTACGAACAATATAGTACGCAGCATAACCTATAAAAATACCAATTAATGATTGCAATCTATATTTATAATATAGATTCATAATCATGCTATCTGGAACTGATGATTTTGCCTCTTTAGGTTGTAGAAATGAAAACATAGTTATTACCTTTCTTTCTTAATAGCTAAATCCTATTGCATTGTTAATACTACCATTTCTATAGAATTCATGTAAATGATTTATGAGATAAAAATATTAATTTACAATTTAAATTGCTTATTATTAGCTGAAAATGTGTATAGAAAATATTTGAATTATAGACAAGTACTTCTTAATATATTAGATTAAATATATTGGGAGGTTATTATCTATGAAATATTTACGCCGTGAACTTAATCAAGTAGAAAAAGAATATGTAAAACAATTTGGTGAAGATTCTTTAAATCGTGTCATCCTTCATGATCCTGATACAAAGGATAAACAAGATGTGCAAGATACTATTGATATTCTAAAAGAAGCAATTGCGAAAAATAAACCTCTAGAACAGGTTCCAGAGAATATGTGGAAGCTTATTGAGTTTTAATGTATATGACTAATTATATGAGATGTATAGCCAGTTTTTAATATAATTATTTGATGGAGACTTGAATGAATTTAAAAGGAATTGTACTAGTTGCGACAGCATTGTTTGCTAATATAGGAATAATAAATGCTGAGCAGATATCCATCTCATCTGTATCAACGCTATTAGGCGCAAAAACTACTCAACTTGATAGAGTACAACCTCAAGAAGTTATGCCTTATTTGGAAAGTAAAGTTACGGGTGAAACAGAATTATCTTATGCTGTTATGTCTGTTGCTAAAAAAACATTTAATGAACAAATGTTGCTAAATCGAGAGGTAGAATCACGTATGCACGCTCATATTGAGGAACATAATAGAACAATAAGAAGTGTGCCGCAACGAGACCTTATTAAAAATCCTTATACACGAGAAGAAATTGAAAAACAAATTGTAAAGGCCATTAATTTTAGAGAAAGCAGTAAGTACCCTGTTAATGACAAGGAATATTACAATCATATAGATATAAATAAAGTAAATGATTTGTCTGGTTTTCCAAAGAAAATACCTTCTTTTGCTAAGCAGGTTGATATTCATTTAAAGCCGCCTAAGGCGATTGAAGATGGTCGGTATATTCAAGTTTCTTTTACGGGTAAACCATCAGAACTAAAGCCCTATATTCAAGATGCAGAAAATCATGCTAAGGTTATTATTACTAAGGGTGAGGCTGAACGTGTTTCTATTAAACCGTACGAAGATGTTAAGATGAATTATAGAAAATACTTGTCTACTATATTGCCAGAAGAATGGATTGAAGTAACTAATATATTCAATAATATGTATCAATATAAAATGGCGCTAAGCAATGAGAATATTAAGCGAAAGGTTGATCGTGAGCTCTCTAACCAAATGAATAATCAAATGGTTTTGGACTTAGAGCAAGATATTAGTAAATTAAGTTCTGATAAAGTGTTGTCCAATGATGAAAATAAGACTTTACAGAAAAAATATTTAGGTTACTATTCGTATAAAGAAGTAAAGCGACCATTTAACGCAGAGTACACATTCTACATCTTTAAATTTGATTATTCATATAATATGTTTACTGTTGCAGGCATGGCCGTTAATCCAGAGCAAACTAGAGTCATTTATTTTCTTAATACAGTAGAGTAAAAATAAAAAGGCACATTGTTTTATGCGCAGACCATCTATAAATGAATTGTTTAAGATGGTAGTTAAAAACGATGTGCCTTTATTTTATAGCTTGTAGAGTTCAGGTTTGCGATCTCTAAAAATATTGATTTTATTGCGAATATCCTCTACTACGGTGAGGTCGATATCTATAGATGAGATGCCCTCCCTAGTGTCCATTTCGAGTAGATTGGTGCCCCATGGGTCGTATACGGCGGAGTGACCAGTGCTTTGAACTCGACCTACTGTACCACAGCCGTTGACAGCACATAAGAAGAGTTGGTTTTCAATGGCGCGCACTTCGTTTAATACTTGCCAGTGGCGTAAACGCATAGTAGGCCATTGAGCAGGTACAAATAATAACTCTGTATTTGATAATGCAGCCATTCTCACGAGCTCAGGAAAGCGAATATCGTAACAGATAACCGTACTACAAGGAATACCATCCAATTCGAAATGAGTGGTATGTGTACCGCTAGCAAAGTATTGGTCCTCTTTAGCAGGACTAAATCCGTGCATTTTGGAATACTCTCCTACGAGCGTGCCTTTACGGTTGTAAGCATAGGATGTATTAAATACTAAATCCTCTTTTGCTACGGCTACAGAACCGCCCACAATGTTTACATTGTGTTCTTTTGCGAATGTACTTAATAAAGCTTTTGTTCTTTCTCCATTTCTGTCAGAAATATTGATTAAATCCTTAGATGGATGAAATCCTGTATTCCATGTTTCGGGCAAGACGATAATGTCAGGACTTTCTGATAGGGCTTGTGAAAGTAATTCTTGGACGCGTGCATAATTGTATTCCACTTCGTTTACATGGACGTCCATTTGTATAAGGCTTAAGCGTTTTTTCATAAGAAATCCTTTGTCTATTGGATGAGCATAATTTTAGTAATGTGTATTATAATTAGAATATTAAAGCATTATTGAACGGATTACAATATAGCTCTAAATAATCGTAGAAGTTTTAAATGATTTTTGATACTGAAGATTTATATGAATTTAGGCTTTCCGGTGTTATAGGCATCCAGATGAAACTATGTATCCTAGATCCTGAAAATTGATTGATGAAGTACTAATAAAGCGTTACTTTTTACTATTCTTCATGGAAATGTTATAATATTCTGTATATAATTGTGTTCTAATAGAGGAGGACCTATGAAACGGATTCCGTTGGTAACACTGTTACTTTTGGTATTGGCAATGGTTGTGGCAGGTTGTGGCGTGCTTTCACAAAAAACAGAACCTACTAGTTCAGTACCGCCTGTAAAAGAAGTTAAGATGGTACATCCATCGGGCATTCCTGTCCTTATGTATCATAAAGTCGGCGACGACAAAGATAATGATGCGGTTATTCGGGAGGATTTATTCAGAGAACAAATGAAGTTCCTCAAGGATAACGGCTACAATCCATTGACGATGGAACAATTGTATGAATATGTTGTAAATGGTGCTGCAGTGCCTGAAAAACCAGTTGTTTTGACCTTTGATGATGGTTATGCAGATACATATTCTATTGTATATCCAATCATGAAAGAATATGGTTTCCCAGCGACTGTTTTTATTAATCCTGGCGATATTGGTACGCGTTTAACTTGGGATCAAGTGCGTGAAATGCATAAAAATGGTATCACTATTTCCAATCATGGTTTCCAACATATAGAAATGGGTCAATTGTCTGAAGCGAAACAAATTGAAAATATCACAAAGGCCCAAGAGGCACTTGCTAAAGAAGTAGGCATTAAGGATAATCCTTGGTTCTGCTATCCGTATGGAGATAAAAATGAATTCACCGATTCGGCATCTAAGAAAGCTGGTATCAAGATGGGCATGGCTATGAAGTCTGGCTGGGCTCATACGGGTGATAATCCATATAATATTTTGCGTGTTTGGGTAGGTAATGCGGTAGATATCAAGCATTTTGAAGAGCGCATTAGCACTGAACATTTCACTGATTTATAAGGAGAAATACATTGTTCAAAAAGAATTGGGTAAAGTTCATCATTATGGTGTTCTTATTTACCGTTGTCACATCACCCTTCGTGGTGCTCTTTGGACCATTTAATAATGTAAAGCGCGCCGTTATTGGTGCTATCTTACAATCTCGCCATCCTCATTACATTACGTGGTTGTTTAATGAAGACGAGTTACAATCTATTTTGGGGACTGTAGGGGTTGTTAAAAGCCAAGATTTGTTCAAGTTTAATGCTCGTGAAGATAAGACTTTAAATCTTGAAAAAATCCAGTCTGCTCGTTATGTAGGCTATATTTTAGAAATTCCTGATCCTCGTCGTATCCAAGTAGGTACAGCGGCTAATATTCAAGAAAAAGGCGATACTACAAGTAATATTGCAAAAATGAATAATGCTGTAGCAGCGATTAATGGCGGTGGTTTCCACGACCCTAATGGTACTGGTACAGGCCGTTTGCCATATGGTTTCATCTTGCATGACGGTGAGTACGTTATCGGTAAGGATGTAGGCCCTGATGAAGACGTAGACTTTGTAGGTTTCTCTAAATCTGGTAATCTTATCGCTGGTAACTATGATAAAACTCAGCTTAGTGATATGAAGGCCATGGAAGGTATTACCTTTGGTCCGCCTCTTATCGTTGATGGTAAGAAGATGATTACCGAAGGTGATGGTGGCTGGGGCGTAGGTCCTCGTACTGCTATCGGTCAAAAGAAAGATGGCACAGTGCTATTCCTTGTAATCGATGGTCGCCAACCAGGGTATTCTATTGGGGCTACCTTGCGTGACGTACAAGATATTCTATTTGAAAAAGGTTGCTACATTGCAGCAAATTTAGATGGCGGTTCTAGTTCAACTTTGTACCTAAATGGTAAAGTCGTAAATAAACCTGCCGATTTGTTAGGGGAACGCATGATCCCAACGGCGTTTATCGTGAAATAGGAGGACAGATGAAACCTTTTACGCGTGTACTGAGCGCCTTTGCGGTAGGTATTCTTCTGCAAGGTGGGGTATACCTATACCTTGATCAATATATGTTTGCGCCGACTACAGAGTTTAACGTAGCAGGCGCATCAAAAGATGATACTAAAAACTTCCCTGATGTGAAGGAAGGCACTAAATATGTATCCTATGACCGTCAATTCATGGCCGTTGTTACAGAAAACTCTTTGAAAATTTACAAGGCTAATGAAAGTACCCCTACGAATATTGATTTGAAGGGGCGTTCGATTAGTTACTTCAACTGGATGCCAGACCGTAACTATGCTATCATGGGTTTATATGACTCCAGAGATGTTGTCATGGCTCGTCTTAATGCGGATGATCCAGAACATGAGGTTGATACGAAACTTGAAGACTTGCCTCGGGGCAGTAAAATCGTAGATGCTGCGTACTCTGAAGCGACGAATGTGGTTTATATGAAGGTAAAAGTTCAAGAACATACATATCGTATTTATCGTACCGATGCTAACTACGATACACGTCGTGTTTACATGCAAGCTACTGATATCGGTCATATCGGCGTATTCTACGATGAGGATAACTTCTTCTACGATAATGTGAGAACTGGGGATGTCTTCATGTTTAATGGCATTGAAGGTGGTTGGCGTGTTATCAACCCTGAAGGGCGCTTCCGCTTTATCGGTGTTGATATGGACAAAACTATCTATATCGCTCGTGTTGATGAGGATAATAATGCATTGACTGTTTACACTGGTAAACTAGGTGTAGGCTTCAATCCAGTTTACAAATACAACCACCCTACTACATTTAATGAGTTGACATTATCAGATGTAAAAAACATCATTAAGAATGGTAGTGAAGAAACTACTAAGGTAACAGAAGATACTACATCTTCTAAATCATCCAATAGTAGTAGTAAAAAGAAATCTTAAGAAAAAGCCTTTATAATGTTCTTTCATTATAAAGGCTTTATTCCTATAATAGTATGTACCCTAAGGATATCTATGAATATATTATTTGTACGCCTTAGTTACATAGGTGATATTTTGCATGCTACACCTGCTGCGCGGTGGATTAAGAAACAGTATCCTGATGCTAAGTTGCATTGGATTGTAACGCCTAGTATGGTAGAGCTTTTACAGGACAATCCCTATGTAGATGAGATAATTCCCTGGGAACGGGATGAATACGAGGCTCATTCTAAAAAACTACATATCCCTACAATGTGGCGCATGTGGTGGGATCTTAAGGCCAAATTAGAACCTTATAAATTTGATGTAGCCATTGATGTACAAGGACGTCTTATAACAGGGTTAGTACTATTAGCTTCAGGAGCCCCCATTAGACTTGGCCTTGGTGGCACAAAAGAGTTGAATTGGTTGTTTACTAACTATAAAACGAAGCCTAGTACAGAACACATGATTAAGCGCTATGTAGAGGTAGCTCAGTTGTTAACAAAGGCTGTTACTGAACATGCAAATTTAGATACATCGCTTAACATAGCTAAATGCGGTGTTGAAAGCAGTTCTCCACTAAATGAATCTAGTGCTAATACGCTGTACCACATGGATTTTCAGGTGCCATCAAATTTACATAGTTGGGCAGAAGAACAGTGGAAAACGATTGATAACGACATTTCTTTGAATCGTGGGGAGGTGGATACACCTCTACGAGTTGGGCTTGTATTAGGCACCTCTTGGGCAACGAAAGAATGGCCTCAGGAAAAATGGTACTCCCTCATTAAATCCCTTCAATATAGAGCAAATTTTGTTTGTTTAGGTGGCCCTAAAGAGGCTACTCAATACAAACCCTTGATGGACTCGCTAACAGATGAGGGCATTGATAAAATTGTACTGAATATGTTAGGGAAAACGACGCTTCAAGAATTAGGGGCTTTAATTGAAAGTTGTGATGTAGTAGTTACTGCTGATACTGGAGCTCTGCATATTGCGTTAGCTTTAAATAAGCCTGTAGTAGCACTCTTTGGCCCTACGGATCCTAAATTATGGGGACCTCTGACGGGAACCTTTAAGGTGCTCGTAAATGATGAATTAGATTGCTTGGGCTGCCGAAAACGACGTTGTCCTAAGCCTGATCAATATTGTATGTCTGGTATTGAACCAGTACGCGTAAAAAAAGCAATTTTTGAATTGATAGGAGATACACATGGCAAAGTTTAAAATCCAAAAAGGTTTATCCGATGCGGATATGATGAAAAATTTTAAGGATACGGAAAATTTTGAAGATACTATGCTCAATATGGAGCGAGATGCTAAGAAGCCAGTAGTTTACCAAAGTCCAAAGCAAAAAGAAGATGCATTTTACCGTGAGTTCTTAACTGAAAAAGTAGAGACTATAATTGGTAAAATGCTCCTTGATATCAAGATGGAGTATTTTAAAGAAGGAGAAGGGGCCTTTTCTATTCAAGTAAAACGGGAAGGTAAAAATATTGTCCTTGAAACTGCGCCTAAAAAGGTTAAGCCTGAGAAGTAATGCGTATAATGGGAACTCTTAAATTTTAAAGATTACGTCAGAGCCTGTCCGTAAATGGACAGGTTCTTTTGTATGTTTATGCATTTAAAAATATCGACTAAGTTATTAATAAAATTGATGAACTCATAAGCATACCGATGTTTATCGAATTACTACATTTATAAATACCGATATATTTTGAAAAGTATTTAATAATAACTAAAAATTATTACGATATAATTTTTAGTTTCTCATTAAAATGAGCAATTACAAAAAAATTAATTTGATTAAACATACATGCTAAACTCTAGTTCCTCTGCAGTTTTTTGTGATATTCATCACGAAAAAATCATCTTTGTATACATGAAATTATGAGTAAATAGCATAATGTGGTTGTTGACAAAGAATTTTATAAGTAGTCTAATATAAGTATGTATTACGATTTTAGCGCGTTTGGCTAGTGTGAGCAGACATCGAAAAAATCGTAAAAAAAATAGGTATGAGATAGTTGCTTGATGAGTGTATAAAGTTACATACACAGACTATTTCGATTTGGAGGATTAACATGGCTAAAAAATTAAGAATTTGCGAAACCGTTCTTCGTGACGGTCATCAATCTATTTTGGCAACACGTATGCGCTACGAACAAATGGAGCCAGTGCTCGGCCTTTTAGATGATATTGGTTATGAAGCTCTTGAATGTTGGGGCGGCGCTACTTATGACAGCTGTCTTCGTTTCTTGAATGAAGATCCATGGGAACGCCTTCGCAAATTGAAAGCTAATTTGAAAAATACCCCATTGCAAATGTTGCTTCGCGGTCAAAATTTGTTGGGCTATAAACACTACTCCGACGACGTAGTAGAAGCATTCTGTAATGCGGCTGTAAAAAATGGTATCGACCGTATCCGTATTTTCGACGCATTGAATGACCCACGCAATATGGAAGCTGCTATTAAGTACTCCAAAAAAGCTGGTGCACACGTTCAATCCGCTATGGTATACACAATTTCTCCAGTTCACACAACTGAAAGCTTCTTGAAAGTAGCTGAAACTTTGGTAGAAATGGGTACTGATTCCCTTTGTATCAAAGATATGTCCGGTTTGTTAGGACCTGCTGATGCATATGATTTGGTTTCTACTTTCAAAAAACGTTTTGGCGAATTGCCAATCGACTTGCATAGCCATTTCACTTGCGGTCTTGCTAGTACTACATACTGGGAAGCTGCTAAAGCTGGCGTAGATATCATCGATACTGCTATCTCTCCATTCGCTCATGCAACTAGCCAACCAGCTACTGAAACTATGATTGAAATGTTCAAAGGTACTGAATGGGATCTTGGTCTTGACCTTGATAAATACATTCCATTAGTTGACCACTTCCGTAAAGTAAAACAACAAATCGCTGAAGAATTCAACTTGAAACCAGCTAGTGATGTAATCCCTGCTGTTCGTCGTTACCAAATTCCTGGCGGTATGTTGTCCAATACTCAAAACCAATTGAACGAAATGGGTATGGGCGATCGCTTCTTTGACGTTATGGATGAAATGCCACGCGTTCGTGAAGACTTGGGTTACCCTCCATTGGTAACTCCAACATCCCAAATCGTTGGTACAATGGCTATGATGAACGTTATGATGGGTGACCGTTACAAAATGGTTCCTAACGAAGTTAAAGATCTTGTTCGTGGTAAATATGGTCAATTACCTGGTACAATTTCTGATGAAATTCGTCAAACTATCATTGGTGATGAACAACCTATTACTTGCCGTCCAGCAGATCTTATCGAACCTGAATTGGAAGGTTACCGTCAAGATTTAGCTTCTAAAGGCTACAATGGCATCACTGACGAAGACGTATTGACTTACGCTATGTTCCCAGAAGTTGCTATTAACTTCTTCGATGCAAATCGTCGTTAATCCAAATTTTAAAAGAGGATTCTTAGGAATCCTCTTTTTTTTGACCATATTTAAACTATCCTCATAGAGAAATAGTATAATTCAGTATATATTTTGTTTTATTAAATGAAGAGATTCAATAGTTGTTTCATTTTTTATATTTTAGCTTTTTTATAAACAGTATAGACGAGTTCCTATTAAAAGGGGAGACTAAGGAACTATGAAATATCAGATATTACCAATTTTCATATCGCCATAAGATACATGGGTGCGTGTGAAAATATAATTTTTACGAAAAGTATTAGATATTAAAAGGGTCGAGATACCTTTGAATAATCGGTCAATTATAAACTACGTATGAAAGAATAGTGAAAAATATGTTGGATATTTGCGTGTTTTACTTGCGTTAAGTTATAAAAATAGCGTAAACTATAGAGAGTATCTACTATTTATGATATTGAGGTAATCCTGTGAATTTACAAATACGAATTTGGATATCCAATGTTGTGCTGTTTGTTGTACCTATTTTAATAGCAATTATTTTATTTTTGCTATATTTTACAGGTTTGCGCATATTGGCCAATGCCGGTTACTATTTGCGTATTGAGCAGGAACAACAGTTTAAAAGTGTCAGTCGAATAACTGAAACCATTACCTTTTATGGGTTAGAAAATGATCTAATTAATAGCTTGGTTAAGCCTAGCTATAGCTTACTTGATCCAAAGGAAGTATATGTTGAAGTACTTGATCAAGGAAGTATGGTGTATAACTACGGTAATCCACAAATCTATAGTGCTTCTGCCATTGTTGGTCTTATTGATGTTAACCCTGAATTACAGGGCATCGTATATCAATCCAATAATACTTTCGTTTATGAAATGAGAAAGTACGATGGACGTCATTCCTATGTATACCATATTGCGATTAGGCGTGCTACTCATGGTAGTGATAGCTTAATGGAATCCGTATCTTTCTATATTATCGTAGTTTCCATATTGCTCTTTATTGTTACATTTTTTGCTATTAACCGATTTGTTACACGATTTATCATGATTCACGTTAAGAATATGACAAAGTCGTTAGAAATGGCGAATCGTCAAATTGAAATGGAACAGGAGCAACAAAAAGAGCTACTCGCTGGTATATCCCATGATATACGAACTCCATTGACGGCTATTAAAGCGTATGCTGAAGGTGTTCGTGATGGTATTGCACCAACGGAAGAGCAACAAAAAAGATACATGGGAATTATTTTGAAACGGGCCAATGATTTAGATTCTATGTTAGAGGAACTATTCCTCATAACAACATTGAACTATAAAAAAGAATCTCGTCCATCTGAACGAATTGAATTAGGTCAGTTTGTACGTGACTTTGTAGAAGATCATTTAGCTCCGTATCAATCGAAGGGACTTGAGATTAAGGCCCGTATAGCTACGGAAACACCTTTTATCAATGCTAACCCACAATTGTTACAACGTGTTTTGCAGAATGTGTTGAACAATAGTGCTAAGTATAAAATGACCGATATTGGTCATTGCGTCATAGATGTAACGAGTGATGATGATTTTGTATACTGTGTCATCAGTGATGATGGACCAGGTGTGCCGCCAGAATCTCTAGAGCGTCTGATGCGCCCATTCTATCGTGTAGATTCGTCTCGTACGAATCCTCAAGAAGGTAGTGGCCTAGGATTGTCGATTATCCGTCGAATTATGGAAATCTTTGAAGGCCGAGTTATGATTGAAAATGTAAGGCCACATGGTCTACGTATTATATTAGAGTTTCCTAAGCAAGGAGAAGAATCATGAGTGAACATATCTTAATTATTGAAGACGATTTGGATATTGCCAATATTGAGCGTGATTATTTAATGGTGGCGGGCTATGATGTAACGATTATGACTAATGGTACAGATGGCATTGAAGCAGCATTAAATACTCCTGTAGACCTTATTATCCTTGATGTTATGTTGCCAGAAATGGATGGCTTTGAAGTTTGTCGTCAAATTCGTGACAAAGTTCGTGTACCAATCGTTATGGTAACTGCGCGTCTTGATGATATCGACAAAATCCGTGGCTTAGGCGTAGGCGCTGATGATTATATTGAAAAGCCATTCTCTCCATCTGTATTGATTGCGAAGATTAAAGCTATGTTGGCGCAATATAAACGTTTAACAGAGCGCGATGCAATGGAAACAAACGCTATTCAATCCGGTGAAATCCGTCTCGACCCTAAAATGATGAAAGTATGGGTGAATGAAAAAGAGGTTCATCTTAAAAAGAAAGAATTCCAGTTGTTAGAGTTCTTGATGCGTAACCGTGATATTGTATTTAGCAAAGAAGAATTGTATTCTCGTGTATGGGGACTTGACTCCTATGGTGATTATGCAACTGTAGCGGTTCATATTAATCGTTTACGTGAAGAAATTGAGGATAATCCATCCGATAGTAAGCATATTATTACAGTGTGGGGTGTAGGGTATAAATTCGTTTAGTATCGAGAATATGCATTCACATTATACTCACGTTGTTCGTGGCTGTTGATTAGATATGACTTTATAGAGATTTTATTATAGAGATATAATCAAAGGTTTAAGAATTGTTTATATAGTTACTTTGATAGTTTAGATATTCCATGTATACTTATTTAAGTAAGGCTGACTATGACTCTAGATAAGTAATATTTTAACTTCTCTCTCTTAATAAGTTCTCTCTAAAGCTTATCTAGATCACATATACTCTCTCTCTCAACAGTCCTTACACTCTCAAACTATATGCATAAAGGGCATTTGCTAGCGACGGCTAGTAAATGCCCTTTATGTTTTTTAGATTTTAGATATTTGAATACATTCTATACAGCTTCTTTCAGGATTCTAGGTATTTATCTAGTGGAGGATATACGGTTATAATAATTATACTTTCATAAGAAAAGTTATAAATTGATATCTTGCATTGTAAAAGCAGGCGTACTATAATAGGTTCATCAAAATCAATTTTATAAAATTAATTTTGAGATGATTTGAATTAGTGTGAGACGTGGCGTATTTATAAAGTATCATAATTATATGATTTATGATTTGATTCTTATTTTAACTTTTATAATCATCATTAAGATGTTATGGGTGATGTAGAAGAATATTAAGAAGAATATAAGGAGATCTACATGACATTTTCAAAATATAAGAAAACAGTAATTGCGTGTATTCTTGCTTTGGGTATTGGGGTAGGCGGAGGATACTATTTCTTTGGCAGCCCTGTTAATACGCAACCAACAAACGTGAGAGAACAAACTAAACAGACTAAGCCTATTACTGAAGCGCGTAATACCTATGTAGTGCAAGCGGCTAAAGAATCTGGGCCAGCTGTAGTAGGGATTACAACACAAGTATTTCAAAAGGATATATTTAACCGTACAATCTATGCTGGAGAAGGTGTCGGATCTGGTGTACTTATCGATAATGATGGACATATTGTAACCAATAAACATGTGGTAGCAGGGGCTAGAAATGGGGAGGTTACAGTATCATTGTCTGATGGCAGTACGGTGACGGGGACTGTTATAGGTTCAGATTCACAGACGGACTTAGCAGTTGTAAAAATTAAACCTCCAAAAGATATTAAACCTATCAAAATTGGTGACTCTGACTCCTTGCAAGTGGGGGAGCCAGCTATTGCTATTGGCAATCCTTTAGGTCTTGAGTTTAAAGGTTCAGTTACCTCTGGTGTTATTAGTGCCTTAGCACGTACAATTGATGATCAAGGTCAACGATTCCCATTGATTCAAACTGATGCAGCCATTAATCCAGGTAACTCAGGTGGTGCGCTTATTAATGCAGATGGTGAGTTAATTGGTATCAATAGCTCTAAAATCTCTAAAGAGGGAATTGAAGGTATGGGCTTTGCTATTCCAATTAATTCTGCGATGACAATTGTTGATTCTATTATTAAAAATGGTAAGGTCATTCGCCCTTATATTGGGGTGTGGGCTGTAGACCGTCAAACTGCAGCGCGCAATAATGTAACCTATGAAGGTGATGGACTTCTTGTTGTTCAACTTGATCCTAATGGTCCTGCTGCACAAGCTGGTCTCGTAGAAGGGGATACGATTGCACAAATTGATGGTAAAGATATTACTACATTACTTGAATTAAAAGAACAAATTGATGCTAAGAGCCCTGGAGATACAATTTTGGTATCCTATACTCATAACGGCAAAATGAAGAGTGCACAGCTTAAATTAGGGGAAGCGTCTTCAAATTAGAATCTAGTAAATAAAACTTAATTAAGTATTCCAATAATGCACTAATTTCTTTTGTAGTGTTAGAAAATCCTCATCTTTTAGATGAGGATTTTTAGTTATAATAGGGTGCTTTAATAGATTTTGTATAAAAAATACCATAAATAAGAAAATTTTTTTGAAAAAATTTTTCCCTATAAACGCAGAAATTAACTGTGTTTATAGATTAGAAATAAGAAAAAATATATTAAATTTCAATATTTTTTTACAAAGTACCTTGCGTTCCGAGGTACCTTATGTTATTATGTATTTGTCAGTACATGATAGTGACCGTAAGAGAGCTTTCACATTGGCAGGCAAGCACAGCCTAAAAGGGAGGAACTATGCAAGTTCAATTAAAAAAAGGTGTTATGGACATGCTGGTGCTAGCATTATTAACACAAAATGATCGTTACGGATACGAAATCGTAAGCACCATTTCGGAATATATTGAAATATCTGAAGGAACGATATATCCATTGTTTAACAGACTGAAAAAAGAAAAGTATGTTGAAACGTATTTAAAGGAGTCTTCTACAGGCCCATCACGGAAATACTATCATATCACGAACGAAGGCCGTGCAGCATATAACAAGATGCGTCAAGAATGGGATGATTTTTCTGGTGTTATCAATATGCTGTTGAAAGGAGTCGATAATAATGAACAAAAATAGCTTTTTGGATGCATTGCGTAATATATTTAAAAAAGCGCGTGTTGCAGATGTAGAGAGTATTATAGAGGTTTATGAAGAGCATTTTGCGGTAGGTTATGAAAAAGGGCTTACCGATAGTGAGATCATTAAATCCTTAGGGTCTCCAGAGGAAATATATGCATCCTACGTAGATGCAGGTATTATTACTGACACAATGAATCAAGATGGTAGTGAAAGTAAATCCGTTAATATGCAGGAAATTTATGCACGATTTGATGATTATAAAGAGCGTCTTTTACCTCAATTACCGGGGATGGCTAAAAAAGCATCTAAGACTTTGCTCTCTATTGGAAGTGCCTTATCCTATATTGTAGGTGCTCTTATATTCATTATTACACCGGCTATCTTGTTCTTACTAGGTAGCTCATGGCAACCATTTGAGAATGTTACTGCATTTCCAGTATTGTCCATTGTAACTTTAGTGGCACTTGGGGGTGTAGGTTTATTTGGTGGACTTACATGCGTCTTTGTTGGTACAGAGCTTCGTGGCGTACGTGAACGTTATTTCCGCAATTTAAATTAAGGAGGACCTATGAGACGTATTATAATTACAGCAATTTTAACAGTAATCTGTGCTGTTGGAGCATGTACATCTTTTGCTGTTAATGATTTACCTAATTTTGGTGAATGGATGAAAACGAATGAACAACAGTTTAGAAAACCACATAGACATGATGGTCCTAATCAGTATATGGATAAACATATGATGGATAGAAATAATCATATGATGCCTCAAGATAGTATGGGGCCAAATAATGGCCAACATATGCACCAAAATGGTCAAAATCAAATGATGCCTCAAGATGGTATGGGACCAAATAGTGGTCAGCATATGCACTCAAATGGTCAAATGCCTCCGCAAGGTCAAATGCCTATGCAAGGCCAACCACCTCAACAACCTAATGGCAATGCACCACAACAACAAACTGATCAAGGTGCACCGCAAACTACACAAAACTAATGATACTTTATGAGTTCATTTCTCTCATAAGATATAGAGAACGTGGTCATGAAAGTGCATTCATGGCCACCATAGAGTCACACACTCTATGTGATACATTCGTATCAGAATCTCTCTCTTACACACAATAACTACACACAAACAAAAAGAGCTCCTTAGCGAAGGAGCTCTTTTTGTATCTATTTATAAATATTAGATAGTACTTGATGGTTTGGGAATATATTATTAACTTCTCAATGAAAAACGACCTATACATGTATATAGGTCGTTAAAAAATTATTTGATATGTTTAGAGCCACGTTCTGTCATAGCTACGCCGTCTTTGCAAAGAGGGCATTCTTCAGGTTTATAAGTTGGAACTTCAAGATTAAGTAATGCTTGTACCTTTTCGTGAGGTACACCGAATTCTGCTTTACCCCCAGAACGGTTAACAAGAAGGCCTACACCTACGATTTCACCACCGGATTGGTTTACCACATTTACTACTTCTTGTACAGAACCACCAGTAGTTACGATATCTTCAACGATAAGTACTCTTGTGCCTGGCTCGATTTTAAAGCCACGACGTAATGTCATAATGCCTTTTTCGCGTTCTGTGAAGATAGCACGGGTGCCAAGCGCTTTACCTACTTCGTGAGCAAGTAAGATGCCACCGGTCATAGGTCCAATAACAAGTTCCACATTTTGATCGCGGAAGCGTTCAGCTAATTCTTTACAAAGTTTTTCTGTATATTTTGGATGTTGTAATACATTAAATTTTTCAACGTACATTGGACTGTGGAGACCAGATGTCAAAAGGAAGTGACCTTCTAAAATAGCTTGAGTGTCGATCAGTAATTGTTTTACTTCTTGTTCTGTCATCATTTGGATACTTTCTCCATTTCTTCAATAATTAAACGAACCGCTTCACGAGGGTTTTCGGCTTGTGTAATAGGTCGACCGATAACAAGGCGAGATGCTCCATCTTGTAGTGCACTAGCTGGTGTAGCAACCCGTTTTTGGTCGTCTGTTGTTGCAAAGGAAGGGCGAATACCAGGGGTAACGATGAGGAAGTCATCGTCACATGCTTCACGAATCATTTTGGCTTCTAATGCGGAACATACAACACCATCCATACCACAGTCTTTAGCGAGTTTTGCAAGGCGAATGACTTGGTCGGAAATTGGTAGCTGACCACCAATAGCAGTCCAAGATTCATCGTCAAAGCTAGTTAATGCGGTGATGGCTAATAATTTTGGGCGTTCCACGCCTAGTTCTTTGCCACTCTCATGAGCTGCCTCAACAGCAGCTTTCATCATGACAGGACCACCTTGACCATGTAAAGTAATTAAACTAGCACCGAGACGTGTTAAGGAAGCTACGCCATGGGCTACGGTATTTGGAATGTCGTGCAATTTCAAATCAAGAAATACTTGTTTGTTTTGCTCCTGTAAAAAACGAATTGTTTTTGCTCCTTCGGCGTAGAATAGCTCCATGCCGACCTTGTAAAAGCTAACCGAATCACCGAGGGATAATACGATTTCTTTCACTGCATCCATCGTGGATACGTCAAGGGCAACGATTAATCTGTCATCTGCCATGTTGCAACCTCCATACTACATACATATCTAAATAATTTTCACATACTGAGGGCCTATCTGTCAATTAAAATTGGTGTGAATGAGGTGATTATTGGTCACCTTTGAACAGTAGATTATAGTCTATTTCATGCTATAATAAGTAGAGTAAATGAATATAATTCTTATATATAGATTTTGAAAGGAGTCCTATGTTAGATTTTGTTGCATTAGACTTTGAAACAGCAAATAAATTTAAAAATAGCGCGTGCTCCTTGGCGGTTATTACCGTAAAGGACGGACAAATTACCAAAAAGGCATATAGCCTCATCAAGCCTCCGTTTATGAGTTTTGATGATGAATGTATTGAAATTCATGGTATCCAACCGAAGGATGTTCTTCATGAAAAGACCTTTGATGAGTTGTGGAATGCCATTTATGAAAACCATTTAAAAGGGAATATTATGGTGGCTCACAATGCGAAATTCGATATGAACGTATTGCGTGCTACTTTAGATTATTATAAAATCCCTTGGCCAGAACTAGATTATGCATGTACAGTTAAACTTTCACGTGCGGTATGGCCTGATTTAGTTAATCATAAGTTGAATACAATGGCCGCATATATTGGAGTTGAGTTTAAACATCACTATGCACTGGATGATGCAGAGACTTGTGCAAAGGTTGTATTAGAAGCTGCTAAGTTGAAAGGCGTTAATAGTTTACCAGATTTATTAAAGACTACAGGCGTACCGTTAGAACCATTCATTGATGATAAAAATCGCTCTGCTCAAGATGCATTACATAAAGAGCCAGAACCAGAACAAATGTCGTTCTTTTAGTAAGGAGAGGTACTATGTTGGGGAAAGAATTATTAGCTTATGTAGATCATACATTATTGCGTCCTACAGCTACATGGGATGATATTAAAGAAGTTTGTGAGGATGGTATAAGGTATAAAACCGCATCTGTTTGTATTCCTCCAGATTTTGTAGCATCTGCCCATGAAGCATATCCAGAACTTAACATATGTACCGTTATCGGCTTCCCTTTAGGATATGAAACAACAGAGGTAAAGGTGGCAGAAACGAAACAGGCTATTGAAGAGGGCGCTTCTGAAATTGATATGGTTATTAATCTTGGAGATGTAAAGCAAGGTGATTTTGAAGCGGTAACTAGCGAAATTGAGGCGCTTAAGAAGGCTTGTGGTGATAAAATTTTAAAAGTTATTATCGAAACTTGTTATCTTACAGATTCTGAAAAGGTGGCGCTTTGTAAATGTATTACAAATGGTGGCGCAGACTATATTAAAACATCTACTGGATTTGGTAGCGGCGGTGCAAGCCTTGAAGATATTAGACTCTTTAAAAAGCATATTGGTCCTAATGTACAGATTAAGGCTGCAGGTGGTATTCGCTCTATTACGGATATGAAAGCCTATATTGCAGAAGGTTGTAGCCGAATTGGAGCCAGTGCAGCTGTAGAGTTACTAAAGAATCACTTGAACGAAGAAGTATAATAGAAAACCACCTAGGCTATGCTTAGGTGGTTTCTTAGAATGGCGGTGTAACTATGCGTATGTATGATATTATTCTGAAGAAAAGGGCGAACTTGCCGTTAACAGATGAGGAAATCCGCTTTGTCATAGATGGTTATGTAAAGGGGGAAATCCCTGATTACCAAGTGAGTGCGCTCTTGATGACCATAGTTTTTAATGGTATGAATGCTCGCGAACTAGGAACTTTGACCTTGGCTATGGCTCAATCAGGTAATATGGTAGACTTGTCAAATATTGATGGGATTACCGTAGATAAACATAGTACAGGCGGCGTGGGAGATAAGACAACACTTATTATTGCACCTCTCGTAGCCGCTTCTGGCGGCAAGGTGGCTAAGATGTCTGGACGTGGACTTGGTCATACAGGTGGCACTATTGATAAGATGGAATCTATTCCAAATTTAAAGGTATCTTTAGAGCAAGATGCTTTTATCAATCAAGTTAATAAAATTGGTCTTGCTGTTATTGGTCAGTCGGAAGGGCTTGCACCTGCTGATAAAAAGCTATATGCTTTGCGCGATGTGACGGGAACTGTTGATAGTATCCCTCTTATTGCATCCTCTGTTATGAGCAAAAAATTGGCTTCTGGTGCTCAAGCAATTTTGTTAGATGTAAAGGTTGGCAGTGGTGCCTTTATGAAAAACATAGAGGATGCTCGTGAATTGGCTAAAGCAATGGTAGATATTGGAAAGGAAAATGGCCGTTCAGTTAAGGCTATTTTGACGGATATGGATCGACCGCTAGGCCATGCTATTGGAAATGCGTTGGAGATTCGCGAGGTTATTGATACGTTGAAAGGTCATGGTCCAGAAGATTTAACGCATGAATGTATTATCATGGCTGCCCACATGCTCGTATTGAGTCATATATGCGACTATGAAACGGCTCTCAGTCGTGTGCAAGAGGCACTCGACTCTGGTGCCGCATTAGAACGATTGCGTATGATGATTGATGCTCAAGATGGCGACAGCCGAGTTATTGATGATGAAAGCCTATTAGCCATTGGCAAATTCACCTATGATGTTACAGCGCCTCAAGACGGTTATATTACCCATATGAATACAGAACAATGCGGGATTGCATCCGTTATGCTTGGAGCCGGTCGCACTGTTAAGGATGGTCCTATCGATTATAGTGCGGGCATCTTGATGCACAAGAAAACAGGCGACTCAGTTACAGTAGGTGAATGTATAGCTACCTTGTATGCTTCTGATGAGAGCTTGCTTTCTAATGCTGCAAAGACATATTTAGAGGCGATTACCTTTGGCGAAACTGCACCAATCATGGCGGATACGATTCTTGATATAGTGGAATGAGGAGATCCATATGATAGAAAAGGAAACTCATATGACAGAACAGGAAATTCAAAACCTTATAGATCGCGCCATCGTTGCTCGTGAGAAAACTTATAGTCCGTATTCCCATTTTGGCGTAGGTGCAGCTATTCTCTGTGAGGATGGGACTATTTATGAAGGGTGTAACATAGAAAATGCTTCTTATGGCTTAACGAACTGTGCAGAACGAACCGCTATATTTAAAGCTGTATCAGAAGGGCATACAAATTTTAAGGCTCTTGCCGTAGTTGCTGATACGGAAGGGCCTTGTGCACCATGTGGTGCTTGTCGTCAGGTAATGGGAGAGTTTAACATTCCTATTATCATTATGAGAAACATGAAGGGCAATATAAAAGTAGTATCTATTGAAGCGTTATTACCATTTAGTTTTTCATCTAACGATGTAATTGATAGATAGTACCTTCAGCATTGGAATATTCCAAAGACAAATTATCTGAATTTATTGTATCTGGAAGATAATCGTCACCATAAACGAGTAGATATATTTTTTTATTTGTTGGTAAGTCATTTATAGATATAAACGGCATGACATCTTTAGCGTTCCAAGAAATAGTAGTTGGATCAGGGGCTACTTCATTGGGGCCGAGTAATTGATATACTTCATGACCGCTATAGTAAGTAGGTGAAACGCGATATCTACCACTACCTTGTACAAGAATGGAGTCATCACTAATAGACTGGCTAATAAATTGGCTAATACTAGGTGTTGAGGCTTTCTTCATTTGTGGTACTGCTACTGCAAATGTAAGCACTATATAAGCAATACCCATAACGAATGCCGTTTTATAAATTAAGTTGATACGTTTGTAGCACATAACAGCTATTAATATAGTTAACGGTGTTAAAGCAGGAAAACTATAGGTGGAGTACTTAGTTGCCATACAAGTGAAAAATAGGATAACTATACCAGCCCAGACAGCTAAAAAGCTATGGAATGGAATATTGGTAAACCAATTCTTGCGATTACTATAAATTGACTTCGGTAATATAATGGACCAAGGTAATAATGCTATGATTGTTATAGGAATGTAATAGTACCAAACATTGAATCTTGGATGCTCAGACACTGTAGCACGAAGCCAATTATGGACACCTAGAAAGACATTGATAAAGTCATTTCCATGGGTGATATACATATAATAATACCAACTACCACCGAGGCTTAGAAATAGTAACAGTCCAGGTATAATCTGTAGACTAAATAATTCTCGAATATCTCGTCTGATTGCAAGGTAAACTAATATGATGAGACCTGGCAATAGGAATCCAATTGGACCTTTAGTCAATACGGCAAAAGCAGATGCTATATAGGCTAATAGATAGTAACGTTTATAACCTCGTTGACCTGTTTTATGATGTATGTATCCTATGTAAAAGCTCATTAAGGTAGCATTAAAGTATAGTCCTAGGGTCATATCTGTTATAAGAGATTTTGCGATAATCCAATATTCTGCTGACACGGATACGATAATGGCGCTCACAAGAGCAATAACGTGGTTTGTTTGTGCTTTTACAAAGCGATAGATTAGAAAAATATTGCAGAGAGCTAAAAGGCTAGAAAAGAATCTAGCGCCAAAGTTTGTAATGCCAAATAGTTTGAAACCAACAATGAGTTCCCAATAATAAAATATAGGCTTATCATACCAATAATGACCAAAAATTTGTGGAGATAAATAGTTTTTGGTTAGAAGCATTTCTTTTGCGGTTAGCGCATAATTAGACTCTACAGGATCCGTAATACTAAGATATGCATTTCCAATAAAATAAATGATGGCAGAGAAGATAAGGACTATCAAAATATGATAGTTCTTATTTTTTAAGACATACTTCATAGCCTTAACCTTTCATGCTAAATTGTTTACTCAATGGTTGGTTTGCTTTTTTTATAAGATATAGGCTTAGTTTTGTATTTATGAGTAATCGGAAAATATTATATTTAGGGTGATTTAATAGCGTATCAATCTTAGAAGATAAATAGTTTTGATAGACTTTAAATAACAAATATGTGATGAGGATACCCATGATAACGTCTAGAGGATAATGATGACCAACAAAGACTTTCGCAAAACCTGTTAAAATGGTTCCACTTAGTAGAATAGAACCTAGTCTCTTATAAACTGCTAAAATTGGTAATGAAATAGCAGTCATTGCCATAGCATGGGTGCTAGGAAAACTAGAATCAGCTACATGAGGAATAAGTAGATTTACTGTGTGTGTGACGAATGGTCTTGGTTCTTGCACTATGAAACCAATGATACTATGAGCTATCATGGTAATACCAAGAAATGCGATAGTATGTATGCAGGTTTTTATAAGTCTTTTATCTTTAAAATAGAGGCCTAATCCAGATAAGAGTATCAGTAATAAAGCAAAGACTATTGAAAGGTATTTTACAATGTATATCATACTTGTATCTAGCCACGTATATGTACCTGCTAGGCTGTTGATAAGTTGAAAGATTTCGTAATTCATATATATCTCCTTTTTATTTGATGACTTTCTTGTATGAATACATCATAAAGGAGAAATATTACGAAAATATAACGATGAAATTACATCTTCTAAAAGATTGATTTCTATATCATGACAGATAAGATATAGGTTTGTATAATAGTTAAAAAGGAGGTATCTATGCTTTTTAACTGGTTTAATAGCTTAGGCGTACGGCGAAAGATGATAATTAGTAATTTATTAATTATTATCATACCTTTTATTGTTTTACTTACCGCCTTATCTATAGTATGGGGGGTTATTCGTTATACTAATCCTGTAAATCATCGTCAGTGGATGATGCTAGCGCCTAGTACAATTCAGTCTCAAGTATTTCAATTGGGGTTAGAACAAATAAATAAGAAACTTTCAAAAGAGTCTACATCAATAAGTGATATTTTGGATAGTAGTGCTGTTTTAGAAGCACAAGGCTTAGATATAGTCATTCTCAAAGATAATAAAATAGTTTATGCTACGCCAGATATAGAGCCTAATATAATGTTATCGAACGTTAAAAATATGATAAATGGCTTAGAGTCTAATCATTATTTGAACTGGGAAGGCAACCAATTTACCTATGTGAATTCCTATGATATGGGACTTACAGTGTATGGTGCTGGTAGAATCCCATTTATGACTAAAAGTATGGGGCCAGAATCAACGGATAAGAAAATGGTGGAAGGCGCTTTTGGTATAGGTATTTTAATGATAATAGCTATTATCATTGGTATAGGCCTATATATATCCAATCGATTAGGTGAGTATATTTTGAGACCTGTCATAGATTTGAAGCAAGCTGCTGATGATCTCAAAAATGGGATAGTGCCAAAAAGAATTGCTGTAAGAAATCACGATGAATTAGGGGTTACTTGTGAGGCATTTAATAATATGCAGGAATCATTGCTTAAAGCCCGTCAAGAGCAAGACCTTTATGAAGAGCGTAGGCGCGAAATGATAGCAGGGGTTTGTCATGATATTTCAACACCACTTACATCGGTAAAGGGGTATGCTAGTGGTATTATTGAAGGTATTGCAAATACAGAAGAGAAGCAAGCACGCTATGTGCAGCGGATTTATGATATGGCGGGGCGTATTGAACATTTAGTTAATATGCTATCGGACTTTTCGCAACTAGAGTTAAAACAAATTCACTACAATCGAGATACATATGCATTAGATGATTTAATTCGAGAGTATATTAGAGAGCGACATTTAAATAATCATGAACTTATCGTTTTACATGAATCGTATAGTGCCGAAGATAGTTTAATAGTAATTGATCGGATACAGTTTTATCGTGTTTTGGATAATCTTGTATCCAATAGTATAAAGTATAGACGTGGCGAATCTGTATCTATTGATATATCTACAGCTAAGATAGATAATGGCTGTAAACTGACTTTTTCAGATGATGGGAAAGGTGTTCCTACAGAAATGTTAAATCGTTTGTTTGATATTTTTTTCCGTACTGATGAAGCACGTACAGAGGTAGCTAATGGTAATGGCATTGGGCTGGCTATTGTAAAACAAATCGTTGAAGATATGAATGGTTCTATTCATGCTGAACATAATGATAGTGGACCTGGACTATCCATTGTGATGGAGTTTCCTTTGGATAAGGAGTAAAAGTATGGGAAAAGTTTTAATTATTGAAGATGATATGGGTATCTATGAGTTAGAGCGAGATTATTTAGAAATCGAAGGCTATGAAGTAGACATTCAAACTAATGGCGTTGATGGGTTAAAGGCAGCCCTTGATTATGAATATGACTTAATTATTCTTGACATTATGATTCCTAAAAAGGATGGATTCTCTGTGTGTCGAGATATTCGTAAGGAAAAAGAAATACCTATTATTATGGTCAGTGCTAAACGTGAAGATATTGATAAAATTCGGGGGCTAGGACTTGGTGCTGATGATTATATGATTAAACCTTTTAGTCCGGCAGAGCTTGTAGCACGTGTTAAATCACACATTCAGCGTTATAATCGCATCCGTAATAGTCTAAGCCCTACAGTTGTGTTGGACGCAAAAATTACTGCAGGTAGCTTAGAGATATTGCTTGATTCTCATCAAGTTTTTTTAGGTGGTACTGAGGTGAATTTGACTCCACGTGAATATGACATTTTAGTTCTTCTTGCATCTAGCCCTAATCGTGTATTTACAAAAGAAGAAGTATTTGAAAGTATCTGGGGGATAGACTCTTTAGGAGAAACTTCAACAATTATGGTTCATATAAATAGATTAAGAGCTAAAATTGATAAACAATTCCAAAATGAAGAGTATATTGATACTGTTTGGGGTGTAGGGTATCGTTTCCATAAATGGGATAATTATATAAAACAATAGTATAAAATATTAAATAAAAAAGGCGTCTCAATGGAGACACCTTTAAACATAATTTTGACTAGTATATGAAGAAAGCTAGCCGCTGAGGCTAGCTTTTTGATGCTTAGAATGCAGGAACAATAGCACCTTGGTATTTTTCTTGGATGAATTTGATAATTTCAGGACTATGAAGTGCAGCCATCAATTTTTTGATGCGAGGGTCATTTTCATTGCCTTTAAGTACAGTTACGATATTTACGTAAGGGGAATCGTTATTTTCAATTGCCAATGCATCTTTGCCAGGGTTAAGACCTGCGTTTAATGCAAAGTTAGTGTTGATAGCGGCTAAGGCTACATCGTCAAGGGAACGAGGTACTTGTGCTGCTTCTAATTCTACGAATTGATATTCGTTAGGGTTCGCAGTAATATCTTGCACTGTAGATAAGATGTTTGTAGAGTCTTTTAATGTAATTAGACCTTGTTTTTGTAATAACAATAATGCACGGCCACCGTTTGTAGGGTCATTAGGAATAGCGATTTTAGCGCCTTTTGGAAGATCTTTCAAATCTTTGATTTTACGGGAGTATAAACCCATTGGCTCAAGATGAACACCACCGGCAGATACTAAGTCAAGTTTGTGAGCTTTTGCGAATTCCTCCATGTAAGGTACGTGTTGGAAGAAGTTGGCATCAATCTCTTTGTCCCCTAAAGCCAAGTTAGGTGTGTTGTAATCAGTAAATTCTGTGATTTTTAATTCGATACCATCTTTTGCTAAGATTGGTTTAACTTGTTCCAAAATTTCTGCGTGAGGTACTGCTGTTGCCCCAATTTTTAATACTTGTTTGCCATCGCTAGCAGCTTGTTTGTTGTCGTTACCACAGCCTGCGATTAATAAAGCGCCGCCAAGGATGACAGTAGCTGCTAATGCTAAAAATTTTCTCATTAGACACACTCCTTATACAATAATTACATATAAAATATTAAATCTATAGTACTAAATAATTTCCTATCTATCAAGAAGGAATTATTATAGGTTCTCCATAACTAAAAACTATGGAGAACCTATAATATAAGTATGTTCATTTTTTAAATTAATTTGCCCATGATAAGTCCAATCGCCCACATTAGTTGATAAATCATAGCGGCTCCAGCGGTAGTACCCATAGCCTTATCTAATTGGAACTCATCTGTATTGGTAGATAATGTATGAATTGTTTTGAAAGCTAGTGGTGCTGCAAGGAACGCTAATAAGGCGAACCATGTCATATGGCCTACTATAATCCAAGCAATGATCCAAATAAAATTGAAAATATATGAGATACTCATTAAGCTGAGTGCTCTTTCACGACCAAGCACGATTGGCAACGTGTGACGTCCATGGCTTTCATCATTACGAATATCTCGGATATTATTCGTCAACATGATGGAACCAACTAGCAATGTAGATGGAATTGCAGGAATTAACAGGGCTAAGGATAATTCTCGTATCCAGGCATAGCCTGTAATGAGTACGATAGCAAAACCCATGGCGATACCAGAGGAAATTTCCCCAAATGGTGTTCGAGAAATTGGTTTTGGACCGCCAGAGTAAAGGAAACTAATTAGAATACATAAGAAGCCTACCGGGATGTAGTACCAAGTTATAGTAGCAGATAAATAAAGACCAATAATAATGGGTACAAACATGAGTACTTTAATCATCGTTATAATGAGCTCTGGTGTTATAACGCCACGTGTGATAGAACCAGCATTACCTACCTTTTGACCAGCATCGAGTCCAGATTTAAAGTCTTTATATTCATTCCATAAATTAGCTACAATTTGGGCTGTTACAACAGCTAAAAATATGAGCATTGTATGGAAAATGGCAAGACCTGTACCCTGAGCAGCACCAAATGCATAATAACTAAAGGCGGCACCTAAAATGGTAGGCCCCAATGTAGCAGCTAATGTGCGAGGCCTAGTGAGGAGAATTAATTCTTGTATCATGTTAAAAGCACACCGAGTGTGCACTCCTTTCCATTTCTCATACATATATCATCTTTACATGTCTATTTATGTATTGTATAGCAGAAAGGTAAGCTTGTAAATTATACTATACAGTTATATATGTCGATATAGTATAATAATTAATATATGCAGTATAGATTCTCCTTTAAACTCTTAATATATACTGCACAGATTATCTAACAATCTATACATAGTGTATTGTTAAAAAGGTGAGGTGTCTTATGAGAACTCTCAATAAAAAGTTGATGACATTGGCTTGTGCCACCTGTTTAACTGTGGGTATGGGGGCAGTGGCATGTGCTGATACGGTAGATTTAGGTTATGGTATGTACGGCACAACTTCCCCAACTGTGAAAGCTGTAGAAGTTATGCATATTTCTACTGATACAAGATTGCGTAATCAAGAACAAGATAAATTTCTTAAAGTAGCAAATAAATCTGCTGTTGATACTATTAATAATGTTGTGAAAGCACAGACTGGTGTAGCTGTTGAACCAGTGAAGGGGGACTTTCTTGATGGTTACTCCTTCTATCAATTGCAAGGTACTGATAAACAAGGACATCATATAGGTGGTTTAATTGTTATTAACTATTCTAAAAATGCAATTGATCAAGTTATAGGTATGAATAAGACTATTTTAGAGAAGGGGGCAGATGCGGAAAAAGCCGCATTAAAGCATTCTATCTCTAAATATGTAGAATCTTACTCTAAAGAGACGGCCCAACAACAATTACAAGGCCTGAAGAGCAATACTATTGAAGGTGCTAAATTAGCTAAAGATCTAAAAACGATAAATGATAAGTTACCTTCTCAAATTATAGGTGTCTTTGATAAAATGCTTGCCACAGATAAGAAATCATCTCCTAAAAGTATAGAAGAGATCCGTTCTTATGTAGACTTTATGGCAAAACAAGTAAGCCTAGATGCAACGCATGTGGCCTATAAACCTGTTCAAACACGCTATGGTACAGCTGTGACAGGCGATTTACGCGGTAGTCTAAAATATGATGGCTTTAGAAATACTTATTCCTTAATTGGTTATGCTGTTCCTACAGATAAAGGTGTATCTTTACAGATTTTAATGTCTGATGACTCTAGCTATGATTATTGGGCTAATGAGTTGAATCATATGTATCAAACACAATCTCTCAAGGGAGGTAAATAATATGAAATCTTTGAAAGTATTGGCTTGTGCAGCTTGCCTAATGGGTACTGTATCTGGCGTAGGTTTTGCTAAGGATGTACAAACAATTGCAGGATCCATGGTAGTGCCTAATAATGTAAATATTGTTTCTGCGTCTAAAACAAATACACGTGATTTTGTAGAGAAACAAATGCAACAGAATCCCTCAAAATCTACGATGGCGAATATGATGGCAAAGGAATTTTTCCAAAACTTTGGTACTAATTTTGATATATACCAATTGCAAGGGGCAGATAAAACTGGTCAAAAAGATGCATTCGTAGTGGCTGTAGATGTTAAACAAATAGCGCAACAAGTGGCTAAAGAAAAGGCTAATGACCCTATGTTTATAGCGGCAATGGCCGCTCTTGATAAAGGTCAAATTGATCCTGTAACAGAGCAACTTCTATTAGGAACAATAAATAAACAGATTCCCACTAGCACAACAGTAGTTCCTTTGAATGGACCTATTAATGTGTCTAGTCGTGATTCCCAAAAAGCAACGATTATGCCTAAAACACTTAAAACTCTAACCGTAGAAAATGCAGAACAAGTACATCCGGTGGCTGGTACAAAATATCAAACATATGCAGCAAGCTCTCGCTTGTTATATGCAGATGGAAATGTACAAACTCCACTCTATGCAAATGCTGCATTTGTGTTGAAGCCAGGAAAACCAGTGTTGTATGTAGGTATAACAACTGATGTACAACGTGATTATTTCAAACCAATATTTGATAATGCATTTAAATCAATTAAATAATTGGTTATATACGTACTTTTGTGTAATATGTGATATATTGAGGTAAGTCATATATATCGAGGCATCAACATGAGTTTCGCACCTTAAATATAGTCATATTAATTTATATTTATTTATAAAAGGAGATTTATCATGAAAACAATTTCTACAGACAAAGCACCAGCAGCAGTAGGCCCTTACTCTCAAGCTAAAGTTATTGGCGGTTTATTATTTGCTTCTGGTCAAATTCCACTCAATCCTGCAACTGGTACAGTTGTTGAAGGGGGCATTGTAGAGCAAACTGAACAAGTATGCAAAAATATTGAAGCCGTATTGACTGAAGCTGGTACAGACTTTTCCAAGGTTGTTAAAACAACTTGCTTCTTAGCTGATATTGGTGATTTCAAAGCATTTAATGAAGTGTATGCTAAATATTTCACTTCTAAACCAGCTCGTTCATGTGTAGCAGTAAAAGACCTTCCATTAGGCGTTATTGTAGAAGTGGAAATTATTGCGGAAGTATAAGATGGATTATATTTCTTTGTTACAGTCAGAGATGCGTCCTGCCTTCGGTTGTACTGAGCCAATTGCATTGGCTTATGCGGCTGCGAAGGCAGTCTCTGTTTTAGATGAGTTTCCTAACCATATTCACGCAAGATGCAGCGCGAATATTATCAAAAATGTAAAATCTGTAGTCATTCCAAATTCTGGGGGGCGAAAAGGACTAACGGCGGCCACTACACTGGGTGCTATTGTAGGTCATCCAGAGCGTGAACTAGAGGTGTTGGAATCTGCTACAGACGAAGATCGCAAATGGCTTGGTACATTGCTTGATGCTAACTTCTGTACCGTTTCACTTGCTGAAGGCGTAGATAATCTATATATAGAAATCACTGCAGAAACAGATGAACATACAGCGGTTGTTCGCATTGAAAATGACCATACGAATGTAACCTATGTATCAGTAGATGGTGAGATTGTCTCTGAAACAGTCAATGAAATTAAGAAAGCGGCTAAAACAGAATATGCCATGACCTTCGATAGCATTTACGAATTTGCTTTAACAGGTGATATTTCTGGTATCCTACCTCAAATTAAACAGCAAGTTGAGTATAATACTGCAATTTCTAAGGAAGGTCTGTCCAATGATTATGGATCTAATATTGGACAATTGTTATTGTTAGATGAAGAAAATCCATCTCTCGAAACGAAATGTAAGGCTCGTGCCGCAGCTGGCTCTGATGCGCGTATGAGTGGTTGCCCATTGCCTGTCGTTATCTGCTCTGGCTCTGGTAATCAAGGTTTAACCGTGTCTGTACCAATCATTACGACTTCCGATGAACTTGGTAAAAGTGAAGATGAATTGTATCGCGCTCTCGTCTTTGCTAACTTGCTAACGCTTTACGTTAAATCTGGTATTGGTAAATTGTCTGCATACTGTGGCGTTGTATCTGCCGGTGTGGTAAGTGTAGCAGGTATTGCCTTCTTGAAGGGTGATAGTAAAGATATAATCGAGAACACTCTTGTAAATGGTCTTGCAAGTTTATCTGGTATCGTATGTGATGGTGCGAAACCATCCTGTGCAGGTAAAATTGCAATTTCCCTTGATGGCGCCTTTATGGGATATAAACAAGCTCGCCTTAACAAAAACTACCAAAAAGGCGATGGACTTGTAGCATACTCCGTTGATGAAACTATCCGCAGTATTGGTGCTGTGGCACAAGGCATGAAAGAAACGGACGTAGTTATATTGAATGAAATGCTAAAACACTAAGTTTTAAAATAAATTAACCCCCGATGCAGAAAAATTTTTGCAAAGGGGGTCGTTTTCTTAGCCTTACTAAGAATATGATGTATAGTTGGTGATATATAAAGGTATATTAGAATAAGATATTCTAATTATAATCTAGATAGTTTGAGGTGTGTTTATATGAGTGTGTTATTACCTAAAAAAGCTAGCTTTCCCCAAAAGTTTGTTTATTTTTATCATAAAGTATTTCCGAGTGCAGATAAAAGATATTGGCGTACATACAAATTGAAAATTTGCGATGAGATAAAAAATCTTTCAGTGCGTGATTTGAGCTGGGAAATAATTAAAGGACGAGCAGAATTAGACAGTAAGTTTACTTTTATATGGAGTTCCGTTGTATTTGGTGTGATAAGTGCGGGAATTTTCACTTATGGATTAGATTTAGCTACTCAAGTAATTGTATTAGGACCAGCCACTAAAGAGTTTATGATTACTACTGTTTATTTTGATTTTTTATCTATGATTTCTTTATTTACTCTTGTTGTCTCTTTTGCTGGATGGTTAGTAGCTTTATTTATGGAGCTTCCAGGAGGGCGTGCTTGGTGGTTTTACGGAATTTTCTTTGTGATTAGTGTTCTCCTTGTCGTAATAGGATATTTAAAGCATACAATAATTATTGATTTTGTTTTTTTGTTGTTAAATACATTTTGCATAGCTATACTACTGGGAATTGTAGCAGATTTAAAGAAGCAAAGGGCATTGATTAAAATATCTATTATGGAAGATAGACTGAAAGAACTAGATAAGGTATAAATATATAATTTGGCAAAAATTCAAATATTTTGATACTAAAAAACCGTTGTTTCCAATTTAGAAACAACGGCCTTTTTTATTGTAATTTTTTAGGATCTTTAAGTATCAATGAAGCCCCAAGACCCACTACTAGGAATGGTACGAGTGTCATCATAGCGGCAGGTAAAGAATAGGTATCCGCAAGGTTACCTACTACAGGTGCGATGATACCGCCGATAGTTTGGCTCACCCCGAGGGTAATACCGGACGCAAAGCCGATGCTTTTAGCAAGGTAGGTTTGGCCTAGTACAATAACGGGGCTGTAGCTAAGAGCTTTAGCAGCGCCAATCATGAGTAGTAACATATAGGCTACAGGCATCATGATAACAGGGGAGAAGGTTGGCACTTCTGTTAATAGGAACATAGCTGGCAACCAAATCAATAGGGATAGTCTAATGATTTTGATGGGACCATATTTGTCGCCTAATAGACCGCCAATATATGTCATGAAGATACCGATACTAAAGAATATGGTTAATGCAAAGCTCCCTTGCTCTGGGCTAGTGCCGAGTTCACGAGTCCAGAAGATAGGAATAAATGCATTGATAACGCGGAAGTTTACTGATTGGCTTAGGATGATAATAAACAAGATACCAAAGTATTTCCAGTAATTCTTTAGCGGCTTAGCCACTAGTGTAGGGTTTTCCATAGCTACCGCTTGGTCGATAGTGCGTGCTTGAGTTACTATGCGCGGCATGAGGACGAATAAAACTGTTGAGATAATAAGACCCACTATGGTGAAAGCTGCCAGTCCATGAGGTCCTACTGTATAGGCAATAGAGCCCGCAAAGAGTGGACCGATGGCAAAACCAGAGCTACCACCGATGGCAAAGGTCCCCATGGCTTTACCTTTTTTACCACCTCCGAGGCGATTCATGATTTTCGCTCCTTCAGGGTGGAAGATAGAGGAGCCTACACCAGCTAAGGTAGCACAAACAAGCAAGCTTTCATAAGAGGTTACAAAACCCATGGCACCTGTGCTACAAGCTGAGAGCAGAACACCTAAGGCGATGAGCCGTGGCTGATTGATCTTGTCAGAGACATAACCTAATAATGGCTGTAACAATGAAGATAATGCTGTATTGGCTAATATGAGAAAGCCTGCTTGCTCTAAACTAAGTCCATAAGTGTAGATAAATAATGGCAAGAGGGCAGGTAATACACTTTGACAGGAGTCGTTAATCATATGACTCACCGTAATGAGATAAGGGTAATATTTTTTCATAGTAGTGGTCCCTTCGCAAAAAAGCGCTAACCATGGTTAGCGCTTTATATATTTTATATGGCAGAGAATTAGGGAGTAGAACCTAAAAAACGCGTAAATACTTGCATTGTTTGATTTTCAATATCTCTATGGGGCAAGTTATGGGGCAAGCCTAGCCATTTCTAGCATTTAGCTTGTTTATAACGTCCTCATTCATTGCCTGTGTTACATGAGTATATATGCTTAATGTAGTAGCAGGATCATTATGTCCTACACGCTGCATTATTGCTTTTAGTGGTACGCCTAATTCTGATAAGATACTAATATGAGTATGTCTAAATATATGCGTGGTGATGTGTTTATCGCCTATAGATACACGTTTTAATATTTTATTGATATATTGCATGTCATAAGGATTGCCACGCTTAGCAGTGAAAATATAGCCTTGTTCATGGTAGCCATTGAACCATAAAGAACGGCGCTTATTTTCTATTGTGATCCGTTCTAGTATGCGAACGGCCCTATTGCATAGCTTTACATCTCTAACAGAATAAATGTTTTTAGGCGTTCCGCGCTTTATTTCGCTACTATTATTACAATGATACTGTAATGTACCGTTAATATTAATAGTGGCCTTTTCTTTGTCATAATCGCAATAACGTAAGGCCAATAATTCGCCAATTCTTAGACCTGTAAGACTTATAAATTCTACCAATAGGGATATTCTAGGGCTTATATCGTTTAATTGCCTTAGAATCTCTTTTAACTCCATATTATCAAGAAATTTATTTTGCTTTTTAGCCACATCATCGCGGTTGAAAGGCTTTTTTATTATTTTAATGTCCTCTATATCCTGAATGTCTTTTACTAGGCCTCTACGCTTAGCATAACGAAAAATAGCCCTAACCGTTGTCATTAATGACTTGCTATAGTGATAGCTACGATTTTCTACATAATATACTTTATTTGCTAGTTCCTCAATCATAATAGGCGTTACTTTGATGATTGGTATATCAGTAGAGATATACTTAAAAATCTTTTTAACGTGGGTATTATGGTTTACGTGGGTGGCTAGTTTTACAGTGGGCCTGGTATGATCTAGCCATAAATGCGCCACCTCATGCAGCGTTATATATTTGTCTTGCTCATAGCCGTCTAATACTTGTGCTATTTTTTCATGTAGCAGCTTATAGGCTTGCTTTTTATATGTAGGGCTATTGCCATTTAAAGAAGTACTAACACGCTTTAATTTGCCTGTTATCGGGCAATTATAACGTTCATAATATATGTATTTTATTCCTGTGTTTGTGGCTCTTTCTTCTATCCACATAATAACCGCCTTTCTTTTAGGCGAGCATTATTTTAAGTTATCTAGGGATATTTTTTCTAATCTGTTTCGATGAGCGTAGCCATTATTTTTAGTAAAATCTAGTCGCTGAATTAGTAATAATAAAAATCTTTTTTTACTATCTTCATTTAATGAATCAAAGCTATATGTCATTTGCGATATAAGCTCATCATCTGTTAAACGATTCATTATATTATGTGCTGCGTCTAACAGTTGCTCTCTATTTTTATAAATAGCTGTTTCATCTATTATTCGATCTATTCCGGCGAATTGGCCAGTACCTGATACAAGATACTCATCATCAACTTCTAAAATTTCAGCTAATTTTATTAGATTAGCTCTATTAGGAAGTGATTTTCCTTTTTCCCATTGTGATATGGCTGACTTTGTTATGTTAAGCTGTTTTGCTAATTGCTCTCCACTTAACTTTTTAGCCGTCCTTAATAACTTTATACGTTCGCCTATTAATTCGTTTAAGTTCATATAATCACCTCTTACGTTAAATTATATCTACATTTCTTATTAAAGTAAAGAATTTGCTTGACATTTCATATAAGTTAAGAATATACTTAATAACATAAAGGATAGTAAAGAATTTACTAAACTTTAAGAAAGGAGGAAAAAATGAAATATAAGGCTAATGCTGAGAAGCTAAGGTATTTTATGCTAAGTAAAAATATTAATATTACTAAATTAGCAAAAAAAGCGAATGTATCTACTATTTCTATAAATAAAGCCTTGAAAGGATCTGAATTATATGGAAATACCTGTAATAAGATAGCAGATGCATTAGAGCTGCCTGTAACTGATTTATTTGAGTAATTAATACAATGCTGCTTTAAACCTCATATAATCATCTCAAAGCGTTGTATTAAGGTAAAAGAAAAACGCCGCCATAATAGGCAGCGTGGAAAGGTTAATATATGAAGATTGTTGATAGCGTAACGCCAATAGATCAACGATACATACAGTATAAGAATATTGGCAAGGCTTATGATTTAAGCCGCATGCAAGTATATAGGCTAATTCAACGAATGAAACGTACCGCTAAATACAAAAAATCATTCGTTGATATTGGGCCTAAATGTAAGTTAGTTAAATTAGATGATTTTGACGACTTTTTCAAGTCTACACATAATCAATATTTAACTAAAGAGGTATAGTAAAATACCTTTTTATTATTATATCAAACTGATAAGGAAACATAAAGGGGGGACGGCTTTTTTGAGTGTTAAAAAATCATCGTTTTATGACGGTAAAAAGTTTTTACATAATAAAATGGGGGACTATTTAATTAAAAAATATCATTTAAAACGTATTATTAATGAAAATTTGTTAGACGGTGCGCCGCCTGATGATGTAGATATATATTTCTTTAACCCTAAAAATAATAATTATGAACCGTTTAGTAAATCGGAATGTAATAGGCTTATCATTCTTGAAGATAAAGAATTGAAAACTAATGCACGTAAAGAGGTATGGGAGTATATCAAAAGTATAATCACTGATTGTTATATTACTGATCCTCATATAGTAGGGTGTTTGAATTGCCTTGTTAATATAAGGACTGGTGAGGTATTAAAGAAAACACCAGGTACGATATTAAGAAATTACATACCTGTTAAGTATGATCCTAAAGCCTTAGAAAATGATGTACTAGATACATTCATGAAAAATCTATTTGGTGATGATAGAGAAATGCATACATTTATTTATCAGATCATTGCATATGGTTTATGGCCTGACAATCATCTACAAAAATTCTTTATTTTGTTTGGTGAGGGCGGCAACGGTAAAAGTACATTTCTTAGCCTGCTAAAGTTATTTTACGGCCGGAAAAATATTAGTGTTTTAGGGCTTGTAAAATTTGGTGATGATAAATATATCGGTAGTCTTTACGGAAAAATGGTTAATTTGGGTGACGATATAGAGGCCAGTGCATTATTGGAAAGCGCTATTCTTAAAAAGGTGGTGAGTGGCGAGCCTGTACATGCAAATCCTAAATTTGGCCTTATGTTCGCCTTTGTAGTAACACAAAAATTATTATTTTCAGCTAACTCAGTACCATGTATTACAGATACATCGCAAGGCATGGCCGATAGACTTATTGTTATACCATTTACGAAGCGTATTAGGGGAACGGCTACGGCAGTACCTAATATAGTGCAAGAAATTGTTAAAAGTGGCAGTTTATCGGTGCTGCTGAATAGAGTATTAAAAGAGGTACCTAATATTATTAAAGGAATCCATATACCACAATTAGTACAAGCAGCAACTAAAAAGCATATGACTGATACGAACCCAGTAGCGCTATTTGTTAGTGAAATGAATGAAAGCGGTTGGCGTATTGATACTGGCAGTAGTTTTGAGGGGTTAGCAGCTATTAAAGCTATATCAGATTTAACTACCGTACAAGTCTATAATCTCTATAAAGAATGGTGTAAGGAAAACGGATATAAACCATTGGCAAATAATACGTTTGGGCGTGAATTATATCGTTTAGGATATGAACGTATTCAGATCGGTACTGGTCTATTGCGTGGTAAGCGAGCATATCAAAAAATTGATAGTGTAACTAATAAATAAATTTATCTGGCTGCATCATAAATGCTGATAATACATGCATTTATAGTATATTGCAACCACTGTAACTAGTTTTTCTATATTTATAGGATATTTTATTAAACATATTCTATATATATTATAAAGTTTTGTCTAATAACTGGTTATCTAGCTACATGCGCATAGATACTACATTTATAGTATTACATTACCAGTTGCAAACCAGTGACAAATAGGAGGTAAATATCATGAAATATAACATAAAATCCGATAGTTTAAATAAAATTGTTTATTATGTATTTGAGGAGTTAAAAAACAATAAAATAGATCTCGCTGAGGCAATTGCATTTATTGCAGTAAGGAGTTATAAAACGGGTTATAATGACGCTGTTGAAGAGTTAAAGCAAAATGTGAGGGAATTATTATGAATGAGTTTGATGAGATAACAGGCCTTAAAAAAGAACACTTAGATAAGATCAGCGCGGTTGTGAATGGGTATACTAATAAAGTAACCTTGTTAGCGTTGACTAAAGCAGAATTTAATATCATACAAGATGAATTTATTCATTTAGTGGATATTGAAGTTACATGTGAACATATCTTTTGCAATAAGCATTTAATCGTTACAGCAGTAGTAAGTAGGAAACAGATATGAAGATACATTTCTCATGCAGCAACGAGGCGGAATATATCCGCCTCAATCCTATCATTAATTTATTGAGGACTGATAGAACCCTAAAATATAAAGAAAAAATAGATAATCAAGGCCGAAAACAGATTTATTTTGTATCAAGAAAAAGGCCGCAAGCATAGGTAAGGTATAGGTTTATAGAAATATACCCCCTCTATTGATTTTTTGTAAAATGTGGTATAATTAGGATAATCAAATACAGTAGTACCGCAATCGTAAAGGTTGAACGCTTCAGCAGCATGGGAATAAATAAGACTAAACTTATTTATTCCTGTGCTTTTTCTTTTGCTATTGTAAGGATAAGTTATGATCGTATGAATTCTCCCCATATTTATATGATTATATATCGTAAGTGCATGTATTTGATGATATAGCCTTAAAGGTCATTGATTTTACTTTAAAACCTCCATTAATGACTTATATAGGCATTTTCACTGAACTAACAGGAAAATAGGAGAAAATATATGGAAAATAAAAACAATGAAAAACTGTTTACGCAGGCCGAAGTCGACAATATTATAAAGGACCGTCTAGAACGTGAGCGAAAACGCTATAATACGGATATTGATACTGTGGAAAATCTACAAAAGGAACTTGTACAGGTACGGGCGGAATTGCAAGCTATCAAGGCTGATAATGAGGTTAAAGCAACTGCATTAAAAGCGGAACAGGTTAATAAAACTATTATTCAAGAATTAGAAAAGGCTAACGGCATTAACCCTACAGAGCTCGCACGATTATTTATTAATAATGCAAGTGTAGACGATACGGGCAGCGTAGTATATACCGATGATAGCGGGAATAGTGTACCTATTGGCGAACACATAAAAGAATGGGCTAGTAAATCAACATGGGCAATTAAGGATAATCAAAAGCCTGGTAGTGGTTCTGGAAATGGTTCGTCATGTAGTTATCAATCTATAGGAAATGATGAATTACGCAATGCCTTTGGCCTTGACTAGGAAAGGCATAACATGGCTATCGACTTAGCAACACAATTTTTGCCGTATGTGGATGAGCAATTTAAAGCAGAATCTAAACGGCAAGTAATCACAAATAATGATTTTGAATTTACAGGTGCTCATAGCGTCAAAGTATACAAAGTTACAACAAGCGCTATGAATGATTATGATCGTGAGGGTAAAGGTTCAAACTATAGCCGCTACGGTCAAATTCAAGGATTAGATGCTACAACTGAAGAGTTTCCACTAAAGAGAGACCGTTCTTTTACATTCGCTATTGATAAATTAGATGTAGATGAAACAAAAGCATCATTAGAAGCAGCTGCAGCACTTGCTCGACAACTTAGAGAAGTAGTAATTCCTGAAGTTGATACTTATGTATATGGTAAGGTTGTAGCCGGTGCAGGTACTACAGAAACAGGTTCATTAACTGATAAGAATGTATATGACGCAATTTTAAAAGCTACTGAAGTGCTTGATGCTGCTGAAGTACCTGAAACAAACCGTGTTTTATTGGTAACTCCTGATACATATACAATCATGAAAAAGAACGCCTCTATTGTTATGGCTACAGATGTAGGTCAGGATATGCGTAAATTAGGCGTTATTGGTATGTTAGACGGTGCGGCAATTATTAAAGTGCCAAAGAATAGACTACCTGAGGACGTTAATTTTGTTTTGGTTCATCCGTCCGCAACTGTTGCTCCGGTTAAACTTTCTGATTATAAAATTCATCAGGATCCACCCGGAATTAGTGGCGATTTAGTAGAAGGTAGAATCGCATATGATGCCTTTGTATTAGAAAATAAAACTAAAGGTATCTACGTACACAAAGCAAAATGACATTAAGAGGGCGAAGTCATTCGCCCTCTTTCTCTATATAAAGAAAGGCATAACATGAAAGAGAATAAGCGTTTATCGTTCCGGTTTTCTACGCCACAGCAAGTACGCAAATCATTAAGCCGCATAAATAATATGGTGGCTAATGGCGAAATGGATAGTAAGAAAGCAAATACTATTATAGTAGGGGCTAATGCTATCTTAGGCGCTATTAGATTGGACGAGCAGCAAAAGCAAATAGAGAAGCTAGAGGAGTTAGTAAATGAATTTGCTGAATAAATTATCTAAAAAGGTAAATCAAAGGATTATTCGTAAGGAACTAGCAAGAAAAGAGACGCATCGCTTAAAATTTTGGGCTAGTGTATCAACGGAGTTATTAAAACGCTGCTTATCCGATCATGAAGGTGAGCAAGAAAAAGCGGTTAAAGAGTTGCAAGAATTACATAGCATATATTGCAAAAAGAATGATATTAAAGGTAGCTTATTTTGCTAATGTGAGGACATATATGAATGAGGAGTTAAAATGGCATGTTATAAGTAGATTAAAAGAATATGCTTTAATTGGTATGCAGCGTAGAGTATTATTAGATGAGTTGAAAGGTATGAATCTTTATGATCCTACAACCTCACAATTAAAAGCCAGTCCACGTGCTAAAAATCGCAAAAAAGATTTATCAGATTTATTAGTTATTAGAGATGATAAAAGGATGTCTTATATGGCTGTGAATGAGGCTTATGTAAAGTGTTGTAATTATATATATGATTTACCGATCAATGAAAAAGGAATAAACTTTTTAATTCGTTATATGCATGGGAAAATTAAGGCTCCGCGTATGTGGCTTAATAAATGGTCTGAGGAAATTATTAAAGAATGTCAAGATATAGATACATATTTACCTAGAATATGGAAGGTAAAGTGAATAATATTTCTAATTAAAAGGAGTGTTTAATTATGAAAACTACAGCATTACAATCCGTAGCGAAAGAATTTAATCGCCTAAATAAAGTGATGGAATCCAATAAAGAAAAAAGTATTAAAATTTCTGAGGAGGCCGACAAATGGGGCAAAGTAAAACTTCCAATGTATAACATAGTGAGCCGGTTCAAGCTAAACAGGAACTAATTGATTTTTATAGAATCATACTATATAATATAAGTAGTTCATTGGCTTACTAGTACGTTGTACTGGCCACCGACCTCACTTATTTTATGTAAGCGAGGTTTTTCTTTTGTAGCGGCTAATGAATGAGAAAAGTAAAGTAATTAATATATAATTAAGAGGTTTAGCCTCATACTAAAATTTTCATAAGCGGTTTAGCTGCAAAAAAAAGAGCTACAGTCTTATTTTTATATATTTAAGACTGTAGCTCTTTTTTTTTGTTTTATTGGATATAATGGTAAAGAGGTAATTATATGAGTTTATAAATTTTATGGGGCAATAAATGGGGCAAATACCACCATATAATAGAGAATGATTGATACATAAAAATTACTCAATTATATAAGAAAACCTAGATAACATCTGTATTATGTGTATCTAGGTTTATCTATTGTATCTCTATCATTATCATTTAAAAGAATGGCAGAGGAGGAGGGATTTGAACCCCCGCGCCGGTTGCCCGACCTACCGCATTTCGAGTGCGGACCCTTCAGCCTCTTGGGTACTCCTCCGTGTTTTACGGCGCTCTTTAAAAAAGTCTTTCATGATTTGACTACATTCATCACCAAGGATCCCCGATGCTAATTCGGGTTCATGATTTAAACCAGGGTGAGAGAGTACATTGAAAAGAGACTCTACAGCGCCTCCTTTGTAATCACTTGCACCATATACAACACGGTCAATACGACTGTTGATGATGGCTCCAGCGCACATCGGACACGGCTCTATCGTAACATACAGGGTACAACCAGTCAACCGCCAACGCTTGAGTACATCGCATGCTTCGCGGATGACGAGCACCTCTGCATGAGCCGTTGCATCGTTATCTAATTCGCGGCGATTATGGTGGCGTGAAATGATTGTATTGTTTTGAACTAAAATGGCGCCGATAGGAATTTCTCCTAGAGCATAAGCTTTGTGGGCCTCCTCTAGGGCAAAACCCATAAAATATTCATCACGGCTACGCTCATCCATATTTTTAATCTCTATAGGTGTAATGTTCTTTGTCATTCTCATACCTCTTAATGTATAATATCTTACATAAAGTCTATCATAGTGTGCGCAGTTATGCGAATAGATTGTGTGAGGGTATTATGGATATTATTTGGTATATATTTGATATGATTGGCACTATTGCCTTTGCTATCTCTGGAGCACTTGTTGGGGTGGCGCGGAGAATGGATATATTTGGTATGGCTGTATTGGCACTGGCCACGGCAATCGGTGGTGGAATTGTACGGGATGTTCTCTTGGGGTATTTTCCGCCGAATTCGTTACGCAATATTGTATATGTAACTGTGGTTATTTCCGTAACAATTATCGTATTTATTATCTATAACAGCCGTTATCGCAAGCATGCTATGGGCCCTCGTAGCCGAGCAAGCTATTTATTAGCCGACGCTGTGGGGCTAGCATCGTTTACAGTAACTGGAGCATCTGCAGGGTTTAAACTATATCCTGAGCTGCCAATTTTCATTGTTTTATTAGGAACTATTACTGCCGTTGGAGGTGGTATTATCCGAGATATGCTGGCTCAACGGATTCCCTCTGTTTTAAAAGAAGATGTGTATGCTCTACCTAGTGTTATTGGGGGCATCGTTTATTACTTAATGGTTATTTCTAACTGGGTTGGAGAGGCTGTATATGGTGCTTTTACCGTTGTACTAGTTATCCGTTTACTAGCTATTAAATATAATTGGAGCTTACCCAAAGTGCGCTAAAGCTAAAGGCACTGCATTTGAGAAATAACAGGTAAATGATATAATTATACTATTAAGTATTTCATAAAAGTGTCAGAAAAAAAGAGTATTATATAAGAGTTAATTTTCGAGTCGAGAGTACTCGTGTACACAGAAGGAGATTTGCTTTATGACAAATAAATGGTTGAAAGTAGCATTAATGGTTACAGCCATTGCTACAGGTACATCCATCAATATTGATGCAGAAACCGTATTATATGTACCTCAAGATGATCGTCCTGTAAGTTTGCAATATACAGTCGATACAGCTCGTGAGGCGGGTATGACTGTGTTGACACCACCTCAACACTTGATTTCTGGTAAGACGTACCAAGGTCAAGCTGATCAAATTATGGCTTGGGTAGAGCAAAATGCAGGTCGTGCTGATGTTATGGTATTAAGTACAGATACTCTTATTTATGGAGGTCTTGTAGATTCTCGTAAACATAATATTCCGCTTAGTACGTTGCAAAATCGCTTGAAACGTATTGAAGGTTTAAAAGCGCGTAATAAAAATGTACGCATCTATGGCTTTGGCACCGTAATGCGTTCTCCACGTGCGAGCGGTGGTGGTACTGAACCGGCCTACTATGCGGAATATGGCCCAACAATCTTCCAAATTGCTGCATTACAAGATAAATTGGATTCTGGCTCCTTAACGCAAGAAGAAACTCAAAAATTGATGAGTCTGCAAGCCTCTGTTCCTGTGGAATACTTGCAAGACTGGTTTGACCGCCGTCAAAAAAATATGAAAATCAACAAAGAGTTGATTGATGAAACTCGCAGTGGTGTATTCGACTACTTTGCATTAGGTCATGATGATACATCTCAATTATCTCAATCCGCACTAGAAGGTCGTTACCTCAACAAATATTCCAAGGATATTTCTGTTGAAAAATACGGTAGCTTCCCTGGTGCTGACCAACTTGGTCTCTTGTTGATGGCGCGTTCCCGTACCGATGTGAGCACAGAAAAACCTACATTCTCCGTAATTTATCCACTCGGTGGTGGCGGTAAAACATTGCCAGGTTACGAAGATCAAACGATTGATAAAACAATTGCTCAACACGTTGAGGCTGTAGGTGGCACAATGGTGACACAAGGTAAACCAACTGTATTATTGGCTGTTAATACACCTCTTACAACGAGCACAGGCGAGTCTGAAAACTTCGAAAACTTCCCGATGATCTCCAACTCTACAAATGCTTTCGTAGATCGCATTCAACAAGCTGTTGACTCTGGTGTGAACGTAAGCGTTGCAGATATTGCTTTCAATAATGGTGCAGATAATACATTGGTATCCGCTATGTACAAACGAGATTTGTTGTACAAAATCGGTGCGTATAATGGTTGGAATACAGCAAGTAACACAGTAGGTTACGCTATTGCTCAAGGATTATTGCTTAAATCTATGAGTCCAGAAGGTCATCGTGATATGTTGACGCAACAATATTTGGATAACTGGGCATATCAAGCAAATATTCGTAAAGATATTTATCGTATGCAAGATTCTATCAGAACAGATAATGTTCGTTACTCTGGTGAATTAAATGAACGTCTTGAAAGTTATTTAGGTGAACGCATTCAAGATTTCGCTGAAAAATACCTTAAAATCAATCCTCGTACAGTAAAAGCTACATTCCCATGGGGACGTCTATTTGAAACGGATATCACTGTTTATGACAAACCAGTGGTACCACTTGAAAAAGAATTACGCTTGAAACGAGAAGCTGAAGCAAAAGCTAAGGCTGAAGCAGAAGCTAAGGCTAAGGCAGAAGCGGCTGCTAAAGCAAATGGTCAGGCTGTACCAGCACAAGCCGCACAACCTGAAAAAGCTGCAACGCCTCAAACACCTACATCTACCCCTCCTGTAGTTAAACAACCAGCTACAGAGTCTCAAGGTCCACGTGTGGTACCGACACCTGCAGTGGCACCTGGTCAATAGTGAATAGGCAATGGCTATGAAAAAAGCATTTTTACCGGAAATTACTTATATGCGAGGCCTCTGTATGCTCGGTGTTATCGGCATTCATGTAGGATCTTACGCATTGCAAAATCCTTTTGTAAATTTAGAACTCATCAGCGTGTTAGAAATTCTCTCTCGCTTTGGAGTGCCTGCGTTTTTCTTCCTCTCTGCATTTGGCTTGTTTTATCATACCTCGGTAGAGGGACCATTCTCATATAAGGAATTTATGCACCGCCGCATTCAGGTGGTGCTATTTCCATATATTACGTGGTCCATCTTTTACTTGCTATATACAGGGATGACAGCTCATAACCTTGGCAATTTACATCCAGGGCCGTTGGCGATAAATCTACTCTTTGGTACCTCTATGTATCATCTATATTTTATGGTTATTTTGCTATGGTTCTACGTGATGATGCCATTATGGCGGGCCATGGTGAAAGTCATCTTAAAACGGCCTGTATTTTGGCTGGTGTTACTTTTTGTCATCCAAGTTGGTATCGATTATGTTTCGTCTTACATGCTTGGCCGTTGGGTAACAGAAAATCTAAGCAATCAGCCAGTTCTTAAATATCTTTTTGATATGCGACTCAACTATTGGGTTATTCATTATGTGTGGATTTTCCTTTTAGGTGCCGTATGTGCTGAACGATATGAAATCGTCTGCGAATATATGTGGCGTTATCGTTACCTTTTAGGCGTCAGTGCGGTAAGCTCTATATTATTGATGCTTGGCTCTTATTACTATGTCATGGACGTATGGCATTATACTGTGTTAGAAGCAATTTACACGGTACATCAAATGAGTCCTATGGGCGTTCTTTATACAGGATTGGGAACGATGTTTAGTTTATTCCTATTCCAAAGGCTACCTATGAATGTGACTATGGAGTCCATTTGGTCTGAGATAGGCGATAAATCGTATGGTATTTATTTAGCGCATCCATTTTGGTTGTTAATCATTTCTGGTGTGATGGCTAAATATAATCTCTTGTATACGGTGACCAACGTGCTAATTATGTATGTTATGGCGTTGGGATTATCCTATTTGTCTACGGTGGCTCTTAATTATGTGCCTAAATCTATCCGTAAATTTATACTGGGGCATTAGTTTAGTATGAGAACTATTTTATAGAGAGCCCTAATTGGTGCTAGTACGTTAATGGTGTACGTAGTTTTAGTTAGTTTTGTAGTGCTGATTTAGTATAAAAATAATATTTGTTATACATCCGCTAGGATATAGTTTTTAACTATGGTATCCTAGCGGATTTTTGTATATCGAATTAATATCTTTCACAAAGTAAAGTGTGAAAATTTAAAAGTAATTGTGTTATAATAAGTCCATGATGATTACCACTTGATAGAGTAACGAAATAGAAAAAGAGGTGCTCCTATGCAAGAATTAACATATTTTAACGGTGAATTCGTCGAATCAGGTGCCAAAGTTATCAGTATTGATGACCGTGGCTATTTGTTTGGTGACTCTGTATATGAAGTTGTTCGCGTCGTAAAAGGCCGTTGCTTCGCTTTGTCTTACCACCAAGATCGTTTGTATCGCTCTATGCGTGAAATGGATATCCCTGTAAAAATGACCCCTGATGATTTGACAGAATTGCACGAAATTTTGATCGAGCAAAGTGAAATCAAAGAGGGCTATATTTATTTACAAATCTCTCGTGGTGTAGCATCACGTCACCATGCTTATGATCGCTCCAAATTAGAACCACAAATGCTTATGTTTATCCGTACCTTGGATTTAGATGAAGTTAATAAATTGGGTGAAGGTGTAAAAGCGATAGCTTTACCTGATGAACGTTGGGAGCATGTAGATATTAAGACTACAAACTTGATCCCGAATATCTTGGCACAAACAAAAGCAGAAAAGAAATTTGCCTATACAGCAATGCTATTTCGCGATGGTATTTGCACAGAAGGTGCAACATCTAATGTGTTTGCTGTTAAAGATGGTATCTTGTACACGCATCCAGCGGATAATCATATCTTAAAAGGTATTACGCGCCAAATGATCTTAACGCGTGTAGCACCATCTTTAGGTATTACCATTATTGAGAAAGAATTCAATCGTAATTTTGTAGATGATGCGGATGAATTATTCTTTACCGATACAATTGGTGGTGTCATCCCAATTACTAAGCTAGACAGAAATTTAGTATCTGGTGGTAAACCAGGTGCCATTACACTTCGTCTACGCGAAGCACTAGAAAAATTGATGGAAGAAGGGCTACCTTGATAGATAAGTTGCTTTCATCAAATGATACACATTTACCTTAAGAAAGGAAATTATTTTGATACAATTAGAACACATTAGTAAAGTCTATGAAGGTGCTACTCGTGTGGAAGCGTTGAAAGATATTAGCCTAAATGTGAAAGAAGGCGAAATCTTTGGCATTATCGGCCAATCCGGTGCCGGTAAATCCACCTTGATTCGTTGCATCAATATGCTCGAAGCACCTACATCTGGCTCTGTTATCGTAAATGGTACAGATTTAACAACACTTAGCAAATCTGATTTGCGTAAAGCGCGCAAAGATATTGGCATGATTTTCCAACATTTTAATCTCTTGTCCTCTCGTACCGTATATGACAATGTGGCATTTCCGTTGGAATTACAAGGAATGAGCAAATCTGAAATCAAGGAACGCATTACGCCAATTCTTGATATTGTAGGCCTTACAGACCGGATGAACAACTATCCATCTCAATTGTCTGGTGGTCAAAAACAACGTGTTGGTATTGCTCGTGCATTGGCCTCTAATCCAAAGGTTCTCCTTTGTGACGAAGCTACATCTGCCCTTGATCCTCAAACAACAGATTCTATTTTGAAATTGTTGAAAAATATTAATGAGAAGATGGGGCTCACTATTGTACTCATTACACATGAGATGCACGTTATCCGTGAAATCTGTGATCGCGTGGCGGTTATTGAAGGCGGTGTCATCCTCGAAGAAGGTAGTACTATTGAAGTATTCACACATCCTCGCGAAAATACGACAAAAGAGTTTATTAGCTCTGTAGTGAGTGATAACTTACCTCCAGAAGCATTGGAACATCTAGAGTTGCATGATCAATGGATTGCAGGGACCGCACCATTAGTACGCCTCAAATTTACAGGACAAGCAACAGATGAGCCTGTAGTAGCAGGCCTTGTAAGACGCTTTAATTTAGATGTAAGCATCCTTTTTGGGGGCATTGATTACATCCAAAATACGAGCGTTGGTCGCCTTATCGTTATTTTGAATGGTGACCCAGAAAATGCGCAAGAAGGTTTGGACTACATCAAAACGTTACCAATTGAAAGCGAGGTGATCGGTTATGTCAGAGCAAATCATTAATCTACTCATAACTGGTACCCTTGATACATTGCAAATGACGATAATTTCTACCGTAATGGCAATGTTATTAGGTATTCCTCTTGGTGTTGTTCTGGTCGTTACTTCTAAAGGTCATATCTTGGAGAATGTAACACTCAATAAAGTATTGGGTGCCATTGTCAATGCCACGCGTTCTGTACCTTTCATCATCTTGATGGTTGCCATCATTCCGTTTACTCGTATGGTGGTAGGTACCTCCATTGGTACAACTGCAGCATGTGTGCCGTTGACCATTGCGGCCATTCCATTTTTGGCACGCCTAGTAGAAACGTCTATTAAGGACATCAATTTTGGCGTTATCGAGGCGGCTCAATCCATGGGGGCAAGCCCATTACAAATCATTTGGAAAGTATTATTACCAGAAGCATTGCCAACAATTATTGACAATGTAACGGTGCTTATCGTTAACCTCATCGGTTACTCTGCGATGGCTGGTGCTATTGGTGGTGGTGGTCTTGGGGATATTGCTATCCGATATGGTTACCAACGTTTCCAAGCCGATATTATGATCGCTACAATCATCATCTTGATTGTATTGGTACAAGTTGTACAAATGATTGGTGATGCTTGGTCTAAAGCGATGAATAAGAAGTAGGAGGATCCTATGAGTATCAATGAAAAATTGAGAAGTCAACAAAATGACGAATTGTTCACCGCCATTTTAACGCTTGAAAATACAGAGGAATGCTATGCATTTTTTGAAGATATCTGTACGATTAACGAATTAAAAGCATTATCTCAACGCTTACAAGTAGCAAAAATGCTTCGCGCAGGGGATAGCTATGAGAAAATCGTAGAAGAAACGGGTGCGAGTACTGCTACGATTAGTCGTGTAAAGCGCTGTTTAGTATATGGTGCGGATGGTTATACATTGGCCCTCGATCGTCTAGGTGCAAAATAAAATAAATTAGCATGACAACGGTGGCCTTTGGCGACCGTTGATGTGCTATCTGTAGGAGGTTTATTATGGAGTGGCTCATTGCGGTAACAGGTTTACCATTTGATATCCTTATACTCGTTTTACTCGCCGTAGCTGGTGCGTTTGCTGGCTTTGTAGACTCCATTGTGGGCGGCGGAGGCCTCATTTCTGTACCTGCCATGTTATTAACAAATCTTCCACCTAGTATGGCTCTGGGCAGCAATAAATTATCCAGTATTTTTGGTGCTGGCAGTGCATCGATTACATTTTTGAGAAATCACATGGTTGATTTTTCCCTAGTTCGCAAATTATTGCCTTTTACCTTTGTGGGTTCTATGCTTGGTACATTGGCGGTTGTTTCTTTACCACCGCTATATGTAAAGCCTATTATCATCATATTACTTGTTTGCGTAACACTCTTTGTGGTGTTCAAAAAAGACTGGGGTGAAATCAATCGTACATCTCAGGTAGCAGGAAAAGCGCTATATATTTGTATGACTTTTGCTCTTGGCATCGGTGTATATGATGGCTTTATAGGCCCTGGTACAGGTACATTTTTGATTATGGGCTTTATCTTTACAGGTTTTGATTTCTTGCATGCTTCTGCTAACGCAAAGATATTGAATTTTACTAGTAATTTGGCGTCTCTATTGGTGTTTTTATATTTAGGACACGTCAATGTTAAGTATGGTCTTGCCACCGGGGCAGGTCAAATTATAGGTGCTTATTTAGGCTCGCATTTGGCAATTGCGAAGGGCTCATCTTTGGTGCGAGTTGTATTCTTGTCGGTAACGACAGTTATGTTGTTGAAATTAGTCTATGACTATATTTCAACATTATAGGAGGGCAAGGTATGCCTCATAAAAGTGATGTTCAAGTGGCCTTGATTAGTGGTGGTACATCGGGTATTGGATTTGCTACGGCAAAGCTTTTACTCAAAGAAGGTTGGTGTGTAGTCATCAATGGTCGAAATGAAAAAGTTGGTCAAAAGGCTAAAACTAAGCTACGTCGTTACTCCTCTAAGGTACAATATATTCAAGGTGATGTATCTAAAATTGAGGACTGTCAGCGAATTGTAAAAGAAACAGTAGATTTATTTGGTGGGGTGTCTGCTCTTGTAACAGCTGCAGGCTATTATGAAGAAGAGTTGCTAGCTGATGTTACAGAGGCAGCTTTTGATGAAATGTTTGGGACTAATGTAAAAGGTACTGTATTCTTATGTCAAGCGGCGCTTCCCTATTTACGATCATCAAAGGGCAGTATTGTAACAATCGCTAGTGATGCAGGTTTACAAGGTAATGTAGCGTGTTCTGTATATGGTGCATCAAAGGGGGCTGTAGTGAGCTTTACAAAATCTCTATCCCTTGAAATGGCACCTCACAGCGTTCGTGTAAACTGTGTGTGTCCTGGTGATGTAGATACATCATTAGTGGACAAACAGATTGCTAATGCCAATCAAGATGCGGCAGCTGCAAAGGCTGAAATGGGCCAACATTACCCATTAGGTCGCATTGCTAAGCCCCATGAAATTGGCGAAGTAATTGTATTTTTGTTGAGTAATAAGGCTTCTTTTGTGACAGGTGCAGCATGGACAATCGATGGTGGACTCACAAGTTGGTAATATAGAAAATATTAGAAGCTGTTATATATGGATAATTAGAAAAATTCATTTCACTTCTATCAATAGAATGGTATAATAATACTAATAATAAGACCTATAGTTGGTTCACAACAAAGGAGAATACTTATGGCAGAATATAATGGCGTAACACTTGAGCCACTTATGGATGGATCTCAAGATCGTGACTATCAAGTTGAACAATTTATTTTCTGGGGGGCAGGTCGTGCGGCAGCATTGGCATTATCCTCTAAATTCAGCAGTGTCGCTTTGTGCGCCAATGCTACGTACATGGTAACTCGTATTGCTCATCTTTATGACGTAGAATTGCAAGCTGGTGCTGTAGTTGGTTTAGTAGGTGGTCTTAGCACAGCTGTAGGTACAGCTGCAGTATCCCTTCTAATTCCAATTAAAGCTGTTCGCGTTCCTGTAGCTATCGGTTTAACTTATGCTATAGGTAAAATTGCAAATATTTGGATTCAAGATGGTATGCCTTCTGATATCGAACGTTACAAACCGATGGTTGCTGAATTCCTTGAAAATGGTAAAGCTATTGCTTCTGAAATCGTTCGTGATGCAAGTGCTAGTATTCCTTTCACTCAAGGTCAACGTGATGTATGGGCTGGGATTGCTAATGAAACAGGTCTTGCTAAAGAATCTTTAAAGCAAGTTTACGAAGAAAAAGTAACACCTGCCATCAATAAATGGAATAATGAAACAAAATACCAAATTCATGATAACGCAGCAGAAGTTGTAGCAAAGGTTTCTGATGCAGCGAAAGAAAAACTTGATTCTGCTAAAGAAGGTATTGAAGTAGCTAAAGAATTCGCAAAAGGTGGTGTAGAAGTGGCAAAAGCTTCTGCACAGGTAGCAGTAGAAACTGCAAAAATTAAAGCTTCTGATGCTGTAGAGACAGCAAAAGATGTTGCTACAAACACTGTTAACACAGCGAAAGATAAAATTGGCGGTTTGCGTAAATAAACGCTGAAGGATTATTATTACTATGAATCCATTTAAGATTATTAAATATGGTAAGTATTTTAGCGAATCAAGATTTTTAGGGTTTCTTGGTCGATATGGTAAGAAACTTGCCTTTGTACAACAAGCAGTAACCTTGTTCCTTTGTTTTCGCGACAAGGATACTCCCAAATATGTAAAAGCGGTCATTGCAGGTGCCTTAGGATATTTGGTATTACCTATTGATATTGTACCGGATACGATTGCTGTATTAGGTTGGGTAGATGATGTGGCAGTACTCGGATTAGCCTTTAAGATTGCGAATCGTTATATCAAAACGAGTCATCAAGAAGAGGCAAAAAAATTCTTTCCATTTGGTAGCAGTCGCTAACTTTTACCATTTTAGGCAGTTTGATCCACAGTGATTGAACTGCCTTTATTTATTTGACACCCTAAAGTAATAGATATAGAATAAAAATTGTATACTATTTAAAAAGGACAGAATTTATGCATATTGCTTCAGTAAATGTACGATTTTATGAAACTGATATGATGGGGATTGCTCACCATAGTAATCATTTTAGATGGTTTGAAATGGCGCGCATTGAATTCCTTCGTAAGATCGGTGTCACTTTGTGGGATATGATGAATGAGGATATTGTATTTCCCATCATGAATGTATCTTGCAATTATAAAGAACCTGCGAATTTCGATGATGAACTTCACATCGAAACGTATTTGGTTAAGATGACGAGGGCTCAAATGGTGTTTCGCTATCGCATGCGCCGTGCTAGTGATGGTGCAATACTTGCTACGGGGGAAACTAAGAACGCCTTTATGTCAAAATTAACAGGAAAAATTGTGCGATTAGACGATACTTTCTATCTGCCTATGTTAGCAGCTGTTGAGGAGATGCCGCATGAGTAATGTACAACAATTGCCTATCGGTGTATTTGACTCTGGTGTAGGCGGACTATCTGTGTTAAAGGTATTACAAGAACAATTTCCTAACGAAGATTTTATCTATATCGGTGATAATGCGAATAATCCTGTAGGTAATCGCAGTGATGATGAAATCACTTATTTAGCGTGCCGTATTGCGGAGACGCTAGAAAAGCAGCCTGTTAAGTTGATGGTGATTGCTTGTAACACCTTCACCGTTGTGGCTCTTGATGCGGTACGTGAACTTGTATCTGTGCCAGTTATTGGTGTATCACAAGGTGTAAAAACAGCTATTAATAAAAGTAAAAGCAAGACTATCGGTATTATGGCGACCGTGGCCACTGTAAATAGTCATATTCATAAGCATGTGGCTTTAGAAGTTGATCACGAGGTTTTTGTTTGGGAACAACCTTGTCCAGAGTTGGCGGGGCTTATTGAACAAGGTCATTTAGATGATTACTTTGTTCGTGAAGTATGCAAGGATTATTTAGAACCTTTATTATCTCGAGAAATTGAGGTTGTTGTTTTGGGGTGTACTCATTTTCCATTTGTACAACCTTTACTAGAGGAACTAACATCGTGTCGCATTCAGTTCATTGATCCTGCTTTTGAAACAAGTGAATTGGTTCGTCACAGACTAGAGAGTAAAAATCTTTTCAATCATCAAGATACTGTAGGCACCGTGACATTGTATTTTACAAAGGATGTCGAACTTGGTGATACGTTGAGTGCATCCTTCCTTGATACAAGCCGTCGTACCATTGAACATATTACATTATAAAGGAGATATCCTATGTGGTTTTATAACATCCTCAGTGCAGTAATAGCTATTATTGTGGCTGTTGCAGCTCTGTACTTATTATTCCGTTTGTTTGTGTTGAAACAAGGTAATGAAAATATTGTCTTATTAGCGAAACGGGCAACGAACTTCCAAGTATCTGATCGTAGTTTTGAGTCCATTACTTTGTTCTGTGATATACCATTTGTAAATAAAGGGCGCCAATTGGGCACAATAATGGACTTATTTCCACGTCCATTATTACCAGAAGAACATTTTGATGCAGTTAAAGTAAATGCTTGGGCTATGGATATTAATCGTCCGCGTCAAGATGGATACTTTGAAGCTATAATTATCAAACCACGCAAAGGTGGCACAATTCGTGTATATGTTACATTAACAGGTAAAACTGGCAATATTCGAGAAGATATTAAGGGATTCCCTTATATGGACATCGATATTTACTACCAAATCGTAGGCCGGACAGACTATCATATCGATAAACAGCGTATTCGTTTGACTGCTGAAGAAGTTCAAGCAGCAATGGTTCAATAAGGAGGCATAACAATGGCAGAATTAGAGTTAGTATGTGTGCCAACACGTATCCTTACAGATAATGATGACATCGTTGATGCTATCGTTGAATTTGGGGGACATAATATTGGACCTGAAGATATCGTATGCGTTGCTGAATCTGTAGTAGCTATTACGCAAGGTCGTTTTACACGTCCTGAAGAACTAAATGTGTGCTGGCAAGCTCGTTTAATTAATCGTTTTATCCATCCAGATGGTTCCATGGCATCTATTTATGGTATGCAATCGGCTATGAATTTGGATGGTAAATGGAAGGTATTAGGTGCTTTTATTTTAGGTGCTATTGCTAAAATTTTCCGTAAACCAGGGGTATTCTATGCAATTGCTCGGGCTGCATCCTTAACAGATGATGTAACGGGGACTATGCCTCCATTTGATAAGCACATTGTATTTGGTCCAAAGGATCCCGATAAAGTGGCTGAGAAAATTGTATCTCGCACAGGTTGTTATGGTGCCGTTGTAGCTGACGTTAATGACTTGAAGCGGTCCGCTATTTTAGGCACAAGCCGTGGCATTGATGCTAAAAAAATTGCACAATTGTTGATTGATAATCCATTTGGTAACGATAGTCAAATGACTCCGATTGTTATCATCAAAAATTACGCATCTGTATCTGGTAAATAACAGAAGGCTGTACTCATCACATAGAGATGGGTACAGCTTTTTTATATAATGAGCCTGAATATGGACTATACGCAGATTTGAATAGGGATTGCATATTAGATCAAATAGAGAGTATATGGTAGCTTAAATGGAGTTTCCTTTACTCCGTTTTGAGTTTGTAAGGATTCTCTATTCATACTAATAAGGAGGTTATATGTTACTAGGATTAGACGTAGGTGGTACTTTTACCGATGCTGTTATCATTGATGGCCATCGTGTAGTGGCAACTGCCAAGAGGCGGACTACAAAGGATAATCTAATGAATGGTATAGGTGAGGCCTTAGATGCAGTTTTGGAGGGTTATGATGCATCAAATATTGAACAGGTAACTTTATCTACTACCGTGGTGACGAATACCATCGTAGAAGAGAAGGAGCAAGTAGTAGACCTCTATGTGGTTACAGGTCCAGGCCGTAATGTAGATGATATATTCCCTGTGAAACCTATATATCTTCAAGGTTATACAGATCATAGAGGTATCGTTGTAGAGCATACCCCTGCTGATGCGGTACGTGGCATAGCCAACATGGTTCAAGCACGTAGTGGTACTGATTTGGCTGCTGTATCAGCTAAATTTGGTGTACGGAATCCTCAGGAAGAATTATCTATTACAGAGGAATTGAAAAACACATATCATACAATTTCTAATGGCAGTTTATTAAGTGGCTCTTTAAATTTCCCTCGGCGTACTATTAGCGCTTATTTTAATAGCGCTGTGACACCCGTATTTACGGTGTTTAAGAAAAATGTTGAAGATGCTCTCAGTGCACGGAATATATTGGCTCCACTTCACATTTTAAAGGCCGATGGTGGTTCTCTACCTATGGAACATATGGTGAGTCGTCCAGTAGAGACTGCCTTTACAGGCCCTGCTGCAACAGTTCTTGGACTATCGGCTCTCGGCGTTATAGGTAATAAGCATACAGTGGCTCTAGATATTGGGGGTACTACAACGGATATATCCCTTTGGAAGCATGGTAAACCATTGATGACAAAAAATGGTGTATCTATCCGTGAGTATCCAAGTGCAGTGCGATCCTTTGCCGTTACTTCCGTCGGTATTGGTGGGGAATCTGTAATTCGCCTTAAAAATGGTAATCTTACCGTAGGTCCTGAACGAGTGGGACCATCAGTGGCTCTAGGTGGTATAGAACCTACCTTGGGGGATGCACTTATCGTGCTCGGTCATGCAAACTATGGTGACTTTAATCTGGCATCACGAGCTTTACAAGATTTAGCGGATGCTATACAGGCTACATTACGATCTAAAAATGTAAATACCTCAAATAATCAATTAACTCTTATTAAGACTGCCTCTGATGTAGCACGACTAATCGTAGAAAAAGCGTTGCAAACGATTCAACATGGTATTAACGAGGTCGTAAAAGTAGAAAATAAACGACCTATTTATGTGGTAGCAGATATTGTAAATCCTGATGTATTTGTACCAGAACATATCGTTGTGGTAGGGGGCACAGCACCAAGTTTAGGTCCGAGTATCGGGGAGTATCTAGAGTTACCTGTTACGATTCCTGAGAATGCTGCCGTAGCAAATGCTATAGGCGCTGCACTAGCTTTATCTACCATCGAACTCACTGTTCATGTAGACACAAAACGTCGGTTGCTAGTCATTCCTGAATTAGGTGTTAAACAACAAAACTGTACTTTGAAACGAGCGGAACAAGTTGTGGAACGAGCAAAAGAAACTCTTAGTGAAGAGGCGATACGTTTAGGTTTAGATACGGTGCAAGAGATAGAGGTCATTAGCATTGAGGATTTCCCTGTAGTAGAGGGATGGCAATCTATGGAGCGTTTAATTACTGTGAAAGTACAACTGGCGGCGGGGGTGAAACACTATGTGGAATAAAGGACTATCCTATCGAGAGCGTCATGGTATTCTGAATATGGATACTAAACAGGATGAGGCTACGAGCTCTACTATTGATAAAGCTAAATATCATCATAGTTTAGGTCTTGTCTTTTTCCCTGCTTTTGATTGGAAAATTTCTGAAACACATCCTGAACGACAAGAGCGTTTACTCTATACGCGAGATCAAATCGTAGAGGAAGGTTTATTAGATATACCAAATATTAGAGAATATAATCCAATAGTAGCGGATTGGGATACAATAGAGCGAGTTCACGTTGGCGCTCCAGATTTAGAGTCTTGGGTGACGGAAGCCCATCGTGTATCTGCTGGAGGTGCTATTGCGGCAGCTGATGCAGTCATACGTGGTGAAGTAGACCGTGCTTTTGCGTTAGTAAGACCACCAGGTCACCATGCAATGGCTATGGTTCATGGTATTCGCGGCTTCTGTACGATTAATATTGAAGCCGTTATGATCCAACACATGCGCCAAACCTATGGAATCAAACGTGTTGCCGTAGTAGATACCGATGTACATCATGGTGATGGTTCTCAAGATGTGTTTTACCATGATCCTGATACGTTGTATATTAGCTTCCATCAAGATGGACGAACCCTCTATCCGGGAACAGGCTTTATGGATGAATTTGGTGGACCTCAGGCTATCGGTAGTAATATAGATATTCCGCTGCCCCCGGGCACAGGTGACGAAGGCTTGATGAAGGTCATGCGTGAGCTTGTATTGCCTATCCTTGAAGAGTTTAATCCAGATATCGTCATTAACTCGGCAGGACAAGATAATCACTTTAGTGATCCGTTGGCTAATATGCAGGTAACTGCGAAGGGTTATGCAGAATTAGTCGATTTGTTACAAGCAGATATAGCTGTACTTGAAGGAGGCTATTCAGTACAAGAAGCGTTGCCATATGTAAATACGGGTATCATTTTATCCATGGCAGGCCTTGATTACAGCAAAGTTGTAGAACCTGCCTTTGATCCTGTTAAATACAAACAGAGTCAAAATGTAACTAGTTACATAGATGATTTAATCGTTAAGTGGAAGATACAATGGGCTAACCGTCATAAGATGGCCGAAGACGAGCGCGTAGGTGCAGGGGATGTTTGGTCTAATCATTATAACGTGTACTACGATGAAACAGGCGTACAAGAGGAGCGCCTTGAAAAGGTGCGCATGTATAAAGACAAGGTAGGCTGGCATAGCGTGCTCTCGCGAGGACAATACGGACCGTATGGGCCGCAAAGTGTATATGCTATGTTTATACCTTGGCAAGCAGATGAAGGGACGCGTCAAGATGCTATTGTAGAAGCAAAACGAGCCAAAGTAGAAGGGGGAGCAAGCCGTTACGTTGTGGTAGATCCACTTGGTGACGGACAATATGAACTATAATGTTAATTTCCATAAATAATAATGCGAGTCATCATGTTAGAATCGTAAATTATAATATGATTTGTAATACTGAAAAATAGAAAAAATATGATATAATATAAGAAATAACGCCCCTTTGTATAAGGGGCGTTCTAATATTTACTTTTAGAATGGTGAGGTTCCTATGCGCAGCGATAATAGAACAGCGGGTCAATTGCGACCTATTAAAATAACACGGAATTTTACAGAGTATGCAGAAGGATCTGTACTTATTGAGTGTGGTAAGACCAAAGTTATCTGTACGGCTACTGTTGAGGATTCTGTGCCACGCTGGTTAAAAGGTTCTGGGCAAGGATGGGTAACTGCGGAATACTCATTATTGCCACGTTCTACGCAAACTCGCGTGAGCCGTGAGGCCGCAAAGGGAAAACAAACAGGACGGACTGTAGAAATTCAACATCTTATCGGTCGTGCATTGCGTGCTGTTGTAGATCTTGAAGCATTAGGAGAACGTTCTATCACTATCGACTGCGATGTGATCCAAGCGGATGGTGGTACACGAACAGCCTCTATTACAGGTGCCTTTGTAGCCCTCGTTGATGCGGTGGACTTCACCTTTGGCGGAGCAGGCAAATTCCCAATTACTGACTTCTGTGCCGCTATTTCGGTAGGTATTGGTCCTGACGGCCCTATTACAGATCTTTGTTATGAAGAGGACAGTGCAGCCATCGTAGATATGAATGTAGTCCGTACAGGTTCTGGCAATATGGTTGAAGTGCAAGGTACAGGCGAACACGGTACCTTTAACCGTGATGAACTCAATGCTTTACTTGATTTAGCAGAGGCTGCTACAGATGAGCTCATGGCTAAACAACGTGAAGTACTTGGTGCGACAGCAGATAAAGTAGGTAAAGCGTATCCTACAGTTCCGGAGGTGTAAGATGGAACAAATTGTACTTGCTACAGGCAATAAAGGAAAAATTCGTGAGTTTTCAGAGGCTTTCTCCCATTTATCTATCGATTGTGTACCTGTAAAAGCTGTGATTTCCATTGAGGAGCCTGAGGAAACTGGTACAACCTTTATGGAAAATGCTTTGTTGAAGGCTCGCTACTATGCAAAGGCTACGAATCGCCCATGTCTTGCTGATGACTCTGGCATTATGCTTGATGTTCTCAATGGTGCACCAGGTGTATATTCTGCGCGTTATGCAGGTCGTCATGGTGATGACAATGCAAACAACGAGAAGTTAATTCGTGAACTACAAGGGAAAAGTAATCGTACAGGTCATTATGTATGCGCTTTAGCACTTGTATATCCTGATGGTCGAGAAGTGACGGCTGAAGGCTATTGCGATGGACTCGTTCAAGATGAGCCAAAAGGAGAGAATGGCTTTGGCTATGATCCGTATTTCTATGTGCCTGAGTTTAAAAAGACGATGGCAGAGCTTAGTATAGAAGAGAAGGAAACGATTAGTCATCGTGGCCGTGCACTACGTGAATTGATTAACAAGCTTTGATATTTTTGAACTATATGGTATAGTTCATATAAATATATAATATAGTGGCATTAGAGATTAAATACAATGAAACGAATTGGCATTTTAAGTGATACTCATGGGTATCTAGAGGATATCGACCTCGTATTGGAGGCTACTGCCGATCAAGATATCGATATGTGGCTTCATGCTGGTGATTTTGGCGATGATGCACGCTATATGCAGGAACATACGGATATTCCTGTTTATGCGGTGCGTGGCAATAATGATCGTGTGCAACCGCTTGAACCACGAGAGCAATTAATTCCTCTTGAAGATACCTATATTTACATGACTCATGGTCATGAGGTATCATATTATAATCGAATACAAAAACTGATTGAGTTAGGAACTGACATGGGTGCACGACTCATCGTGTCCGGTCATAGCCATCATCATGGGGAGGTTCGTGCCCGTGATGCGGTATTTGTAAATCCTGGTAGTATTTCTTTGGCTCGTGATCGCTCCGGTGGTACCTTTGCCATCGTTACCTACGATAATGGACAGTTTGATGTAGAGTTTGTGTATAAACAAGATATTGTTTAGTTATATGGTGAAAGCTTCGTTTGCGAAACTTTCAAAAGGAATAGTAAGTCTATGCATGGAAAGGGTTATGACATATCATGGATACACCAGTTAAAGCAAAGCCTAAAATGAAGTTATATGGTTTTAACAATCTCACAAAGACATTGAGTTTTAATATTTATGATATTTGTTATACTCGTACGGAAGAAGAAAAAAAACAATACATTCAGTACATTGATGAAGTATACAATGCGGATCGTTTAACGGCTATTTTGACGGAAGTTAGCCATATTATCGGCGCTAACATCCTTAACGTAGCGAAACAAGATTATGATCCTCAAGGTGCGTCTGTTACGATTTTGATTTCTGAAGAGGAAATTGAAAAAGAAGATGTAGTTATGCATCTAGATAAATCTCACCTTACTGTACATACGTACCCTGAAAGCCATCCGCACAAAGGAATTAGTACATTCCGTGCCGACATTGAAGTGTCTACATGTGGACAAATCTCTCCGCTAAATGCACTTAATTATTTAATTCAAAGTTTTGATTCTGATATTCTTACCTTGGATTATCATGTACGTGGCTTTACTCGGGACGTGTCTGGTAAGAAAATTTATATTGATCATCGTATCAATTCTATTCAAAATTACATTAGTGCAAAAACTCGCAACATGTACAATATGATTGATGTAAATGTATATCAAGAAAATATTTTCCATACAAAGATGATGTTAAAAGAATTTGATTTAGATAATTATCTTTTTGGGATTACTGAGTCAGAGTTGAGCGATCGTGAAATCAAGCAAATTAAACATCAATTAAAACAAGAAATGATGGAAATCTTCTATGGACGCAATTTGCCATCTGTAAAAGCTTAAAGACAGCTTTTATGACATTGGTGTGACAGCTTTTACCGTATAATACGAAGATAGATTTGAAGTAGATAAGCTTTATATGGTTTATCTACTTTTTTATAATTTACTTTATAACTATTAGAGCTTAATCTTTATTACTACTGGAGCTTAATGATAGTAGTTTTTAAAAATTTCGAAAAACTATATCGAAAAACTTGAATTATGATTTAGCATTTTGTATAATACAATTAGTTAAAGGTATAAATTACCGACTCTAAAGAGTCCGAGTGTATCCACAAAGGAGAATTGTTATGGACGTACGTGAATTAGCTGTACAAAAAAAACGTGAATTAAAAGGTTTCCTTACTGTAGGAACTAAATATGAATTAAAAGACGCTCATGATTTATCTGTAGCTTACACACCAGGTGTGGCAGAACCATGTTTGCGTATTAAAGATAATGAAGCAGAATCCTTCGAATTAACTTGCCGTTCCAACATGGTTGCCGTTGTATCTGACGGTACTCGTGTACTTGGTCTTGGTGATATTGGCGCTGCAGCAGCATTGCCAGTAATGGAAGGCAAATCCTTATTGTTCAAAAAATTCGGTGATGTAGACTGTATTCCATTGGTTGTAGATACAAAAGATGCTGATACATTGATCAATACAGTAAAATTATTGCAAAAAAACTTTGCTGGTATTAATTTAGAAGATATTTCCTCTCCTAAATGCTATGAAGTTGAAAATCGTTTGAAAGCAGAGTTAGAAATCCCTGTATTCCATGATGACCAACACGGTACTGCAATTGCATGTTTAGCTGGTGTAAAAGGCGCTCTTCGTTTGGTTAAAAAAGATTTAGCTACTGCTAAAATCGTTGTAAACGGTGCTGGTGCTGCTGGTGCAAACATTGCTCGCTTGTTGTACCTTGCAGGTGCTCGTGATATCACATTGTTGGTATCCTCTGGCGTATTGCACAAAGACTACAAACGACTTGACTCTTTGCAAGCTGAATTGATTGATTTGCTCAAACTTGAAGAAAAACATGGCAACTTGGCTGAAAATGCTAAAGGCGCCGACATTCTTCTTGGTGTATCTGCAGCAGGTGCTTTCACAAAAGAAATTTTGGAAAACTTGGCTGACGATGCAATCGTATTTGCAATGGCTAACCCTAACCCAGAAGCTACATATGCTGATATGAAAGCTGCTGGTATCCGCGTTGCTGGTACAGGTCGTTCCGACGCTCCTAACCAAATCAACAACGTAGCAGTATTCCCAGGCGTATTCCGCGGTGCTATCGACGTTCGTGCGTCTCAAATCACTGACGAAATGAAATTAGCTGCTGCTGACGCTTTGGCTCACTTGATTCCTGATAGTGAATTGAACGAAGAAAACGTAATGCCATCCGTATTCGATCCTCGTGTAGCTTCAGCTGTTGCTAAAGCAGTTGCTGAAGTTGCTGTAAAACAAGGTATCGCAAAAAATCCTCAAGCAGTAGAAGATGGTAGCTACGAAGGTTAATCTATTTGCTTTACTAGCATTTTAAAATCTTATATAACTATAGAACAATACAACATGCACCTCGAAAGGGGTGCATGTTTTTATATGCTCGATTAAGCATATGATTGGCTTTATACTATTAGGGTGAATAATTTATAGATTAAAATGATATGGAGGCGTAGGCGTATAGGATAATAGAAGTAAGGATAGATATATATTAAAGAATGTATTAATGTATAAGTAAAAAAATTAATGAAGTTGTAAAAAAGTACTTGTCACTAGTTTCTATCAATGATATAATAATTTTCGTTGCAGAGCGATACTTGAGAGAGTAAGAACTCAGCAAGAGTAGTGGTTGACATCAACTACCGGGTTTGCTATAATAGCAAAGTAATTAATGACGGGGCATAGCGCAGTTTGGTAGCGCACCTGGCTTGGGACCAGGGGGTCGCAGGTTCGAATCCTGCTGCTCCGACCATTTTTTATTTGCGGGTGTAGCTCAATGGTAGAGCCCCAGCCTTCCAAGCTGGTCGCGAGGGTTCGATTCCCTTCACCCGCTCCATTTTTTTTTGCCTTTTTTAGGGTATACTAAGATAGGGTGTAGTTGACGATACATAGTACATAATTTATACTATAATAGATAATTCCATATATAGGTAATCCACATGGTTCAGTAGCTCAGTTGGATAGAGCAACGGCCTTCTAAGCCGTGGGTCGGGGGTTCGAATCCCTCCTGGATCACCACTAAGAATGCAGTCACTGCAAGGGTTTACAGCCTTTGCAGTGACTTTTTTATTATCCTGAAACAGTGCGATAGCATATGTCGATAGCATAAATTTACGCAATTATTTGCGCAATTAACTATGCTATCGATTTTGAGTTAAGAATCAAATTATAGATAGATATTTTCCACTAATTGGAATTCTTTTTTTTATTATTGATTGGATGAGCATAGACCTTTATAATCATTTCTGTTGTATCATGGCCTACTAATTTTGCAATAGTGGTATATGGTACGTTTGCATTTATAAGATTACTAATATAGGTATGACGGACTGCATGAGAACTAAGAGGTTTATTAATATTGAGTCGTTTTCCAACTGCTTTAAAATAGCGATTAGTAAAGTTCTTTTTTTCAATAGGACTTGTTCCAACTTGATTAGCTAAAATCCATTTACTCTTAGAGTTCTCTTTTGCTTCTAGTAGTAATTTAACTAACTTAGAGCTAGTGAAAGACACTACTCGGTTACTGCTTTTTGTCTTAGTTGCTTTACGTGCTAGTCCTAATTCTGTTTTACTCCATGAAGCGTTGATATGAAGTTCTCCATGTTTATCGCCTAATATCTCTACTTCATTCCAGTATAGTGCCTGTAATCCTCCAATTCGAATACCTGTTTGAAACAATAATAATATTGTATATTCCAGATTGTGTCCTTTAAAGTAGTCTAAGAATAAATTGACCTCTTCATGTGTTAACGCTTGTTTAGGATGGAGTGGGGCAGTAGTATTGGGTTTGATTAGCCCATCATAAAAGTACTGAGGGATTAAGTCTAAACTATATAGTTTTCGCAGCGTCTGCCGTAATATAACAAAGGTTTTTTTGATAGCTGTTGTATGCTGATCAATAAACCTTTGTATTAACCCTTTATTAAGGTCTTTTATGGCTATTTTACTAAAGTAAGGTTTAAATCGTGATTCAATAAGATGAAGTTAGAACTTTTTTGTAGCAGTGGCTTTATCTCGTTCTGTAAAGAAATGGAGATAAAAAGAGTAATAGTTTTCATCTGCTACAGTATTTGATGATTTTAGTTTTAACTTTCTTGCTGTTAATTCATTGATATAATTTAGTTTATAAATACCTTCATCACGCTTCATAATTATCTTTTGTCGATGTTTTCGATAGTTTTTTTACTGGTAAAACCTTTTAGAATTATAATTTATAATTTTTTCGTTTTCATCTATATATATGTAGATTACGGAGGCAGTAATAGCGAATCCCACTCTTTTGTAGGATATTAGATATACTTCCTTTACTGATTGGAAGTAGAAACATATAATCTCCTTTTTACAATCGGAGCGTATTTGTTCGAGAATGTTGGAATATAGTTTTCTTCGATAAGTAAATAGAGTTATTTGATGAAACAAAAATTTACAGCTACAGTGCTAGTATCTAATAGTATAGAGTCTTAAGTGCATTAAGAGAGAATTCATGTTATAGTAAATTTAAAGAGGTGAGAATAATGGAACATTACATTGAAATTATTGTTATGCTAGCACCTGGATTTATTGCTAAGGAAGTTGCTAGAGCATTAGGAAATGTGAAATCAAGAAGTAGTTCGATAGACCAAATATTAAATTATTTTGTATATAGTATCTTTTGTTTTTTTATAACGCTACTTATGTATACAATTATCAATAAGTTACTTGGTATTGATAGCTTGCAATATTTGCTACTTGTATTCTTGGCCATATTAAGTGGGGTTAGTGTCGGATATGCTTGGCAGTCAATAGTAAAAAAAAATGTTAAGCGTATAATTGATAAGTATACAAGTGCGAATAATGGTTATATGTATTTTCAAGAAGATAGCATGCTCAATAATTGTATGTTAGATGGCAAAGATCATTTAATTCAAATAGTTAAGTCAGGGAATGTGATAGCAACAGGGAAATTTCTAGGAGCAACATTTTCGAATGAAGATACTACTGAAATAAAAATAGATAGCCATCCAGTGTATGCTAGCTGGCTATCTGATGAAAGATATAGTGAGTATTTTGGATACCTACATTCTATATTTGATATTAAAAATGATATCGAAGTTAGAGAATATGACTATCCCAATGGTTTCTTTGAAGAAGGCTTCTCAGCAGATAAAATTACTTCTTCGGAGTAGGTGATGGGGGTGGCGGAGCAGGACGAACAGGCTTGCCACTAGTAGTTTTTTGTGCTCCGTCTCTGCGTTCGTATCCGTCATTGATAGGGTTTGGAGAGTTTTTAGCCATAATATTCCTCCTTTCTATAAAGATATTTTTATTATATCAAAATTATATTGATATGGACTCATTTTTCTAGATATATTATTTACTAGACAAAATACATCGATGTTTCCTTGTATTTTATAGGGGGAGCATTCCTTTTATTGTTGTCTTTAGACTGGTTCGCGACGTAGTCGCGAATCATAAAACCACCCGCTATGCGGGTGCGGCAACGAAAGTTATACAAAAAAATCACCTTGCTTAAGTATAATGTAGGTGTTCAAGCCGCATTATATGCAAAAGAAAGGTGATTTTATATGGCAACAAAGACATAGAGTCTTGCGCACACAAAATGGTTATGCAAATACACATAGTATTTACACCTAAGTATAGACGTAAAGTTATATATAATCAAAATAGAAATAGTTTATTTGAATATAAGGGTGTCAAGATTATAGAGGGGGGAGCTCATGGCAGATCATGTGCATATGTTAATATTAATCCTACCTAAAATAGCAGTTTCATCTTTTATGGGATATTTAAAAGGTAAAAGTGCACTTATGATGTTCGATAAACACGCAAACTTAAAGTATAAATTTGGAAATAGACACTTTTGGTCCGAGGGATATTATGCTAGTACAGTAGGTCTAAATGAGGCAACAGTAAGAAAATTTTAAGGGTAGCAAGTAATACATATCCCCTTTGAGGGGAAGGTTACGAGTCAATGGCTATGCGGCTTGAACGTAGTGAAAGCCAGCGCCTTTAGACGCTGGCCTAGTACTATGGGCTTATAGTCCGTGAGCAAACCACCCGTCTTACGAGCAGTTCTGATTGTATAAATTTATAAATAGATGACGTATAAAGTAAATCTATCTTTATTTTTTATCGATAGATATGTAAAATTATATAATAAAATTGATTTTGTTAAGAGGTGTTACGTGTTGGTAATAGTATTGCCTAGTTCTAGATTAGCAAAGGGGCGATTTTAGATGGCAATAAAATCATTTGAATCAAGAAATGGTTTGGTTAATAAATTAAGGTCTCGAGGATTAATATTTGATGAACAAGAGTTGAGAAATACTTTAAAAAAGTTCAATTATTATTCTTTATTCAATGGATTTGAGAATTTACTTTTATGTGAATTACATCCTAAAAAATATGATGCTGTGACACTGAAAGATTTTGAAGCTTTATATGAGTTTGATAAGAAGCTTTCACGCATTATATTTTCTTATTTAAATAAGCTTGAGTCTGCTTTGAAAACGTCGATTGCTTATCACTTTGCTAAATGTTATTGCAATACTCTTGCAAATACAATGCAATATACAAATAAATTAAACTATATGGATCCTCAAGATGATAATATTTTGAGTGATACTTATTGTCCATATTCTAATAACTATCCCTTTTTTAATGATCAAAATAAAAGGATATACTTTAGCTTTAATGATTTTCTGTTCTTTAAGCCGTTTTATTTATCGAATTTAATTAATTATAATGATCATATAGATAAAACTTTTTATAGGTCTCCAACTTATAGTGCGCCAAGAGGTGTAGCTGTATATAGAGATGATGATAATAATTACTATTCAGATGTTGCTGTGCCTATATGGGTAGCTATTGAAACCCTATCATTTGGTGAAGTATTACGACTTCTTCATTATTTAAAAGTTGATGTTATTGAAGGGGTTTTAGATGATTTTAATTTGAGAATTTCAAAACGGTTTGAATTTTTGAATATGCTAGATTTTCTATTGTATTTAAGAAATTGTTGTGCGCATGGCTCGTTAATCAATCGTTTTAATACACCGATTCGTTATATAGTTAACTCTAATATTGTTAGATCATTTGGATTACATCCACAAAAATACTTAAATTATAAACACTCAAAATTATCTTTATTTGATGTATTAAAGATTTTAAGTTATTTCTATTCTTTAAATGATATAAGAAAATTGTTGAAGCACTTTTTTTATTCAAATAATCAAAGAATGGGTGTAAGACGTGGAAATGAGTTGAAAGAAAAAATTTTGAATCAAATGGGGTGTCCTAGATATATAGAGTGGAAATCCTTGTTATCAGGAGATATTTTGTTTGAACTGTAGTTTTTTTGGTTGACGTAACAGTTTACTTTTGATATTATAATAATCAATTAAGTTTGGCTCTTAAGAGCTCTTGGTGATGGAGGCATCACCTACTGGGAAAGGACAACACATTTGTGTTGTCCTTTTTTGGTTAAATTAATAAGATATTTAAAATTAATAAACTATAATAGTAAACTTAAAATATACTTTTAAGTAATGAAAAGACAATTTGATTTTATATAAAAATCAAACTTAATTGTTAATCGTAAACCCAGTATTTATCTACATTCTTTCCTCATAAGTCAAATTAGTCAAAATAAAAGTCAAAAATTCTAATTTGATATATTGACTTTTTGACTTTTAGGGGCTATTATAATGTCATAGGGTAAATAAACCCAGTAAAAATAGTATTAGTCAAATAGTTAAACTCTATGATGTATGAGGGGGTAAAATATATGAACAACAACTTTAACAACTTTGGTAATGAATTTTCTAGCATGAATGATTTGTTTAATCAATTGATGGGTAATATGGGTGGTTATTCTACAGAACGACGTAGTTATAAGATTAATGGTCGCGAAGTAACTCCAGAAGAATTTGCGTTTTATCGTCAAACTGGTCGCTTACCATCTAATGAAGAAATGCAAGCTGCTCAAGCTGCGCAACAAGGTAAAATCAAACAAGATGGAATCCTTGCTCGTTTGGGGACAAACTTAACTCAACAAGCTCGTGATGGTAAACTTGATCCTGTAATTGGTCGTAACAAAGAAATCCAAGAAACAGCAGAAATCTTGGCGCGTCGTACTAAAAACAATCCAGTACTTGTAGGTGATGCTGGTGTTGGTAAAACTGCAGTAGTAGAAGGCTTGGCACAAGCTATTGTAAATGGTGATGTTCCAGCAGCTATTAAAAATAAAGAAATCATTTCCATCGATATTTCCGGATTGGAAGCTGGTACTCAATACCGTGGTTCCTTCGAAGAAAACATTCAAAACCTTATTAAAGAGGTAAAAGCCGCAGGCAATATTATCTTGTTCTTCGATGAAATTCACCAAATTTTGGGTGCTGGGTCCACAGGTGATGGTCAAGGATCTAAAGGCTTGGCAGATATCTTGAAGCCTGCTTTGTCCCGTGGTGAAATGACAGTTATCGGTGCTACAACACAAGATGAATACCGTAACACAATCATGAAAAATGCAGCTCTTGCTCGCCGTTTCAATGAAGTTAAGGTCAATGCACCATCTGCAGAAGATACTTTCAAAATCTTACAAGGCATTCGTCCATTGTACGAAGCGCATCATAACATTGAATTGCCAGATGTCGTTTTGAAAGCCGCTGTAGATTATTCCGTACAATATATTCCGCAACGTAGCTTGCCAGATAAAGCTATCGACCTGATCGATGTAACAGCAGCTCATTTAGCATCTCAACATCCTGTAACAGATATTAAAACATTGGAAGCAGATATTGCAGATGCTAAAGCAAAACAAGAGGAATATGCTCAAAAAGAAGACTATGAATCTGCAATTAACGAAAAAATGCGCATTCAAAAGTTACAAGCAGAGCTCGACAATCACACAGAAAATCAAAAGGTGGTAGCGCAAGTAAACGACGTAGCAGAAGCCGTTGAAAGAATGACTGGTATTCCTGTATCTCAAATGGGGGCGTCTGATATCGAGCGCTTGAAAGATATGAAATCTCGTTTAGAAGCTCATGTAATCGGTCAAGATAAAGCAGTAGAGGCTGTATCTAAAGCAATTCGTCGTAACCGTGCAGGCTTTGACGAAGGCAACCGTCCAATCGGTAGCTTCTTATTCGTAGGTCCTACTGGCGTAGGTAAAACAGAATTAGCTAAACAATTAGCTCTAGATATGTTCGGTAACAAAGATGCAATCATTCGTTTGGATATGTCCGAATACAGTGATCGCACAGCCGTATCTAAACTAATTGGTGCTACAGCTGGTTATGTTGGTTACGAAGATAACTCCAACACATTGACTGAACGTGTTCGTCGTAATCCTTATTCCATCGTATTATTCGATGAAATCGAAAAAGCAGACCCTCAAGTTATTACATTACTTTTACAAGTATTGGACGATGGTCGCTTAACAGATGGTCAAGGTAACACAGTAAACTTTAAAAATACTGTTATCATCGCTACATCCAATGCAGGTTTCGGTTATGGTAGTGACAATGATGATGAAAATAAAGTAGATGTAATGGAACGCATTGCTCCATTCTTCCGTCCAGAGTTCTTGAACCGTTTCAACGCAGTTATCGAGTTCAATCAATTGAGCAAAGAAGATTTGAAAAAAATCGTAGATTTGATGCTCGATCAAGTTAATAAGACTTTGGCTAAGAAAGCCATCACTCTTGATGTAACAGATACAGCTAAAGAATTGTTGATGGAACAAGGGTATGACAAAACTATGGGCGCTCGTCCATTACGCCGTGTTGTGGAATCTGAAATCCGCGATAATGTAACTGATTTCTATTTGGATCACATCGATGCTAAACACTTGCTTGCTGATGTTAAGGATGGTCATATTGTAATCTCTGAAAAAGCAGATTCCGATGATAGCAAAGACCAAGATAAGGCTGAGAAATAAACAATAGACGTAAAAGTATCAGAATAATCATTTGACAAATCTGAATAAAGTAGTAATATTAATAGCATAATTATATAGTGAGTATGCAAGGGAGCCTATTATATAGGCTGAGAAAGGGCTGCGAGCACCTGACCTTTATACCTGATCGGGATCATGCCCGCGTAGGAAGCACGCTAATACTTAATACGGGTATCGATCATTTTGTTCGATACCCGTTTTTGCATACCTAACTATATATGTCTTTTATATAGGAGGATGTAAAATGTTTATGACACAATTGGAATCGGCTGTGGCTGGTGTAGTTACGAAGGAAATGAAAGTTGTCGCGGAAAAAGAACGTATGGATGAAGACGTATTACGTTCCTTAGTGGCCTCAGGCAAGGTTGTTATTCCTTGTAACAAGCAACATACTAGTATTTCGCCGGAGGGGATTGGCAAACGCCTTAGAACGAAAGTCAATGTTAATTTAGGTACATCAAAAGACGTCACTGATTATGATAGTGAAATTGAAAAGGTTAATCGAGCTATTCGACTTGGAGCAGAGTCGATCATGGATCTTTCTACTCATGGTGACACTCGTATTTTTAGACGTAAATTAATTGAGACATCGCCAGTAATGATTGGTACAGTGCCTATTTATGATAGTGTCATTCATCATCAAAAAGATTTAGGTGAATTAACGGCTCAAGACTTCTTGGACACTATCCGATTACACGCTCAAGATGGTGTAGATTTTATTACTATCCACAGTGGTATTACGAGAAAAACAATAGATCAAATTAAGAATCATAAACGGTTGCTTAATATTGTTAGCCGCGGAGGGAGTTTGGTATTTGCGTGGATGAGCATGACAGGCCATGAAAATCCATTCTATGAATACTTTGATGAAATCTTAAAGATTTGCAAAGAATATGATGTTACTTTGTCCTTAGGTGATGCTTGTCGTCCAGGTTGCTTGGCGGATGCCACTGATGTGTGCCAAATTGAAGAGCTTGTAAGGCTTGGTGAATTGGCAAAACGAGCGAAACAATATGGTGTACAAGCTATGATTGAAGGACCTGGGCATGTACCTTTACATCAAATACAAATGAATATGGAGATACAAGAGTCCTTGTGTGATGGAGCGCCATTCTATGTGTTGGGACCGCTCGTAACAGATATTGCTCCAGGCTATGACCATATTACGGCTGCTATTGGTGGCGCTGTAGCGGGTATGCATGGTGCGTCCTTCTTGTGCTATGTTACACCAGCGGAACATTTAGCCTTACCAAATGCAGATGATGTAAAAGATGGAATTATGGCTTTTAAAATAGCGGCGCATGCTGCAGATATTGCTCGTGGTATTCCTAATGCAAGAGATATAGATGACACTATGGCTAAAGCACGTCAAGTTCTCGATTGGGAGGCACAATATGCTTGTGCCCTTGATCCTGAACGGGCTCGTTCTATTCGTGAAAGTAGAGCACCAGAGGAAGATCATGGTGAAACCTGTTCGATGTGCGGCAAGTTTTGTGCTGTACGCAGTATGAATAAAGCTTTACAAGAAGAATATATTGATATTTTATAAGCTTTTTCATATAGGAGGTCACTATGGATTTAATTGTTAATGGAGAGCCAAAGCAGGTTTCAAACGAGCAACTTCATTTGGTTCTTAACGAATTAGGGTATACCGGTAAACACTTTGTAGTTGAGCTTAATGGCGAGATTCTTAGTAAGGAAACGTATACAACCACTAAATTAACGGCTGCTGATAGATTAGAAATCGTTAGCTTTGTAGGAGGTGGTTGATATGTTGGATTCATTTACTGTAGGTAATACAACATTTTATAGTCGCTTGTTAGTGGGGACAGGGAAATATGCATCCTATAATTTGATGCATGATGCATTAGTAGCATCACAATCAGATATTGTGACAGTTGCTCTTAGGCGAGTAGGTACAACACAAAGCGAGGAGGATATATTAAACTATATCCCCGATAGAATGCATTTATTACCGAATACATCGGGTGCTAGAAATGCAGATGAGGCTATACGCATTGCACGTATGGCAAAAGCATTAGGCTGTGGTAATTTGATTAAGATTGAAGTCATTCAAGATCAGATGTATTTGATGCCTGATAATTTAGAGACTATTAAAGCCACCGAGGTGTTGGCAAAGGAAGGGTTTATAGTCTTTCCTTATATGAGTCCTAATTTGATGGATGCAAAGCGATTAGTAGATGCTGGTGCTAGTTGTGTTATGCCCCTCGCTTCGCCTATTGGTAGTAATCGTGGACTTGAAGCAAAAGGATTGATAGAGATTTTAATCAACTCTATTGATGTGCCGATTATTGTTGATGCAGGGATAGGTCGTCCTTCTGATGCAACAATAGCTATGGAAATGGGGGCTAGTGCTGTTCTTGTTAATACGGCTATTGCTACGAGTTCGGACCCAGTAGGCATGGCAGAGGCTTTTTATCATGCTGTAGAGGCTGGTCGCAAGGCATATCTTGCAAAATGTGCACCTAAGAAGTCTGTAGGTAGTGCATCTTCACCATTAACTGGTTTCTTGCGAAAGTAGGGTGATAATATGTCATTTTTAGATGTACTTTCAAGAGTTTCCAATGAAGATATAGCTGATATATTAGGCGCAGTAACTGATGATGAAATACTTTCAACACTCTCTAAACCTAAGTTAGCTATTGATGATGCACTGATTCTATTATCACCTCAAGCCCTGCTGTATTTAGAAGATATGGCACAGTTAGCTCATGAGAGAACGGTACAGCAATTTGGTTATACTATACAACTATTCACGCCTATGTACATTTCAAACTATTGCGACAATGGTTGTGTGTATTGTGGATATAGCCATCGTAGTGGGATTGCTCGTGAAAAGCTAAGTTTAGACGATATTGAGATTGAAGCGAAAGCGATTGCTGAAACGGGATTAGAGCAAGTTTTGGTATTAACCGGTGAATCTAAATCTTGCAGTCCGCCGTCATATATACAAGCTGCCGTAGAAAAATTGGTTCCTATTTTTAGTAGCGTTAGTGTTGAGGTGTATTCGCTTACGCTAGAGGAATATAAAGGATTAGTCACAGTTGGAGCGGATGGAATGACGATGTTCCAAGAGACATATAATCCGACGTTGTATGCGCAATTACATCCATTTGGGCCTAAGAGTGATTTTGTAAAGCGGATTGATACGCCTGAGTTGGCTTGTCAGGCTGGATTTAGAGTGGTCAATATTGGTGCTTTAATGGGTCTTGATGAATGGCGTCGAGAGGCATACAAGACGATGTTACATCTTAATTACCTTATGCAACATTATCCAGATGTAGAGCTATCGGTTTCCGTTCCAAGAATTCGACCTTGTGCAGTAGGTTATTCACCAAAACATCCTGTAGATGATACGGCATTGGTTCAATATATTTTGGCTTTGCGTCTTTTGTTTCCCCGTGTGGGAATTACGCTTTCCTCTCGTGAAAGCAAGTATATGCGTGATAACCTAGTGAGACTGGGGATTACAAAAGTTTCAGCTGGCGTAACAACCTCTGTAGGGGGACATACAAAACAAGATGATTCTAGCCAATTTACAATTAGTGATAATCGCAGTGTAAGTGAAATGGCAACAATGCTTGAAAATAATGGATACCAACCTATTTATAAAGATTGGCAAGTACTATGAGGGGATATGTGTATGGCTCATATGAATAACGAATTTGAAACGGCTATATCCCACTTCTATAGTCCTGAAGAGTTTCGTAAATTGCAGAGTTCAGTAGTAGGCGTTTTAGGTGCTGGTGGATTGGGATCCAATTGTGCGGTTAATCTTGTCCGTAGTGGTATTCGAAATCTAATTATTGCAGATTATGACATTGTAGAACTAAGTAATTTAAATCGACAATACTATTTTTCGCATCATGTGGGGCAGTATAAGGTAGAGGCTTTACAAGATGTGTTAACTGCCATTAATTCAAATGTTATCGTTAAGATTTATAAGGATAAATTGACAACCGAGAATATACCTGAAATTTATAAAAAAGCCGATATTTTGATAGAAGCCTTTGATGCGGTAGAAGCTAAATCTATGTTTTTAGAGGCTACAATCTCACTAGATGTAGCTAAAATCATGGTATCCGGATTGGCTGGAATAGGTAATTCCGATACGTTACGAACTAAAAAGCTAGGTCAAAATTTATATATTGTTGGTGACGAGCATTCCGGTGTAGAAGATGCGTATCCTTATGCACCACGTGTAGCTATTGCTGCTGCAAAACAGGCGGATCTAGCGTTATTACTTTTACTAGAGAACACCATGTTTAATGAGGTGAAATAAGTGAATAGAAAAGACAAACTAACAGCGGTAATGAATGCTTGCCCTATATATGGAATTACGGGTGGTACTCGAGATGTAGTTCCGCTTGTAAAAGATATGCTAAGCGCAGGGATACGAATTATACAATATCGTGAAAAGGGAAAAACGCCTATTCTGCGATATCAGGAGGCTATGATTTTGAGACGATTGACCTCTAATTATCATGCTCTATTAATTATTGATGATTATGTTGATCTTGCGCTGGCTGTACATGCTGATGGTGTTCATATTGGGCAAGATGATTTGCCGCCTAATACGGTAAGACGAATTGTAGGACCTAATATGTTGATTGGCTGGTCAACTCATAGTATATCTGACCTAAAAGCGGCAAACAGATATACAGGTGTTATTGATTATATTGGGGTAGGGCCTATTTTTTCTACACAAACAAAACCCAATGCTAATCCTGTAGGCATTTCTTATATATATTGGGCAAAGCAGTTTAGTAAGGCTCCCATTGTTGCTATTGGGGGCATTAAAACCACAAATGCTGATACCGTTTGGCAAGCGCATCCCGATTTTATTTGTGCCGTTTCTGAAATAACAGAATCGGATAATATACAAAATACTATTTATGAGCTCATGATGGGATATAGTAGGGTCAGATAAAAAAGAGTATACATACAAACCACAAGATTTTAATCTTGTGGTTTTTGTATTTATAAAATAATTTTGTAGATTTGATAAATATCCTTGCTAAGATATAGGTTTATTTAGTATAATCGTATCATTAAATTCGATATTCTATAGAATTTATAAAATAGATGAAGATGGAGAGGTAATAGTATATGTCTCATTATGTAGATTTAAATAGTGATTTAGGCGAAAGTTTTGGTAATTATACATTAGGTATGGATAGTGAAGTATTAAATCACGTAACAAGTGCTAATATTGCTTGTAGTTGGCACGCTGGAGATCCTCTTATTATGGATGCGACTGTCCGCATGTGTAAAGAAAAGGGCGTAGCCGTAGGGGCACATCCTGGTTATCCAGATTTGATGGGATTTGGTCGTCGTGCGATGGCAGTAAATCCTGCTGAGGCAAAAGCCTATATGATATACCAACTGGGCGCACTACAAGCTTTTTGTGATAGCCATGACCTTATTTTACAGCATATGAAGTTACACGGTGCCTTTTACAATACAGCTTGTGTTACGCCTGTAATAGCTGATGCAATTTTAGATGGTTTACAAGCAGTAAATCCCAAAATTGCGGCTATGGTATTGAGCGGTAGCTATATTGCTCAAGAGGCACAGCGACGAGGTATTCCTGTTATACAGGAGGTGTTTGCCGATCGTGGCTACACAGAGGAGGGAACATTGGTTCCTCGTACAGAAGTAGGTGCTTTCATCAAAGACCCACAAGAGGCTTTAGACCGAGTACTGATGATGGTTACAAAGGGTAAGGTCGTTACTAATACGGGGAAGACCATTGATATTGTGGCAGATTCCATATGTGTTCATGGAGATAATCCTGAAGCGATAGCTTTCACAAAGTATATTCGGGAAGGGCTATCAAAAGCTGGTATAACGGTGGCGAATTTTCAACACCGATAACACTATTAAGAACATTAAAATAAATGCTTAATTAATACTAACAGAAAATACGAATATAAGTATTAAAAGCAAGTATGAGCTTTAAGCAATAAGTATGACATAGATTAATTATTATTTTGGAGGTTCCTATGAAACCAATTACAGGTAAAGCGAGTTTCTCTGTCCTATTAGGGGCAGCTTTCTTAATGGCCACGTCATCTATTGGGCCTGGCTTTATGTTGCAAACAGCAGCGTTTACAAATGAGTTGAAAGCAGACTTTGCATTTGCTATCGTTATATCCGTTATTTTCTCTATTATTGCACAGCTTAATGTGTGGACAATTATTGGTGTATCCCAAATGCGCGGTCAAGATATTGCGAATAAGGTATTACCAGGCCTTGGGTATATAGTGGCATTTTTAATTTCCCTTGGTGGATTAGCCTTTAATATCGGTAATATTGGTGGTGCTTCTATGGGCCTCAATATTATATTTGGTATCGACACAACAACAGCAGCCGCTATTAGTGGTATTTTGGGCATCTTACTATTTACATCTAAGAAGATGGGTGGTGTTCTAGATAATACGGCTAAAGTACTCGGTACGGTTATGCTTGTCCTCATTGCTTATGTAGCATTTTCAACGAATCCCCCGGTAGGGACAGCCGTGACTCATGCAATAGTACCTATGAATTATCCGTGGCTTGCTACGATAACTCTTATTGGAGGGACCGTAGGTGGATATATAACATTCTCTGGTGGGCACCGCCTTATTGATGCTGGTATTACAGGTCAAGAACATTTAAAGGATGTACGTCGTGCAGCAATTATGGGCATGTCTGTTGATGCGCTAGTTCGTATATTATTATTCTTAGCTGTTCTTGGTGTGGTATCTATGGGATTTGTACTAGATGCTAAGGATCCAGCTGGTTCTGCTTTTCTTTTAGGAGCTGGTGAAATCGGGCATAAATTATTCGGTATAGTGTTCTTCTGTGCCGCATTGACCTCTGTAGTAGGGGCTGCCTACACATCAGTATCCTTCTTAAAAACATTGTTTAAGGTGGTAGAACGAAATGAAAAATTGACTATTATGGCATTTATCTTTATTTCCACATGTATCCTGATTTTTATTGGTAAACCAGCATCTCTATTGATTTTAGCCGGTTCTGTAAATGGGTTAATATTACCTGTTACATTGGCAGTTATGCTTGTCGCAACTCATAAATCTGAAATCGTAGGAACATATAAACACAATAAACTTTTATATTATACAGGGTGGATTGTAGTGCTCGTAACATCTTACATTGGTGTTACATCTTTAAAAGGTATTGCTAAGTTACTAGGTTAATTAATTATCTGTGAAAGCACCATTACGTTCATCTTGAATGTGATGGTCCTTTCTAGTTATAGCAGGAGGTACATATGAAACCTACAATTTCACCTGTAGGGGATTGCGCTATCTCTATTGATTTTGGTCAAGCAATCGATCCAAAGATTAATCGACAAATCCGACAAGTTATAGAGCAGATTAAACTCTTACAGCTAGATGGAATTATTGAACTAGTTCCTACATACTGTGCATTGCTTATTCAATATGATGCAATGGTATATACGTATTCCGACATTTGTGGAACTCTTAATCCAATATTACAAGAATCTGTAACAGACAGCGGAAATGAACGTGTTACGATTGTTGAAATCCCGACCATATACGGTGGCGAGTATGGTCCAGATCTAGGTTTTGTAGCCTCTCACAATCATATAAGTGAAGCTGAGGTTGTATCCATTCATAGTGGTACTGATTATTTGGTTTATATTTTAGGTTTTATTCCTGGTTTTACTTACTTAGGTGGGATGGATTCTCGCATTGCAACTCCGCGCTTGTCTTCGCCAAGAACTTTGATTCCTGCCGGGTCTGTAGGTATTGCAGGAGAACAGACTGGCATATATCCATCAGATTCTCCAGGGGGATGGCAAATCATTGGGCGCACACCTGTGACTATGTATGATATGTCTAAAAAACAAGCTGCATTATTAAGAGCAGGGGACTACGTTCGTTATGTGCCCATCGATGATACTGAATTTTATCGCATCAAATCTTTAGGTTTAGCTTATGTTCCTGTTGTACATGAAGTAGAGGTAGGTGATTTGCGTGGCTTTAAATAGTTTTAAGAAAGCTTCAATCCACGTAGATGGACCAGGAATGTATACAACGATTCAAGATGCAGGACGAGTCGGCTATCAACAATATGGTATGCCTGTAGCGGGGCCTATGGATAGTGAAAGCTATCTATTGGGGCAGGCTTTAGTAGGAAACAAGGAGCCTTTAGGTGCTTTAGAATGCACCGTGCTACCGCCTACACTAACGGTTCAAGGTACATGTATTGTTGCTTTTACAGGGGCTGATATGCACCCCACTATTAATAATATAGTCGTGCCTCGATACATACCTTTTATATGTCATGAAGGAGATATTATTTCTGGTAGCTTTAGCCAATGTGGCGTGCGTATGTATATTGCTTTCTCAGGCGGTATTGATGTTCCTACTATTAATGGTAGCGTATCGACTCATACAAAGGCTAAGATAGGTGGCCTTGAGGGGAGACCGTTACAAGCAGGTGATCAGTTTGGCATTAAAGCATTTACTAGAGACGAAGTGAATGTGTGCGACTTCTATGATGGTCATAACTTATTCAATATCGCCCTATATAACCGCGGCGGCCGTGAGTGTCACGAACCTTTGCGTGTTGTTCTCGGAAATCAAGCAAAGTATTTTACAGAGAAAGGGATTAAGACCTTTGGTAGTAAAATATATACATTGACTGTACAATGTGATCGCATGGGCTTTCGCTTGGATGGCCCTGTTATAGAGCATATAGATGGTGCGGATATTATCTCCGATGGAGCTGTATTTGGTTCTATCCAAGTTCCTTCTGATGGAAACCCTATAGTGCTCATGGCAGATCGGCAAACAACAGGTGGCTATACAAAGATTGGTACTGTGATTACGGCAGATTTACCTAGGTTAAGCCAATTACCAGTGGGGGATGGAATTCATTTTGATATCGTATCTGTCGAAGAAGCACAAGCGATATATCGTACATATATGAAACGCTTACATAAGCGTATACAATTAGCATACGAACAAAGTGTATATGCCTTTAATGTAACTTAATTGGTTTTCCCTATTTAATTATATAAACTAGCAATAAAGCTATCTTGTAGATTGTTATTTCTATGAGATAGCTTTTTGTTATGTAATGTAAGATGAATTGATGAGGTGGTGGGAAAATATAATCTTATAAAACAAGTTTAAAATAATGATTATGAATTTATATTCATTTTATCTCTTCTTTATGGTATAAAATAAGCCCGTATTTTATATAAATTTGTGATATGAATCACTATAAAACGCATTAATGCTGCATTTGTGCGCTATGTAGAATTATGAACAAAAAATGAAAAAGCTTGATAGTGTATTAAAGGTTTTGATATACTTATAATATTGAAAATTTTAGTATTCTCGTATGACTTACCATATGATAAAACATCGAGGGAGCATTAATATTACTATAGTTTATAGGAGAAAGTATGAATAAGATTTTTAAAGTGGTTTGGAGCAAATCAAAAAACTGCTACGTAGTAGTATCTGAGTTCGCTAAGAATAATAGTGGCAAAAAGAAAATTGTTGTAGCAGCAATTTTGGCTGCATTAGCAATGACTAATGCTAGCATCTCTATGGCGGCAAATACTTTGCCTACAAATATGCATGCAACAGCAGTAGGCTTGGGGGCTGGTGCTTCTGTTACTGGTGATAAAGCTGTAGGTTTCGGTCAAAATGCAGCAGCTGCAGGTGGATATTCTATTGCAATAGGGGCTAATTCTAGTACCAGTGTTAACAGTCCACAAGGAATCGCTATTGGTGGTGGTAATACTGCTAATGAAGGTGCAAGAGTAATTGGGGAGCAAGCAATTGCCATTGGGGGAAATACAATAGCTCAAGGTAACTCTTCTATTGTTATTGGTGGCGATGATGTAGTTAAAGCCGATGGTGTAAAAGTTATTTACACTACGAATAATGGTGAGAATAAAACTGGGGATTTGCGTAGTGCGGTTCAAAGCTTAACAGGATTTGATATGAGAAACCCACTATATACATCGGCAACGGCTGGTGAATCTGGTATCACATTAGGGATGAAAGGTCAGTCAGGCAATGTGGGCATTGCCATTGGTACAGGTGCAAATGCGAAGGATCGTTTATCAGGAACTTCTAGTGGGGCTTCTGGTCAAGCCAATAATGATGTAACAAATGCTATTGCTATTGGCACAGGGGCTAGGGCAAATCGTGATAATGCTATTGCCATCGGTGGTGGTTCTAACACTGATGTAGGCGGTACAAAACAATCTAGCTATACATTGCCAAATAACGTTGTTGCTTCCTGGGCTGGTGGTGATAAAACATTGCCAGGTGACGTTGTATCTTTTGGTTCTAAAGGGTATGAACGTCAGTTGAAACATGTGGCTCCAGGTGAAGTAAGTGCTACTTCCACAGATGCAATTAATGGCTCTCAACTTAGCGCTATTGTAGACCAAATCGCTTATAAATATATATCTATAAAATCTTCTGATGTTGCTAATAAAGATAATACTGGTGCTACGGCCGATAATTCTATTGCTATTGGCCCAAATGCCGCAACAGACGCATCTGCAAGTCGTTCTGTGGCTGTTGGTGATGGCGCCAGAGGTAAAGTAGTAGATGGTGTAGCTGTTGGCTCAAAATCTATAGCTGATATTGCTTCAGGCGTAGCGGGATATAATGTTAATGCTAGTCGTACAGATATATATGCTAGTTTAAGTGGTGCCGCCCTAACGTCTAAATTAGGTGGTGTTGCTGTTGGTACGATAAACCAAACACGTCAAATTAACTATGTTGCTGCAGGTACTGCTGATACAGACGCAGTAAACGTGGCGCAATTAAAGAGTGTTAATCTAGCTTTTACAGGTGATACTGGTACAGGCGATGTGAACCTTGCTAATAGTAAATTGGCTGTAAATGGTGATAATACATACATCAGCACTACAGCTAATGGTAAGAAAATTACAGTTTCTGGTAAAAAGCAAGACATTACTGTAGCAAATGGTAGCGCTACAGCGACTGCTGGTATGGCGGATTCTGCTAACGTAGCTAATGCGATTAATCAAGCGATTGATCAAAATAAATATGGTTGGAATCTTTCTGCTAATGGTGAAGCTACACCAGTAGCGGTTGAAAAAGGTAATACAGTAGATTTTTCTGGTGACGATAATGTTGCGGTTGCTAGAAATGATAAGAAAATCTCTGTAGCTTTGAAAAAAGATCTTTCTAAATTAAACAGTGCTTCTTTCAATAATGCTAGCGGTAATGAAACTGTAAAAATTGATGGTGATAAAGGTATTAATGCTGGCAATTTGAAAGTTGCCAATGTAGCAGATGGTGTTGCTGATAAAGATGCTGTCAATGTATCCCAATTGAAAAAAGTTGACGATAAAGCTGAAGCTAACAAAACTGCTATTGATACAAATAAAACCGCAATTGCTAAAAATGTAGGTGACATTACAACAAACAAAACAGATATTGCTACCAATAAGAACAGTATTGCTGCAAATACGCAAAAAATTGCTGACAATAAAACTGCAATAGATAAAAATACTGGTGAAATTGCTACAAATAAAGGGGATATTGCTTCTAATAAAGCTAATATTGCTCAAAATACTGCTGCTATCGCTCGTAAGATTTCTTTAGGTGGTAACTCTGGTTCGACTGATGAAAAATCGTTGAGCACAGGTGATGTGAAATTCAATGTGAAAGGTGAAAATGGTCTTACGACTGTTGCTAATGGCGACGATGTGACAGTTAAACTCGATGATACGACTAAAGGTAAAATCGAGAATGCAGCTGATCGAGATTTGAGCAATTTGACTCCTGATGGTAAACAACAAGTTAAGGAGTTAGCAGCTTGGAATGTAGTCGCTAATAATGAAACGGCTGAAAAGGTTGAAGGTGGTAATACAGTTAAGTTTATCGATGGTGATAACATTTCTATTACTCAAAATGGTAAGGACTTCACCATTTCTACTAAGAAAGATGTAACCTTTGATACGGTAACAGCTACTCAAACGATTACAGCGCCAAAGGTTAAAGCGACAACTGGAGTTGAAACACCTCAAGTAACAGGCTTGACGAACACTGCGTGGGTTCCAGGTCAAACACAACCTGTATCTGGTCGTGCAGCCACAGAAGACCAATTGAAACATGTTGATGATCAAGTAGCGGAAAATAAAGCCAATATCGCTGATAATACAGATAAGATTGGCAAAAATGCTGATGCCATTGCAGATAACAAGCAAAAAATAGCTGACAATAAAGATGCTATCACTAAAAATGCTAGTGAGATTGCAATAAACAAAGGGGATATTGCTTCTAATAAAGCTAATATCGCTCAAAATACTACTGCTATCGCTCGTAAGATTTCTTTAGGTGGTAACTCTGGTTCTACCGATGAAAAATCCTTGAGCACAGGTGATGTGAAATTCAATGTTAAAGGTGAAAACGGTCTTACTACGGTTGCTAATGGTGACGATGTGACTGTTAAACTCGATGACGCGACTAAAGGTAAAGTTGACAATGCAGCTGATCGAGACTTGAGCAACTTAACAGATGCTGGTAAGCAACAAGTTAAAGATTTAGCAGCATGGCATGTAGTAGCTAATAATGAGACGGCTGAAAAGGTTGAAGGTGGTAATACAGTTAAGTTTATCGATGGTGATAACATTTCTATTACTCAAAATGGTAAGGACTTCACCATTTCTACTAAGAAAGATGTAACCTTTGATACGGTAACAGCTACTCAAACGATTACAGCGCCAAAGGTTAAAGCGACAACTGGAGTTGAAACACCTCAAGTAACAGGCTTGACGAACACTGCGTGGGTTCCAGGTCAAACACAACCTGTATCTGGTCGTGCAGCCACAGAAGACCAATTGAAACATGTTGATGATCAAGTAGCGGAAAATAAAGCCAATATCGCTGATAATACAGATAAGATTGGCAAAAATGCTGATGCCATTGCAGATAACAAGCAAAAAATAGCTGATAATAAAACTGCAATCACTAAAAATACTGACAATATTGCTACCAATAGACAAAATATTGCTGATAACAAAGCGGCTATCACTAAAAATGCTAGTGATATTGTAACTAATAAGGATAACATCGCAACCAATAAAGCTAACATCGACAAAAACACGACAGCTATCGGTCGTAAGATTTCTTTAGGTGGTAACTCTGGTTCGACTGATGAAAAATCTTTGAGCACAGGTGATGTGAAATTCAATGTGAAAGGTGAAAATGGTCTTACGACTGTTGCTAATGGCGACGATGTGACTGTTAAACTCGATGATGCAACTAAAGGTAAAGTTGACAATGCAGCTGATCGAGATTTGAGTAATTTGACCCCTGACGGTAAGCAACAAGTTAAGGACTTAGCAGCTTGGAATGTAGTCGCTAATAATGAGATGGCTGAAAAGGTTGAAGGTGGTAACACCGTTAAGTTTATCGATGGTGATAACATTTCCATTACTCAAAATGGTAAGGACTTCACCATTTCTACTAAGAAAGATGTAACTTTTGATACGGTAACAGCTACTCAAACGATTACAGCGCCAAAGGTTAAAGCGACAACTGGGGTCGAAACACCTCAAGTAACAGGCTTGACTAACACTACATGGGTTCCAGGTCAAACACAACCTGTATCTGGTCGTGCAGCCACAGAAGACCAATTGAAACATGTTGATGATCAAGTAGCGGAAAATAAAGCCAATATCGCTGATAATACAGATAAGATTGGCAAAAATGCTGATGCCATTGCAGATAACAAGCAAAAAATAGCTGACAATAAAACGGCAATTGATAAAAATGCAGTAGATATTGCTACTAACAAAGACAATATTGCTGCGAATAAAACAGATATTGCTACTAATAAGGATAATATTGCAGATAACAAGCAAAAGATAGCTGCCAATAAATCTGCAATTGATAAAAATACTGGCGATATTGCTACTAATAAAGATAATATTGCAGATAATAAGCAAAAAATAGCTGATAATAAAGCTGCTATCACTAAAAATGCTAGTGATATTGCAACTAATAAGGATAACATCGACAAAAACACAACAGCTATCGCTCGTAAGATTTCTTTAGGTGGTAACTCTGGTTCTACCGATGAAAAATCCTTGAGCACAGGTGATGTGAAATTCAATGTTAAAGGTGAAAACGGTCTTACTACGGTTGCTAATGGTGACGATGTGACTGTTAAACTCGATGACGCGACTAAAGGTAAAGTTGACAATGCAGCTGATCGAGACTTGAGCAACTTAACAGATGCTGGTAAGCAACAAGTTAAAGATTTAGCAGCATGGCATGTAGTAGCTAATAATGAGACGGCTGAAAAGGTTGAAGGTGGCAATACAGTTAAGTTTATCGATGGGGATAACATTTCTATTACTCAAAATGGTAAAGACTTTACCATTTCCACTAAAAAAGACGTAACCTTTGACACGGTAACAGCTACACAAACGATTACAGCGCCAAAAGTGAAAGCGACAACTGGAGTTGAAACACCTCAAGTAACAGGCTTGACGAACACTGCGTGGGTTCCAGGTCAAACACAACCTGTATCTGGTCGTGCAGCCACAGAAGACCAATTGAAACACGTTGATGATCAAGTAGCAGAAAACAAAGCCAATATTGTTGATAATACAGATAAGATTGGCAAAAATGCTGATGCCATTGCAGATAACAAACAAAAAATAGCCGATAATAAAACGGCAATTGATAAGAATACTGGCGACATTGCTACAAACAAAGCTGACATTTCAACTAACAAAGATAACATCGCAATCAATAAAGCTAACATCGACAAAAACACGACAGCTATTGGCCGTAAGATTTCTTTAGGTGGTAACTCTGGTTCGACTGATGAAAAATCGTTGAGCACAGGTGATGTGAAATTCAATGTGAAAGGTGAAAATGGTCTTACGACTGTTGCTAATGGCGACGATGTGACAGTTAAACTCGATGATACGACTAAAGGCAAAATCGATAATGCAACTGATCGAGACTTGAGCAATTTGACTCCTGACGGTAAGCAACAAGTTAAGGATTTAGCAGCTTGGAATGTAGTAGCTAATAATGAAACAGCTGAAAAAGTTGAAGGTGGAAACACTGTTAAATTCATCGATGGTGATAACATTTCCATTACTCAAAATGGTAAAGACTTTACCATTTCCACTAAAAAAGATGTAACCTTTGATACGGTAACGGCTAACCAAACTATTACAGCGCCAAAAGTGAAAGCGACAACTGGTGTTGAAACACCTCAAGTAACAGGCTTGACGAACACTGCGTGGGTTCCAGGTCAAACACAACCTGTATCTGGTCGTGCAGCCACAGAAGACCAATTGAAACATGTTGATGATCAAGTAGCGGAAAATAAAGCCAATATCGCTGATAATACAGATAAGATTGGCAAAAATGCTGATGCCATTGCAGATAACAAGCAAAAAATAGCTGACAATAAAACGGCAATTGATAAAAATGCAGTAGATATTACTACTAATAAGGATAATATTGCAGATAATAAGCAAAAGATAGCTGATAATAAAACGGCAATTGATAAGAATGCAGGTGATATTGCTACTAATAAGGACAATATTGCTGCGAATAAACAAAATATTGCTGATAACAAAGCTGCTATCACTAAAAATGCTAGTGATATTGCAACTAATAAGGATAACATCGACAAAAACACAACAGCTATCGGTCGTAAGATTTCTTTAGGTGGTAACTCTGGTTCGACTAATGAAAAATCCTTGAGCACAGGTGATGTGAAGTTTAACGTAAAAGGTGAAAATGGTCTTACTACGGTTGCTAATGGCGACGATGTGACTGTTAAACTCGATGATGCAACTAAAGGTAAAGTTGACAATGCAGCTGATCGAGATTTGAGTAATTTGACCCCTGACGGTAAGCAACAAGTTAAGGACTTAGCAGCTTGGAATGTAGTCGCTAATAATGAGATGGCTGAAAAGGTTGAAGGTGGTAACACCGTTAAGTTTATCGATGGTGATAACATTTCCATTACTCAAAATGGTAAGGACTTCACCATTTCTACTAAGAAAGATGTAACTTTTGATACGGTAACAGCTACTCAAACGATTACAGCGCCAAAGGTTAAAGCGACAACTGGGGTTGAAACTCCTCAAGTAACAGGTTTGACTAACACTGCATGGACTCTAGGCCAAACACAACCTGTATCTGGTCGTGCAGCTACAGAAGACCAATTGAAATACGTTGATGATCAAGTATCAGAAAATAAAGCCAAGATTGCTGACAATACAGATAAGATTGGTAAAAATGCAGAGGCTATTGCGGATAACAAACAAAAAATAGCTGATAATAAAGCTGCAATTGATAAAAATGCAGTAGATATTGCTACTAACAAAGATAATATCGCAACTAATAAAGCCGATATAGCAACTAATAAAGATAATATTGCGACGAATAAACAAAATATTGCAGATAACAAAGCGGCCATCACTAAAAATGCTGGCGATATCGCAGCCAATAAAGCTAATATTGATAAAAATACAGAAGCTATTGGTCGTAAGATTTCCTTAGGTGGTAATACTGGTTCAACCGATGAGAAATCCTTAAGTACAGGCGATGTGAAATTCAATATTAAAGGGCAAAATGGTATTGTTACTGAAGCTAATGGAGACGATGTAACTGTCAAATTAGATGATGCTACGGCTAATAAAATCAACAATGCAGCAAATACGGATTTGAGCAACTTAACAGATGCTGGTAAACAACAAGTTAAAGATTTATCCGCATGGAACGTAGTAGCTAATGGTAATACTGCCGAAAAAGTTGAAGGTGGCAATACAGTTAAGTTTATCGATGGTGATAACATTTCCATTACTCAAAATGGTAAAGACTTCACAATTGCTACTAAACAAGACGTAACTTTCAATATTGTAAAAGCAAATCAAACCATTACAGCACCAAAAGTGAAAGCTACAGAAGGTGTAGAAACACCTCAAGTAACGGGTTTGACTAACACTGCATGGACTCCAGGTCAAACACAGCCTGTCTCTGGACGTGCCGCCACAGAAGATCAATTGAAACATGTTGATGATCAAGTAGCAGAAAACAAAGCCAACATTGCTGATAATACAGATAAGATTGGTAAAAATGCTGATGCCATTGCGGATAACAAGCAAAAAATAGCTAATAATAAAGCTGCAATTGATAGAAATGCTGCTGATATTGCAACTAATAAGGAGAATATTGCTGCGAATAAACAAAATATTGCTGATAACAAAGCGGCTATCACTAAAAATACTAGTGATATTGCAACTAATAAGGATAACATCGCAACCAATAAAGCTAATATCGACAAAAACACGACAGCTATTGCTCGCAAGATTTCTTTAGGTGGTAACTCTGGTTCTACCGATGAAAAATCGTTGAGCACAGGTGATGTGAAATTTAATGTGAAAGGTGAAAATGGCCTTACTACGGTTGCTAATGGCGACGATGTAACTGTTAAACTCGATGATGCAACTAAAGGCAAAATTGATAATGCAGCAAATCAAGACTTGAGCAACTTGACAGAGACTGGTAAACAACAAGTTAAAGATATATCTGCATGGAATGTAACGGCTGCTGGCGGTACCGTTGAAAAAGTACAAGGTAGTGATACCGTAAAATTCCAAGCTGGTGATAATCTTGTAGTTAACCAAGATAGAACTACTTTCACATATGGCTTGGCTAAAGACTTAAAAGGCCTAAACAGTGTTATTGTAGGTGATGAAAACGGTGTATCTACTAAAATCACTCCTGCAGGTACAACTGTGAAAGATGCAGCTGGCAACTCTACTACAATTAATGGGGGTGGTATGACTATTACTCCTGCAGATACAGCAGCTAGCCCTGTATCACTTACTGTAGACGGCTTAAATAATGGTGGCAACAAAATTCATGGAGTAGCGCCTGGCACAGCTGATACTGATGCAGTAAATGTTAGCCAATTGAAAGCATCTAATGCTGGTTTACAAGAAGCTGTTAACCGTGTCGGTACTGAAACACAACGTGTTGGTGCTCATGCGGCAGCTATGGCCGCGTTGAAACCAATTCAATATGATCCATTGGAACCAACACAAATTATGGCTGGTATTGGTAACTACCGTGGTGAAACTGCGGGTGCTATCGGCATTGCTCATTATCGAACTGAAGATACTATGTTCAATGTAGGTGTTTCACTTGGTACTAGCCACAACATGGTAAATGCAGGTATAACGCATAAATTTGGTGGTAGTCGTGAAAGAAAAGACGCTATCCCAGAGCGTTATAAAGCAGGTCCTATTAGCTCTGTTTATGTAATGCAAGACGAAGTATCTAGCCTCAAAAAAGAGAATAGTAATCAAAAAACTGTTATTGCTAATCAAGCAGCACGTCTAAATACATTGGAAGCTGAAAATGAACGTCAACGTCAAGAATTGGCTGAAACTAAACAAGGCTTAGATGACTTGCGTGCCGTAGTAAATCAATTATTAGCCTCTAAAGGTTAAGAGTTGAGAACTAATTTTGATAATAGTCTAAGATAGTTATTTTCCTGTAAAACTAAAGAACCTCTTATACATTGTTGTACTTGATAGGGTATATACATTTCGTCTAAGAGGTTCTTTTTTGCTATTTTGATATATATTCTTATTTAAAAAGCATAACATATGAATGATTTCTCATATGTTATATGATATAATACAATAGATATAAGAGGTGAAGTAATGCCTTTACTATATGATCTTACATGAATAGGAGATAGGATGTTAGACCGTATACAACGATGGCTTTCAATAGACACCATGTTGCCTGTTGTAGAACGATTAGGACCTGTAGGAACTACAAAGCAGCTATATGGTAATTATTTAAAAATAGCTTGGCCAGCTACATTACAAGGCTTGATGTTACAATTTATGACTGCCATTGATTTGGCGATGGTTGGTGCCTTAGGTGCGTCAGCTCTTGCTTCGGTAGGCATTATGGGTCAACCTGAGATGGTAATGCTCATCTTTTGTCGAGCCTTATCCATTGCTGTGACAGCAATTATAGCTCGTCGTCATGGTGAAGGTGATGTAGATGGTATGAATGCCGTACTCAAGCAATCTATTTTATTGAATTTTTTAATTTATGTACCGTTATTATTGATATGTTTCTTGAACTTAGAGCATATTCTACGTTTTACAGGAGCTGAAGATGGCTATATTGAAACAGCCGTTTGGTATGGTCGTTTCATAGTTATTAGCTTAATATTTCAGTCCTTTAGCCAAATCGTAGGGGCTGCACTCATTGGATATGGTAACACTAAAGTTATTTTTAAATCTAATGTAGTAGGGAATATTTTGAATACGATAATGAATTTCTTCTTGATTTATGGTATTGGTTTCTTCCCTGAACTTGGCGTTATGGGGGCAGGTGTATCCACTATGATCAGTAGTGCTATTATTGCATTATTGTTGTTGCGTACGATTTCACAACATACTTCTACTGGATTAACATTGCGCCATCCGTCGAAATGGACTTTTGAAAGGCCCGTATTACATACAATGTTTCATGTCGGTGGCAGTTCTTTAGGAGAACAGTTCTTTGAGCGGTTCGGTATGTATACATACACTATGATTGTTGCTTCCTTAGGTGCGGTACCTTTAGCAGCACATTACGTATGTATGAATTTAATGGATATATTTTACTATTTTGCGATGGGTCTTGGATTTGCAGGTGCATCACATACGGGGCAAAGTCTGGGACACAAACGACCAGATATTGCACGTACTTATGGTAAAATTGGTGCTCGTATTGGTTTAGTCGTGGGCCTTGTAAGTGCATTAATCTTTATTGGTCCTGGTGATTTTTTAGTACAGTTATATACTCGTGAAAGTGATGTTGTTACACTTTCAGCCACTTTGATGGGCATTATGGCTATCGCTGCATTCCCTCAAGCATTACAGCAAGTGTATTCCGGTGTGTTGAAAGGGGCAGGAGATACATATTACATCATGAAATATTCTCTTGTAAGCGTAGCAATCATTCGTCCTATTATTACTTATTTATTGTGCATTACACTAGGTTTAGGGCTTTTTGGGGCATGGTTATCTTTGTGCTTCGATCAGTCTCTAAGATTATGTTGTTCTTATTTGAGATTTATTCGAGGAACATGGCAACATAAGGTTGTTTAATGAGATGTAAATTCTTTTTTACATTGAAAGTTTTAGAAGGATTCATGAAAAAGAAGTGAATAAACTCTTGTCTATTAAAAATTTTTGATGTACAATACGTAATGTGAAAAAAATGACACATTGGGGAATGTGTTATCTGACCAGAAACTTCTGATTTCACGTATATATGTAAGGGATATACATATGAAATGATAAAAGCTTCCTTAGTGCATAAGGGAGCTTTTATTCGTTCAATTATAGTTAGATTTATTAGTATATATAATAATGATTTTGATGAACTTATAAGACCAGTAATTTTATTATTGTTAGAGAATCTTAAAAAAGATAAATAGTATTATAATTTCGGGAATATAATATGTGCAGAGAATCGCAGTGATTCGGCAATAGAGAGGGTTTAAATATTTATATTTATAATATTTATAGATAGATATAACTAAAAATTCATCAAATATTCATGAAGAATATTGAATTATATTGAAAAATTGTGTAAAATATAAGCATATTATTACTAAAGCCTAAGTATTATAAGGGCTGTTTTTGGAGGGAATTATAATGAATAAAAAATTATTAGCTTTATTGGCAGTTGCTGCTGTAGGTGTGTCCGTAGCAGGTGCAACTCCTCAAACTCAATTCAATAAAGGTGAGTTTCAAGTTGATCTTGGTGCGTCTGATTCTAAAGCAAAAACTAAAGCTTGGACTTCTGATGCAAAATGGAACTTTGATGGTGGTGTAACATACGCTTTTACAGATAAAACAGCGTTGCAATACCAATACCATGGTTTGAATGATAAAATGTTCGGCACTAGCTATAGTGATAGAATGCAAGAAGTTAATTTGATTCAATCCTTGAACAAAAATTTCGCAGTATATGGTGGTTATGCTCACATTTCTGGTGATACATTCCCTAAAGCAAATAATATTGCTCAATTAGGTGTAATTGGTAAAGCTAACCTTGGCTCCAAAGTAGACGTTTATGGTAAAGCGGGTGTAGGGACTAAGAGAACTACTACTTGGGAAGCAGGTTTAGGTTATAAAGTTAACCAAGACTGGGATATTAATGCAGGGTATCGTTATATCAATACTAAACGTGATGATAAGTCTAATATTTCCTTCCAAGGTCCTGTAATAGGATTATCTTACCGTTTCGGTGGTCACAAATCCGTAGCTCCTGTATACACTCCAGCGCCAGCTCCTGTATACACTCCGGCTCCAGCTCCTACTGTAGAAGCGCCTGCATATAAAACTCCTAAATTGGATTACTATGTACAATCTATCTACTTTGACTCCGACCAAGATGTTGCTCGTGCAGACCAATATCCAAACTTAACAGCTGCTGTAAATGCTGCTAACCAATATTCTCAAGACCAAGTTAAATTGATGGGTAACGCTGATACTGATGCAAATCCTCAATACAACATTGCTTTGTCTGAACGCCGCGTACAACATGTGGCTCAATATTTAGTTAACCATGGTGTATCTGCCGATCGTCTTATCGGTATTGCTAATGGTGATGTTAAACCAGTTGCAACTAACTCTACAGCAGCAGGTAAAGCTGAAAACCGTCGTGTAGACGTTTATATTCATCGCTAATCTCTAGACTTATCTAGATTAGTCCTATAATAAGTCCACCTTCAATTATGCTCTCTTGTTTATCGAGAATTCGAGCATGCGACAAGGTGGACTTTTGTGTTATACTAAAATTGCATACAATCCTAGGTCATACAATGTTCATTATGCTTTGGTAATGTATGCGATGTGAGAATCGTATAGTTATATAGGTGTAGCTTATTAATAGTGTTATGTGAAGTAGGTTATTATGAAAGAATTCAAATATTACAAACAGCTCATAGGAGCTATTATACTAGCGGGCATTATGATTATGATGGCACTACGTATAAGTGATATTGCTAGTGGTCTTGACGCTATCTTTACGGCTTTTGTTCCGCTCATTGTGGGTGCTTGTATTGCTTTCGTATTGGATATTCTAGTCGTTCGTTATGAACGATGGCTATGGCCTAAGTGTGACTCTGGATGGAAGTATAAAATACGTCGCCCGTTGAGTCTTTTGCTATCCTTTGTAACAATTAGTGTTATTGTGTATTTTATTGCTCGGATGGCTTTACCTCAATTGATTCATTCTATGTCGATTATTGTAGCTGCATCACCGCAATTGTATACGGATTTCCAAACATGGATGCAACATATTACAGAAACCATTCCAATGGCGTCGAATCAAACGATTATAGATGCCCTAAGTGGAGAGAATATTGCTAAATATACTCGTGAATGGGGGACAAAAGGTGGCACATATATTGTAAATGCAATGGGCACCGTATTGTCTTGGACTTTGAACATAGGTCTTGGCTTAATTTTTGCTGTTTATATGTTGCTTGATAAGGAACGCCTTATGTTACAAGGTAAACGTATATTAAAGGCATATGCATCAGATGAGTGGGTAAATCGAGTTAGTTATGTAACTCGCGTAGCAGTTCAAACATTCAGCAATTTTTTTGTAGGTCAGTTTATAGATGCCTTGGTTCTAGGCGTGATGGTAGGAATTACTTTATGGCTATTTAATATTGAATATGCTACAACGATTGCCTGTGTAATTGGTCTAACTGGTTTGATTCCACTATTAGGTATTTATGTTGGTGGTATCATTGGAGCCGTTATGCTACTTACTGTTAGCCCTATGGATGCTCTCATCTATGTAATTATTTTAGAGGTACTTCATCAAATTGAAAGCAACTTTATTTATCCTAAAATTGTAGGTAACTCTGTCGGATTACCAGGTTTGTGGGTATTTGCTGCCGTTATCGTAGGCGGTAGTTTGATGGGGGTTACTGGTATGTTGATCGGTGTACCTTTAGTGGCTACATGCTATAAACTGATTATGACTGATGTAGATGGGCGACTTGCATCTAATGAAGGTTTATAGTATATTGTCTAAATGATATGACTATTTACATATTTTTCGTGTTGCTGAATATAGCATGAACTTATAGAAATTCTAGTGTACTAATAGTTTGATTAATAGAAGCATAGTATCTAGTAGGAGGATTATAATGAATAAAAAGTTGATTTCTATGGCATTAACGGGGGTATTAGCAGTGGGCATGTTATCCGTTGCTACACCGAGTGTGGCAGATGCACGCAAAACAAAGCCTGAAACAAGTACGGATATTTCTGTAAAACGTGCACCTGGCGAGTCCATAGTTATGACTATGAGCCAAATTGGAACTATTTTTCAAAATCGCTATCCAAATGCGGCACTTCATTCTGTAGAGCTCAACTCTAATGACTTGAACTATGGTTATAAAGTAGTTGGTTATAGTAAGTATCATCAGTACAAGATGAAAATTGACGTAATCACTGGTAATGCTTCTGATATGGAAGAGGGGGGCAAACCTAAGAAAGTTATTGGTGAGATTTTCAATAAAGATAAAGTTATTGAATCAACGCAAGCAGAACGTGTTGCAAAACAACAACTTGGAAATGATGCTGTTATGAAGGGCTGGAAAATTGAAGCTCATAATGGTAAAGTTTTATACTATGTGACTATGCATCAAGATGGTAAAAAAGTAGTTGTTACAGTAGATGCTGAGACAGGTGCTTATGTAGAACAATCTAAATCCTATAAATTACCACCTGAGCCAGATCAAGGCTTCGATGGTCGTAAAACAAATCTCGTTTGGGGTTCTGATATAGATATGGGCCGCTAACCTATCTATTGATGATTAATAAGAAAAGAGCCGAAGGCAATGCCTTTGGCTCTTTTTTGCGATTCCGATACTATAAAATATCGGTTGATAGTGCTCTTATGTTAGAATATTATTTTTTTACAATAGATATGTTTGCAACAAAAGGACTGCGCTTAAGTTTAGTCCTTTTATTATTTATAACTATAGTTGTATTACCAACGATTTTCGTAGTACACTTGTGTCCACATGATAACCTCGACGAGGGATGGATGTGGGCTCATAGTTTCGCCTACAGTGATAACGGATCTAGGGTCCATTTCACGAGTAATACCTTTTTCACGTAAACGTTTAGTGCGTTCAGAAGCGATTTCTTCATTGATGGCTGTCAACGGAGTTACACCACTATTCATAAGGTTCACATAAGGCTGGAAGAGGATAGAGGCTTGAGGACCTACGACATGCATACCAAGGATATGGTTGGTGTCTTTATCTACCACAATTTTTACAAATCCATCGTTTATATCTCCAGGGTTGATACCCATTGCATAGCCTTTTGCAGTGGAGGAGTAGAAGTTCTTCCCAACTCCTACATTGTAACCCGCTTTGATAGCTTCAGCCTCTGTGAGACCTACACTACCAACTTCAGGATAGGAGAAAGTAACTTTTGGTAATGTATCATACCTTGCCCAACGGTAATCATCTTCACTTGTTGCATAGAAGAGATTGTGAGCAATGATATCTGCTTCGTAGTTTGCACGGTGACGGAATGCCGGCTCCCCATTGACATCACCTAAAGCGTAGATACCATCAACGGATGTTTCTAAAAATTCGTTAGTTTTGATCCAGCCTTTAGGCCGTGTTTCAATACCAGTATTTTCTAGGTGAAGTTCTTCCACAGCTGGACGGATACCTGCAGCTACAAGGATTTCTTCAACTTTAGTTTCTGTAATTTCGCCAGTAGTACGATCTTTAGTAACTACTACTTTAAGGCCATCCTCTTGGCGGATTTCAACAGTGTCTTGGTTTAGAAGTACGTTAATACCACGTTCTCTGTAGTTGTTAAGCAAGTGTTCCGATATATCTGCATCTTCTTTAGGAACTAAACGTACATTATGTTGTAGAATTGTTACTTTTGTACCAGCGGAATCAAATACATGAGCGAACTCAACACCAATCGGACCCGCACCAAGTACAGCAAGGGATTTATATGGCTGTTTAGGGAATTTATCACCAAAGAGACTTTCACTAGTAAGGAACCCTGATTCTTGAAGACCTGGTACATTAGGTACATTACTATAGCCACCAGTACCAAGGATAATTGTAGGCGCTGTAATTTCTACAATGCCAGACCCATCGTTAAGATGGATGTTCATCACTTTATCAGATACAAAGCTTGCTGCGCCACGATACACATCTACGTTGTCATAGGCATTGTAATAATCATAGATGCCTGCAGATTCGTCAATTTTATGCCAAGTACGCTTGGACACAGTATGCCAGTCCATAGTAGCAGGTCCAACGTTAACGCCAATTTTTTTGAATTCTTTTGTTTCTTGAATTGCATTAGCTGCTGTAACCATAACTTTTGTAGGAATACAACCGCGAGTTAGACATGTACCACCAAATTTACCTTTTTCTATGATTGCCACTTTAAGGCCTTTTTTGAGCGCAGCATCAGCTACGATGGTTGCGCCGCCTGTACCAACTACAATAATATCGTATTGTTTCATGTTGATTCCTTCCTATATATCTACTAATAGTTATTATCATTAACTATATTATACCACTACATTGAAGAAAATCAATATAGTTTGTTAGTGATTGGTGAAAGTTTATATTTAGTTGATCCAAATACATAATATCATTTCCAGAAAATTAAGAGGCGCGGATATATGTAACTTTCACAAAGTCCTATAAAAGAATGTACAATTAGTTTACAAAAAAAGACGGCCCCAAAGGACCGTCTAAAAAAATTTTAGTTCCAATCTTGATGATAACCGCGTTTTGCATAATCAGCAGTAGCAGTGAAGAGGATATCTGTGCTAGAGTTAAGTGCAGTTTCCGTGGAATCTTGTAATACGCCGATAATAAAGCCTACGCCTACAACTTGCATTGCTACATCATTGGATATACCGAATAGGGAACAAGCCAATGGAATAAGTAACAAGGAACCGCCTGCAACACCAGAAGCCCCACATGCACCTATAGTGGCAATAACAGATAATAGGATTGCGGTAGGAATATCTACAACGATACCTAATGTATGCGCCGCAGCTAATGTCATGATTGTGATTGTAATTGCTGCACCACCCATATTGATTGTGGCTCCTAATGGAATGGATACGGAATACATATCTGGATTAAGTTTCAATCGTTTGGCTAAATCAAGGTTTACGGGAATGTTTGCAGCAGAACTACGTGTAAAGAACGCATAGATTGCAGATTCTCGTAAGCATTTGAATACCAATGGGTATGGATTACGACGAAGGTAAATAAAGGATAAAATTGGATTGATTACTAGTGCTACAAAGATCATAGAACCAAGTAATAATACGAGTAATTGAAAGTACCCAATCAAGGCTTCGATGCCGTTAGTAGCAATGGATTCTGCTACAAGGCCCATAATACCAAGAGGGGCGAATCGAATGATCCAACCTACTACAGTAGTAATAGATTGTGCAATGGACTCCATAACTTCCTTCGTATTCATCGGTGCATGGCGTAAAGCACCACCAATGATAAGTGCCCAACCTAAAATACCGATGTAGTTAGCAGTCATTAATGCTTTTACAGGATTATCAACTACATTTTTTAGTAATGTTGTCATAACCTCTACGATACCTTGAGGTGGTGCGGCATCGGCTGCACCTGCTGCTAGGTGTAATGTAGTAGGGAAAAAGAAACTTACGATTACTGCTAAAGCCGCAGATAGGAATGTACCTAGTAAATATAAGGTTATAACAGAGCCCATACCTGTTTTTTGTCCAGAGCGATGTTTACTAATCGCAGCAATTACTAAGAAAAATACGAGGATAGGGGCGATACCTTTTAGCGCTCCAACGAAGAGGACTCCTAATAAAGCAAGTTCATTGGCCACATCGGGCACATAAAGAGCAGTTAAAATACCAATAATCAAACCTATGATAATTTGTTGGATTAGACTGACTCTATTGATTGATTTTACAAATCGATTCATAGTACACTCCAATACTTATATAAATACAAATAAAATCCCATGATAAAGTATCCTTTCAACATGGACATATGTCATTATACAACGAACATGAAATGGTGGCAATAGATATTATAATCGATAGTCGTATATATTTATTATGAATATAGGTAAAAAATAGATATGTGTGTTTAGTTTTATATTATGTAGCTAAAAATACTAAATACCAGTGTTTTTAGTAGGTATGTATATATTACATAGTCACTATATAGAGTATATATATTAGGATTCTTTTTAGCGTTCCTATAGTGTGGTATACTATGCCATATATAATTCTTGAACATAGTTCTTGATTTGTGAAAGGTCCATAATGAATACTAAAGAATTTAAAACGTATGCAGATAAAGAGAAATTTGTACAAGGCGTTTTTTCTAATATTGCAAAAAACTATGACTTAATGAATACGGTGTTAAGCTTTGGACAAGATTATTTTTGGCGTAAATTCTCTGTAAAAGCGATGAATATCGGTCCTCACCAATATGTACTTGATGTGGCATGTGGCACTTGTGTATTTACGAAGGAAGCATTATGTCAAGAGCCCACTTTGAAGGTAGAGGCATTAGATTTTAATAGTGAAATGTTAAATCAAGGTCGTGTTCGTATTGAGGCTGCTGGTTTGCTTAATCAAGTAAATTTAGTACAAGGTGATGCCATGGCCTTACCATATGAGGATAATACATTTGATGCTGCAATGAGTGGCTTTGCAATGCGAAATGTTCCAGATATTAAGCAGGTATTGTCTGAAATGCAACGCGTGGTAAAACCAGGGGGGAAGGTTGTGGTGTTAGAACTTGCAAAACCAAGTATGTTTGGGTTTAAACAGTTATATAACTTCTATTTTTCATATATATTGCCTATTATAGGAAAATTGAGCAAAGATAACTCTTCCTATGCATGGCTTCCAGAATCTTTACGTAGATACCCTCATCAAAGTGAGATTTTAGAAATCTGGAAATCTCTAGGATATGAAAATGCCACCTATCATGAATTGACAGGCGGCATTGTAGCTGTACACGAAGGTGTGGTACCGGAAAATTCTATTGTAGATAATAAGTGATGTTAGCGTCTTGGGAAACTATTAAAGAGCCTTTTTCTACAGGTGTAGCAGTTTCGAGAGCTGCTTTTAGCATTACTGGGTTACGATAGTAACCAGAGTCCATTGTGCTAGTTTCAGTTGTGCTAATGGAAACAGTTTTTACTGGTCCCAATGTACGACCGAGGGCAGCTGCGATAACTTCTGCTTTATGGCGACCGTTTTGAATCGCTTCTGTAGTTAAAGAATCAGATAATTGTTGAGACACATCATTTTGGAATGAAAGGTTGTTGATGTCGTTAGCACCAGCGCTAACAGCGGCATCGACAACCTTTCCTACGTTATCAAGGTTATTGATCTTAACTGTTACATGATTTGATACATTGTAACCTGTATTGATGCGTTTGCCGTCTTGATAGTCACTCGTTGGATTGATGGAAATGCTAGATGTATAGATGTCTTTTTTTGCAACCCCTAAGTTAGCTAATTGACTAATTAAATTACTCATAATACAATCATTATTAGATTTTGCAGCATTGATATTGGTATTTTGGCTCGTAATACCAAGTGTTAAAATCGCATAGTTAGGTGCTACAGATCGAGACGCTTGACCAGTAATATTAATTTCTGAAGTATCAAATGTGCCCTGTGGTGCAGCTAATGTGGTGGTTCCCATAGTAGCACATATAGCAGCTATAGCTACAGCTTTTGATAATAAATGTTTTGATAGTTTCATACTCAATCTCCTTACAATAATGTAATATTCATATTGGTAAACGCTAATAAAAGAAAACTAATTTGTGCTGAAAGTTCTTTATTACAGCTACATTGTACATGATTAATTGTGTAAAATCAATTATTAGGCTTATAGTTAAAAATGAAAATAAAATGAAGATTTTGTAAAATTGAGAATTGGGGGTTGCGATTATATTTTCATTGTACTATAATATGCATACAGTCGTTTGAGCGGCTGTTTCTTAATGAGTGTAGCAATACACTTAGAGGTTTAAAATGAACTTCAAAAAAGATTATAAAATGTGTTGACATGAAAGTGGTCATAATGTTATTATAATCAAGTCGTCAATTACGACAGTACTTAATAATGAAGTAGTGCAAATTGATAACAGATCTTTGAAAACTGAACAATGATAGGTAATCAATCATATGATTGAACATATGCCAGAGTGCGGGTTTTGACATAGTCAAAACCAACCATAATTC